>Ga0310345_10001186_pt1 | contig 30456 bp, 17 predicted proteins | sample HC15DNA20500_MG_FD_204667 | JGI IMG/M metagenome (GOLD analysis project Ga0310345, IMG submission 204667) | Marine microbial communities from station ALOHA, North Pacific Subtropical Gyre - HC15-DNA-20-500_MG | ecosystem: Environmental > Aquatic > Marine > Oceanic | place: Pacific Ocean: North... | reverse complement strand
CGCAGGTCATTCTCGGAATAGATGCACACGCCCGGATCACCGCCCGCCGCGCCGACGGCGACCATCAGCGGAATGAGGTGATCCTCGCGCGGGTGGGCAACACGTGCTGCAGGAGCTTGATCCCAGCGCAGCAACGCAGCCGCTCGTGCCTCCGGCTCCAGATCGAGCAGGGTATGCCGCAGCCAGCCGTCGAACTGCCGCGACGGCTCGGCGGCGCGCGCGTCGAACATGCGCAAGTTGTGGTACGAAAGCCCCGAGCCCATGATCACGACGCCCTCGTCCCGCAACGGCGCCAGCGCCCGGCCGAGGGCGAGGTGCGCGGCAGGATCGTAGCCCTGCTTCATCGACAGGCTGACGACGGGGAGGTCTGCCTGCGGGCGGATCGGCTGCATCATCGAGAAGGTGCCGTGGTCGAACCCACGCGCCGGATCATCCCCGACCGCAATGCCCGCAGCCGAGGCCAGTTCGCGCACCCGTGCTGCCAGCACCGGATCGCCGGGCGCCGCGTAGCGGATATGGTAGGTGTGCTCGGGGAAACCGAAGTAATCGTAGACCATCCCGGGCTGCGCGGCACTGGAAACCGTGAACTCCGGCTCCTCCCAATGCCCCGAAACCGCCAGCACTGCGCGCGGCGGCTCGGGCAGCTGTGCGGGCAACGCCTTGAGCGACGCTTCCAGCCAGGCAAAGCCATCGCGGAATGGGCCGTCGAGCCAGGGCCAGGGCCCCCCGCCATGCGAGAGGAAGAACACGGGCTGCTTCATGCCGCCAATCTAGGATGCACCGGGCCACGGCGACAGTGCCAAGATTCGCGGGTCTCTGTTCAAGAAACCCGAACGGTCACAGTTTCGCCAGCACTGCCGCGGCGCTTGTCGCGATCCGCGCCTTCTCCGCCTCGGCGAACTTGTCATAGGTCCGCACCATCTGCGCCATGCGCGGATTGCCGCCGATCCTGTCGCGGTGGCGGGCAATGAAATCCCAGTAGAGCGGGTTGAAGGGGCAGGCATTCGGCCCCGTCCGCTGCTTCACATCATAGCGGCACGTGCCGCAGTAGTTCGACATGCGGTTGATATAGGCCCCGCTCGCCGCATAGGGCTTGGACGCCAGCAGCCCGCCATCGGCGAACTGGCTCATCCCCACCGTGTTGGGCAGCTCCACCCATTCATAGGCATCGGCGTAGACGCTGAGGTACCATTCGTGGAGCGCGTGCGGATCGATCCCCGCCAGGAGTGCGAAAGTACCCGTCACCATCAGGCGCTGGATGTGGTGCGCGTAGGCATGCTGGCGCGTCTGGGTGACGGCGGCGCGGACGCAGGCCATGTCGGTCTCGGCGGTCCAGTAGAACGCGGGCAGCGGGCGCGTGTGCTGAAGGAAGTTGCGCCGCTCGTAGCCGGGTGCGGTCAGCCAGTAGATCCCGCGCACATATTCGCGCCAGCCGATGATCTGGCGGATGAAGCCCTCGGCGGCGTTCAGCGGCACCCGGCCTGCCTGCCATTCCGCCTCGACCGCGCGGCACACCTCCAGCGCATCGAGCAGCCCGCAGTTGAGATACTGCGCGATGACCGCGTGATAGAGGAACGGTTCGCCCTCCAGCATCGCATCCTGATAGTCGCCGAAGCGGGGCAATGCGCGCTCCACGAAGGCGGCGAAGGCGGCTTCGGCGTCGGAGCGGGTGACGGCGAACTGGAAGGGTTCGAGATCGCCGAAGTGGTTGCCGAACCGCGCGGCAACCAGCGCCATCACTTCCGTCGTGATCGCATCCGGCGCAAACACCGGCGGGCGCGGCATGAACAGATCGGGCGCAGCGGCCTTGCGGTTCTCGGCGTCGTAGTTCCATTCTCCCCCGGCGGGATTGTCGCCTTCCATCAGGAGACCCGTGCGGCGGCGCATCTCGCGGTAGAAATATTCCATCCGCAGCGCCTTGCGGCCCTCCGCCCACTCGCGAAACACCGGCAGCGGGCAAATGAAGCGGGTATCGGGGATGACTTCGACCGACAGGCCAAGTGCCCCTTCCCAGCCCGCAAACATCTGCGCGACACGCCATTCGCCTGCCTCTGTCACGAGGATGCCGTCCGGCTTGTGGGCAGCGACAGCCCGCGCCACCTCGCCCGTGAAACTGCCGGTGTTGCCCGGATCATCGAGCATCACATAGTCCACCGTCCAGCCCAGCCCGCGCAGTTCCTCGGCGAAGTGGCGCATGGCGCTGAAGAGGAAGGCGATCTTCTTCTTGTGGTGCCGGACGTAGGTCGCTTCCTCGCTGACCTCGACCATCAGCACACGGTCACGCGCCTTGTCAGCCGCCTGCAGTGCGCTGAGCGCAGGGCTGAGCTGATCGCCTAGCACGAGGACGAGGCGGCTCACAGGTCGAGCGCCAGCTGGCTTGTCGCGGGACGGCGGCGCGACTTCTGACCCGTCATCGGCATCCCCGCCTTGCGGCTGCCGTGTTTCTCGGCGATCCGGCTCGCCGCCACCCGGTGCCCCGATCCCTTGCGGACGGCATGGAGCGCATCGCGTGCAGCGGCCGCGGCCTTCACATGATCGACGATCGGCGGCGGATAGGCGAGGCCGGCGGCGCCATCCCATCGCCATGGTTCGTGGATCAGCGGGGAGGGCACGTCCGCCACCTCAGGCACCCAGTGCCGCACGAAGACGCCGTCCGGGTCCTGATCGTGGCCCTGCTTGACCGGATTGTAGACGCGCATCGTGTTGATCCCCGTGGTGCCCGATTGCATCTGCACCTGGCTCCAGTGGATGCCCGGCTCGTAGTCGACGAATTGCCGCGCCAGATGCAGCCCCGTCGCGCGCCACGGCAGCCAGAGCTGGTAGCTGGCGAACGAGACCAGCATCGCGCGCATGCGGAAATTGAGCCAGCCATGCGCCGCCAGCGCGCGCATGCAGGCATCGAGGAAGGGATAGCCGGTGCGCCCCGCTACCCAAGCCGCCAGCCGCTCTGCATCGGGCACATCGGGGCGCAGGCCATTGTAGGCGGGATGCAGGTTCTCGAACTCGATGCGCGGTTCGTCCTCCAGCTTCTGCATGAAGTGGCAGTGCCAGTGCTGGCGCCCGCTGAACGAGATCATCGAGGCCCGCCAGCTGCGCGCCGCTGCACTCTCATCCCCGCGCAGCCCCTTGAGCCGTGCCGCACTCGCCTGCGCGACTTCACGCATCGAAAGCGTGCCCCACGTGAGGTGCGGCGAGAGTCGCGAACTGGCATCGAACGCCGTCACCGGGCTCGACATCTGCCAGCGATAGTCTTTGCCGCGTCGTTCGAGAAAGCTGGCGAGGGTGGCCAGTGCCGCCGCACGTCCAGCTGTCTGGCGGTGAGGGCAAGGATCTGGTGCCAGACCGAGATCGCGCGCCTGCGGGATGCGCATGGGCCAATCGCTGCCGAGCGGCGGTAATGCGGCGGGCGGCGCGGTGAGCTCTTCAGCCATGCGCCGATCCCAACTGCGTGCCCAGCCGTGGCGCGACTTCAGGCGCCGGATGACGCCATTTTGCGGCACCTCACGCCACGGCACACCGGCCCCGCGTGCCCATGCAGCGACCGCCCTGTCGCGCGCATAGGTCCAGCCGTTGCCGGTTTCCTCGTGGCTCCACAGTGCGGCAATGCCATGACGTTCATGGATCTTGCGCAGCACCGCCACCGCATCGCCGCGAACCACGCAGAGCGGTTGCCCCAGCGCACCCAGCGCCGCCTGCAATTCAGCGAGGCATTCGGCGGCGAAGTCCCATTGCCGCGCGGAGGCATCCTCCTCGGCCCATAACCCCGGTTCGGCAATGTACAGCGGCAGCACTGGCCCGTGTTCGGCGGCCAGCGCCAGCGGGCGATGATCCGCGATGCGCAGGTCGCGCTTGAACCACACGACCTGCAGCGGGGCTTTCACAGCATCCCCTCGGCGCGCAAGTGCCCCTCGATCTCGGCATCGAAGGCGAAGAATCCGCGCCGTGCGTGAGGCCACAGTCCCGCATCCCAGCGCCGCCGCACCGGCCGCAGCGCGATGCCTTCAGCGGCCAGCGCCGGTTCCAGCAGAGCGAGCCCATCGGCGACCGGCCCGACCGGAGCACAAGGCGTCAATATCTGACGCGCGCCGACAGCCTGCGCCGCTGAGACCAGTGTCTCCACATCGAGCCGGTCCGCCAGCGTGGAGCCGCAGCGAAAGTGGGCCTCGGCCCGCGTCGCGGCATCGGCCATGGCTTCACCCGCAAAGCGTCGTGCTGCGTCGCCCCACAGCAGTGCCGGGTCGCTTACCGCAAGCACTCCGCGCACCGGCACATCGGCTGCGAACAGCGATTCGGCATTGAGGTCTTCGTGATGCACCAGCAGCAGGCTCGGCGCCGTGGTGTCAGGCGCGGCAAAAAGCTCCAATTTGCCCGCAGGTCCTACCGGCGGCTCAGTCAACGCGGCCGCTTCTTCCGCTAGCCCGCGCGGCGCAAAGCGGCCCTCGGTGTAGCGCGCGATATTGTCCGCCCGCGCGAGATAGGTCTTGCCCGCCGTCTGCAGCCCCGCAACCCAGCGCCACGACATGGTATTGCTGGCCGCATCGGCATCGATCAGGTGCCGCAGGAAGAAATCCGCCCCCAAAGTCCACGGCAGGCGCAGCGTGAAGATCCAGATCGAGGCGAACCACATGCGCGCGTGGTTGTGGAGATAACCCGTCTCGACCAGTTCGCGCGCCCAGGCATCGAAGCAATCGATCCCGGTGCGCCCCTCTTCCGCCGCCATGACATCGTCCCCACGCTCCGCCCCATCGCGCTCGGCAAGGAAGCGCTGCCACACCGCCGGGCGCAGTTCGAGCCAGCCCTTCCAATAGGTCCGCCAGCACACCTCCTGAATGAACTTGCCAGCCGCGCTGAAGCTGTGCCGCCCCAGCACTTCGGCCACCACGTCCTGCTCGGTCACCAGCCGGTAGCGCACGGCCGGCGAAAGGCGTGAGACGGCAGAGGGCTTGCCGGGCCCCGGATCGGTGTTGCGCCCTGAAGCATAGGACGTCCCGGCGCGCGGCACGAAACGGCGGAGGTGATCAAGCGCAGCACGGCGTGTCGGGAGAGGTAGCATCTCCTTGCCCTTGGCCCCGCACGCCTCTGCAGCCCAGATGGTCATGCGGGCAAGTACTTGTCGCGCGGGCATTTCGCGAAAATGGCCAAAGCGTAATGTTCTGCTCACACCGCCGACGGGCACCGCGCCTTAGATGGGCTTCCGACGATGGGCGCCAGTCACGGGATGCGTGACGTGACGGTCCCCTGTTCCGCTTTCCGGTCCGGCGTCCATCGTCACCCATCCGGCTGCCGCAGACCCAGCCCGCGCGAGAGGCCAACTCTTGCGCGGCCTTGGCGTCTCCGGCGCATTCTCCGGGGAACCAACACGTGTCTCGTCCGATCTTCTTCGATCCCACCGGCCGCCGCCGCCGCATGACCCGCCGCGGCGCGTTCATCGGGCTCATCGTGCTGCTCGTGGCCGCGCTGGTCTTCGCGACGACCGTGGTGGCGGTTCCCCCCGCGGCGCCGCTGCCCCTGGGTTTCGAGCGACAGGCGCCGTTCCCGCTGAAGACGCAGGTCAGCCGCATCTCGCAGCGCCTTGCCCAGCTGTTCGGCCGCCATGCCGCCCCGGCGGCGCGTAGCGGCGGGCAGGCGCTCAACGTCGGTTTCTACACCTCGTGGTCGGATGGCAGCGCCGAGACGCTGCGCCGCCATGTCGGCCAGCTCGACTGGGTCGCGCCGACGCTGTTTTCGCTCGGCCATGACGGCAACCTAGCGGTGACTGATGATGCGCCGATGCGCCGCATCCTGACATCCGCCATGCACCGCCCGCTGGTGGTGCCGGTGCTGCAGAACGCCACCAACGCCAAGTGGGACGGCGCAGGCGCAACCGCAATCATGGAAAGCCCCGCTCGCCGTGCCGCGCTGGTGAACCAGATCGATGCCGCGCTCGACAGGTCGGGCGACGGCGGCGTCATGGTCGACTTCGAGAACCTGCCCAAGCCCGGCATCACCGCGCTGCGCACCTTCGTGGCGGACCTTCACGCACGCCTTGCGCCCAAGCACCGCGTCGTCGCCGTGACCATGCCGATCGACGATGCCGACTGGTCCGCCAAGCGGCTGGCCGAGGTCGCAGACAAGGTCGTGCTGATGGCCTATGACGAGCACTGGCAGGGCGGCGAGCCCGGGCCGATCGCCTCGAACGGATGGTTTGCCGGACATCTCGCCGACCAGCTCAAGGGGCTGGCCGCGAACAAGGTGATCGTCGCGCTCGGCAACTATGGCTACGACTGGTACAAGGGCCACGCAGACGTTCAGACCGTCGAGGAAGCCTGGCTCTCAGCACATGATAGCGGCACCACGCCCATGTGGGACAAGGCCAGCGGCAACACCGGCTTCGGTTATCTCGACGATCAGGACATAAACGCCGCGACGCCGCCGGAGCGGCATCAGGTGTGGATGCTCGATGCCGCCACCAGCTGGAACCAGATGCAGATGCTCTCGCGCCTCGGTGTCGGCTCGGTCGCGCTGTGGCGGCTGGGATCGGAGGACCCCGGCTTCTGGGACGTGCTCAGGACCTGGCGCAGCGGACACGGCGCCATGCCCGATCTCGGCCGGATCAAGGAGGCCAACAACGTCGACGTCGAGGGCAACGGCGAGATCCTGCGCATCGATGCGACGCCCGAGGAAGGCGCGCGCCAGATCCACTACACCGCCGCGCAGTTCGGCCGGCCAACGCTGATCGATGACGAGCGCTATGGCGCGCTGCCAACGCCATATGTCGTACGCCGCACCGGTGATCGGCCCAAGCTTGTCGCGCTGACCTTCGACGATGGGCCGGACCCGAAGTATACGCCCGAAGTGCTCTCGGTCCTCGAGCGCTACCACGTGCCCGCCACCTTCTTCATCATCGGCGAGAACGGCGTGGCCGGGCGCAGCCTGCTCCAGCGCATGGTCGCCGACGGTGACGAGATCGGCAACCACAGCTACACGCACCCCAACATGGCCGAGGATTCCGAGACCGGCGTGAAGCTGGAGCTCAACGCCACGCAGCGCCTGATCGAGGCCTACACCGGCCGCTCCACCCGGCTGTTCCGCGCGCCCTATTTCGGCGACGCCGAGCCAACCACAGCCGACGAGATCGGACCCGCGCTGATCGCGCAGAAGGAAGGCTACACCGTCGTCGGGCTCCACGCCGATCCGGGTGACTGGATGAAGCGCAGCGCGGACGACATCGTCGCGCGCACCGTCGATGCCGTCGAACATGCGACGCCCGACCGTAGCGCCAACGTGATCCTGCTGCACGACGGCGGCGGCAACCGCGAGCAGACTGTCGCCGCGCTGCCGCGCATCATCGAGCGCCTCGAGGCCGATGGCTACCGCCTTGTGCCGGCTTCAACGCTGGCCGGGCTCAAGCGCGACGACGTGATGCCGCAGGTCAAGGGCTGGGACCTCGCCGCCGTGCGTGTCGACGTTGCGATCTTCTCGGTGCTCGCGCTGCTGCTGGCCGCGCTCAACTGGAGCTTCTTCTTCGCGATCGCCCTCGGGGTCATCCGCGCGCTCGGGCTGACCGGGCTGGCGCTTGTGCCGGATCGCCGCAAGGTGCCTGCTCTGGACAATGGCTATCAACCCATCGTCAGCGTGATCATCCCAGCCTACAACGAAGAGCGCGTGATCGAGGCTTCGGTGCACCGCATCCTTCAGAGTGACTATCCGCACATGGAAGTGATCGTGGCGGATGACGGCTCGAAGGACCGCACCAGCGCGATCGTCGCCGCCGCTTTCGGAGACAATCCGCGCGTGCGGCTGATGACCATGGTCAATGGCGGCAAGGCCTCCGCGCTCAACCGCGCGCTGGCGGTGGCGACGGGCGAGATCGTCGTCGCGCTCGACGCCGATACCCAGTTCGAACCGCAGACCATCGCGCGGTTGGTGCGCTGGTTCGAGAACGAGCGCGTCGGCGCCGTCGCAGGCAATGCCAAGGTCGGCAACCGGGTCAATCTCGTCACCCGCTGGCAGGCGGTGGAATACATCACCGCGCAGAACATCGAACGGCGCGCGCTCACCCGCTTCGGTGCGATCATGGTCGTGCCGGGTGCGGTCGGCGCTTGGCGACGCAGTGCGCTCAACGATGTCGGCGGCTATCCGGAAGACACGCTGGCCGAGGATCAGGACCTCACCATCGCGATCCAGCGCAAGGGCTGGAAGGTGTGCTACGACGAAGACGCCGTCGCCTGGACCGAAGCGCCCGAGACGCTCGCCGCGCTTTCCAAGCAGCGCTTCCGCTGGGCATTCGGCACGCTGCAGTGCCTGTGGAAGCACCGCGCGGTATTGTGGCAGCGCAAGCCTGCCGGGCTCTCGTTTGTCGGCATGCCTCAAGCGTGGCTGTTCCAGATCCTGTTCGCGCTGATTTCGCCGCTCATCGATCTCGCGCTCGCCGTCTCGATTGTCGGCACCGTTCTGCGTGTCATGCAGCATGGCTGGGCGCAGACGCAGACCGACGTGCTGCGCATGGGGCTCTACTGGGCCGCGTTCACCCTTATCGACCTTGTCTGCGGCTGGGTCGCCTACCGGCTCGATGTGCGTGAGCGGCGCTTCCCACCGATCCTGCTGCTGAGCCAGCGCCTCGTCTATCGCCAGCTGATGTACAGCGTGGTGATCCGCGCGGTGGGTGCAGCGCTGCAGGGCCTCGGCATCGGCTGGGGCAAGCTGGAGCGGACGGGCCGCGTCTCAGCAGGGCAGGCGCAAGGTGGCCACCAGGCCCTTGCCGCCTGACGGACCGTCCGCCACAGGGTCGCCAAGCACGAAGCTTCCGCCATGGAGCCGCGCGACGGCGGAAACCATGGCAAGGCCCAGACCGCCACCGGCCCGGGTGCGCGCATCGTCGAGCCGGACAAAGCGTTCGACCACCCGCGTCCGGTCTGTCGGCGCTATGCCGGGACCATTGTCCTCCACCGCGATCTCCGCCCAGGTCATGCCGTCAGCATCCGGGACAGCGCGAGTGCTCACGACCACCGCGTCACCGCCATACTTGAGCGCATTGTCGATCAGGTTGGCGAGTGCGCGGGAAACCAGCTCTCGGTCCGCCGATGCGGTAACTGGCTCCAGCCGCGCTTCCAGCCGCACTTCGGACTGTTCGGCGAGCGGATCGTAAAGCTCGACCAGATCTTCCGCCACGGCCGCCAGATCAAGCGGGCGGCGGCGATCCTCGACCGCGCCGCCCTCGATCAGGCTGATCTCCAGCGCATTCTCCAGCATCGTGCGCAAGGCATCCGCATCCGCACGCGCGGCCTGAAGTGCCTCGATCGCCCGCGGCTCCTCGGCCCGCGCAAGCGCAAGATCGATCGCCGCCGAGAGCCGCGTGACAGGGGAACGCAGATCATGCGCAAGCGCTCCGGAAACCGCGCTCAACTGTCCGACCAGTTCGCCGATCCGCTCGGCCATGAGGTTGACCTGCTGGCGCAAGTGGTCGAAGCCGTCCCCCGTTCCCTCGATCGGCACGCGCGCGCCAAAGTTGCCCGAAGCCAGCTCCGCAGCGGTTTCGGCTATCAGGTGGGTACGCCGACTGATCACAAAGCCGACGACGACCGCGCTCAGCAGCGCCATCAGCACGGCGACGGCAATGGTCAGCTCGGCCGTCGAGGCAAAGGCCAGGTCGATGCGCCGCTCGGCAAGGCTGACCACTCCGACGACCAACCGCTCGCCATCGGGCAACTGGCCGACAAGGGCGACACCTTCGCTCGGGGGCTGGTCTGGCCCGCGCCGCACGGCAACCTGCTGCGGCTTGGTCGAGAGCGGAATGTCCGGCACTCGCACGAGGTTGCTCAGGACCGGCGCGCCCTTGCCGATCAGCGCAACGAAGACGGCAGGGTCGGCCGCGCTGCCCCGCCGCGCTGTGATGAATTCGGCGAGTTCCTCACGTCCGCCATCGTAATAGGCCGCCAGCAGGTCATCGCGCACGTCGGTGACTTGTCGCTCGCGGTCGAGCCGCACGACATCGAGCATCTGCCCGCGCAGAAACACGATGACGAGCGCGCTGGAAAGCAGCTGAAGCACGAAGATCGCGGTCACCAGCCGCACCATCGTCGGCGAGAGACCACGGCGAACCGCGCGGCGAACGGTGCGCGCCGGCATGGTCGGGTCAGTCCGCAGCGAGCCGGTAGCCCGCACCGCGCACGGTGTGGAACAGGGTCTGCTCCTCGCCGTCATCGATCTTGCGACGCAGGCGGCTGATGTGAACGTCGATGACGTTGGTGCCAGGATCGAAGTGGTAATCCCACACCGCCTCGAGCAGCATCGTGCGCGTCACCACCTCGCCCGCGTGCATCAGCATGTATTCGAGCAGGCGGAACTCCCGCGGCTGGAGCGCGATCTTGCGCGTACCCCGGCGCACTTGCCGGGTCAGCCGGTCAAGCTCGAGATCGGCGCAGCGCAGCGTGGTTTCCTGAACCTGCCGAACAGCGCCGCTCGCCCGGCGCAGCAAGGCCTGGATACGCGCGAGCAGCTCTCCGAACGAAAACGGCTTTCCGAGGTAGTCGTCCGCGCCCGCCGTCAGCCCGGCGATGCGATCATCAGTGCTGGCAAGCGCGGAGAGCATGATCACCGGCGTCGCCATTTCCGCCGCACGCATGGCCTTGAGCAGCGCGAGGCCGTCCATGCCCGGCAGCATCCTGTCCAGCACGACAAGGTCGAACTGGCTGTCTGTCGCCAGGAACAGGCCGTCGCGGCCATTGCCGGCGTGGTCGACGGTAAAACCTTCCTCGGCAAGCCCGGACATGATGTAGTCCGCGATCTGTGGGTCATCCTCGACGAGCAGAATGCGTCCTGCCACTGGGCCATTTCCATGTTGCAACAAAAGCGGAATATCGAACTTGCACAATGGAGTTGGCAACAGCCTCTCGCAAGAGCTTTCCCGCGCACATGGCATCCCCTGCCGCATGGCCGATCAGCCCGACCTGAACGCCCGCTTTACCGCGCCGAAATGTTGCTGAAATTTTCCGCTAAGCCATCGCGCAAAATCACGTTAAGACGCCCGCAAATCGGACCGAACAGCCTGCCCGATGGCAGGGTCAAGGGGCGATTTTGCACTGATCAATCCCGGTGCGCGATGACGCGGCGCGCTGGACTTAGTACCACACGGGCACCGTTTGCCACCCTTGGCGACGTTCCCCATGCCGGATGACGAGATACCGATGGACAGCAAAGCCCCGATCGCCCGCACTTTCACGCAAGCGGCCAAGAATGCGGCAAACCTCCTCGCCACTGCCGCACCGGCTGCCCTGATGGTCGGCGTGACCCCAGCGCTGGCGGACACCACTGTCAGCACCGCGACGACGACCCCGCTGGTCACTTCGACCGCCGGTGCGGTCACCGTGGCAAGCGGCGGCACGATCAAGCTCGACACCGGCACCGCGGTAACGGTCGATGCATCGCAGAATGTGACAGTCGCCAGCGGCGGCACGCTCGACATCGGCGCGGGCAACGGCGCTGCGGGCGTGATCGTGAACAGCGGGACGACCTCCAATGTCTCCAACGCGGGCACGATCCAGGTTCTGGAAACCTTTACCCCACCCGATACCGACAACAACGGCATCCCCGAAGGCCCGATCGCGCAGGCAACCGGGCGCTATGGCATCCGCGTAGCACCGGGCGGCACGGCAACGGGCACGATCTCCAACACCGGCACGATCTCCGTCGACGGCCTCAATTCGGCGGGCATCGCGGTTGATTCCGCGCTGACCGGCTCGGTCACCAACACCGGCACGATCCGCATCCGGGGTGACAACTCGGTCGGTATCCGCACCGGTGCAGTTTCCGGCAACGTTTCGGCCGGCGGTTCGATCGCCGTGGTCGGCAGCGGAACACAGGCGCTGGTCGTGAACGGCGATGTCGGCGGTCTCGTCAAGATCAACGGCTCGCTGGCGCAGTTGGCATCCTACACCGCTGACAGCGGCGCCACCCAGAACCTGCCGCGCAGCGCGCTCTCCACCGGCAAGGCAGCGGTAGAGATCAACGGCAACGTGGCGGGCGGCGTGATTGTCACGACGGCTTCGGGCAGCGGCACGACGGCGGAAACGACCGGATCGATCGCCTCGATCGGCAACAGCCCGGCGCTCCAGATCGGCGGTGCCAACAACATCACCATCGGCGGCGGCACGAGCAGCACTGGCACCTATTCGGTCGCCATCGACGGCAGCGTCAGCGCCAACGCCACCTTCAGCTCCACCAATGCCTCGGCCGTGGTGATCGGCGGCAAGGGCGGCAATGTCACGCTCACCAACGGCATCGGCGTCGGCGGCAGCGTGACTGCGACGACCGTGGATGCGGGCGCGGCGGCGATCCTCGTCAACGCCGGTTCGACCGTCCCCTCGCTCTACAACAACGGCACGATCAGTGCAGTGATCAGCCAGCCGGGCATCGGCTCGTCGGCAGCGATCAAGGACTTTTCGGGCACGCTCACCACGATCACCAACAACAAGACCATCTCGGTGACCGGTTCGAGCGAGGACCAGCTGGCGGCGATCGACGTCTCGGCCAATACCTCGGGCGTGACGATCAGGCAGGCGCTCAACAGCACCGATGCGACGTCGCAGACCAGCGACAAGGCGGCCACCGGTTACGATCCCGATACCGCCAAGGTCTACACCTCGATCCGGGGCAACATCTACACCGGCAGCGGCAACGATACGCTCGACATCGCCTCGGGGACCGTCACCGGCAACAGCTTCCTCGGCGCGGGCAACGATGTCGTGAAGCTGGCGGACGATGCCAAGTATACCGGCAACGTGGATTTCGGCACCGGCACGGCTTCGCTGGCGATGACGGGCAATTCGCGCTTCACCGGCACACTGATCCTGAACGATCAGGTCGGCACGCTGACGCTGGCCGACAAGGCGATCTATCGCGGCACCGTGACCGGCGGCTCGCAGCTGGCGGTCACCGTGAATGGCGGTACGTTCGGCGCGAACTCGGCGGTCACGACCACGGTCAAGTCGATCGACTTCGGCGCCAACGGCACGCTGGGCGTCTATGTCGACGGCGCCACCGGGACCGCATCCAAGCTCGTCGCCGATACTGCCAGCTTCGCCAGCGGCGCGAAAATCTCGGCGCGGGTGACCTCGCTTGCCAAGGCGGAAGGCACCTACACCGTGCTCAGCGCCGGCACGCTGACCGGTGGCAACAATGTCGCGACCTCGGCGCTCAATCTGCCGGTGCTGTTCAAGGGCACCGTCGCGGCGGTGGGCAACGACGTGACACTGACGATCGCCCGCAAGTCGGCAAGCGAGATCGGGCTCAACACCCCGCAATCGCAGGCCTACAACGCGATCCTCGCCAATGCGGCCAAGGACACCCTGCTGCAATCGAGCCTGCTGCAGGCCGCGGATACCGCCACGCTGCAGACCCAGTTCAACCAGATGCTGCCCGACTATGCCGGCGGCACGCTTGATTTCCTTTCGCGCGGGATGCGGCTTGCCTCGCGCCGGATCGACGATGATTCGAGCTGGTTCACGATCAGCAACGCCGGTGGGTGGATCGAGCCGATCTACTTCAGGGGCAAGCAGAAGGCCGGCGCGACGCAAGGGTTCACCAACAGCGGCGGCGGGCTCTCGCTCGGCTTCGAGAAGGCATTCGGTTTCGGCCATATCGGCGCGTCGTTCACTTACCTGACCGGTAACTCGACAACCGACGCCACGCAGAAGGTGAAGGTCAGCAATATCGAGCTTGCCGGCTTCTGGCGCCTCGCCTCGGGGCCGTTCTATGCCTATGCCCGCGTCGGCTGGGGACGTCCCTCGTTCACCTCGACCCGCACCTTCACCGGCGCGGTCGACAACCAGTCGTTTGGCTACAGCGCGAGCGGCAAGTGGAAGGGCACGCTGATTTCGGGCTCGGGCGGCCTGTCCTATGCCCTCTCGGTCGGCGATCACTTCAAGCTGAAGCCGCGCGCCGCGATCGAATATTTCCGCCTGAAGGAAAACGGCTACACCGAGACCGGCAATGCACCGCTGGCGCTCACGCTGGCAAGCCGCACCAGCCAGCTCGTCAACGCCAAGACCACGCTGGTGGCGAGCTGGAGCAGCGCGCCGGGCGACTATGAGAACCGCCCATTCACCATCGAGGTCGAAGGCGGACGTCGCAGCCGCATCTCGGGCGAAGTCGGCGACACGCTCGCCACCTTCAACCGCGGCGCGACGAGCGGGGGCGACAGCTTCACGCTGACCGGCCAGCAGCTGCCGTCGGCGTGGGTCGGCGAAGTCAGCCTGCTGCAGGGCGGGCTCGACTACACGTGGAAGATCGGCTTCGGCTACGAAAAGCTGCAAGGCGGCGGCACCGGCTATTCGGGCCGCGCATCGCTCGCCATCGCGCTCTGAGGCGCGCCGCGGCGCAAGCGATCAGGGGGTGGCCGCAAGGCCGCCCCCTTTTCCGTTTCAGGCCTGCACCAGCGCGCTTTGCGCCTGGAACCACGGCACCATCCGCGCGATGGCTTCCTCGACCAACGGGGTCGAGACCGCGAAACTGAAGCGCACGAAGCGGTGCCCATCGACCGGGTCGAAATCGATCCCCGGCGCGGTTGCAACGCCAGTCTCCTCCAGCAGGCGGATGCAGAACGCCATCGAATCCTGCGTCAGGTGGCCGACATCGGCATAGACATAGAACGCCCCGTCCGGCGGTGCGATCCGCGCCAGACCCATTCCCGGGAGCGCCGCCAGCAACAGATCGCGGTTGCGCGCGTAGGTCCGCACATGTCCGTCCAGCTCCTCGCCGCAATCGAGCGCGGCAAGGCCCGCGTGCTGGCTGAGCGAGGGCGGGGTGAGGAACAGGTTGCCCATCCGCGCGCGCGCCTGTCCGACAAGCTCCTCGGGCACGACCAGCCAGCCGAGCCGCCAGCCCGGCATGCTGAAGTACTTGGAAAAGCTGTTCACCACGATCGCCTGCTGCTCGAACGGCAACATCGAGCTGGCGGGCGCGCCATACGTGATGCCCTGATAGATCTCGTCCGACACGATGTGGATGCCGCGCGCCCGGCAGACTTCGGCGATGGCGGCCATTTCTGCAGGCGCGATAACCGTACCGGTCGGGTTGGCGGGACTGGCGATGATCACGCCGTCAGGCGCGGGATCGAGCGCGGCGAGCGCGGCCGCGGTGATCTGGTAGCCCACTTCGGGGCCGCACGGCAGCTCGACCGGCTCGATCGACAGCGCACGCAGCGTGTTCCGATAGGCAACGTAGCCCGGCCGGGCGATGGCAACCCGCGCGCCGGGTGCGAAACGTAACGACAGCGCGATCACGAGCGCGGGCGAGGCGCCGCAGGTCAGCACGATCTGCTCGGGCGAGACCGCAACCCCGGTCGTCTCTTCCATGTAGCGCGCCAGCCGCGCAAGAAGCTCGGTGCTTTCCCAGTAGCCCTTGTCTTCCGCGTCCAGCACGGCGCGGGCGCGTGCAAGCGCGGCAGCGGGCGCACCGGTCGAGGGCTGGCCATATTCCATGCGGATGACGGAGCGCCCCTCGGCCATGAGGCGCTGGGCGATCGCGGAAATGGTGATGGCGTGAAACGGTTCGAGCTGGGGTATCATGCGGCACGGCCTAGCACCGGGCGGACTGCGGCGCAAAGGCGCTGGAGTTGACATCCGGCGGCCTGCGCGCAAGCCTTGGGTGCTGATCCGGGCGAACCAATCGCGCCGGACAGTGGGAGAGCCAGACATGTCCACACCATCCGCGAGCGCGGGTGCGCCGCCGCAGCTGCCCTTGGGGCAGGCCGCCATCGTCACGCTGGGCGTCATCGTCGTCATTGCCGGTTTTGTCGCGCTTGGCGCGTGGCTGCATGTCACGCCGCTCTACGCGGGCTTCCTGCTGCTGTGGGCGTGGTCGGCGCTGCACCAGCTTTCGATGAAGGCTTTGCCCGGCGCGCTCATCGGGGCGCTGACGGGCGCGGGCATGAGCTTCCTGCTCCAGACCGGCGCGGCCACCGGCAACATGGCACTCGTGATCGCGGCGCTGCTGCTGATGATCGCAGCGGTTTTCCTCGTCGTCGCGGGCCGGGCGGCGCTGCTGTGCAACCAGAGCACGATGCTGTTCATCACCGTGCTCAACGCGCCGGTGATCCAGAAGGGGGAGGATTTCCGGCAGGTGATCGTGGCCATCACGCTCGGCGCGCTATGGTTCGGCGTGGTCGCTTGGGTGATCAGCCGGATCGTGCCTGCGCCCGAACCGGCTGCCGCGTCCTAGCACTTCGCCTGCGGCTGGGTCGGCGAAGGATTCTTGATCCCCGTCAGGTCGCGGTCGTCACGCACATAAAGCGCGGCTTCCTTGCGGATCAGCTTGGCCGGAATGACACTGCCGAGAAAGAACGGCTTGTAGTTGTAGGCCACCTCGACGAACATGATCGCGGTGCTGGGATCGGCAGTCATCTTCGTGTCGGTGAAACCCATCCCGGCAAACGAGGTTCCGGTCTGACCAGTATTCTCCACGCCATAGCGCGAGGCCCAGGTGTTCTTGCCCCAGCAGCGCTGCCAGGCGATCCATTGGCCGCCGCTGCCATTCACCTGCAGGCTTGAGACGATCACGCGCCCACGGTTGGGGATATCGAGATCTTCGGCTTGCAGGGCGGCGGCGCGGAACACCTGATTCATGTCGTATTCGCGGAACAGCGGCGCGCCATTGACCTGCGTCTGCTTTGCACGGCTGGCATTGTCGGCCACGGTGATCGCAAGCTGGTTAAGCCGCACGTGGATCAGCGCAAGATTCACCACTTCGACCCCGGTGAGCGTCAGGCCCATCAGGAACGGCATGGCAAGGCCAAGCTCGACCGCGCTGACGGCCTTCGTGCTGCGCGCAAGGCGCTTGAAAAAATGCCGCGCGAGGCTCGCCCGACGCGCTCCGAGCATCATGTCGGACATACCGATACCCCCGTTCGCGTAGCCTGCGTCGCATAAGGCTGGTTCATCAGAATGGTCGTCTGCGGCACGGTCTGGTACTCGGGCAGGCCGAACATCTTGGCAAAGCCGAACCACTGCTTGTAGCTGACGGTGACTGTATAGACGACAATATCGTTCGCACCGCCAAGGCCGGTCTTGCCCAAATCCGCATCCCAAGTGTTGTTTCCGTTCATGTCAACGAAACATTCCTTGTTGTCGTAGACACCGTTGGCATTGGTATCGGTGAAATCTTCCGGCTTACCTACAGATGTGAAGTCAGCGTAGTTCTTGCGCGTGAAGGTGATGTTCGCAGTCGGCATGACATACTTGATCGATTTGGAAACAAGCGTGTCGAGCGTTGTCGTATTCGTTTGCCCGCTCTGGAGCGAGGACTTGCGCGCCGCCGCGTTGATCGAACCGGTCAACACGGTCCGGACGTAGTACCCTTGCGCAACCTGCAGCGAGCCGAACACGACAAGGAACAGGATCGGCGCGGTCAGCCCGAACTCGACTGCGCTGACACCGCGCTTGTCACGCAGCAGCGATCCCCTGAGCATCCGGCGTGGGAGGCGACGAAGGGCCATCACTTGTTGATCCGCAGGTCGGCCACCTGGCCGGCGATGAACTTGAAGGTGTTGTTGAGCGTGGTCGTGTCGCCTGCGAAGTACGCGCGCCCCGCCGTCGCGCAGTTCGTCATCTGCGTGGTGAGCGTCGTGCCGAAGCCGATCAGCCATACGGTGTAACCTGCGTTCTTGGCCCGCGTGCAGGCTGCCAGAAAGCGGTTGTTGTGATAGTTTGTAAGCGTCGAGTTGTTGGTGCCGGAGGGCGCCACGCGGTTGTCGTACATCTCCTCGCCATAGGCGCTGTAGCTGTCGATCGTCGGCGCCATATCACCATCGGTCATGAAGATGATATGTCGGCTGACCGAAGGATACTTGACCGGATCGGCGTTCACGTTCGACTGGAAGATGCCGGTCGGGCTGGCAAGCCGCGCCCCCCAGATCATGCCGATATCATGGTAGGTGCTCCCCGCGGCAACCAGCGTGTTGACGTAGTTGGTCAGCCAGGTCGGCGCCACGGTGGGCGTCGTCGTATCGACTTCGGTAAAGAGCATCGCGCGCGGCGGGCACTGAGAGCCTTCGCGCACAACACCGCTCGGGATGGACGTGGCGGTGCGCGTCCCGAGGCCAGTGCCGCGGTACCACACAAGATCATTCTCGTAGATCTTCCACTGCGTCGTCGGATCGCCGGCGCTCGGAGCGGAGTCGATGTCGAGATCCTTGGCGCCGCTGGGCACCGGGTTCATCGCAAGGTTCTGGACCGTCTGGCGCTCCTCGATGCAACCATCCCACTGGGTATTGGTCGTGGTGAGGCCGGTCACACCGGTCGTACCGTTGAGGGCGGCGAGCGCGACCATGTCGTACGTACCCTCGTTCGGCACTGTCGAGTTCGACGCGATGTTGGTCACCACCGGCACAGTGCCCATGCCCTTGAACGAGCTGACATTGACCGTAAGGGGCTGGAAGCTCCAGTTGGTAAACTGGTAGCGCAACTGGTAGTTCGTGGTCGTAGCCGTGGACACATTGCGGACGCAGTCTCCGGTCGACGAACTGCCGCGGCCCGAGGTCCTCGTCCAGGATCGGTACGAATAAGTGGTCCAGGTGGTGTCCGCCGGTGGCGGTCCACCCGCCACGGTGACCGGGTTGCTACCGGCGGTCGGATAAGCATTGTTCCCATAGTCCGAGCATTGCGATGAGGTAATGCCGCTGAGCGTCTCGGTCGTCGTGGTCGCGGGACCTGTTGTGCCGACATAGACTGGCGTCTTGTAAACTGCGGCCGCAGTCTGGAACGGCTGGAGATCGGCAAAATAGCTCGTCGGCATATCCCCTGACGCAATGATGCCGCCCATGTTGACTGTGGCCGTGTAGGGTACGAAACCGAAGCGGATGCGCGTATTGGTCTTGTCGACCACAGCAGCCGCCACCGTCTTGTAGAAATCGATGATGGCCGACCGCAAACCCGCCATCTTCGAGAGCGAGCCCTGATCGCTCGAGCAAGAGGACTGCGAAGGCTGGCACCGCATCGATCCGGTGGTATCGAGCACGAACATCACGTCGGCGCTCGCCATCTGCAGTTCCGCACTGCACTCCACGGACAGCGTGATGCTCTTGAAGCCGAAAATGCCCATGATCACCGTGGGCATCTGGGTCGACGCGGTTCCGGTGATCGCGCCGGTTCCAGACGAGGCGGTGGTAAAGGTGACGTTTTTTGAATTGGTCGCAAGCGGGTTGAAGTTGAAGTTGAACATCTTGTTCGCCTTCGCCGTCTCCGACGTGCCGTAAGTACCCGAAGTCGCCATCGCCTTGCGGCCCGCCAGCACGCCCGCGTCGCAGGCATTCTGCAGGCTGGTCTTGGTCATGTAGGCGCGCGCCATGTCGGTCCCGCTGCCGACAAGGCTGACAAGCAGGATGATCGTGGCAAGCGCGATGCCCATCGTCGTGCCCGCCGTATCGCGCAGCAGGCTGCCGATCAGGATACGCATCGCGGCGCGGATCTGGCCTTCCGGTGCATTCGAGCGGCGCGGCATCTGGCGTTCGTCCTCCAAAGGCAGGGCCACCTCCCCCACACGCCGCGACTCCGCCAAGGCAGACGGAAAGCGGGCACGAGGGTGACCCAATCTCAGTCCATGCAGGCCAATCGCCTTCCAAATCGTAAATTTGCTGAAAAAACTTGTCTCCGCAGCCTTACGCAGAAGCCGCAAGCACGGCGGCGGCAATGGTAAACGCGCTGGTAGCGCTCAGGCGCAGCGGGTTTGACAAGAGCGCGCGGAGCGCGGAAATACCGACGCAGATTCAAGATCAGCGCAGGACCGTGGCGCGCGATCGCAACCCGTGACACTTTTGCTGCCAAGGGACGACGCTCGTGAAACTGCTCGTGGTCGAAGACGACGCTGCGCTGGCGGAGGCTCTGCTCGCCGCCTTCAATCGCGCCGATATCCAGGCCGAATTCTGCGGAACCGGCGCCAGCGCGGCGGAACTGCTCGCGCTCTACGCCTTCGATGCGGCCGTAGTCGATCGCGGCCTGCCGGACATGGACGGACTCGATCTGGTGCGCGAGGTGCGCCGCGCCGGGAACCGCATCCCGGTCGTCATCCTCACCGCGCAGTCCGATGTCGCGTCGCGGATCGACGGGCTTGATGGGGGCGCGGACGACTACCTCGGCAAGCCCTTCCTCTTCGCCGAATTGCGCTCGCGCCTCAATGCCGTAATCCGGCGCGCGGAACAGCGCCTCACCAACACCATGCTCTGCGGCAACTTCGCCTATGATCTCGACAGCCGCGTCGTAAGCGTCGATGGCGCGGCGGTCGACCTTTCGCCGCGCGAACGCACGCTGATCGAGGTGCTATTGCGCTCGCGCGGGCGGCCGCTCAATGCCGCGCAGCTTGAGGACCGGCTCTGTGCTGCCAACGAGGTGCTGACGGCAAACGCGCTTGAAGTGAGCATCCACCGCCTGCGCCGCAAGCTCGCGGCGGCGGACTGCTCCGCCCGGATCGCGTGGATGCGCGGGCTCGGCTATTGCCTCGAGGTGGACGCATGATGACGCGCAGCCTGTGGTCCCGCATCGTCATCGCCCAAGTCGCCGTAGCGCTGGCACTCGCGCTTGGCCTGCCCGTCATCGTTCACCAGACGATCAATACGGTGGGTGACGATCTCACCCAGCGCTTCATGAGCGGCGAGGCGGACCAAGTCATGGCCATGCTCGACAATCCGCAGGCGGACCTTGCAATGGGCGGCCTCCATGGCGGCGCGGTCGCCATCTACATGGTGGCAGGCAGCCAGATCCGCCGCCTCTCAGGCCCGCAGATCGCCGATATCGCGGACCTTACCCCGGCCCAACTGGCGCGACCGCTCTTCCTGCATGGGCGTTACTCTGATTTCCTGACGCGGCCATTCAAGGCGGGGCAGACCTTGGTTGTCGCCGAAGACCGCCGCCACCCGGCCGTGCTGCGCGATGACATTACAGCGCAGTTCATCAGCCGCTTTGCCGTAATCGTGATGATCGCGCTCGTCTGCTCGACCTTGGCGAGCCTTGTCGCAGTGGCGCTGGCTATGCGGCCGATCCGGCAGGCCGCAAGCGATGCGCGCGCGCTTGATCCGATCCGTCCCGGCAAGGCCCGCCTGCGCGAGGATCTGGTGCCGACCGAGATCGTCCCACTGGTCCACACCGCCAACGAACTGCTCAACCGCGCGGTCGCCGGCTACGAACGTGAGCGTGTGTTTTCAGCCACCGTCGCGCATGAACTGCGCACCGCGCTCGCCACGATCAGCCTCAGGGCCGAACTTGTGGCGGACGACGAGGCGCGCGACAAAGTGGTCGAGGCGGTGGGCCGGGCCAACGGCGTCGTGACCCAGATGCTCGAACTGCATGGCCGCGGCGGTGAGCCGATTGCCGGCGATCCCCGCGCCGTCTCGGATGTGGCGGACGAGGTGATCGAGGACCTCAAGGCAATGGCCGCTTCGTCGGGTCACCCTGAGGTCGGCATGCGCAAATCGGCAAGCGAGGCGGCTCTTCGCGCACCAGGCGCGCTTGTGCGGATCACGCTCACCAACATCGTCGAGAACGCGCTGCGCCATACCCCGCCGGATGCGACGATCACGATCATCTGCGACGACGCTGTGGCTACTGTCACCGTGGCAGACAGCGGCCCAGGCATCCGGATGCGCAGCGGCTCTGACGGGCGGAAGATCTATTCCCGCGCCGATGGGGGGCAGACGCGCGGCTCCGGCCTCGGCATCGCCATCGTCACGCGGCTGATCGAATCCGCCGGCGGTTCGATCACGTTCGGCATCAGCGACACCGGCGGGACGGCCGTAACCTTGCGTTACCCCGCAGCCTGAGCGGCTTACTCCGCCTGCCCGTTGGCCTGATAGAGCGCCACCGTATCGACCAGGCGCGCCGCCCACGCCGCGCTGCGCTGCAGCCGTGCCTGCTGCACCGCCGCCTGCGCCTGCAGCAGCGTGAACGTCCCCACATCGCCCAGCTGCTGCTGGCGCTGCGTGAAGGCATAGGATTGCTCCGCCGCCTTGAGCGCGCGCACCGAGGCGTCTTCGGTCCGGGCATCGGCCTGCAAACCGTTGATCGCATCAGACACGTCCACGAAGGCCTGCAACACCACCGTACGGTACTGCGCCTTGCTTTCCTCCAGCAGCGCGACAGCCGCCTGCTGCTGGCGGCGCAGCGCGCCCGAATGGAACACCGGCGTGCTCACGCTGCCAAGCAGCGACCAAAAGGCGTTGCCATCGGTGAACATGCTGGAAAACGCCTGCGCCGTCCCGCCCGCGCTTGCGCCCAGCATGATAGAGGGAAACCGCGCGGCCACGGCAGCACGCGCGTCAGCGGCAGCGCCTTCGACCGCAGCGGCAGCGGCCTGCACGTCGGGGCGGCCCTGCACCACAGCTGCGGGCTGTGCGACCGGGACTTGCGGCGGCAGCACAAGGCAGGTGCTGCCCGGCAATTCGGGCAAGGGCTCACCCGGCGCGCGACCGAGCAGCGCCGATATCAGCGCGCGCTGGTGGACTTCATCACGCTGGAGGGCCGGGAGGGCTCCCTCCTGTGCCGCCAGCGCCGCTTCCTGCGCAGCGACATCGGCATCCCCCGCAGCACCGAGCGCGCGGCGCTGGCGGGTCAGTTCGAGCATCTGCTTCGCCGAATTGATCGAGACCTCGGTCGCCGCGATCTGGTCCGCCAATGCCGCGCGAGTGACGGTGGCCACCACCAGATTGGCCGCCAGAGTCTGGCGCGCCGCCAGCAGGTGGGCTGCCGCGACCTTCGCCGCCGCCCGCGCCGACTGCCGCCGCGCGCGCAGGCCGCCGAACAGGTCGAGTGGATAGCTGACGGTCACTTGCGCCGTATGCAGCGAATAGAGCAGCTGGTTGGGATCGGCCACGACCGGAGACAGCGCAGCGGGCGTGCGCGTACGCTGCGCCGAGTAGGAGACGTCGACGCCCGGCCCCAGTGCAGCCGCAGCAACCCCGGCCTGCACTTGTGCCGCGCGCAAGGCGGCATCGGCAGCGGCGATATCGTTGCTCCCGGTGAGGCCCAGGTCGACCAGCTTGTTCAGGTCGTCACAGCCGAATTCGGTCCACCATGCGCGCGGCGTCGTCTCGCCGACTGCGAAGGACTGCGCGGGGACCACGCCCCCGCCGGCGGTTGTGGTGGGCGCAGAGGCCCCGGCTACGCTGGGCAACGGCGCGGTCGCGTTCGGGTCGCCGATCCCGGTGCATCCGGCAACCAGCGTGCAGGCGACAAGCGGAAGGAAGCGCAAGCGGGTCATCAGGCCGGCTCCCCTTCCTCGTCATGGTGGTGGCCGATATCGCGCCCATGCGGCCCGCGATCCTCCGGCGGGAGGTGCAGCGAGAAGCGCTCGACCAGTGCCGGCAACACCAGCAGGATGAGTAGCGGCGCGAGTGTCATCCCGCCGACGACCACGAGCGCCAGCGGCTTCTGCACCTGGCTGCCGATCCCGTTCGACAAGGCTGCGGGCAGGAGGCCGATGGCCGCCACGAGGCAGGTCATCAGCACGGGCCGCATGCCATTCGCCGTCGCCTGCCGGACCGCAGCGTACCGCGTCGCGCCATCATCGACAACATTGTTGAAGTTTGTGACGATCAGGATGCCGTCCATCACCGCGATGCCGAACAGCGCGACGAAGCCGATCGCCGCCGAGATGCTGAACGGCGTACCGGTCAGCGCCAATGCCAGCACGCCGCCGACCACCGCCATGGGGATCGCCGAGAAGGCCAGCAGTGTGTCGCGGATCGACCCGAAGTTGGCATAGAGCAGGATCAGGATCAGGATCAGGCTGATCGGCACGACGATCTCCAGCCGCGCGATGGCGTTCTGTAGGTTGTCGAGCTCGCCTGCCCATTCGAGGTGATAGCCCGCCGGGATCGTCACGTTCGCCTTGATCCGCGCCTTGGCTTCGGCCACTGCGCTGCCCAGATCGCGCCCGCGCACGCTGAACTTGATCGGGATGTAGCGTTCCTGATGCTCGCGGTAGATGAACGAGGCGCCGGTGGTGAGGCGGATATTGGCCACTTCCGAAAGCGGCACCTGGATCTGGCCGCTGCCGCCCGGTGCCGGTGCGCCCACGGTGATCCGGCGGATGGCTTCCAGCGAGCCGCGCTGGTCCGCCCTCAGGCGCACGACGATCGGGAAGTGCCGGTCGGTCCCCGGCTCATAGAGCTGCGCCACGCTGCTCCCGCCGATCGCTGCGGCAACCGTCTGGTTGATGTCGTCCGGCGTCAGGCCATAGCGCGAGGCCTTGGCAAGATCGACGTCGATCCGCACCGTCGGCTGGCCGAGCGACTGGAACACGCCGAGGTCCGCGATGCCGTCCACCTTGGCCATCTGCGCCTTGATCGCGTCGGCGGTCTTTTCCAGCGTGGCAAGGTCGGGGCCGTAGAGCTTGATCGAGTTCGCGCCCTTAACGCCCGACGCGGCCTCTTCCACGTTGTCCTCGATGATCTGCGAGAACGAGAAGTCGACGCCCGGATAACGCTGGCTCAGCTTGTGCGACATCGCGTCGACCAGCTTTTCCTTGGTCATGCCCGAAGGCCATTCGCTGGCAGGCTTCAGCGGAACGAAGTATTCCGCGTTGAAGAACCCGGTCGCGTCGGTGCCGTCATCAGGGCGACCATGCGCGGAGAGGACCGAGACGGTCTCAGGGAAGCTCGCCAGATCGCGGCGGATCGCGTTGACCACCGGCTGCCCCGCCTCGAGGCTGATCGAAGGCGGCAGGCTGGCGCGGATATAGAGATTGCCCTCTTCCAGATGCGGCAGGAACTCGATGCCGAGCGAGCGCACGCCGACGCCTGCGACCGCAAGCGCAATCGCCGCGCCGCCGAAGGTGAGCACACGGTTGGCCTGCGCAAAGGCCGCTGCCGGTTCGTACAGACGGCGCAGCCAGGCCACCAGCTTGGTCTCGACCTCTGACAACTGGTCCGGCAGCAGGATCGCGGAGAGCACCGGCGTCACCGTAAACGTCGCGATGACACCGCCGGTGATGGCATAGGCATAGGTCTTCGCCATCGGCCCGAAGATATGGCCCTCGACCCCGGTCAGCGTGAACAGCGGCAGGAAGCTGGCGATGATGATCGCTGCGGCAAAGAAGATGCCCCGGCTCACTTCCGAACCGGCATGGAGGATCGCGCTCATCCGGCTGGCCGGGCTGAAATGGCCGTGGCCCGATTCCACCGCCACCGATCGCTCCACCATGTGCCGGAAGATGTTCTCCACCATGATAACGCTGGCATCGACGACGAGCCCGAAGTCCAGCGCACCGACCGAAAGCAGGTTTGCACTTTCCCCCTGCGCGACAAGGATCAGCACCGCGATGGCGAGCGCGAAGGGGATCGTCGCCGCGACGATCAGCGCGCTCCTGAGGTTGCCGAGGAAGATCCACTGCAGCCCGAAGATCAGGATGATCCCCGCCATCAGGTTCTCGAGCACCGTGTGCGTCGTCAGGCGGATGAGGTCCGAACGGTCGTAGACGCGTTCGAGATGGACGCCCGGCGGCAGGATGCCCGAAGCGTTGATTTCCGCCACTTCCTTCTGCACCGCGAGGATCGTTGGCATCGACTTGGCGCCGCGCTGCATCAGCACGATGCCCTCGACGATGTCGTCCAGTCCGTTGTACCCGGCAATGCCGAGGCGCGGCAGGTTGCCGATGGAAACCTGCGCCACGTCCTTCAGGAGCACCGGCGTCCCGCCCGCTGTCCCGACCAGCACGTTCTCGATGGCGGAGGGTGACTGGATCAGGCCCACGCCGCGCACGATGGCGGCCTGCGAGCCGAAGTTGATCGTCTGGCCGCCGACGTTGCTGTCGCTCTTCGCCAGTGCCTGCATGACTTGCGCCGTCGTCACGCCGTGCGCCACCAGCCGGTCGTTGTCGACCGTCACCTGATAGGCACGCAGCTTGCCGCCCCAGCCGGTGACATCGGCGACGCCCGGAATGCGCTTGAACCGGCGCTGCAGGATCCAGTCCTGCAGGGTCTTGAGATCCATCGGCGAATAGCCGTCGGGCGCGACGATGCGGTAGCGGTAGATCTCGCCGATCGGGCTTGTCGGTGACAGTGTCGGCTGCGCGCCACCTGCCAGCGGCGGCAGCTGCGACAGGCGGTTGATCACCTGCTGCTGCGCCTCCTGGAAGGTGAGATCGTAGCTGAATTGCACCTTCACGTCGGACAGGCCGAACAGCGAAATCGCGCGCACCGTGGTGAGGTGCGGAATCCCCGCCATCGCCACCTCGATCGGCACGGTGACGTTGCGCTCCATTTCCTCGGCAGACAGGCCCTGCGTCTGGGTCACGATCTCGACCATCGGCGGAACCGGGTCAGGATAGGCCTCGATATTGAGCGCGGCAAAGCCGAAGCCACCCGCGACGAGCACCGTCACGAAGACGGCGACGATCAGCAGCCGCTGCCGCAGCGCAAAGCGGAGCAGCCGGTTCACTTGCCCAGCCCCGCCTCGTTCACGAAGAGCGCGCCAGCGGTGACGATGGTCTCACCGCCGCGCAGACCGCTCAGGATCTCGATACGGCCATTCTGGTCCTCGCCGGTGCGCACCTGCCGGCTGGCGAGGCGCTTGTCCGGGCGCAGGATCCACACCCGCGCGCTGTCGCCTTCGTGGATCACCGCTGTCGAGGGTACGAGAATGCGCGTGCCGGAGCTGAAATGCTGGATCGAGAAGCTTGCGAACATCTGCGGCTTGAGCGCGCCGTCAGGGTTCACGATGGTCGCGCGCACCGGCAGGCGGTGGGTCGCGGGATCAAGACCAGCCCCGACGAGATCGATCACTGCGCTGAACTTGCGCCCCGGCCACGCGGGCGTGACGACATCGACCTTGTCGCCGACATGGACGCCGGAGGCATCGCTTTCGGCGATCTGCGCCTGCAGCCACACGCGCGAGGCATCGGTGATGGTGAACACCGGCTTGTCGCCGCCCACGCCGACATATTGGCCGGGGGAGACATCGCGCAGCGCGACCGTGCCGCCGATGGGCGCGTGAAATGTGGTGACCTCATGCAGCCCGCTGACTTCGCGCGCGGATTCCAGCCGCTGGATCTCGCCCGCCGACTTGCCGAGGATGGCGAGCTTGTCGCGCGCCGCACCCACCGCCGCTTCGGCGCTCCGCTCCTGCGCCTCGGCGGCGGCGAGATCGGTCAGCGCCTGCTGATAGTCCTTGCGCGCGCCGCCCGCGGTCTCGACCAGCGCCTTCGCCCGCTCGGCATTGCGGCGGGCATTGAGCAACGCGGCCTGTGCGGACCGCCAGGTTGCTTCCGCCGAAAATAGCGTGTTGCGCGCGTCGACGAAATCGGTTGTGCGGATCGTCAGCAAGGGCTGCCCGGCGGTCACGACTTGCCCCGCATCGACCAGAACCTTCATCACCTGCCCGGAATAGGGCAGCAGCACCGGTGTGCTGAGATCGCCGTCCGCGACGATCGAGCCCGAAGCCGTGGTGATCTGCTCGGCAAGGCCGGACCCCACCTTCTCGAACGACAGCGTCGCCAATTGCTCCTGCGTCGGGCGGAAGGTGCCCGGCGGATCGACCGGCGGCTGTTCGGGTGCAGGAGTCAGCAGCATCGACACGAGCCAGAAAACCAGAGCGAGCACAGCAAGGCCGATGACCGCAAAGCCCAGCAAGCGGACTTGCTGCCGAGCGGGGAGCCGCTGCGCAGCAGGGAGAGTATCGTCGGTATGTGTAGGGAACATTCAGCAGCACCTGATCAAGTGCGGGGCCCTTAGGCCGAGCCACTTACACGTGCCTTACATCAGATGACGGGTCAAACCCCGGCGCCCCCAAGCGCGGAACAGCATTATCTGCAAGGTGCTGATTTTAAACGTTTCCAGGGACATTGAGTTGGCGATGGTGGACGATCTTTAATACCGCGGCAAGAAACCGGTAGGCGTACTTGTCGCGACAAACTTTGCCGTCTCCGCAGCAAAACCGGCAACTGAGCCAATCCTGCAATTATCTTAGGACTTTTGCCTAGATTGATCCTATTTTGCTGTCACTTGGGGGGCGCAGTGCCATGCGGGTGGCAGCCGGACGCGCGTATCGACAAGAGTGCCTGAGGGCAGCCATCGGGAGCGCATTGATCGTCATCCCGGGCGAAAGCCGTGCGCAAGCGCTCGAACAACCTGAGCAATCCCCCAGACCGATCCTTGTGATGGGGCTGCAGTCCACCTTCCTCGAAGCGCTGGAAACCAGGCGTCGCTCCCCCGTCCCGATCGAGACTATCGCGCTCGAAGACATCGCCAAGTCCTCGGGCGCCAATATCGCCGAGACACTGGACCGCCTGCCCGGTGTGCGTCTCAGCCGCGACGCCACCGGGGAAGGCGTTCAGCTTTCCATCAGGGGGCTGGGGCCGGAATTCGCGCGGGTCCTGCTAAACGGCGCCCCGCTGCAGGTCGCATCCGACGGCGGCACCAACGGCGGATCTCGCGGGCGCGGCGTCGATCTCGATATCCTGCCCGCCGAGTTCTTCGCGCGCGGCGATGTGATCCTCGCGAGTTCAGCGGGACTGCCGGAAGGCGGCATCAACGGCACCGTCAACTTACGCACCCTGCGGCCCTCTGACCGGCAGGGCTTCAGCCTCTCCGCCACCGGGCAGGCGCTCTATACCGCTGCCAACCGCAAGCTCTCCCCGCGCGGATCGCTGATCGCCAGCTGGTCGGGCGATCGGATCGGTCTCCTCGCGGGCGTCTCCGTGCTGGAGGCCGACCAGCGGCTCGACGGCTTCGAGACCATTGGGTGGACCGATGCCAATGTGCCCGCCTGTGGCCCCGCCTGCCGCCTGCCCGGCGATACCGGCAACGGCTTCAGCTATGCCTCCTTCGTCCCGGCCAATGCCGGACACGGCCTGAAGCCCGGCGATCCGGTCGACCTCGTCGCCAAGTCAGGCCTCTCGCTCCCGCAGATCAGCGCCGCGCTGCTGCCCCGCCTCGCGCGCCAATTGGCGCTCACCGGCAAGCGGCGGCGGATAGCGGCCATCGCCTCGTTCGAATGGCGGCCCAGCGAGCGCCTGCACGTCACGCTCGACGGGACGTACGCTCAGGCCACCCGGCACTACCAGCGGCTCGGCATGCAGTGGTATGTCCGCAATTCCGGGCCGGGCAAGACGCCGCAATCGACCGGCGGCATGGTCCCCATCGGCGTCACCGTCGATGCGAACAACGTCGTCACCTCGGGCCTTTTCGCCAATTCCGCCTTCCTCGCCGAAGAGACGCTGACCGATCAGGACACCCGCTTCCACGCCGTCGGCGGCGAGGCCTCATGGAAGGTGGCCGATACCATCCGGATCGAGGCGCAAGGGCGGATCACCCGCAGCCGCTTCCGCCGCGAGCAGCCGACCTTCCTGTTCCAGACGCCGATGCAGTCGGGCATCGACGTGACCTTCGACAACCGCACCAACCCGCGCCAACCCGTGATCACCAGCAACCGCGATCTCGGTGATCCCGGCCTCGGCTGGCAGTGGTCGCGCCTCAACATCCAGAACATCGCGCGCGAGACACGGACGGACAATGCCCGGATCGACCTGACGTGGGGCAGCGAGCACTTCAACCTGAAACTCGGCGGCTCCTACGATCTCGCGCGGCGCATGATCCGGTCCTACGACAACAGCGCGGCCTATCAACTTGCGATCTGCGGCCCCAATTGCGCCGGTATCACCGGCAGCGTCACCAATGCGGCGCTTGCAGGCTACCTGCAGCGCGCGCCGATCTCCGATTTCGGCCATCTCGCGGGGGGCTCGGTCGGCTACACCACGTTCATCGCGCCCGATTTCGCGAAGCTCAAGGCGGCAACCGGCTATCAGGCTTTCAGCGAGGCCGCACCGCTCGCCACGACGCAAGTTGGCGGCAATCCGCCCGGCGATATCGTCGAACGCGTGCTCGCCGCCTATGGCGAGGCCAATGGCACTTTCGCGCTCGCGGGTCGGACGGTGGCGTTCAACTTCGGCCTGCGCCACGTGAATACCCGGCAGGACGTGACCGGCGTGGCGCTGCTGGACGGCAAGGTGGTCGAGATCCCGGCCCGGCGCCGCTACGCCAACTGGCTCCCTTCCGCCAATCTCCGCGCCGAACTGACCCGGCGCCTCACGCTGCGTTTTGCCTTTGCCCGGACGCTCACCCGGCCCGACCCCGCGCTCTTGCTGCCAAGTACGGTCTTCACTGATTCCTCGGCGCAAATCGCTGCGGCAGGCAATCCTGCCTTGCGGCCCTACACCTCGAGCAACTTCGATCTCGCGCTCGAATGGGCAACGGGTGGCATCGGCTCGGTCCGCCTTGCCGCGTTCTCACGCAGCATCGACGGGTTCACGGTGGTGCAAGCCGGTCAGGTCACCTTCGCTTCGCTCGGCATTCCCTTCGCGGCGCTTTCTTCCACCCAGCAGAATGTCCTCAACGACCGCTCTTTCCAGACGGGCATACCGGTGGCCGATCTGCCCGTCTCGCTGACCCGTCCGGTCAACCTGCAAAGCCTGCTGATCCGGGGTCTCGACTTCGGCCTG
>Ga0310345_10001185_pt1 | contig 30472 bp, 25 predicted proteins | sample HC15DNA20500_MG_FD_204667 | JGI IMG/M metagenome (GOLD analysis project Ga0310345, IMG submission 204667) | Marine microbial communities from station ALOHA, North Pacific Subtropical Gyre - HC15-DNA-20-500_MG | ecosystem: Environmental > Aquatic > Marine > Oceanic | place: Pacific Ocean: North... | reverse complement strand
TGCTTTACTCGCTCGCCGGCGAGCTAGGCAGCTTCCGGCCCGGCGACGAGGTAGTGGTGGACGGCACGTACTCCGGATCGAGCCCCTGCAGGGACGGCAGCACGATCGGTGTAGCGCGCATCGAGGCGCGAGACCCTCCCCAGGGCGGCCCAAGAACGCCATGAGCGAGGTAAGAGTCGTCCGACCCGGTGGACCCAGTAACGGTCACCCGAGGCGCTGGCGACGAGTACCGCTATCTGGCGACCGGGGCCAACACCGACGGCACATACTTTCTCATGGAAGCCCTCGTACCTCCGGGTGCCGGGCCGCCACCACATACGCAGACGCGTGAGGAGGAGGGCTTCTACATACTCGAGGGAAGCCTGACGTTCTGGCCCGACGGCGAAGAGAGTCGGGTAGGGCCAGGCACCTTCATCAACGTGCCCAAGGGGGTAGATGATTTTTCCGAACCCTGCCAGGAGATGTGCGGTGCCGAGGCCAAGCACGATGGCCATCAGTGCCATGACGTACTCGAACTCGTTCAATCATCCCCCTTTCGGTTCGCCTGCCGAACTTGACCTCGCGGCCCGATACAGTCCCAAGCGTAGCCAGAACATGGCGCTCGGCGGGAATAGCAGCCAGGCGGGTTCCGAAAACATCCTCTTCACTCCAATAGGGACGCCGCATAACGGACAAGCTTACGAACCCTATCGCTTATCGATCCTCACAGTCAGACTCCCGAACCTCGACAATTGGCACGATCATTGAGGAAATCGCACACGGTTCGCAAAGAGGGACGATTCACCTTGTCTAGCGCCATCGCCCGTAGTCAACCGCATCACGCGTCAGAATCACTCACCTCGCTGCTTCGGGGCTGCTAGGCCCTCTCCGGCTGTTAGGCACCTAACGCGAGATAGTCACGCACGCGTTCAAATCCAGTGCCGATCTTCGGGAGATCGTGCACCCAGGGGCCGAACGACACACGGATTGCATGCTCGAGTGACGACCCGAAGCCGCTCCCGGGCACGAAGATCACACCGGTGTTCTCGAGGATTTCTCGAACAAACCGGTCGCCGTCGCGGCCGACGTTGACGACGCAGAAGAGCCCGCCTTGGGGAGGCATGTGGGGCATGCCGAGGTGTTCTTCAATGCACCGAGCAGTATGCTCACCCGCCCTCTTGTACTGCTGCCGAGCCTCTTCCAAGTACTCCCCGAGCGATCCGTCCTTGACCGCCTTATGCAGGTAGTTGGCGAGCGCGTATTGGTGGACTGTGTCGCCGCACAGCGTGGTCGTTTGCTGCACGATCTCGAGCGCTTCTATGACTTCCGGTGCCGCCTCGACCCACCCCAAGCGACGCCCTAACCCCCGACACCACTTCGAGTTGGAATGCAGGCGCACGAGGTTGGGGAAGCGCACCGGGCTCGCTGAATAATGATCGGGCTGCTCCTCTAGGAAGCACTGCGCTCGGTATGCGAAGTCGACCACGACGAAGCAGCCGGCCGCCCGCGCGCGCTCGACGATCTCGAAGAAGAGAGCGTCGGGCACCATCTGACTCGTCGGATTGTCGGGGGAGGAAAAGAGCATCATGCGCGGACGATCTCGCTCGAGGATCTGGTCGACCGCGAGCAGCAACGCTTCGGAGTCCGACATGAACGACCAACTGCCCAGATCGAGCACGGGTAGCCGAACGATCTCGATCCCCTGCGGCCCGAAGCCCAACTGGGGTCCGTAGTTCGCGTACGACGGATCGAAAAGCAGCACGCGATCGCCAGGATCGAGCAGCGCCATGAAGAGGCTGTGGGTGAGCTGCGTCGAGCTCTGTCCGACGAGGATATGCTCGTCGGCCAGACCCTCGGTCTTGTACAGCGCCTGATCAGCGCGTACGAGCGCCTCACGCAACTCGGGAAGTCCGCGAGTCGGCGCGTAGGCCCCCAGTTCGTGAAAGAGGCTTGAGTCGTCCGCGACCCTCTGGTATGCGGCGCGTAGCGCTTCGGGCGCGCGATGGTTGACCCATCCGCCCGCGAACGAGATGACATCGTCGGGGTCGAGTCCGAGCGCGGTGACGTTTTGTCGGTCCGCAAGCTTCATGATCTCGCGAATCGGACTCTGCTTGAGCTTCGGATCGCGTAGACGAGCGGACACAGGTGGAATGTTCATCGGCAGAGGATGACGGAGCACGTATCTATCAGCAACCGCGGGGCGTCTCACGGCGTCAAAGAGACGCGAGGCACGTTGCGATATGTAACGAGCCCAAGTCACATGATGTGGGGACAGCAGGATGCCTGAGGATCGACTCGCCACGGTAGCTAAGTCACTCGGAATGTCGCGGACGCCGGAGAGCATGGAGGCGCTGCGCAGGGACATCCGCACGGAGCTCAGTGACCTCCACCCGGACCGGAACGGAACGGAGGCGACTTCGCCAGTACCGAATTTCGGGAGCGCTACACTGAGCTCTCGAACGCCCTAGCGGAGCTCGACGGCGATACCGGCACTACGGCCTTGGTTCCGGTTTCGACTGTCGCCCCCATGGTCACCGCAATTCTCGAGGCGCTCAACACGTCCGGCCAATTGGAGGGCCAGAAGCGTTCCTCCGTGGAGCGCGGCGCAGCAATTCTCGCGGAGGCCAAAGGGGAGGCCGCGTATCGTCTTCGGCTGTCTCGTTACACGTCGGGAGTCGTCGGGATGCTCGCCTCGGCGGTCTGGCTCTTCCCCACCATGGTCAGCGCTTTCGGCAGCGAGGACGCGTCCACAGTGCTCGAGGCGTCGATCCTCACGCCCATGTTCGCGCACGCGCTGTTCGAGCCCGTCTCGTTCGGAATCGGCCTCTATGCGTGGATGTTCTTCGCGCTCACATGGTTCATGGAGCAAAACGACCGCTCCCGCATTGATTGGGTTACGACCGACGCCGCGCGCAGCGCGCTCATGCGCCGTGCCATTGCGTCCGCGCAGGTCCGCGGCGAGCAGGACTCGATCACCAAGTCGGGCTTGCGTGACGCCGTGGACAGTCGTTTCCGCCCGATCTTCGCACTACGCGCGCTGGGCGTTCGTGACGTGACCGCCTCGTTCCTCGATCGTGTCGTGGGTCATCACATCACTGAGCTCGTAGCTCAAGGTGGGCTCACGCCGTCGGAGTCGGCATCGCTCAGCCCTCGCTACTCGATCGCCGAGTCCGTGACCAGCGAGCTCAACCTCGGCGAGGAATAGCCGCGGAGAGCCTGGCGTCTGACATTCACGGGTGGCGTTGACGATCGCCCTCGCTAGAAGATGTTCGCTTCCACTGCTACACCCTCTGAGAAACGCCCGTGGCGGAAGGCGCTCACATCGACAGTTCGCGCCTCGCCGTCTGCAACCAACTCCGAGACCGCCAACCCCGTCGCCGGCGCGTGCATGATGCCGTGCCCCGAAAAGCCACAGGCGTCGATCCAGGCCTGGGCGCGGGGGTTGAATCCGATAATCGGGCTGTTGTCCGGGCTCACGCCGTAGTAGCCCCACCAGCTGCCCTTGCGGTCGATCCCGAGGTCTTCCCACCACGGGAAGCGATCGACACCGGTCAGCAAAACGTGCTCCAACCACTGCTCTTCCACCCCCTCGGTGAAGCCATACTCCTGCTCGAGATCGTCGAGCCCGAAGAGCACGCGCTCGCCCTCGCTGCGCAGATAGACCCCGGTCGTAAGGTCGATGGTCAACGGGTAGGTGCGCGTGTCGTCGATGGGAGCGCTCAAAAAGATTTGGATGCGCTTCGGGCCGACCTGCAGCTCCAGCCCGGCCAGTGAGGCGACGCCCCCCGACCACGCTCCGGCCGCGTTGACCACATGTGCGCAGTGGAAGACCTCATCTCCGCTGCGCACCTCCCATCCCGACGCACGGGGGGCGATTCGCGTGACAGGTGTTGCGAATCGATACGCCACCCCGAGCTGCTTTCCCATCGCCACCCATGCGTGCGTGGCCAAGTGCGGATCGATCACACCGTCCCACGGGCCGAACGTCGCGCCCGCTAGACCCTCTGCATTGAAGTCCACATAGCGCTGGGCCTCCTCGGTATCGAGCACGTCGACCGGGGCGCCGAGACTGCGTTGCAGAGCAACCGACTCCAGATGCCGGTCCCACCTTTCGTGCGGTACCAGTAGTAGGTATCCGATGTCCTGGTACCCGATTCTGTGGCCGTGCTTCTGTTCGAATTCCCGGTAGACCGCGAGCGAGTGCATCGACAGTCGAACGTTGGCCTCGGTAGTGAATTGCACGCGTACACCGGCTGCGCTCTTCCCGGTCGAGCCCATCGCGGGAGCGACCTCCTTCTCCACTACCATGACGCTGAGTCCCCGCGAGGCGAGGTGCCAGGCGCTCGAGGCACCGACGATTCCCGCGCCGATGACCACGACGTCTGGGGTGCTCGTATTCAGTCCGTCCCCTCCATCACTCCGAAGCGTTCCAGTAGTGGTACTCGACGACCGGATCGTTCCCGGTGACATCGAACGCGATGTCGCCAACATGGAGCTCGCCAAGTTGCTCGAAACACGAGGGGACTACGCCAACGCTAGTGAGGCCGCATATTCGTTTAATAATGGCGGCGACATGAGCTACCACTCGACGATGGTGCGGGAGGGTGCTCGCTTGGCAGATCTGGGCGACGACGTGGGGCAGGCTCTTGTATGGTACAGGAAGTTCCTAGACCTATTTGTGGCGGCCAACCCAAGGTTCTCGGACCTCCTCGAGAGCATGCGCGCCAGGGTGGCTGAACTCGAGACTCAACTCGCGGAGCGCTGATGGCCAAGAAAGCCTCATTCGACATCACCACCGGCGTCGACCTCCAGGAGATCGACAACGCGGTGAACATGGCCAACAAGGAGATCGCCACGCGCTACGACTTCAAGGGCACCACCTGTACGCTCGAGTTCGATCGCGACGTGTCGGCGGTACGCCTCGATGCCGACGACGCGTACCGGATGGACGCCCTGCTGGGGGTGCTGCGCGAGAAGCTCGCTCGCCGCAAGGTGCCGTTGAAGAACGTCGACGAGGGTAAGGTCGAGATGGGCACGCTCGGTCGCGCGCGCCTGACTGTGGGGCTAAAACAGGGAATCGATCAGGAGACCGCGAAAAAGATCTTGAAGGACATCCGGGACAACGGCTTCAAGAAGGTCCAGGTGTCGATTCATGGTGACGAGTTGCGCGTGACGTCGGGCTCCCGCGACACGCTGCAGGAGGTGATGGCGTTCGTTCGCGGCAAGGACTACGGCATGGAGCTGTCGTTCGGAAACTACCGCTAGCTCAGCTGTTACAAGGCTCCTACGTCGCTCGCTGGCCAGCCGTACGCCTCATGACGGAACGCCATCGGGCCTCCCCAGAACGACTCTCCTTGAGCAGGACGTGAACATCGCGTTCGCCACGCTCAGAGGGAGGGAAGATGATGGGAGTGAAACGTGAGACAGGCCTTCGGCGAGAAACACGCCCGAGGATCGTGGGCGATTGGGTGAATCATCCGCCGGGAGGCGCAATGCTCTGGTGCGAACCGACTCCGCTACCGCCCGCGGACGCTATCCCGGCAGACGAAGCGACAGGTGAAGATGGTCCGCCGTCCCGACATGGCGGAGCGAATGAAAGCCCAGCGCCCAAAAGGCCATTTCGACCGCTCGGTTCCTCCATTCCGGACGACCATTCGTTCTGAGGTCGAGCGCATGCACGAAGCCGTCCTCCTGCTCGAAATGCAACGAGGCTTCGTTCACGGGAAGGCCCATCGCGTAGTAGTCCTCGTCGGAACGGCTCGCGTCGGTGATGACGGCGCTCGGGTCGACGAGGATCAATGAGCTGGCCGCGACGCGCAGCAGAGAGTGGATGGCCGAGTATTGCGCCTGGATGTCCTCGGACTTCACGTTGGCGCTCGCGACGTAGACGAGCGCGTATCCCGACTAGGCGATCACGATCGCTCCTCGGGTGAGCACCCAGCGAACGCTCTTGCCCGCCCCGACCTTCCGGCTGAAGGCCTAGGCGTAGCCCGCGAGCAGCAGCGTCGTGACCGCCACCGCCAACGCGGGCCAGGTTCCGAGCGCCCATTCGCGGTACGCGAACACGCCACCACGTATGAGGACCGCAAACGGAAGCACCGCCAGGATCACGAGTCCGACGGCCCACTTCAGCATCACCCACGGGAACCTGATCAACCGGCTCCGCCGTGCTTTGCGCTGTCCCGATTGCTTCCGCCCCTCGTCCACCATCCCGCTCAAATCGCTGTAGTCGATCCGTATTCCGCTCACGTCACGCTCCTCGTCATCCCCCCAAACACGCCATCGGAACCCACGACCGCCGGCTAGTGGCCGTCCACTTCTGGCACGGCCTCTATCAGCATCTCGAACGCGGCATTGAGCGCACGTCCGCCGAACTGAGCCGCGCTATACTTGCCTAGACGTACAACCACCAAGTCGTGTGTCGGAATAATGGTCGTGCTTTGCCCGCCCGCGCCGCGCATGCCGAAGGCGCTGGTCGGCAGCGGCCAGCCTCCGTCACCGTTCACCCACATGAACGCGCCTCCGTACACGGGTCTTCCGTCTGAGACCCAGGTCGGTGCCAGCGTGCGCGCATACTCCACATATCCCTCGGGCAAAATGCGCTCTCCGTTCCACATGCCGTCCTGTAGGTACAGGTTGCCAAGCCGCGCCCAATCGCGTGCCGGCAAATACTCGTAGCCCTGGGTGAGGAAGTTGCCGAAGGGATCGGTCTCCAGTATCGCGTCGCGGATCCCGATCTTGTCGAAGAGGTTGCGCTGCGGGAACGAGTGGTATTCCTCCCCCCTGCCTTCGACGGCCAACCGAATCAGATAGTTAGTCAGCACGGGGTCGCTGTTCCGGTATCGCCCGACCGTATTGGGCTTCCACTCCTGTGGTCGCGTAGCGGCCCACTCGTAGGAGTCCGCCGTCCCAGTGTAGAAGTACACGTGATCCGGATAGCCAAGCGCCGGGTCGAAATCAGGGTCCTGCGGCGCCCGAATCCGAATACCAGAGGACATGCGCATGATGTCGCCGATCCGGATCGCCTGGCGCGGATCGCCCTCGGACTGCCACTCGGGAACCGGCGCGGGCTGCCACAGCTCGTATTCGCCCTGCTGAATGAGCACACCCATCTGCGCGCCTGTCAGGCTCTTGCCCATCGACCAACTCTCGAGCGGCGTGTGCATGTCGATGCCCTCACCGTATCGCTCCCCGAGCATGCGGCCCTTGTAGGTCACCACGAGACCCAGCGTCATCGCCTCCGGTGGTCCGAATCCGACGTCGAGCGCCTGATCGACCTTCTCCATGTCAATTCCGTCCGGCCACGGCTCATCGGGGACCAAGTCGCCCATCGGCCACGCCGTTGTCACGGCTGGCGGCAGGTGCCGCGCCACGTCGGTCGGCGTGAAGTGGACCGAGTCTTCGCCAATCGGCAACGTGACGCAGCCCTGGTTCTTGTACTTCTTCGCGGTGCGCGTGACGCCGTCGGGAAGCGTGAGCGAAACGCGTTGCGCCGAGAAGTCGACGACCGTGTCGACCACGTGCGCCCGTTCACCGAACGGGCTAGTAAAACCACCCACGTTGGCCGCTGCGTCCGCCGGGTCGAGCCCGGTGATGAAGACGGCGGAGCAGAGGATCTTGGCGAAGCCGGAGGTGTGGTGGTGCAGGTTCTCCCCCGGGGGAGGGCTGTACTCGGTGTCGAGCTCAAGCGCGCTCGCGCGGGCGATCAGTCCTTCGGTGGACCCATCCGAGGTCGGAATCTCCGGCGCGTCCTCAGAGGAACAGGCCGCCAAGTAACAGACCGAAAGAATGGCTAGCGTCGCGGCAGCACGCGGTGAGTGGCGCAAGACGAACCTCCTCGTGGTGACGGTGCGACCGTCAACCTGCGGCTCCCCACGGACCGGGGCAAGCGTTCTCATGGCGCCGCGCCTGCCGTGGTCAGTCGGCCGTTGAGGCCCTATCATGCGCGCCTGCCACTTTCGGAGAGACCAATGATCTCAAGACGCCACTTCCTAGGAGCCTCCGCGGCAGCGACCGCGGGCGCCACGCTCACGAGGCCCGAAGCGCTGCTGGGGGCCGAGCCTGCCCCACAGCAGATGCCGCCATCGATCGCGCGCCTGAGCTCCTGGGCGGATCGGGCACACCCCATCACTTCCACCGAGCGGGCGGCTCGAGTCGAGAAGGCCAAGCGTCTGATGCGGGAGCATGGCCTCGACGCGCTCGCGCTCACCGGTGGCACTTCAATGGTCTACTTCACCAACGTGAGCTGGGGCGGAGGCGAGCGCCTGTTCACGGTCGTCATCCCCGTACGGGGCGACGCTTTCGTGGTCTGTCCCGCCTTCGAGGAAGACCGCGCGCGTGAACAACTCGCACTCGGCCCCCTGGGGGGCTTCGGCGGTTTACACGTGGGAAGAGCACGAGAGCCCCTATGAGCGTGTCACCCAAGGCTTATGGGACCGCGGCATCACCACCGGCAGGGTCGGCGCGGAAGAGACCATGCAGTTCCGCTTCAGTGACGGTATTGCACGCGCGGCGCCTGCGCTCACCGTAGCGGACGCCACGCCGATCAACGCGGGCTGCCGCGGCGTGAAGGACGAACACGAGCTAGCACTGATGAAGCTCGCCAACGAGGCCCCGCTCACCGCGTACAAGGCGGCGTATCTGGCGATGGACGAGGGCATGACCCAACGCCAGTTCGGCGGCCTTGTGTCGATGGCTCACGATCGACTCGGCTTTTCCGGCGGATCGAGCGTGCAGACGGGTAAGTGGTCCGCTCTCCCTCATGGCTCTATCACCCCTCAGGTCATCCGCGAGGGCACCATCCTGCTGATCGACGGTGGCTGCGGCGTGGAGGGCTACCGCTCCGACATCAGCCGGACCTTCGTGCTCGGGACCCCGACGGACAAGATGAAACGCGTCTACGACATCGGGTATCGGGCTCAGACCGCGGCATTCGAGGCAGCGGCTCCGGGCGTGGCCGCTGAAGACGTCGACGCAGCCGCTCGCAAAGTCATCGAGGACGCCGGATACGGTCCCGGTTACAAGTACTTCACGCATCGCGTCGGCCACGGCATCGGCATGGACGGGCACGAGTGGCCCTACCTCGTGAAGGGTAACAAGGAGCCGCTCGCCGTGGGCAACACCTTCAGTGACGAGCCCGGGATCTACATCCCCGGCGAGTTCGGGGTGCGTCTCGAGGACGACATGGCCATCACGCAGAACGGCGCCGAACTGTTCACGCCCCAAAGCCCGTCACTGGAGGAGCCGTTCGCGAACTGGAAGCACTGAGTCAGAACTCTCGCACGACACCCGTACCGCGGGTGACATCGGCCACGGCGCCGCGAAACGAGTCCAACGCCCAGGCCGGCACGCCACAGGAGTACTGTACCTCCGACCCGTATTGCTCGGCTGCGACCGTGACGTCCGACTCCTCCATCAGCCGCTGCAGTGCGTCCACGTCCGCATAGGTGACGGTCACTTCCACGAATACTCGCTCCACCTTCTGCTCTACGGGCAGGGAGCCCAGCAACAGCTTCACGCCGCCTGAGTAGGCCCTGGAGAGCCCTCCGGTCCCGAGCTTCACGCCTCCGAAGTAGCGCGTACTCACCGTGACGATTTCGCCGACGCCTCCGTGAAGCAAGGTAGTGAGCATGGGGCGCCCGGCGGTGCCGTGCGGCTCACCGTCGTCGCTCATTCCGATGTGGGTCGTGCTACCGGGCGGACCCGCGACGAAGGCCCAGCAGTTGTGGGTGGCGTCCGGAAACTCGTCGCGGACGTGCTGAACGAAGGCGTGCGCGTCGGGAGCATGCGAGCCGGATGTAATGAACCGGCTCCTCTTGAGAATTTCTTCGACACGGTGAGTCCGCGCCGGAATCGCGTAGCCAGAGGAGTCGGCTGCCAACTCTATCCGGACCGACATCCCACGGCGCGCATCGCTTCTCGTGCCGCATCCGCGACCGCGTCGGCCTCGAGGCCGTGCTCGGACAGAAACTCCCGTATCGAAGCATCCGGCTGCACAGCCAGGACGAGCAGAACGTTGAGTGGCATCACGACAGACAGATCCAGGTCGAGCGACACTTGGATCGCCGATGTGAACCACTGTGGCGCGCCTTGCGCGAGAAGCGCCTGCGCCCGTTCAGCGGTGGACTGCCAGGGAGAGGCACTCACATCGGAGGGAAGATCGATTCCCAACCGCGCCTGCATCCATGAGCACAGCCGCGACCAGTAGATCGTTCACGAGGACGGTAAATAGCTGTTCGGTGTCCTGATGAGGGGGTGGCGACAACGGATCCGCCAGCGACATCGCTCCGACGAGCACGTCGACGAGCTCATCGGTGAGCCCTACGGCTCCCTCGGTCTGCGAGGCCTGCGCGCTCAGGTGGGTTGAAAACAACAGTGCTGTAGCGATCGCCGCGACAGTCAGGCGTCCTTGCCTTGCGGTGGTCATCCTTGCTCCGAACGGCGGAAATGTGGGATGTGCCTGCTTCAAAGTGTCACCATGGAAGCGGCAGGCGCCAGCACTTCGTTTCCCGCGGCCCGCTATCCGACCGCTAGGCTTCTGCGACTGGGTGCGAGGCCGACTGGTGGCTCACCCCGCGGACAAGCGGTCGAGGAACTGGCGTTCCGGAGGCGTGAGACTCCCCGGACCGTCGGCGTCGACTTTGCTCAGCAAGCGCAAGACCTCTTCACGGTTCAGGTCGTGCATCCCATCGACCGAGATGCCTTTCCACCGTGTCGCGGCGAGCCGGTCACCCACCATGCCCTTGGGCGTTGCGTCCGGGTGGAGTTGTGACTGGAAGGCGCGCTGCGCCGACCCCTTGTTCCACTCCCACCACTTCAGGAATGCGAATGCGAAGGCGAGGCCCCCCAGGTGGGCGAAGTGCGCGGTATTGGACCCCGCCGCCGGGTTGATGCCCGAATAGAGCGAAGCGATGACGAGGATGGTGGCGAGCAACCACGCCTCGACCGGCAGAATCATCCACAGGTAGATCTTCTCTCGCGGCCAGTTGATGGCGAAGCCGAGCAGGACGCCATACACACCGGCCGACGCGCCAACCACCAGGGCCAAGGGCGAAAAGATCAGGCTGAAGAGCGCCCCACCGGCCCCGGAAAGGAAATACAGCCAAAGAAATCCTTTGGCCCCGAGCCGGTTCTCCAGGCGTGGCCCAAAAAAATACAGGCCGATCATGTTGAAGATCAGGTGGCCCATACCGCCATGGAGGAACATGTAGGTCACCAGTGACCAAGGTCGGATGAAGACCTCGGGCGGATACAGCACCATCATCCGGGGCACGATCGGCACCGCACCCGACACGAAGAACATCGCGATGTTCGCGATGAGCAGGCGCTTCACCCACGTGGTCATTGGAAACATGCGACCCTCTACCCCACCCGACCCTTAAAGAGTTTCATTCGCGGCCTGAGACTAGACTCGTACGATCCCATCAGCGGCGCTAGAGAGAATACGAAGCGCAGCGCAAGGAACATCAAAGGTGCGCCCCTGAGGGCTGCGTCATCCTTGCCGCGGCCGGCAACAAGTAGCGAACAGGGCATCCTCGCCCAGAAAACGTTGGACGCCCTATCGCATTGTTATATAACGGCTTAGGGGAATCAGGCCGCACAATCGTTAGCCGGCCCATCGTTTGCGAGGAGAAAGGTCTAGTTACCGTTCCCCTCATGGTCGCTTTCATCCTCATCCTCTGTCGGTGCGGTCCAGAAGTCGTCGTTGTCCGGGGCCTGTGCGGCGACCTCCCGAGCGTAGAGCGCCGCGTTGAAGAGCACCTTGAACGTGCCGAACGGCTGACCACGCCACTGCGGCTTCATGCCGAGCAGTACGACCCGGCCGTCCCCGTATTCCACGTCGAGCGCCGCCGCGTACCCCTGCACATGCTGCTCACCGAGGAAGTACCCCGACAGAAGGGGTGATCCGTTCTCGGGGTATTTCGCGAGCACGTGTCCCTCGAAGTCCTCCGTGGTCTTGAAGACCGGGCTGCCACCGACGAACACCTTCGAGCGCGCGCTCATGCCGCTCATGACCGGTTGAGAGGGATCCACCAGCAACTCGACAATCGCTCCACCCGCGAAATACTCGTCCCTGGGCACATCCTCGATCACGTTCTCGACCGGCAGATGAAGCTCGTCGATCACGAAGTTGCTCGAGCCGTTGATCGTCACGAGCGTACCGCCGGAACGGACGAACGCGTCGAGTTCCCGCACTCCTTCCGGCCCTATGCCTCCCGCGTAGCGGGGTGGCACGGAGCCATTGGCGGAGCCGTTGACGATCTGCCCAGAGCGCATGTCGGCGAGCAGAATCACGTCGTAGCGCGAGCCCAGGTCACCGGCTCTTACGTCCGCGCTGTAGAGGCTCGTGAAGGCGAGGCCGTACATCTCGAGCAACCAGCGCGTCCAGCCCTCGTCCATGCTGGCGTTCCAGGGGCGGTACAGACCAACGCGGGGTTGGCTCACCGCCGCACCGGCTGATTCGCCCCGTGAGGCACGTAAAGCGTACTTGCTAACCAGCGAGTTCTGCGCGTTGCCCGAGAGACCCGTGACGATCCAGCGACCGCTCGAGCCGCCCGCACCCTCCTCCCCCGCGGCGCCGGGCTGGAAGCGGACACGGCCCCCGTTGCGCCACGCCTCGGCAAGAGCCTTGTAGGAGTTGTTCTGAGCCGGGTCGAGCAGCAGGGCGCCGCCGCCTCCGGTCGCGACCCCCACCGGAGGCACAATCGCGCGCGCGACCGGATGGCTGTCGAAGCCGACTCCAGGAGGCGTGTCCCACGTCTGTGCATCTCCCGGCGCGTTCCAGGGCAGCGGGTCCGAACGGACCTCGGCCATGGCGGTACGAACCTCGTCACTCAACGGCGTGCGTGCCTCTACGACCCTCACGTCGAACTGGTAGGGGAGCGTCCAGCCAGACACGTCGTACGGTTGCTCCGGCGGGCCCTCAGGATACTCGCGCAGATCGGGATAGTCCTGCACGGCGAAGAGCTGACGCACGAAGTTCGCGTTCGCTTGATCCATCCGAATCACCCAGCTCCCAGCGGCGTGGCTGACGCCATCGACGGTGACCGCGCTCGAGAGCTGCCTAACGTCGATGCCGTTGAAGGCCAGTCGGCGCAGCATCTCGACCGCCGCTACGGGGTCGCGCTGGTCCTGGGCGATGAAGTACGCGTAGGGAGGTCCCGTCCTGTACTGCTCGATGACATCTCTCGCCGCCTGGAAGCGGTTGAAGAGGATGTCGTTCTTGTACTTCGCCGCCACATCGAGCACCGACACCGAAGCGGTCAGCATGTAGTCGACGGCGTCCTTGATACGCCACCAACCGCCCGGCCAAGGGCTCGCATAAAGCGACTGGGGCCGAAGTTCGCGCTGGCCTCGCGGAAAGTCGTTAATCGTATAGAAGTGCGGCGTGGCGTAGCGGTACAAGCCCGTCTCGGTCAGGAACGACGCGACGTTGTGGAAATTATTGGCGTGGTCCAGAAATCCTGGATACCAGTTGTCGAAGCCGCTCCCCATGTGCATGGCACCCTTCTGTCCACGCTCCTCGAGCGCCTGAGCCATCGCCATCCCGATCAAATTGACCGTGCGCCACATGAGTGGATGCACGTTCGGGCTGATGGGCTCCGCAAAAGGCGGAATCCAGATGCGCGCGGGGAAAGGCGCCGTCTGGTGGTGGTTGTAGATGATCTGCGGTTCCCAGTGTCGATCTATGCGCGTCACCACCCGCGACTCGATCTGATTGATCGTATATCCGTCGCGGTTGTTGTCGTGCCCGATGTACTTCTGATACAGGAACGGCGTGCCCGAGACCTCGAACGGTGTGCCCAGGTTCTCGTAATACCAGTCCGACACCATGGTCTGGCCATCGGGGTTGATGCTGAACCACAGCACCAGGATGACGTTGTCGAGGATGGCGGCGATCTCCGGATCGGCATCGCCCGTCACGAGGTCGTATGCGAGCTGTATCGTGTGCTGCGCGTGCGCTACCTCGGTGGCGTGCAGCCCACCGTCGATGTGCACGATCGCTTTGCCCTCTTCGGCGAGCGCTCGCGCGTCTGATGCGGTCAGGTCGTCACTCGGATACGCGAGGCGGTGCGCGATTTCCCTGTAACGCTCCGAGTTCCTGAGATTCTCGGCCGACGATATCAGCGCGAGATACCACGGCCGCCCAAAGCTGGTCTCGCCGATCTCGAGCAACTCGACTCGGTCGGACGCGGCGGCAAGCCGCTCAAAGTACTCCAGCGATTGCTCGTAGTTGGCGAGTTCGAAATCGGCGCCCACGGGATACCCGAGCACCGACTCAGGCGTGGGAATCTGCGCGGCGACGGGAGCAGGTAGTGCCAGCAAGCACGCACCGGCGACGAAGGTTAGGACCCGCATGTGGCTTTCCCGCTAGGAGGCACGCGTGCTTAGGTGGCAGGAAAGTGCCCTCCCCAGCCGAGAGAAGCTACCGGCGGGCAGCCCCCATTACTCGCGCTAGGTCGTCCCGCGTCCCCCACTCGTGCCGAGAGCCGTCTAGCCACGATCAAATTCCGCATCATCTTCCTCTCCCCGGACTGGACTCCGTCACGATCAAACCTCGACGCTCGCGCTTGGAGGTGTCTTGAACCAACCCAACGTGGAAGCCAGTCCATCCAGCCCCGGCACCGACCGCAAGCTGCTCAGGCACGCCCTCGCCACGCTTGCGTATCGCGGCGGCAAGGTCATGCGCGGAGTGCCAGCGGAATTCCGCGACTTCCGCATCGGCCCCGCGAGTCGCTCTCCAATCGAGATCCTGGGCCACATTTGCGATGTGCTCGACTGGGGCCTCGCGATGGCGGAGGGCGAGCACAGATGGTCCGAGACGCACTCGACCGTCTGGCGGGACCAGGTCGACCGTTTCTTCCAAGCGCTTACGGACTTCGATGACTACATGGCGTCGGATCGCGAGCTCGGGTTCCCGATTACGCAGCTGCTTCAAGAACCGGTCGCGGACTCATTCACTCGCGATGCTCCGCCGCTTGGCTGGCTCGCCTGTAAAGGGCGAGAACTACGCCAAGGCGAACATTCACCAGGGGTGTCGTGGGCGCTGAGCAGCCACCCGCCGAGCCCGAATTCGACTGAATGCGGCCGCTAGTCGTCCTCGTCAGCCCGCCTTCGTCGTCTCGCTTGCTTCTGCGTCATCATTCGCTTCGTCGTCATCCCACTCGTCATCGTCCCAGTCATCGTCGTCCCAGTCTTCGTCGTCCTCGAAGTCTTGGCCGTCGTCAGGACGCCCGTCGATCACCTTACGCCCTCCACCGTCGGTATCTGATACAGCCTGCGCATTTCGATTTGGAACGTCACGTGATCGATCCCGTGGCTCGCAACGAGCTCCCTGACCGCGGTCAGCACGCGACTGTGATCGGTGGGGTCATCGATCACGCCGTGCGCTGAGATGGCGACGAATCCGCTGGTAAGGGTCCACACATGCACGTCGTGTATTTCGTCGAGGCCATCGATGCCGGAGAGTGACTCGAGCACTCGATCCATGTCGATGTGAGCCGGGACCGACTCGAGCAGCACGTCTGTTGCCTCGCGTACGAGCTTCCAGGCGCTCACCAGAATGAGCAGCGCGATCACCACCGAGATGATCGCGTCCGCGGGCATCCAGCCGGTGGTGAGCACGATAATGCCCGCAGCTATCGCGCCAACAGAGCCGAGGAGATCCCCGAGAACGTGCAAGTACGCGCCGCGCACGTTGAGGTTGTCGTGAGCGTGGCTGTGCAAGAGCAACGCTCCAACGATGTTCACGCCGAGCCCTAGCGTCGCCACGCCGAGCATGATGGTCCCGTCGATGGCAACCGGATCGCGGAGGCGCTGCCACGCCTCGATCACGATCATGCAAGCAATCAACAGCAGTGTCGCCCCATTAACGAGCGCGGCGAGGATCTCCAGGCGCACGTACCCGAAAGTGCGCTTCGTATTCGGAGGGCGCTGCGCAATCCGCATCGCGAAGAGCGAGAGAGCCAACGCCCCCACGTCGGTGAACATGTGGCCAGAGTCGGCGAGCAGCGCGAGCGAGCCCGAAAGCAGGCCCCCGACGACCTCGGCAATCATAAAGAGTGCCGTGATGACCAGGACCCATTTCAGTCGACCAGCTTCGGCGCCCCGCTGGACGAGTCCGTGGTGGTGATGACCGCGTGGACCATGGTCGTGTTGGTGCTTCGCGTCGCTCATTCCGGTGCCTCTGATCCCTGTGCGGACGAACCGCCGGCTGCCAAGGCCCGCCCCAACAGAATGGGGCCGCCGAGAATGTTGCCAAGAATGATCGCCATCGCCAAGGCGACCACACCCGCTCCCAGCTCCGGGAACTTGCCCTGGATCATCAAGATGAGCCCCAGCGAAACCCCACCTTGAGAGACCAGACCCTGCCACGCTCTCTTTCGGATGAGAGGGGGCGCGCCGGCGAGGCTCGCGCCCTTGATGGTCGCCCAGCGCGTCAGCGCGATTCGGGCGAAGAGTAGCGCGCCCGCCACAAACCCGAATCGCGCGACGGCCTCGAGATCCAGGCTCGCGCCGGCTACCGCGAAAAAGAACGCAAAAATGACCACCGCGACGGATCGGATGCCCTCGATCATGCGATCGCCCGCCGCAGAAAGATTCTCGATCACGAAGCCGGCGGACACACCGGCCAAGAGCAACTCCACGTGTAGCTCCGCCGCGAGCACGACTAGCAAGTACGCGAACAGAAAAGTCGCAAACGGTGAGCGCGGATCGGTCTCATCCCCTCCGAGATACTGCGAGAACGCCCATCCCATCCCGGCCCCGAGCAATAGTGCGCCGCCCACCTCCCTCGCGAGCACGAGCAGCTCATGAGACGAAAACGAAGCTGTAGGGTCGAGCAAAGGCGCAACGAGGGCGAGCGTGAGGGTGAAGAGCACGATCACGACCACGTCCTTCACGATGGTCACGCCCAGAATCACATCCACCAATTCCCCCTTCGCCCGTCTCTCTTCGATCACGGCAACCGTGAGGTCCGGTGACGAGTTCGCCGACCAGATCCCGAGCAATAACGCAACCGCGACTGTGCCCTTCAGCGGCAACTCCGCCAAGAACGGAACCAGTGGACTCAGCGCGAGCACCGCGGCGAACATGCCCGTCCATACGACGGCCGTGACCACAAGGGTGGTCGTGACGATCACACGCGCCTGTGGTCTCAGCGTGTCCATTTGCAATTCGCCGCCCGCGAGCATCGCGATGAGCGCGAGCGCGAAGCTGTCGATGAGCCTCAGGTCGCCCACTGCGGACTCAGGCAACAGCCCGAGCAAGGACGGCCCCGCCGCGATCCCGACGAGAATGAACCCAGTCAGACGCGGCAGGCCCACAGCGCTCGCGAGCGCACCAGCCACGGACGCCGCGAGCAAAACAAAGCCCACGAGGATGGACAGGCCGCCATCCTCGTAGGACGCGGTGGCGACCTGGGAAGTCAGCCACATGACCACGAATAGCAGTGCGAGCGTCGCCAGGGGGCGAAGCAGGACGATCGGACCACGCGGTGGACCCGCTACATGCGCCATAAGCTCATCGACCGGAGTGCAGAAGAGGAACAAGAGAGGAAGCAGGCGCGGCTGGAACAATAGCCAGGCACGCTTACCTTTCCTGCACCCCCCGCGGTGCACCTCCTCCTCACACCTATGACGCACTCGCCCAACCCCCTGCTCTCTACACAATTCAGGATCCCGTTCCACCTGATCAAGGCGGAACACGTGGAGTCCGGCATCCGCGAGGCGCTCGCGGTGGCACAGACCGAGATCGATGACCTCGCTGTACAATCCGGCACAGCGACCTGGAAGAACACCATCGAAGCCCTCGACTCGATCACGGAGCGGCTGGGTCGATGCATCGTGCCCGCAAGCCATCTCGTCTCCGTGGCCGAGACGCCCGAGTTGCGTGAAGCATACAACGCGGTATTGCCCGAGATGTCGGCCTTCTGGTCCAGCCTACCGCTGAACGCTGCGCTATGGGAGCGCGTGAAGGCGTTCGCCCGGACGAGCGAAGCAGTCGCATTGACCGGCACGCGAAAGCGGCACCTGATGAAGACGGTTCGCGACTTCCGCCGGGCGGGAGCCGATCTTGGCGAGCAGGACAAGGAGCGCCTACAGGAGCTCACAGTCGAGCTCGCCACGCTGCAGCAACAATTCAGCGAAAACGTTCTCGACGCGACGGCAGCATACGAGCTCAACATCACCGACGACGTCCGTCTGGAAGGCGTACCGGAGGCGGCGTTGAACCGGGCCCGCGCGAAGGCCGAAGAGGAGGGACTCAGCGGTTGGCTGCTCACGCTCGATTACCCGTCGGTGGAGCCGATCCTCAAGCACTGCCAGGACCGGGAGCTTCGCCGCGAGATCCACCATGCGTTCGTCACCCGCTGCCGCGACGGCGAGTTCGACAATAGACCGCTGCTGGCCCGCATCCTACGGCTGCGCGACGAGGTCGCGAGTGTACTCGGCTACGCGAGTTTCCCCGACTACGTACTCGAGGACCGCATGGCCCGGAAGGGTGAGCGCGCCATCGAATTCGAGCACGAGATGGTGGACCGTACGCGGCCCTATTGGCGGCGCGACGTCGATCAGCTGCGGAGCTTCGCCGCCGAGATCGGCATCGACGAAGTGGAGCCGTGGGACGCCAGCTTCGTGATGGAGGCGCTTCGGAAGTCGCGCTTCGACATCGACGACGAGGCGCTACGCCCCTACTTCCCGCTCGACCAGGTACTGGACGGTCTGTTCTCGGTCGTGCGCCGTACTTTTGGATTCCGGGTCGAGAAGCGTGAGATCGAAGAGCTCTGGCACGCGGACGCAAAGTACTACGAGATCTTCGACGAGTCCGACGAGCTATTGGGCGCATTCTACACGGACTGGTTTCCGCGCAAGGAAAAACGTCCGGGCGCCTGGATGCACGACTTCATCACGGGCGGGCCTCGAGAGGACGGCTTTTCACCACATCTCGGAGTGATCTGTGGAAACTTCACGCCCTCCGATGGCGACGGACCTGCGCTGCTGACGCATCGCGAGGTGGAGACCACCTTCCACGAGTTCGGACACCTCCTGCACCACTGCACGTCACGCGTCGAGGTTGCGGGCCTTTCAGGCATCCACGTCGCTTGGGACTGGGTGGAGCTACCGAGCCAGCTCATGGAGAACTGGACCTGGGAGCGCGAGGCGCTCGATCTCTTCGCTCGGCACCACGAGAGTGGCGATCTCCTGCCCGACGAGTTGTTCGACCGCATGGTTGCGGCGCGCCGCTACATGGGCGGTTGGGCGCAAATGCGTCAGTTGTCGCTGGGCACGGTCGACCTGGCACTGCACAATGAGTTGGCGCCGAAGCTGCGCTCGGACGCGCCCAAGGCCGACGACGAAACTCTAGACGAGCACCAAGGTCACGAAGTGATGGCATTCGGCGAGTCCCGGTTTGCGGACTTCGCAGCACAGCCGCGATTCGCGGAGCTGCACGGACTCACCACATTCACCCACCTCTTCGCCGGAGGGTATGCCGCGGGTTACTACAGCTACCTATGGTCCGAGGTCTTGGATGCCGATGCGTTCACGCGCTTCAAGAAGGAAGGAGTCTTCAACCGTGATACGGGACGAAGCTACGTCGATTCCATCTTGAGCCGGGGAGATTCTGCCGATCCAGAGGACCTGTTCCGCGAGTTCATGGGACGTGACTCGGACGCTGGAGCTTTGCTCGAGCGGAACCTCGGCCCCTTAAGCGCTTAGAAATAGGCATGAACAGATTATCGACGGTCGGAGCCCTCGCGCTCCTCGCGATCCCAGCCGCGGGGTGCGACACCGCCGGCATCGCATACGGCGACGTGAACGCCATCATCGCAGTCATGAGTCCGGAGCTGTGGAGCGAAGTGCAGTACGATGTCTATGAGGCTCTGGAGCCCACCGTGCGCACGGTACGTGACGAGAAAACGTTCACCGTCACTTACCAGGAGCCTTTCGCGGAGCACTGGATCGACTTGAGGCGCTTCCGCCAGATCCTGATCGTCGGCAGCGCCAACGACCCCGTCATCGTCGAGGCGCTGGACCGCGCCGGCGAGCAAATCAGCCAACTGGGCATGCATCAGATTGGCGACGTCTGGGCCCGCGGACAGGCGATTACGCTCGTGCTGCTGCCCGAGGGCGGCGGAGCGGAAGATCTGCGTCCACATCTGGCTGAGGTGAACGAGCTGCTCGATGGCCAGTACCGCCGGTGGGTGCTCAATCGCATGTACATGTCCGGCCGGGACTCGGCGCTCGCAGACACGCTCTACGCAGAAGCCGGTTTCGCGCTGATTGTGCCAGAGGTCTATAGGTGGAGCAGTTCTGATTCGGTCTACGTCTTTCGCAACGACAACCCCGATCCCGCTGAGCTCATTCGGGAGGTCGCCGTGACGTGGCGCACTCCAATCCCACCGGACCTACAAGCCGAGGACATTCTCGAGTGGCGGGAGCAGCTGGTCGCCGGCTACTACTCGGAGCCACAGGTGAACGCGCTGGACAACGCGGTGGCCGCTCCCATGGAGTACCGCGGACGCTACGCGTACCAAATCCGCGCCGAGTGGACGAATCCTCCGGACCGCGGCTGGCCTGCGGGAGGCCCGTTCATTACGCGCGCCGTGGTGTGCGAGAACCAGAACCGCATGTACCTGGTAGACTCCTGGCTCTACGCGCCCGGCAAGAAGAAGTACGAATACGTGATCCAACTCGAGACGATTCTGGACTCGTTCCGGTGTGGAGCCGCCTAGCAGCCCGTGGTAGCAGCCCGTCCCTGGTAGGTAGCCGCGCCGGCCGCTATATCCACCCAAGGAACCGACGTCGGGCCCCGGGAGTTTATCCTGCGCCCACATCTCGCAGACAGGATGACGACATGCGCATCCCCATGACGTTCGCCTCACTCGTGGCTGTATTCGTTTTCGCCGCGGCGGCATACGCGCAGGAGCCGCCGGCAAGCCAACACGGAACGGTCTCTCAGTCCGTCAATACCACGACGATTACGCTGGAATTCGACCGGCCGGTGCTAAGGGGTCGGTCCCTCTTCGGCCAACTCATCGACTACGATGTCATTTGGACGCCCGGCGCGAATCGTGCGACGTGGATCGACTTCTCCGCCCCAGTAAGGGTACAGGGCCAAGAGCTCGCGGCTGGTCGATACGGCCTCTGGACCATCCCGCACGGAGGCGAAGCCTGGGAGATCATCTTCTTGAGCGAGTGGGATGCGCACCACTCATACTTCGCGCAGGAGACTGAGGTGTTACGCGTCGAGGCTCGTGCGGAGCACGGGGCGCATATGGAGGTGTTGGCGTTCTACTTCCCGCTGGTCGGCCCGTATGAGACGACGTTGCGGTTCCACTGGGGCGAGGTAGTCGTGCCATTGCAGATCGAGGTGGGACGCTAGCGCAGCCAGTCCGCCTCCAACTCGAGGCGAACGTCTTGCCGCTCGACCTCGATAGGGTACGATCCCACCGACTTCGTGCGGATAATCATGAGTTGGGCGCCGTCGGTCCAAGTTCCGTCTACCGCACGCGCCCGGCTGCTTTCAGAAAAGGCCCACGGTATATCGAGACTTGACACCCCGCCGCTCGTCACCGGACCCCCGTCTATGATCATGCCGTGACGGATAGCCCGCGGGTCCGACTCCACCGCGCCGAGCAGCCCCTGGCCGAGCTCACGATTCACCAGCGCGTAGCGCGTGTAGCTAGAGCCCGCTCGACGTAGCATGCCGTGGTACGAGGAGGTGCGTTCATGGAAGAACTTGAGGAGGGGACCGACGCCTTCTGTCGGGCGCACGGACATGATGCGAAACCGCGAGGACTCGCGGGTGAGTTCGGTCCATCGCGGTGTAGACCGCCCCAGGTGACACCCGACGCCCAGTCGCTCGTTCGATGCCCTTTCTCAGCTCTACGCCGTACGCGTCGTCTCCGAGATTCAACACCGCGAAGAGAAGCAGTTGCTCGAATTCCCCAAGCTGTCTGGACATCGGTCACTCCACGATAACTGCGTTGCAGGCTTCGACGAATACTACGATGCAGTTACCGAAGACGTCAGAGTTTGCAGCAACTCCGGAGACACGCCGCCGTCGGACCACGTGGTTACAGCGACGGAGGCCGCGAGCACGGACTAGTAGCGCGCATGTTGGCGGCCGGAAGTGTCGCCGTGCTAACACTTCGAGTAGAAAATGTACACGTGCGAGCACGAGCCTGTCCAACCGCCTGGCGCGGGCTCTCGCCTGCGCTAGAATACTCTCATCACCGCCTCAGCACTCGCCGCCCAGACCTGTTGCATTGAGCTTCGTCCACCTCCATACGCACTCGGAATACTCGCTTCTCGACGGCGCGAACCGCATCAGCGATCTCGTCAGGAAGGCCAAAGAATTCGAGATGCCTGCTCTAGCCCTCACGGACCACGGCTGCATGTTCGGCGCGTGGACCTTCCACAAGATGGCGAGCAAGGAAGGCGTCACGCCGATCGTCGGCATGGAGGCATATGTCGCGCCGGGTGACCGCCGCGACCGTTCCCGCTCGGGCCAGGGGGAACGCGCCTACTACCACTTGGTCCTCTTGGCCCGCGATCAGGAGGGATACAAGAACCTTGTGAAGCTCTCCTCCATCGGATATACGGAGGGCTTCTACCACCGTCCCAGAGTCGATCGCGAGGTGCTCGCCAAGTACAGCAAGGGCCTCATCGTCTCGTCGGCGTGTATGGCGAGCGAGGTCTCACGCCACCTCGCGGCGGACAACTGGGATGGCGCGAGAGAGGCGGCCAGCTGGTACGCAAACCTCTTCGACGGGCGCTACTACCTTGAGGTGCAGGCGCACGATTCGGAAGGCCAGGCCGAGCTCAACCAGAACATCTTCAAGCTCGCCGACGAGGTCGGGCTGCCCGTGGTGGCAACCAACGACACGCATTTCCTGCGGCCCGAGGACCACGAAGCGCACGACATCCTGCTGTGCATCGGGCTCGGAAAGGATCGGGACGATCCTACGCGCATGCACTACGACCGAGGGCTCTACTTCAAGAGCGCCGAGGAGATGGCGTCGCGTTTCCTAGAACGCCCGGACGTCATCGAGAACACGCTCAAGATCGCGGACGAAGTCGATCTCAAGTTCGAGAAGAGCTATCTGCTGCCCGCGTTCCCACTGCCCGAAGGGCATTCGGACGAGAGCGACTACCTCGAGCACCTCGCGCTCAAAGGCGCGAAGGGTCGGTACGGCGACCCGTTGCCCAGCGAAGCACAAGAGCGGTTCGACTACGAGATGGGGGTCATCAAGGGAACCGGGTACGCCGGTTACTTCCTGATCACGCAGGACTTCATCAGCTGGGCTCGCGATCAAGACATTCCGGTCGGGCCCGGCCGTGGCTCCGCCGCCGGTTCACTGGTCGCGTACTCGCTGGGTATCACCAACCTGGACCCGCTCGAGTTCGACCTGCTCTTCGAGCGTTTCCTGAACCCCGAGCGCATCTCGATGCCGGATATCGACATCGACTTCTGCTACGAGCGGCGCGGCGAGGTGATCGAGTACACGCGCCAGAAGTACGGGAAGGACGCGGTCGGGCAGATCATCACGTTCGGCACTATGAAGAGCCGAGCGGTCATTCGTGACGTTGGTCGCGCTCTCGGCTTCGAACCATCCGAGACCGACCGGATCGCGAAGCTGATCCCGAACCAGCCCGGCCAGGCGTTCACCGTACAGGAGGCGGTCGACGGCCTCAAAGAGGTGAAGGACTTCTACAACCTCGACGACCGCCATAAGCAGCTCTTCGACTACTCGATCACGCTCGAGGGTCTATCGCGTCACGCGTCGGTGCACGCGGCCGGCGTTGTAATCGCGCCCGGCCCGATCGACGACTACGTGCCCGTCTCCGTGCAAACCGGGAAGAACGGCGGGAGCGGCGACGACGCGATGGTCGTCACGCAGTACGACATGAACTGCCTGGACGAGGCAGGCATGCTGAAGATGGATTTCCTCGGCTTGAGGACGCTCACGGTCATCCACGACGCAGTGGTGATGCTGAAGACGAAGAGCGGTAAGCTCGAGAATCCGGACACTGGCGACGTCTACGACACCATCGACGACATCCCGCTCGACGACTCCGCCGTCTACAAGATGCTGGCGCGCGGCGGCAACTCCGGAGTCTTCCAGTTCGAGTCCAATCTCGCGAACGACAAGCTGCGCGCGATGAAGTGCGACCGCTTCGAGGATCTGGTCGCCACCAACGCGCTCATTCGACCGGGGCCACTCGACTCGGGCATGACCGACGTCTTCATCGACCGCAAGGTCGGGCGCAAGGAGGTCACCTACCCCCATCCCGACCTCGAGACGGTGCTGGAGCGGACGTACGGCGTGATCGTCTATCAGGAACAGGTGATGCGCATCGCGTCCGAGCTCGCCGGCTTTACGCTCGGCGAAGCGGACGTGTTGCGGAAGGCGGTCGGCAAGAAGATCGCCGAACTCATCAAGAAGGAGCTGGGCAAGTTCGTCGAGCGAGCGGTCGAGCGGGGAGTCGAGAAGCGCATCGCGCTGGAACTCTCCAGCCAGATCGAGACGTTCGGCAGGTACGGATTCAACCGCAGCCATTCGGCGGCGTACTCGCTGATCTCCTACCACACAGCGTGGCTGAAGGCACACCACCCGGCCGAGTTCATGGCCGCGCTACTGTCCTCGGTGCTCGACAATACCGACAGCGTCGTGAAGTACATCGGAGCATGCCGTGACCTGCCTCGTTATCTGCCCAAGCTCGAGGAGTCGCTGGAGGTCCTACCTCCGGACGTGAACGAGTCGGGGTGGAAGTTCATCGTGACCGACGCCGCCAAGATCCGATTCGGGCTCGGTGCGGTGCGCGGTGTGGGGCAGAGCGCGGCACACTCGGTGCTAGACGCGCGCCAGCACGGGCGCTTCACATCGCTCTTCGACTTCCTGGAGCGCATCGACATTCGTGCGCTGAACAAGCGAGCCTGTGAAGCTCTCATCGCGGCGGGAGCGCTGGACGACTTCGGTCACCGCTCGCAGCTGCTCGCGGGGCTCGACACCGCGTATGGCGAGGTCCAGGTCCGCCAGGCGGAGATCGACGCCGGACAGGCCTCGCTCTTTGGGGACGCGTCCGAACTTCCCCACTCCGCACCAAGCCTGCCCAACCTCCCCGAGTGGTCGGAGGCCGACCGCCTCGCGCGAGAGAAAGCCGCGCTGGGCTTCTTCATCTCGGGTCACCCGCTCGACCGCTTTCGCGAAGTGGTGCGCGCCTTCGAGCCGGTGTCATCCGCTTCCCTGCAGGAGCAACTCGGACAGTCGGTCGATCTGCCCTGCGTGGTCACGTCGGTCACGCGGCAAATCGCGCGACGCGACAACTCGGAGTGGGGTAAGATCACCGTGGAAGACTTCCACGGTACCGCTACGGTGCTCGCCTTCCGTGACGTCTGGCAGACGTACAAGGAGGTCCTCGTTCAGGATGCCGTCGTCCTGCTCTCCGGCAAGGTCAGCGGGCGGGAGCGCGACGAGGAGGACCCGCCGATTTTTCTCGACTCCGCGCGGCTGCTCGAGCAGGTCACGTCAGCCGGCGAGCTCGCTGTGCAGATCGAGCTAGAGCTGGGGTCCGACGTCGCGGCGCAGGCATTCGAACAGGCGAAGCAGGTGCTCGTGCAGCACCCGGGCCCCTCACCAGTCTGGGTCCTCGTGGGCAGCGACAACGGTGAGCGCGCACCACAGCTGCGCTCGCGCTCGCTTCGCGTCAGCCCGGATGGGGAGACGCTGGAGGCGTTGCAGAAGCTCTTCGGCCGCCGAAACGTGCGCTTGGTGAGGACAACACAGACGCTGCAGGAGCCACCACCGGGCTGGTAGGCAGGCTGGCCGGCTCGGCAGCCCGCTCGGTGGACGGGCCGCACGTGCGCCGACAGGCTCGCCAGACCCTTCCAATCGATGCATCCCGCTGAGAGACTTTTGGCTCCGCACACTACAGAGCGAGCGACGAGCTGATCATGACGAAGGACGAGATTCTCTCCGTACTCGGTATTGAGGACGTAAGCCCCGGTGGTTTCGCCGGCGACTGGCTCGGGTCCGGCCCCGATCTCGAGGTCTACTCGCCGATCGACGGCTCGCACCTGGCGACGGTTCAACAGGTCACGGAGCCGGAGTACGACGCAATCGTCGACCGGGCGTACGCCGCCTTCCTCGAGTGGCGCAAAGTGCCGGCTCCGAGGCGCGGCGAGATCGTGCGCCAACTCGGCAACAAGCTACGCGAGAACAAGCAGGCGCTCGGCGAACTCGTCACGCTCGAGATGGGAAAGATCAAAGCCGAGGGTCTAGGCGAGGTCCAGGAGATGATCGACATCTGCGACTTCGCAGTTGGCCTCTCACGTCAACTCTACGGCCTCACCATGACGAGCGAGCGCCCCGACCACCACATGCGAGAGCAGTGGCATCCGCTCGGGGTGGTGGGCGTCATCAGCGCGTTCAACTTCCCCGTGGCGGTATGGAGCTGGAACGCAGCGTTGGCGGCTGTATGCGGTGACTCCACTGTGTGGAAGCCGGCTTCGGGCACGCCGCTCACCGCGATCGCGGTGACGAAGATCGCGACCGATGTGTGCGTGGAAAACGACGTCGATCCGGCGATCTTCTCGCTCACCATCGGCAAGGGCTCGACCGTGGGCGATCGACTGCTGCACGACAAGCGTATCCCGCTGGTGTCGGCGACCGGTTCGTGCGCCGTCGGCAAACGCGTCGGTGAGGTGGTCGGAAAGCGACTCGGGCGCACCATCCTCGAGCTGGGCGGCAACAACGCGATCATCGTGACAGCACACGCCAACATGGATCTCGCGCTACCCGCGATCCTCTTCGGCTCGGTCGGTACGGCGGGCCAGCGCTGCACCAGCACGCGTCGAATCATCGTGCACCGCTCGGTGCGGGACGAACTCGTGACACGCCTTGTGAACGCCTACAAAGGCGTAGTCATCGGCGACCCGCTTCAGGACGACACGCTCATGGGCCCGGTAGTCAACGCGCAGGCGGTCGACGACCTCTTGGCTGCACGACAGAAGGTGCAGGATGAGGGCGGCGAGATTCTTTACGGCGGCAAGCGACTGGAGGGCGACGAACACCCTGGCGGCCTGTACGTGACGCCATGCATCGCGGCAGCACAGAACCACTACCAGATCGTCCAGGATGAGACCTTCGCGCCCATCCTCTACATCATCGACTATGGCTCGGCAGACACGACACGGGCCGAGTCAGTTGCAGAGATGGACGAGGCACTCGAGATCCACAACGGCGTGCCGCAGGGCCTCTCGTCCTCGATCTTCACGGACAACTTCCGCGAAGCCGAGTACTTCCTTTCGCACCGCGGCTCCGACTGCGGCATCGCCAATGTGAACATCGGCACGTCGGGCGCCGAGATCGGCGGCGCGTTTGGCGGCGAGAAGGAGACCGGTGGTGGGCGAGAGTCGGGCTCGGACTCGTGGAAGGTCTACATGCGCCGGCAGACGAACACGGTGAATTGGAGCACTGAGCTGCCGCTGGCGCAGGGGATATCGTTCGGGGAGGGCTAGAACTGGCCCCACCGCGCATCACCACGTCCAGACCGCGCATCAAGGAGTGCACAACGTAAATTGTTGCGCAACATTATCAGTTGCGCATATTGTTCTCTATGAACACCGCCCTCTCCACCCGACGTGCCTCGGCCCGGAAACCATCCACGGAGTTATCCCTCTCCGGCTGGCATCTGCAAGTGTGCCGAGCCTCGCTCGGATCTGACCGCGCTGTCGCGGCCGTTCTCGACGTCTCCCCATCTCAGATTTCTCGCTGGCGGCGAGGCCAGGTCCCCGACGCCGACAACTCCGATCGCTTAGCGGGCCTTTCATTAGTGGTGGAGATGCTTGATCGGTGGCTCGAGCGAGAGGTTGTGGCGGACTGGCTCAGCGGGTCCAACGCCCATCTCCAAGATAGAGCTCCCGCCTTTCTGATTCGGCGAGGTCAGGTCGCCGACGTCATCGGCGCCATCGAGGCAGATAAGGCTGGTGTCTACGCCTGACCAGGTGCTGGAGCTATGGCGAGTTTTCCCGTGGGACGAGTCAGCCAAAACCGGCGCCCGCTTCTCTCCCTCGCACGTACCACCGCCGACTGGGCGAGGCCGGTTCGATCTTCCCAGGGAAATCTCTTACGTGCTCTACCTCGCCGAGTCTCCAGAGCATGCCGTGGCGGAGATGATTCAGCCGTGGCGTGGCAGGCGGCTCAGCCCGGCCCACCTTCGGCGAGCGACGCACCCTTTGGCTCTGGTTCGCGTGACCGCAGACATATCCGGCACGTCCGTCGCGGATCTGTGCGACCCTGAGGTCCTCGTGAACACCGGAGTCGCCCCCGATCGCTCGGCTTCCCGGCACAGGGACGTGACACAGCCTCTAGCTCGACGCGTTTGGGACCGGGGATTCGCCGGTCTGCGCTGGTGGTCGAGCTTCTGGGGTGACTGGCACACCTGCACACTCTTCACCTCGCGCGCAGCCGCCGGCATGTCCTTCGGCGAGCCCGAGCGCTTGGCGATCACGCACGCAGCGGTGACCGGAGCCGCCGAGTGGCTCGGCATCGAGTTGCTATAAGTGGGTTCTAGAACCTACGAGCTCGGCTCCATCCGCTCCCGAGTCGGCGTGATCCGGTCGATGCGGAACGACGCCAACCGGTAGATCACGTCGTCTCCGGAGGCCTTCACCCAACGCTCCGAAGTGCCGCTCCCGATCGTCACCTCGGCCAGCACGTTACCGTCGGCGTCGAGAGCGACCGTGCTTCCCCCACGCTCGGCCTGTGCGAGCGAATCAGCCTCGGCGAGGACTCCGGCAGCGATGAGATTCGCAAGCTCGGAGACCACACTCCGCGCCGTGTTGTTGTTCGTCTCGGCGCCTCCCTCGAAGGTCCACGAGCTGTCGGCCCGCACGAGCGCGTACTGCTCGCCGTCCCGCTCGATCTCGACCCGGACTACCGCGCTGGTATCGATCCGGACCACGACCCTGTTCTGCCAGTCCGCCAGCGCGCGCTGGAGATGCGAGCGCAGATCTCCGTCGGCTACATAGACTTCGTTTTGCCCCGGTAGCCGCACGTACGTCGAGCCGAAGCGAGGGCCTTGGTCGCCGACCACCACCGTGCGGGTCTCTCCATCAATGTCGATCTCGAGTACCGCTCCGCCGTCATCGGCGACGCCCATGCGACCGTGGTTGTTGGGGTTGCTCGCCACGAGGCCTCCAACTTCCAACCCCGTGAGCACGTTCCAGAAACGGGTGATCGTTCCCGAGTCGATGCGCAGGTCGTTGACCGTCCAAGCGCCGGCACCTCCTGCCAGGACGACCTCACCGGACTCATTGCTCAGGCGCAGCCCGGTCACCGTCGCCTCCGACACTCCGTCGAAGACCGCCGCGATCTCCCCGGCAGCGCTGGGCACGCCACCGCCTCCCCCTGACAGCAGCGTCGCGATCGCCCACATGGCCACGACCAGGAATAGAGCCCCGACGAGTTGCTTCAGCGTGCGTTCACTCATGCGACGATCCCTTCCCAGCGTGCTTCGGCCCTGCGTCGACGTCCGCTGATGCGGACTGCGCCAAAGAGCACGAAGGCGAGCGGAATGCCAAGGAGATTTCCCCACTTCAGGAACGAGCGCGTGAAGTCGGACTGGAACACCAGGTTCGGCGGCGTCCGGTTCTTGGACCGGATACGGATCAGCGCCTCGTCCTGGGCAAGCCAATCGATGGCATTCGCGAGGAATACCAGGTTGGTTGCGTTGGACTGCAGGAACTGGCCTTCAGCGAACGTGGCGTCGCCCACCACGACCAATCGGCCGGAAGCCTCGCCTTCAGCCGGAGTGACAGCGACCGCGACCGTACGGACCCCGAGATCCTCCGGTGCGCGATTCCAGTCCTGGTCGGGCATGATCGGCGCCATGGGGCCTTGTAGCGCCCCAGCTGCGGTAGTGGTCCATAGCGGAGTCACTCGCGTTGAATCCCGGACTTCGAGCGCCGTGGCCCAAGCGACCGTCAGCGAATTGAGACCGCTGGTGATCGCGTGATTCGACCCCGGGACGGTGATCGGCCACATGGGATAGGGCGCGATGACGCTGAACAGCCCGCGCTGCCCCAGATTCACGCGCTCGCTCGACTGCAGATCGATCACTAGGCTGCCCGTGAACCCGATCCCGTTCTCCTCCAGCAGAGGCTCGAGGCCGGAGCGGATCGGCATGGTCTGGGCAGTGGTCGGATTCATCTCAATGGCTTCCAGCAGCAGCAACGCGGCGCCGCCCGCGTCAATGAAGTCTGTGACCCGCTGGACGGCCATGCTGTCCAGCCTCTGCATGGGCCCCGCTACCACGAGCACCTCAGTGGAGTCCCGGGAGATCGCCGCCGTGGAGTCACCCGAGATGTCTATCGAGCGAAAGTCGTACCGATCCGCGAGGCTCTGCTGAAGCCCCTGGATCTCCGGTGCGGTCTTGGCCCCGAATCCCCGAACGAACGCGACTCCGGCTTTGGTCTCGTTCGTCATGCG
>Ga0310345_10001184_pt1 | contig 30496 bp, 25 predicted proteins | sample HC15DNA20500_MG_FD_204667 | JGI IMG/M metagenome (GOLD analysis project Ga0310345, IMG submission 204667) | Marine microbial communities from station ALOHA, North Pacific Subtropical Gyre - HC15-DNA-20-500_MG | ecosystem: Environmental > Aquatic > Marine > Oceanic | place: Pacific Ocean: North... | reverse complement strand
AGGCCGTTCTTTGGCAGATTGTTGGTCATCCACTCCTGCTGGGCGCCAAGGAAGGCTTCAACGTCGGTCGTATAACGGCTGTCCTCGTCGGCCGGGGCGAAGAGGTCCTCGACCCAGGTGATACCGTAAGCTTTCGCCAGTTCATCATCGAAGCTGGCGTCACGGGCATACATGCGGGTCTTGGAGAGGCCATTGGCGACCGACCACCACGAGGTGGTTTCGTTCTTCTTGGGCTTGTGGGCTTTCCATACCTCCTTCTGCTCGGCGATCGACGCCGCTGCAATGGTCCGGAGCTGACGCTCGTCCGGCATGTCGCCCTTCGCCATCTGGTCGAGCATGGCAGGCAGCACATTGGCGAGGAGCCGGAGCTTCTTGATCTGGCGGACCGATAGGGACAGCGCCGCGGCAATGCCTTCTTCCGTCCAGCCGAGCGCAACCAGGCGCTCGATGGCGCGCCACTGATCGACGGGGTTGAGCGGTTCGCGGGCGATGTTCTCGACCATGGAGCGCATGGCGCCGCCATCATCGGCCGCGTCCGTCACGATGACCTCGATCTCCTCGAGCTCGGCCGCGATCGCACCCCGGGTGCGGCGATGGCCGGCCTGGATGATAAAGCCGTTACCGCCATCGGCTTCGGGAGAGACAACGGGCGGCTGGATGATGCCGACGGCCTTGATGGTCGCGGCGAGCAGCGCATCGCCCTGCGGCGTGGATTTGGACTTGCGGGCGTCGTCGGGATTGTCCTTGAGCGCGCGCGGATCGATCTTGATGATATGCATGGGAAGCTCCAGTTCGGGGTTTGAGGACCCGGCATCGGGCCGGCTCCCTTTCTCGTCTTCTTCTCGAAGACATCCCCGGGACCGCGGAGCGGGCGGGCCGGTGCAACTGCGGCCGAGCGTCCCTGCCCGGCCGGACGAGCGGGGCTGCAAAGCCCTGCGAAGGATGACGGGCCGGGATGGCGCAGGCGGCGGTTGAGCGACAGCACCACCGGACCCGACCGGTCGGCAACCGGTTCCCCTCCCGCTCTTTCCTTCCTCAGGCCGCCTCAATGGCCTTCTTTCCCTCCTTCAAGACCTCATCCGCCAGATCGGCCTCAATGACATCGAGCTGCCGGCGCTTGTCCGCAAGCTCTTCCTCGAAACCGAATTCCCCGCCCTGGCGGGACTGGTAGGACGCCAACCGGCGCCTGGCGTCGTCGAGCCGGAAGCAGTATTGCGACCGCTCGTCCTCGAAACCTGCGAGGACATGCTCGATGCGCGAGACCGCGCCAAGTGGCGTGACAGTCAGGGAAAGATCGATGTCGGTCTCCGCGCCGGTTCTTCCGAGTGCGACGCCGTATTGGAATTCGTCGTTCTCGAAGCGCTGGCCCGAGAAGATCAGATCGAAGCCGCCGATCGCGGCAATGGTCCTCTCGTCCTCCTCCCGCAAATGTACCAGCGTCATGATTTCCTTCATCAACGCGCGGCCGGCAGGCTTGCGCTCGGTAAAGGATTGCCCGGCAACGGACATCTCAAAGGCATCGCCAGCGGTGGATACTCTGCGCTCGATGTCCTTGCCGATCTCGGCGATCCGTCTCGTATCGTGCTCGATGTCGCGTTCGGCATTGCGGATCTGCCGGCGGACGGCGAAGAGATCGTCGCGATGCGCCGCGCGCAAGCGTTCGAGCCGGGCGATATCGGCTTCGAGGCCAGCCTTATGCATCAGGCGCTGATCGCCGGAAGCGATCGCTTTTGCCATGGCGAACTGGTTGGCCTGCCCCTCGCCCAGATCTTCAAGCCGGCGCACGGACGTGTCGCCGGACAGCGCCGCGGCGATGAACCGGGCCTTGCGCTCGTTATTCTGCCACATCTGCGCGTCCATCGAGCTTTCGGTGGCATAGGCGAAGATGTCGATCTCCTCATGCTGATTGCCCTGCCGTTCGATGCGGCCTTCCCGCTGCTCGATCTGCGAGGGGAGCCAGGGCACATCGAGATGATGAAGGGCCTTGAGGCGAAGTTGGGCGTTGACACCGGTGCCCATGGTTTCCGAAGAACCGATCAGGAAGCGGACCTTGCCGGCATTGACGTCGGCAAAGAGCCTATGTTTGGCCTCGGTCTTCTTGTAATCCTGCATAAAGGCGATTTCGGAGGCCGGAACGCCGAGGCGGACGAGCTCGTCGCGGATCCAGCGATAGGCGGAAAAGCCGCGTGATTTTTCGACGCTGATGGTGCCGAGATCGGAGAAGATCATCTGCGCCGCGCCCGGCAGGTCGAAGGGCTTGCCGTCGCGGGTCAGGTAGGTGTTTGAGCCGGTTTCGCGCCAGATACGCAAAGCATTGGCGATCAGCTCGTTGAGCTTGTTATCCGGCTCGTTGTCATTGTCGGGATCGACCAGACGCAGATCGATCGCCGCATGGCGTCCGTCGGTAATGACCGAGAGCAGGATATCATCGCCGGGCTTGGCCGGCCCCTCGCGTTTCTCAATCGCCTTGATGCGCGCCTCGAGCACCTGCTGATAGAGCTTGAAGTCATCCGTCGGTTTGGCGGTGACGATCTGCCGCTTGCCCGTCGAGACGGCCGGGATTTTCACATATTGCTTGAGGTCCTCCGGCAACACGACATCGGCGAAGGAGCGGAACATGGCGATGAGTTCCGGCACATTGACGAAGGTGGCGAAGCGCGAGACGGGCTTGTATTTGCCCGACGGCTGCAGTTCGAGTTCGGTCGCCACATCGCCGAAGGTCGAGGCCCACGCATCGAATTCGTGCAGACCCCGTTCCTTCAGCGCCCCCAGACCGAGGAAGCGCTGCACCGAAAACATTTCGCCGAGCGTGTTGGTGATCGGGGTCCCCGATGCCAGAACCAATGCGCGGCCGGGGTTCTTCGTCTCGATGAAGCGGGACTTGACGTAAAGGTCCCAGGCGCGCTGCGAGCCGTTCGGGTCGACGCCTTTCAGCGTCGACATGTTGGTCGCAAAGCTGAGCTTGCGGAACTCCTGCGCCTCGTCGACGATGATCTGATCGATGCCGATTTCGGAGATGGTCAGGAGATCGTCCTTGACCGTCGCCAGCGATTCCAGCCGTTCCTTCAGACCCTCCTTCAGCCGTTCGAGCCGCTTGCGCGACACCCGGTCGTCGCTTTCGACCCGTGTGAGCAGCTCCTCGTAGAGCGCCAGCTCGTCCTCGATCATCTGCTTTTCGAATTCGGCTGGTACGGCGATGAACTTGAAGGCCGAATGGGTGATGATGATCGCGTCCCAATTGGCCGTCGCGGCGCGGGACAGGAAGCGATGGCGCTTGTCCTTGGTGAAATTCGTTTCGTCGGCGACGAGGATGCGGGCGGTCGGATACAGCGCGAGGAACTCTCGGGCGGCCTGCGCCAGGCAATGGCCGGGTACGACCAGCATGGCTTTCGAGATCAGGCCGAGCCGGCGCTGCTCCATGATCGCGGCCGCCATCGTCATGGTCTTGCCGGCGCCGACGGCGTGAGCGAGATAGGTGGCGCCCGACGAGATGATCCGCCAAACGCCGCGTTTCTGGTGGCCATAAAGAACAAAGGCGCCAGAGGCGCCCGGTAGCTGGAGATGCTCCCCGTTGAAGGATCGGGGCGCGATATTATTGAAGGTATCGTTGTAGACCCGCGCCAGCCGGTCGGTCCGGTCCGGATCGGACCAGACCCATGTCTGGAAAGCGGTCTTGATCTTGGTGAGCTTCTCCTTGGCCGCCTCGGTATCGACGACATTGAGGACACGCCGTTCGCCGTCGCCATCCTTCACCATATCGAAGATCTGCGGGATACGGCTGTTGAGGGCATCGGCGAGCAGTTCGCCGGCATGCCGGCGCTTGGTGCCCCATTCCGATGTTCCCTCGGCGCGATAGGCAAGCATGCGGGCGTCGACGGTCCAGGAGGCAAGCTCCGGCATGTGGCGGATGCGGATGTCGGTCCCCATCGTCTCCTTGACGAAATCGACGACATCGCTGGCCGGAATCCACGGGGCACCAAGCCGCGCGGTGATTTCCGATGGGCTGAGATCGGCCGGTTGCACAACCTCGAGGGCCTCGACATTTCGCTTGTAGGCGGGATCCAGCTCGGCGGCCGATTCCGCGATCGCCAGCTTGTCGCGGACCGGCCCTGAAAGGTAGGCGTCCGATGTCTGCCAGGAACCGTCGGCTGGGTCTCGGTAGATGGCGCTGCCAAGTTCCTCGATGACCGTTTCGCAATCTACATGCAGAAGCTCGGCGACATGATCGACATCGACATGGCCGCGTTCATTGAGGACGACCGCAAGCGCATCGGCAGCATTGGTGATCACGGGTGGCGACGGTGGAGCGATGACCCGCTCGGAAAAGATCGGGCCGGGCTTGGCCGTATCCGTGTCGAGATCATAATTCTCGATGGAAGCTACCAGCCAGCAGTCCGGATCGTCCAAGAAAGGGTGAAGGTTCGGACGGCGATGCGTCTCGCGCGTCTCCCCCGTCGCATCGTTCTCCGTGATCGACACCTTGGTGTGATTGATCGGCCCGAAGTCGCGGACGAAGCTCGACCAGGCGATGCGCAGCTTCACCTGCAGGTCGCGCCATGGCTGGTCGGTCTCCTGTGCCTTGAGAACCGCGCGCACCGCGTCGCGCACCGGGATCAGTTTCCGGACGATGTTGATCTGTTTCTCCGAAAACCCCTCGCCGGACCGGCCCTTGCGGACGGGAACCGGTGCGAGCTGGCCGTCGAGCACCTGCATGAGGCCCCTCGAGGCGTCGAAGACAAAACTGCCCTCGCGGACGTGAGTGTCCTCGCGCATGACGGCCTCGGTAAGCGCTCCGCAAAGTTCGAGATCGATATCGATCGGGTCGGGTTCTCCGTCATAAAGGGCGTCCGGAAGGGAGAGGATGGCAGCGTCCAGGGCGGTCTCGAGATCGCCGTCAGTGGGCAGGCAGGTGTAGGTCTCACCGAAGGGGCCGGATGTCGTCGCGTGATGGCCAAGGACATGATCAAGGTGATCGGCGAACCAGCGATTGACCCGGACGGCCTCGCCATCCTCGGTGGCGGCAATGACCTCGGCGAGATCGAGCCAGGACGCATCGCCCAGCGGCTCGCCCGGCTTGCGCTTACGGAAGAACAGGATGTCGACGACGACATCCGTGCCGGAGTCCTGGCGGAAGCTGCCTTCGGGCAGACGGATCGCGGCGATCAGATCGGCCGACTTGGCGATACGCTCGCGCGCCGTCGCGTCCGCCTTATCCATCGTGCCGGACGAGGTGACGAATGCGGCGAGCGCGCCGGGTTTCAAAAGATCGATCGACCGGGCGATAAAATAATCATGCAGCCGCAGTCCCATCGATCGATAGGCGCGGTCTGAGCGCACCGTTCGATCCGAGAATGGCGGATTGCCGATGGCGAGATCGAAATGCGCCGGCAGATCGGTGCGTGCGAAATCGCCCTCGATGATGCGGGCGACCGGCTGCAGGAGCCGGGCGATCCGGGCGGTGACCGGATCGAGCTCAATGCCGGTGACGAAAGCAGATTCGCGCAACGCCACCGGCATCAGCGCAGGGAACAGCCCTGTCCCGATGCCCGGTTCGAGCACACGGCCGCAACGCCAGCCGAGCCGTTCGAGCCCTGTCCAGATCGCCCGGATGATGAACTCGGGCGTGAAATGGGCGTATTGGGTGCAGCGCGCGAGCGAGGCGTAGTCAGCCTCGGTCACGGCTTCCTGAAGATCCTGGCCAAGCTCCACCCATCCCTCGCGGAATCCGTCCTCGCCCGGCCGGGTGAGGATCGCATTGGCGAGGTCGGAGGCGCCGAAGCCGGTGAACCGGACGAGACGAGCCTGCTCCTCGTGCGTCGCGGGCCGATCTTCGGCCGCGATCGCCGCAGCAAGAGCGATGGCGTCAAGATTGTCCCTCGCCCGGGCCTTCCAGCCCTTGGCCAGCAAACGGCTTCCGGAAAGATGGAAATTGCTGCCACGTTCGCGCGACTTGCAGTCCGTCTGATCGGCAGGTGTTTCGGTTGCGGAGGACTTCGGTGATTGAGCCGCCGGCGGATCGGCCTCACGCGTGTTGGTCACAGGGATTTCGGCGAAAGCGGTCACGCCGAGGCCGAGCCCGGACGATAAGGCGTCCTGCGAATTTCCGAATATGTCGAGGGTGAAGGGATCGTGGTCTGACATGATGATGTCTCCTTTGAGGCGGGCGCACGAAGCCGCGTCGCCGGGCGAGCCGGCAGCGTCGGATAGGTGCGGAAGTGGAAGTGCGGTTAGCGGGTGATCAGCGAGAACGAGATGTCGTTTTCGGTGAGCTGGATGCCGAGATGGGTGATCCCGAAGCTCCGGTTGAAGCTTGGAACCAGCAGACCGGCGTCGATGAATTCGATGCCGTCATCGCCGCCGAAGTGCCGGCGCTTGTAATCCCACCAGTCGGTATCGCCCTTCGGATGACATTCGGTCGAATAGAAGACGAGAGGTTTCTGACCCTCGGCGAGCTTGCCGTTGGAGATGATGTAGACGCCCTCGTCGCCAACGAGCCAGAAGCCAGGCTTCTCGCCCTCTCCCGGACGGGTGCCATAATAGGGATTGCGGAAGCCGCCATTGGCGGCCGCATCGACTTCGCCGCGCGCGATGACCTTGCGCACCGCAAGAATGGGAAATGTGAACATGACGGACCTCACGCGGCTTCGGGCAGCGGAAGGTGACGCAAATGCACCGGCAGCTTTTCGGAGATCTGCGCGTCGGTCAGGCTCTCGAGCAGTTCGAACCGCGTGCCCGGCTTGCCGTAGACGATGACGGTGCGTTTACCGCGAAGTTCGGGCCGGAAGTCCGCGCCGGCATAGCCGCGATAATCGTCATGGGTGGCGCTCCAGATGTGCTCGATCCGCTCGTCGCGGGTCATCGCCTTGACCGGGCGCCGCTCGCGCTCGACGATGGCGTCGCGCATTTCGTAGCAGGCGCGCGGATCGGCCAGGTCGCAATAGGCATGAAAGAACCGCGTCATGCCGTTAATGGAGAGCGTATAGAAGACGCTGGTGACGCTGCCGGTCAGGAATTCGCGCATGGCGAACATTTCGCCGCGCATCCAGAGCGGCGGCAGAATTTCGAGCATATAGTCATGCTGGGCTCGGGCGATTTCGAACCATTCGCCGGCGTAAAGCGCGCTGTCGTCGGTCTGCCAGCGATCGGGTCGTTGCGCATGGCGGTCGAATAATCTGAACATCTGGTGGCGGTCGGCGATTCCGAAATGGATCTTGCGGATGGGAGAGGTCATGGCGGGCTCCTTTGGGGCCTGTCACGGGCTGGAGCGCGGCGCACCCTATCGGCATCACCATCTTCTTCAGCCCTTCCGGACCCCTCCCCGCGGCCGCCTCTCCGTCCGGCCGGGTCAAGGGCCGGCGTCAGCCGGGCGGAGCTTCACCCTTGAGGCGGACGGCGGGCATGCGGCAGCCGTCCCTCTCCTCCTCCCTTCCATCCTTCTTTCTTCTTTTTGCCTTCAGATCCTCGTTCCAGTCCTCCAGCTCCGGCCGCAGCCGCACGAACCCGCAACCGGCATCGGTGGCGAGCGTTTCGAGCCGCGCGGCAAAGGTCTCGCCTTGCGCATTGTTGTCGGTGGCCGCGACCAGGAGGGCGTCTGCCCGAACGGCGAGATCGAGCAAGGCTTCGGAACTCGCCGGCGACCATCCGCCTCCGGTGCTCAAATAGCGCGTGTCAGGACGCTGGTCCTCGAGTGCGGCAAGGCTCATGGCGTCGATCGCCGCCTCGGCGACGCACAGGCGCAGCGACGCTTCCGCGCCGAATGCAAAGAGCAGTTTTGCGCCGCCGGAGGCAAAACCGCGCCAATCCGGCCCGCGCTCTTCCCAGCCGGTCACGGCGCCCGTGCGATCGCGGTGCGCCGCCCACATGCTCCCGTGCGGGCCTTCCCGCAGGATGTCTTGCGCAATGGCGGCTCTCAAGACAGCTTCTGGAATGTCGCGCTCGTCGCGCAGATAGCGCCATGTGGCTGATCCGCGCCAAGGCTTGCGCCGCGCGTTCCATCGTTCGGGGATGGTGAGGTCGGGCGCGCGCTCCCGCGACTGACGCTTCCATTCAGGTTCCTTAGGCACGAAACCAATCAGATCGGCGACGACATAAAGCGCGGCCGCAAAGGGAAGGCCGTCGAGATGCTCGACCAGACGGAAGACGTCGCCCTTGGCGTCAGACAGGGGATCGAACCAACCCTGGCCATCATGGATGACGATGATAATCTCATCGCCACGGCGGTATTTGACCGCCCTGCGCGTACTTTCCTTGGGGTCGACCGCAAAGCCGGCGGTCTCGAGTACCGCGCCGCAATTCACCTTCTCTCTCAGCTCTTCCAGGTCTGCCTTTTTCATTCTCTCTTCCGCGTCCGACGCGTCCTCTGTCCGGTTTCCGCTCCCTATTCTGTGGGGGCGGCAACCCAGAGGCCGCGAAGAGCAAGGCAGGACAAGGGCGCGCCTGGCAAGCCGGCAATTGCGCCGGGTCGCATGTTTCGCTGCCAGAAGCGGCGCCAGCTTCCCTTGCCGGCCGCAGCGCGCAAGCGGCACCCATGAACTTTGCAGGTTTCCTGCGATGTCTCCTCACATACCACGTCAGGGATGGCCGCCCGGATGGGGGAAGACCGCTTGCGGGCTTCAGCTTGGCCAACAGCCCGGCCCGAAGGGCGACGCCAACCTCTCCTCTTGCCCAAGGCAGGAACCCGATCCGTAAACCGAAATCAGAGCCGGCATAACCGCCTGCCGCCCATCCCGTTCGCTCCGCGAGCCTGTCACGGCCCCGCTTTTTGCAAATCGTCCAGATACCCATCGCAGCCGGAGAAATAGCCGTCGAGCCCGCGCATGACGTCAGCCAGTCGGTGAAGGTCGATTTCCTGGTGCGCAAGCAGGACAGGATTGCCCTTCGTATCGACCGGATAGCGATAAGAGAATGATCTTGGATCCACATTTGCGAACTCCAGGATGATCTTCTCGACGATTGCGTCAGTGCCTTCGGAATCGTCGTGACCATAGCCATCCAGGACCTTCAAGAAGGTCTCCCAAAGGGATTTGAGGTCATGCGTGTTCCATTCGGGCTTGATGCCGACGGTGTGACCGTAGGTGGCGATCAGGTACTTGAGCGACAATTCGATGAACTGCCGGTAGTTGAAGACGACGGGAAAGACGAGGACGTCGCCGTCGTGGCGTTCACGGGCGACCTGGGCGACCATGAGGTCGCCGGCCATTTTGTAGCCGTTCATCATCATGACGATGCGGCCGTGGCCAAACCGGTCGATGTATGCGTTTTGCTCCCAGTTCTGCGATTGCGTGAAAGGCGCGTCCCCTTCCGTCGGCCAGCGGAAATCCGTGCGCAGAAGCGGCTCAAAGTCCGGTTTTTCCGGGGTGTCGTCAGCCATGAGTCTGGGGCTCCAAATTCTGAACCGTGATCAATGAGATCCGTCTTGCCGAGACTCTTCGATGTCGATATCGGCGAAATCGTCGAGATAGTCGCGCGCGCGGCGCGGAAAAAACGCGCTCAGTTCCCCGAAGTCGAGCCGGCACTTGCGCAGCCGGAAGGTCCCGTGCTGTTCCCGCATTTCATAAAACTTGACCGGCCGATGGCGGTCTTCCAGTGCCTTGAAGATCGTATATTGCAAGGCAGCGTCGCATCTGATCCCGAAGATCACTTCCTCGAGTTCGAGCGGCGAATTCTGCACGCCGCGAGTGCCGATCAGCCGCCATTCCTGTTCATAGCGCCAGGAGCTGGCCTTTCGGAGCAGGACAGCTTCGTCGACCCGCCGCCGGGCGGCAGGGTCATGTTCCATGACGGCAACATCGCTTGCCTTGACGTTGCGGCTGCCGCCGTACTCGATCCTGTTCAGTTTGTCGGAGGCGTCTTCGGGAACCGAATAGCCAGCGCAGATGCCGCGGTGCTGGTCGCCGTAATGGCTCCACATCAGGGGGCAAGTCGCACGGGCGCCGAAAGAGACGATCCCTCTGTCGTAACGCCTCAGAAGCTCTTCCTCCAGATATTGGGTCAGAAGGAAATGCTCGGGGTCGTCCATCTCGTAGGCCGGATTGCCGGCATTGTAGCGGATTTCGTTGAGCAGGCTGTCGGCGCGTTTGCGGCTGTGGCGCGCGATGTGATCGATGGTCTTGGGGCCGCGGTATTTGAGCGATTTCGCCGCGGTCGTCATTTCCGCCTTGATGCGTTGCTCGACGAGTCGGCTGAGGATCTGCTCAAGTTCGTGATCAGTTGTGACTTTCCATTAAACCTTAAGAACCGGTTTACAATGATATCAATGCGTTATGCGGGCACATAATTTGATAATTAGCAGTTAATCATGATAATCGCTGCTTGCTTTTGGTACTTAATCCGAGAATGATCGATCGTCTGGTTTTGTACCGAGAGCCGCGATGTCCGAGCCGATTACCGAAGAAATCGATGACACTGATTGGGATGAGGCTTGCCGCAAGGCGGATGCGATCCGTGCGTTCCTGCGTCGAGCGCCGGGTCCTACAACGACAAGCCAGATCCGGGAGCTTGCCGACGAACTTCGGCTAAGCCAAGCATCAGCATATCGCCTGCTGAAGCTATTCCGATCAGGCGGGACCGTTCTTTCCCTTGTCGGACGCAAGGCCGGCCGCCCCGTCGGCCACCGAGTTCTCGATGCAGCACGTGACGAAATCATCCGGGCCGAGATCAAGCGCTTCTATCTGAAGAAGAACCGCCCATCCGTATCGGCCCTCGTACGTGAGGTGAACGCGAGCTGTCGCGCGGCCGGCTTGGCGCCACCCCATCGCAGGACCATTGTCGCACGCATCGAAGACGTTGATCTTGCCAAGCGTGCCAAAGCGCGCGGCGAACGGAAAATTGAGAAATCGACGATTGCCGTTGCGGGCAAGTTCGAAGTTTCGAGACCGCTGCAAGTTGTTCAGATCGACCACACCAAGGCAGATATCTTCGTCGTTGACGAGGAGGATCGCCGGCCGCTCGGGCGCCCGTGGCTGACACTGGCCATGGATGTCTGCAGCAGGATGGTCACCGGTTTCTATCTGACCATGGCGGCACCGTCACGGCTTTCGACTAGCCTTTGCTTGCTTCATTCGGTGTTTGACAAATCTGCGTGGCTTCGCGAACGCGAGATCACGGACCCGTGGCCCGTCGCCGGCCTGCCGGATCGGCTCCATGTCGACAACGGCCGCGACTTTCGTAGCCGCGCGTTCCAGCGTGGCTGTGAGGATGCGGGTATCGAGATTGACTGGCGGCCTCCCGGCGAGCCGCGCTTTGGAGGCCACATCGAGCGCCTGATCGGCACACAGATGGGGAAGCTTCATCTGCTTCCCGGCACGACATTCAGCAATCCCGACGAACTGGGCGAGTACGATTCGCGGCGGCATTCGGCATTCACGCTGCGCGAACTCGAGCGCTACATCGCTCTCGATATTGTCGGCGATTACCACCAATCGATCCACAGCAGCCTTAAGCGGCCGCCGATCGCCGTATGGCGCGAACATGAAGGCACAATCCCGCTGCGGCTTCCACAGGACCGAATGCATTTCTGGCTCACCTTCCTGCCCGAAGACGAACGGACGCTGCGGCCAAACGGCATCCACATTTTCGGACTGCGATACTGGTCCGCCGCCTTGGCTGCGGATGTCGGACGGACCGGCAAGCGGCGGTTGTTGATCAAATACGACCCGCGAGATCTGTCGCGCATATTCGTTCGGCGCCTGTCGGGCAACTTCGTGGAGGCCCGCTATGCCGACATCACCTTACCTTCGATCACGCTTGCTGAAGCCAAGTCATCGCGAGATTGGCTGTTGGCGAAGGGAAAGCGCGAAATCGATATGGGAACAATCGTTCGTACCGCCATTGCCCGGCGCCAAATGGTGGATGACGCACAACGAATGACTGCCGCCGCGCGGCGCGGAAAGACTATCGGCCGCAAGCCAAGAGTGGAAGATCGCGAATGGGGCTCGCTTCGCGGTGTTGATTCCAGCAAACCCGTACCCTTTGTCGAGGATACGGATTGAGCTGGAGTGCCTATGAGCGATGATATCTCCCACCTGACCGCCGGCGCCGCGGCGCTTCTTGCCGAAACGAACGAACGGCGCATTCGCGCGATACGCTCCCGCCGCTGGGTGCTTTACCCACGCGCCAAGCAAGCCCTCGATCGGCTGAGCCGGCTCCTCGACCATCCGCGGGGCACGCGCATGCCCTCGGTCGCGATCTACGGCGACAGCGGCATGGGCAAGACCATGATCATGAAGCGGTTCCGGGACGAGCACCCACCAAGCTTCAATCCAGTGACGGGAACGCTGAAGACGCCGGTGCTTGCCATGGAGATGACCAGCCGCCCGGGCGAGCGGCGGTTCTACGCCGAACTGCTCACCCTTCTCGGGGCGCCTCAGCGGCCGCGCGCTGACATCGCCCACATGGAGCAGGCCGCCTTGCGGATCATGGAGGCGATCGGCGTGCAGGTGCTGGTGATCGACGAGGTACATAACATCCTCGCCGGATCCTATCGCGAGCAGCGCATCGTCCTGAACACTCTGCGCTTCCTCAGCAACCGTCTGCAGATCTCGCTCGTCTGCTTCGGCGTCAACGAGGCGCGAGAGGCGATCAGCGGCGATGTCCAGTTGGCCCGCCGGTTCGAGCAGTTCACGCTGAACAGGTGGGCTGCGAACGAACAGTTCGAGACCCTGGTAGCGTCGATCCTACGCAACACACCACTGCGTCGGCCCTCGGTGCTCACCCCGAAATCGATGCGGCGGATGCTGCAGATCACAGAGGGCATCACGGCCAACATCTTCCACATGGTCAACAGCCTGGCGATCGACGCCATCGAAAACGGCAGCGAACAGATTACGAACGAAGCGATCGAGAACTGGGAGCCGGAGTTTGATGCCGAGGCGGCATTCGCATGACGCAAGAGACGACACGACAGCAATTGCCGGTACGTCTGCTACCAGTCCCCGACGAACTGCTGTCCTCCTGGATTAATCGCCATGCCGCCTTCTACGCGGTCCCACCGCTCGTCATGCTGCGGCATTGCTTACCGGAAGTTCGCTCCTTGCGCGCCGCCGATCTCCATTTGAGCGACGATCAGGAAATCCGGCTGGCCAGGGTGTTCGCTACAGAACCGGCCGACATACGTCGCATGACCTTCGCCAACGTCCCGTCGCGGTTTCATCGGTTCATCGCAGCGAAGCCGGTGCAGCGCTGCACGAACTGTAACCCAATCCAAGCTGCGCCCCTACCCGTGCTGCGAGACCAACTGATGGGTTGGCGGATCACATGCCTTCGCTGCGGGAACCTCCTTCAAGACCGGGATGGGCACGTAGTCCCCTCCCCGTTCCCGCAGTATCACGGCGCGGCCATTCGGGGCGAGAAGCTGCTCGACAATGAGATCGAGCACGGCGTCCGACGTTGGACTTCACCGACCGAGATTGCGCGTCTTCTGCTCATGCGGCGGATGGTCTTCCCCGTTCCGCCAGAGCAAGAGCTCTATCTCTTCCGCGCCCTCGGCGTCATCATTCCCGATCTCGATCGCATCCTTGCTGCGGATCGAACAGATCTCCCTACGCCTGCACGACCAATCCTGCCACTCCACCTGCGAGCAGCCCTTCTCGCGGGTGTGGCCATGGTTGAATGCGCTGGACCTGAGATGCTCCGAATGCTTCGCCGTCACATGGTTGGCGACAACATGACCCGATTCAGCGACGCCACCGAGAAGCTCATCGCACAGGCTGGCAAGCATCGGCACACCTCGCAGAGGCAGTTAATTTGAGAATTCCACCAAGCGGATTCTCATGATTAAATGGAAAATCACGCCGAAACGAGCGCATTCTTACGGTTAAGTGCGAAGCGACATCAGTGATGTCGCCCTCGACATTGGGCCGGCTGTCAAGGGGATCGTTGAAGTCCGCTGGGTCGGAAAAATAGAGCTGATCGGCAACCAGCATATCGAGGACCCGGCTGCTGAAAGCACGGTATTTGTAGATCCTCTTTGGTAATTGTCGCTGCAATATCGTCTCCAGTAGTATGTCTTTTTATTCTGGTCGATCTGCCGGCATTAGGCCAGGAATCATTCACAACCTGGCCGCAGCGCGGTGCGGTATCGGTAGCAGTTCGATATCTAGGTTCAGCTACCCGCATCCATATACTGACCAAAATTTATATAGAAACTTTGGTCTCCGATCACTATCAGCATTGCTACTGACCAAAATTTGTATATAATCTTCGGTCACGCAATGAGGGAATCCAATGCCTGACCCCACGTCTGACACACTCAATCGCGTTCACGCGCGTATCGCAGCGGGTGCTCCCGCTGGCGTGTGGTCGCGAGCAGACTTCCTCGACATTGCAAGCCCCAACGGGGTCGAGAAGGCCTTGCAGAGGTTGGCCAAAAGTGGAGATATCCGGCGCCCGTACCGAGGTCTCTATGACAAACCGACCACAAGCAAACTAACCGGCAAGATGGTGTTCCCTCCGATCGCATCATTTGTCGATGCAATCGCGCGGCGCGACAAGCTGCGCGTACTCGTTGACGGAATGACCGCGGCCAATGATCTGGGGCTGACGACGGCAGTCCCAGCCCGTAGTACGATTTACGCCGACACCTATCCAAGGACGATCGAGATTGTCGCCAACACCGGCGATCCGAACGCCAAAGAACCTGTCATCTACAAGCTCGACTTCAAGCGGATCTCCGCCAAGACGGCATTCTGGGCCGGCCGGCCGGCCATGCGCATCGTCCAGGCTCTGTCTTGGTTTCGCGACGATCGCGCGAGCCTGGATGCGGCCGTCAACGGGATTGTCCGACGGCTCTCAAGCGCTCCGGAGCGCGAAGCAATTGTCGAAGACCTAAATCAGAATATCCAAGCTGTTCCCGCCTGGATGTATCCGGTAATCGAAAAAATCACGCGAACACTGTCGGCCGACGAAGGTTCGGATGACGCATCGCGACCATCAGATACGACGGGGGCACATGCAGAAAGCCTTCGTTGAAATCCTCGGCTCGAGTACCGATGAACGCCAGGCCCTCTATTCGGCGGTCGCGGCCAAACTGGAAACGCGCGCCGAAAATGTCGAGAAAGACCTCTATGTCTGCTGGGTTCTCGATTTCCTGTTCAACCGACGCAAGGACGATCCGGTCCACCTCTACTTCAAGGGCGGCACCAGCCTGAGCAAGGCGTATGGGCTTATCAGACGGTTCTCCGAAGACATCGATATCGGCATATTCAAAGCCGACCTCAATGCACCGGTCGAGGCCGATATCGCGGCGCTGCCATCGATCACCAAACAGCAAAAGGCACTCGCCGAGGAGGTCGACGAAGCGGCCCGCAAATACATCTCGGGGACGCTCCGTGATCAGTTGCTGAAAGAGATCGCTGCGGTCGAGGGGCTGTCAGGCAGGAGTGGCCATTTCACGGTGGAGTTTGGATTCGATCCTTATCGGAACAAGGATGCACTCGATGTCCTGGTGGTCGGCTATGACAGCGCATTCGGATCCGGCGACGGCTATGTCCAGGCTGCGGTACGGATCGAGGGCGGCGCCCGGCCCGATCCCGTTCCCGTCGAAGCGCGTGAGATCGTCCCTTACGTTGCAGACGAACTTCCCAACGGGGCCGTCCTCAAATTCGGTGGCGTGACAACGGTCAAGCCGGAACGCACCTTCTGGGAAAAGGTGCTGATCCTGCACGCCATGACGGAAATGACGGAAAAACGCGCCGCAGAAAGCGATCCCGGCCGTCCGGTCCCCGATCTCAATCGCTATTCGCGGCACTATTACGATGTCCACCAGATTTGGCGGCATGCAGAGTACGGCGAGAAGACCGCCTCCATGCGCGATCTCGCCGAGGCGTGCCGCCAGCACAAACAGCTCATGTTCCGTGCGCCTGATCACGGGTACGAACGCGCGGAACCCGGCTCGTACCGCCTGATGCCGACCGCAGACATGCGCAAGAAACTGGAGACCGACTATGAACGAATGTCGGCCATGATATTCGGTACACCGCCAAAGTTCGAAGACGTCATGGTCAGTATTGAACAACTGGAAGGCTTCATCAACCGCAATACGAACCGACCACACGTGCCGCGGGGCTTGGCAGGCAACAGAAGTCCGTTCGACAAAGAGTGATGAAGTTTGCCCACATAACGTCAGCCGCGACCGGCACTCGGTGGAACATCACTATTGCAAACTCATCCCGACCAGCTTTGGTATCTGCCTTCCCAGTTGTGAATTCCTGAGAGCCTGGGATTGGATTTGAGCGATTTGATTTTTTGAGCGAGCTTCGCCAGATCATTGGCTTGATCGGCGCGCCATCCTTGTTGAATTGCCCGGGACCGGATCGCCTCCGGTTCCAAAGCATGACCTTTGGCGCGGAGGATACGCAGGGTTTCATCGGCCATCTGTTTGTCTCTTGGATGACCGATTCCCGTAGTCGGGTTGACCATCGAAAAGAGGCGTGACAGCGCATTTTCGACAATCTGATCGTCGATGAGTCTTTTCGCCGGCTGGTTCTCCGCACCGTGCACGATTGCTCCCCAACGCGCGACCCACTGATCCGCGTCACCAGGCAAATCCGGCACGGCAACGACGCCTGTAACACCGCGGAGGCTATCGATGGCATCCAGCATTTTGGCGTCGGCGAAGAAGGCGATGATGATCGCATTGTTCAGCATCTGGCCCGTCGTATTCAACGTCTTGAGACTGAGCCTCGCGCCGGATTGCAGCGGCAGGCTCCTGCCACCACTCAACGCCTTGGCTTGTTGCCGGCCTATGTGGCCGGTCAGACTCGTTCCATCGATCTGGCGCTTCGTATGCACGAGGAGGACGATATCGGCTGGCTTGTCCTGCTGTCCGCCGATCTTTTGCGCGTAGGCGAGCGCGTACTGCCACGACTCGGGATCCTGGCTATCGATCGGAATGAGAATCCGGTACATCTTTTCTCCTTGGCACGTTCAACTCGCTATGCTCTGTTACGACAAAATTCCCGGTCACATCTCAATCCAAAGATGATCAATCATGATCGGTTCGAGCCCCGCATCTCGGCTATGAGTTGAGCGCAACGAGGCTACGCGATTTGCGTGATGGTGATCGGTAAGCAAGAGTTTGTCGTCCGCCGACCAGCCTTTGCACGATGTAGCTACCAAGCTGTCGATCCACGAATCGAGCTTCGTCCGCCAAAACGCTATATCTTTACCCTGCACGTACCCGATCATAGCTGCCCGGTCATGGGCGGCGGCGTGGTGCCCGGCCTTAAACCTCTGGACGCCTCCTGTGGTAGTGAACCGACTGTAGACATATTCCCGCTCGTCACGATCCCTCCCGGTGGGTGTCGGCAGTCGCTTGCATTCGATCGGCAACAAGGTGGAATAGTCGTTGTATTCTCGCCCTTCGATCCAGATTATGGCTCCGCTCGGAGCGACAGCGAGATCGATCGACCTCCCTGCCCGTGTCAGGTCTGGTTCCTCGCGTCGAAACTGAAGAAAATCCCAACCAACAGTTTGTCGAGTTATGCTGTTCAACCGCGCACAGAGCTGTGCCGTCAGACCCGTTTCAGCAACCTGCGGGGGCCTGGTTGGATCGTCTCGCCAACTCGGCATCACATCCGCGATGAAGGTGATCAGAGAGGAGACCCACTCACCAGGTAGGTGAAGATCTGAGCTTAATGCTCCAGCCTGTACAGGGGCTTCCTGATCATCCGCCAGCACGCTAAAACCCCTGTGCGCGAAGATCCGCGAGGACATCATCAGCATCACGGAGTGCGATCGAGCGTGTCCAGAATCTATGACGATCTGGCTTGAGCAGGAATACGAAGCCCTTGTCGTACAGTCGGGCAATTCGCGTGATAGTCAGGCTAGAACCGCGTCGCTCGCGAAGAAGGGCGTCAAGATAGTTGCGCAACTCGTCTGCATCGGACCAATCGACTTCGCCTTCGCCAAACACGAATGGCTTGCAGATAGCACCCGACCATTTCTGAGATTGTAGCGGACGTAGCGGCTTTCGCTTGTAGACAGCGTTGAGCTGTGTAGAAAAAACCTCGTCGAAAGCGTCAAGTGCTTCGACAGTCGCGCTCTGCATCACTGGAGCGGCAGTTCCGAGCCGAATGTAGTCACGTTGATAATCAACGATATCTTCTGCGATTATGCGTTCGTTTTGGCTGAGGTTGAGATCCTGGTCCTCCGGAAATGGCAAGGCAAACACGTCAGCGCTGAGTATCGCTGTAGCGCGCTGTGTAAATAGACGGGCGCTTGTACCGGCAACATATGCGCGCAGCGCCATATTCTCGCGCTTGAGCCAAGCCTCTACCCTGGAGAGACGATCCAGGTCCCTCTTTGGAGCGGCAAGCCCGACAATCTCATGTTTGTAGGTCAAGTAGTGGCCATTCCACAGGCCGTGATAAAGGTTCTCGTGCTCCTTGATCAGTAGAAACGGTGGCGTGAACCTGCGTTCTGTCTTGGTATCCTTGATCGGTCGGTCAGGTACCGTCTCGAGGATCGCGGTGTTGAGGCCATCTTTGGAAAGCGCGCTCGTCGGCAGCAGCGGATGGCCGACGAGGTGGCCAGAAGGCCGGGAAATACCTTTCAGCCCTGCAATGTAGCCTTCGCCAAAATCCCAGCCCTGTTTTGTCGCGTATTCTTTCAGCGTCGGATAGCCACGCAAGCGATTGATAAGAGCCAAAACTCGGCTACCGCCGAGCAGATTTGACCGCCACACATCGAGTGACTGTTCCGCATCCGCGTTGCGGAGCCAATGAAGGTCATAGTAATCAATGTCGAAACCCTGCTCAGCCGTAGCGCGACCATTGCGACGAAACACTGCATGCAGTAGGCGACTGTCGGGTGTCGGCTTCGCGGCTTCAGCAATAACCACCACGACCTTGGGGTCGGCTTCGCCCTTTTTGAACAACCCGCGTACAGACACAAAATCGAGGATCTCGCGCACCTTCCAGCGGGCAAAAAACGTTTGACGGAAGGCAAGCGTATTCTGGTTGTAGAGAAAGCCAGATGGCTCGACCATCGCCAGCACACCTTCAGGCGATAGCATTTCCATTGCAGCATGGAGGAAAAGATAGGCGAGTTGCTTGTCTGCCAACGCACCATGCTCCTCCCTATAGGCAGCGTAGCTTTTCCTTGCCCCCTCCGTTGTCAACGATGACTCGAAGGGCGGGTTGCCGACGATCACCGCCACCGGCGCGGCGATCAGTTCTTTGGCCTTGGCCTCGAAGAAACAGCTGTGATGCAGCGTCACACCCGCAAGCGGCGGAAAGAGCTTCACACTGGATCGAATTTCTTCCGGCTGCAGTGCGTCACAGAGGCTAAGACATAAACTGAAAGCCGCCAGTTCGACTGCACCCTCTTCGAGATCGATGCCATGCACGCGTTGGAGCAACGGACGGAGGTCGTCGATGCCTGGGTGGGTCCATGAATTCCGCCACCGCCAATGGAGAACAAGCCGCCTATAGGCCTCGACAAGAAAGACGCCCGATCCACATGCTGGATCGAGAATTACACCATCGGTGGCCATCAGCTCGTCGAGTCTGTCCCAACCGAGGGCCTCTTCCAGCATAAGTCGAACCAGGGCGGGAGGGGTGTAAATCGAGCTCGACGCGTCCTTTACAAAGAGCTGATAGATGTTGCTGATCAACTCGACGGGCAGATCACGGAACGAATACAGGCGCCAGAGGTTGAGCTGACCGCCGCTATCCTCATAACCTTCAACAAGGCGCGCGTAGCTGGCGAGTTCGGTGCTTTCCGACAGAGCCAAACGTTCTTCATCCGTCAATCGAAAGACATGGCCATTGAAACGCTCCTCCAGCGTCTCGAGCAGCTTAACCAGCGCAACGCCATCACCCAGAACTTCGAAAAACCGGCTCGCACCCTCGCAGGCCTTGTTGAAATCGGCCGGCAAGAGAACTGATCGCTCTTCAAGGTATGCAATCAGCAGTGACAATATGAGCAGCCGGCGGCGTAAACGAGGTGCAAGAAGCCGTCTGTCCGCCAGCTCTTCCGCTAGTGCACGCACCTCTTCGACCAAGGTTCTGTGCGCCGCCTTCTGAGCTGAAAGCATGAGCCGGCAGGTGTCTGGATCATCCCAAACGGTGCCGTTTCTGATTCGGGCAGCGTCCCACCAGATGTCCTGCGCCGCGATTTCCGCAGCTATGGTGAGGGTGCGTATTGGCTGACATATTGGGACGTCATCGGCTCCAACGAAGTCAGGCTCATGAGCACAACGGAACAGCTGAATTCGGCCGGGAGAAGCACGATAGACAAGAGGCACTCCTCCCCAACTCCAGAGCCGCTTATGCAGTTTGGCGAACTCGGCATCATCTGACGCGGTATGAGCGTCAAAGATGAAGGCTTGGGCAACCGGAGCACGGCCATGGCGAGGAGCCTCAAAGAAGACAGCTCGGGCCCCATACTCATCGGCCTTCTCCATGATCGCGACGATATCGGGGGCGTGCCCCGACGGGTCATAGCCATCAACGGCCACCAAACCATCGACCGCCGGCAAACCATTGTTTTCCGCAATGGCAAACAGCCAGTCGGCGTTTGAGCCCGGGCGTTCTGTGTCGTCCAGCGTCATGCCCGCACCCGAGCATGATCCATTTTCCCTGCGCCAGGAGGATCGATGGGGTGCACGATCATTTCCGCCGTTTCTTTTTTGACAGCTCGAAGCCTTCCTTAAGGAGATCAGTCATGCTGATGCCCTCAGACACCGCAAAGCCCTTAAACTCCTTCTTGAAATCGGGGCTGACTTTGAAGTTGAGCGATTCCTTGTCGCGCTCGGGCGACGCATTTTCCGCCGCGCGTGCTGCTCGATTGCTAACCATGACAGATCCCCCGTGGCGCGCCGATCACGGTAGCCGATAGCGCGAAGCACCACGAGAATACAGAATTCTGCCTTTCTTGCAAACCGGAAAGCCAGAAATAAAGAATTCTGGCTTGCGCAATCCAGCGCGCACCAACTCGTTTCGGTTGATCTGCAAACGAACCGTTGCATGCTGGTTGGATCCCTACAGTCGGCTAAGACCAGGCCCGTCGACAATTGCTTTTGAGTAACGGAAGCCTCGTGTCTCAGAGGTTGGGGATGAATTATCCCTCGGTCTTCTATGCGAATTGTGGCAGGAACAAAACAGGAACGCAAGGCGGCTCTGAGGTCTGGCCGTTCAGAATGGAGCAGCCGTGCTATAGAATCCCCCACGCGCGATACCGTCCCCTCCCCGTCATCTCTCGCACGCCGAGCTCTCCGACCAGGTTCAAAGCCCCTCGCGGCGTAATCCTCGCAGCCTTCGCGACCATGTGCGCCGACACGATCGGCCGCGACATCAGCAGATCAACGGCGACCGGAAGGCTACTGGTCGTCCGCCGGCCTGCTGCCTTCCGCTCAAGCTGGCGTTTTGCCAGTGTCAGCCGATCGATGTCCTTGATCCCCATGCCGGCCGCTTCACTCATCCCGTCTAGATAGGCAACCAGCCTGGTTGTTCGACCGCGTGCACGCCGACGCTCACGAGGAATTTCCCGCAAGCCCACAGCATACGCCAACAGGTGCGAACGAACCTTGCCGCGCGACCTGAGAAAATCCGAGATGAGCACCTGCCCAAGCCAATGCTGGCGCTGCAGGGGTTCGAGATGCTCCCAGGCATCCGAAAGAAGCGCTGCGGCCAATGTGGTTGGAAGGCGTTTGACCTGCTTGGCCAGCTCAAGCCACTCGCAAATCCGCTCACCTTCATCCCAATCCGGATCGCGAATGAGCAGCTCGCCGACACTGATCTCGGGGTCTCGCTTCCTTTGCTCGATAGCCGCATTGCCATCGACCAGCCATTGAGTGCGGGCCAGGACCTCGTCGATTTCGGCCATCTCTGGAGATAAGGCTGCGCCACCAACCAAGTCGAGTTCGACCCCCTCCCCTCCCCTGTCGATCGGTTCGGCTTCGACGGAGGTCTCTTCCGCGACGCCAGCCAGCGCCATGATGCCTGACCGGGAAACCGCCCATCCGGGATCGTTGCGAGACACCCGGCGGCGCGCCCGCACGATGCGGTGCGCGATGACGAGCTCGTGGCTCGGCGCGCGAATGTCCATCTGTGCGTCGTGGAGAACCAGGTCCTCAAGATGTACGAGCTCACCGGCGACCCACATACTGGAGATGGAATCGAAAAAGTCCGCGCGTTCGGCAAAGCCCGCCCCGACCTCGGATCGGGCAACCCGCTCATCAAGCCGGGCAAGAGCATCTTCCGCGGCCGCAATCGGCCCCAGGAGGGTCTCGTGGTTCAATTTTCCGATTTCATAAGCCATTGATAACACGATGCTTCAATTTTTATACGGAAGCTAACATGCTTTTCACTTCCGTCACACCGGTAATTCTATTGCCCCTCTATATATAATGAGCGCTGCGGCCTTCGGGATTGAACAGAGCCCCGCCAATCGGCCCTCAGATCGACGAGAGAGCCCGTTTTTCCGGGACTTTTGGCGCTTCCAGGTATCAGAAAGACACTTAAGAGACGTTTACAAACGATCAGTTATCCGTATCTTCTATGTTTGGAAATCCGGCTCATTGATCTCTCAGGCGCTGCAAATGGCCGCTGACATGCAAATTCGGACCTCGCGTCGACCACAGGGACGGCTGATCGGCTATGCGCGCGTCTCTACGGACGAGCAGGCGACACAGGCGCAGGAAATGGAGCTGCGGTCGGCCGGCTGCGATACAATCGTCCAGGAACACGGCTCCGGCGCTTCTCGCGCCCGCCCCGCCCTCTCAAAGCTTGTTCAGGACATCGGCGCCGGCGACACGCTCGTCGTAGTCCGCCTCGATCGCCTGGCGCGCTCGGTCAGTCATCTTCTCGACGTCATCGAGGACCTGACGGCCAAGGGCGCGCATTTCCGGTCGCTCAGGGATCCGATCGACACCAGCACGCCGCAGGGCATGTTCTCGCTGCAGGTGCTTGGCGCCGTGGCCCAGTTGGAACGGGCGTTGATTTCTGAACGCACCAAGGCGGGGATCGCAGCGGCCAAGGCCAAGGGACGCCTACCTGGCAATCCGGGTATTCGCGAACGCCGGCCGGAGATGCTCTCGAAGATGAAACTGGCTCAACAAGCAGCCTACGGCGCGCGGATCCAGACAACAGCCTCTCAGTGGCTTCCAACCGTCAAGCGCATGCGTCCCGACCACACATGGGACGACATCACCCGGGTTCTCAAACAGCGCGGATTCGACTGGACGCCGGAACGGCTCCGGCGCGCGGTCAAATGGCTGGTCTCGGAAGGCATGGCCGATGCATCACTTCTGCGGAAATCGCCGCCGCGGCCGCCCGAACATCGTCTCATGACGCTCGTGGCCGGAATCCATTCGTCCAATCCGGAGCTCACGCTGCGCGAGATCGCGAACCAGCTCGAGCGCTTGCACGAACGCACGCCGCGCGGAGGAACCAAATGGGCGCCCTCTTCCGTCAAGAACCTTATTGACCGCGCGAAACGCAGCGGCCTGATCGACGCTGCTGAGACAGAAGTGCCGGGGTGATAGATAGGCGCGAACGCAGTACAAATCGCGCGACCTAACCGTACTGGAAACATGGCAAACAAACCTTAAAGCCCGGAGCGCTCTCATGGATACGATGGTCATCAACAATCGCGAGGAGTTTGCGCAATGGGCCATCGAGCGCGCCAACACGATCATCGTTGAGCAAGGCTCTGCGCTTGCCACGGCCGCCCGGTCCGGCGATGAAGGACAACTCTCCGAAGCCGCAAATGCGCTCGGCCAGACAATCGTCGACGGCTTGCTCGATGCCTTCGACTGCCTCGTCGATAACGACTGACACGCGGGCCTGACGAGAACTGGTGCGCTTACTCCAATCCGCGTCATGAATCCCACTTCTTCATCGATTGGCGAAGCGCTTCAGACACTTCGAAGCCCCCTTCCCGGCCCTCACTCGCCGCCGGCGCCTTCGCAGCAGCTTTGTCCGCTTCGAGCTTGGCGTTCAACAGCGCCATGATCATCGGCCAGGCCGAGAACTTCCCTTCCCGTGCCTTGTCGGTCAGACTGCGCAGATAGCCGCCGGGACTGTTGATCTGATCGGCGCGCTGATAGATCGCGGCAAGCGTAATCGTCGCGTGCTTGTCGCCGAGAACCTCGCAGGCCTCGCGCCAGGCGCTCGGACTGACCCCAAGCATGACGCGGCCGACCTCCGCGGCCGCCAGAAAGTCCCGCCAGTTGCGGATTTCGCCGTCTTTGGCCAGATCGCGCCAGCCTTTGCACGCATCCAGCACGATCCCCAGAGGCAATTCCCGCTTCGGCAAGCTCCGCAGGTTGTCGTTTTCCGTGGGCGTGCCGCTCGCTTCATCTTCTTTTCGAGAGCCTGTCTCAGATTCAGATATGGAGTCTGGGTTTGAATTCTGTATGTGGCGCTCAGAATGAGACTCATTGGCGCTCATATTTTCGGATTTGGTGAATGATTCCAGTGTCTCATGCACTTCCACCCAGAGCAATTCGAGGTCCTCGCAGATGTCCTCAAGGACCTGGCGTGGCGCGGTGCGGGGAAGCCTGGCCATGATTTCCTGATAGGTCCGCGTCATCAGGCCCCAATCGCCCGGTACGCCCTCCTCGATGCCGGCGTCGATCATCTTGGAAATATCTCGCCGCAACAGGGTCAGGCGCTCTCTGACGGCCTTGTAGGCGCGTTTCTCGGCCTGGACGGCCTCTGCGAGCTCCGCGAACTCCTCAGCGCGAGCGACGATCGGCGAGAGATCGAAGCCGTAGGCCTGTTCGACCTGGCCGCCCCTGCCCTTTCGCGCGAACCGTTTGCCATTCGGGCTGTCGCGGCGGATGATCAGCCCGCACTCGACCAGGCAACCGAGATGGCGTCTGAGGGTTGCCGGCGACATGCCGTTTGCCCGTGCCGTCAATTGCTCGTTGGAGGGCCATACGATCAGCTCGCCTTCGGCCGTAAGTTCATTTTCCGGATGGAACGACAACAGCGCGTTTAGGATCGCCAAAGCACGATCGGTAGCGCCAAGTGGCTCCTTGGCATCCCGGATCGCGTGGAAGGTTTTCCATTTCTCGACTTTTGCGCCTTCCCGCATGGATTTCGCGGCGACTTGGCTTGCCATCAGGCCAAGCGTCATCGGCCGCCGCCCAAAGGGCGTCGTTGTAATATGCGTCTGCATTTTCTTTCACCTATCGCCAGGCAATAGAAATCTGCTCGCCGAATCGACGCATTTGGCTCCAGAAGAACCTTGACTGTGATTCCGGGAAGTGCGATTCTCTAGCTGCTAAACCAATGAGAAGGGCTTCCGGGATGTCTTTTCGGGGGCCTTTTTCTTTTTGCCTTTGGTCCTTTCCCTCTAGTTTCGTCTAATCAGCCGCATCGCGGCATCAGCGATCGACCTTGTCAGCTGACAAGGTTTCACCCCGATCTCATGAGTCGCCGCCTTCATTGAGGAAGCGCTCAACCAGTTTTGGCAGCTCTGCCTGCATGAATTCGCCGAAGGCATCGGCACGATCTTTGGACAGCTTCAGCCGTATGTCCCGATCTCGGAATGTAGCCTTGGCTAAAACGGCGCCTGCTGCATCACGTAAATCGAACTCCGTCTGCTTGGCTTCCACTTCACTCCGATCGAGCACTGCGGAAAGCGCAGCCTGAAACCGCTCGTCCGATGAAATGACCTTGTCAGCTGACAAGGTTTTCCGCACGCGCGCCAGCGCCTTGCTGTCCTTCTGAACCGCTTGCGCAAACGACACCCAACGCGGCCGCCCGATCTTCGGTGCCCGTCCAATAGATTCTATGACATCGATAGGAACGGAGCGGTGAACCTGGCGCAGTCTGGCCAACTCCGCGTCGTCAATCGACAGCGCCGCCTTGATGTCGCGGGGTTTGATACCCTGCTCGTCCATGCGCATCGCAAACAGGGCACGCTCGATCCATGTGAGATCCTGCCGGTCGGAATTCTCGATTCCCTGTGCAATGACAAGTTCAGAGTCCGTCAGCTTCGTAATGACAGCCTTGACGTGGCGGCCGAGCTCTCGTGCAGCCCTCCACCGTCTGTGACCGAATATGACCTGATATTTCCCATTCTCAGAAGGATGCGGCCTCAGCTGAACAGGAACCTGTTGGCCCTCCGCCTCAAAGCGGTTCTTGAATTCTTCGAAACCTTCGGCGTCGTCGTCTGCAAGCCGATCCGGGAAGGGCGAGGGCTCGATGAGGTCGGGGTCTATCTCCTGAATCGCAGCGCCACTTTCGACTAGCGCGAGCAGCCGATCTCGCTCCTCGCGAATTTCCGCCAAAGAACGCTGTGTGGCGCCGATTATTCCTGCACCGACCCTTGGCAACGTCCTCTGCGCGGGCCTTTGTTCGTCAGCCGCTAACTCCGGTTCCTCCGGAGCGGTCGACGAAAGCGCTCCGAAGTTCGCAATTATAGACTTTGAGTTGGGCTTCTTGCTCATGTCCGCCCCCAACTCTGGCGAACAAGTTCGAGTATACGATCGTTCACGGCATCGATCGAATCCTTGGCGCGTCGGAAAGTATCTCTGCCCACATTCCCGGACTCCAATTCATATAGCGTCCTCTTGGCCAGACCCGCGCTCTCGACCGCGGTGCTTTCCACCGCAGTTGGAGCAAGGACATCTTCAGCGAACAAATGGCGCAACATCGACACGACCTGGGCCTGAGGTTGGTCGTTTGGATCGTGTCGGGTGATAAGGTAATGAAAAAAATCCTGCTTGAGCTCTCCGCCTTCCGCGCGAATGGCGCCAATGAGTCCATCCATCATCAGAAGAAACTGGCTCATCGACATGACATCCAACATTGCTGGATGCACGGTCACGATAATGCCCGTGGCCGCGTAGATGGCGCCAAGGGTCAAGAAGCCGAGGGAAGGGGGCGTGTCGAGTACCACCACATCGTAATTGTCCTCAACTTCACCGATGGCCAGCCGAAGGCGTTCGAAGAAGATGCTTTCTCGAGAGGCCGACTTGTTCGCAAGGACGTGTGGAGTCTCGTGCTCGTATTCCATAACCTCAATGTTGCCAGGGACGAGATCAATCCCGGGAAAGTATGTCTTTCGAACGATCTCGTGCATCGGCCGCCGCTCCGACCCGTAACGAAGAGCGGCGTAGATCGTCTCGTTCTCACCAACATCCATTTCCGGCTGTGCGCCAAACATCGCAGACAGAGACGCCTGTGGGTCAAGGTCGATTGCTAGGACGCGATAGCCTTGAAGGGCCAAGTAGTGAGCTAAATGCGCAGCAGTCGTCGTTTTGGCGCTACCACCTTTGAAGTTGATGATGCCAAGGATCTGCAGGTGCTCGTTCGGCCGCCGATGAGGGAGATATCGAAGCGCGTCTGTCGGTTTTTGTTCGGCGAACAGCCGGCGCAATTCATTGACCTGGTCAAGTGTATATACCCGATAGTTATTGTCGAGCCGATCCGGGACCGGACCCTTTCCCTCGTTTGACAGCAAGCGTAGGGTAGGCTCGGGAATCGTGGTCAGTTTTGAGACCTCATGCGTCATCAAGCGCCTAAGCGACTTCTGTGCCTCGGGCGGATACATGCGTTCCCGAATCGACTGGAGCTGACCCGAGAGGAGCCCAGCATGCCGCATGATCTTCTCTTCGGGAGATTCTAGTCTGCTCTGAACGTGCGACGTCGCAATCATCTGGTCCATTCATCCCTATCGGGTTAGGGGCGTTATTCTGCGTATAACCCGATTTACACCATCCACGATTCTAACCTTGCGTCCAGCCATTTTTGGTTAACGAAACCTTAATGGTCCACAACGTTCAATAGAGCTGCGGATGGGCTCCATCCGCTTTTCCTATATTTTTCATAGCCTTATCATCGCAGCCTGCTAGAAGGCGTCGGGGAGTTGCCCCGGCAGTTCTGCCGATCCCGCACGGACCACAACACGCCCGGGATGACAGCCCTCACAAAGAAATCGGCAGAATTCCGCGAATCTCTCGGCGACTCACTTGCCTGAACGGCGAAAAATGGCCGTGAACAGTCGCCTTGACCTTCCAACGCACGGCAGCCCCGGCAGAACTGCCGGGATGACCGATTCCGCCTGATGCGGCAAAAGCCGCAACTCACCTTTGAGTAGTAGCGGCGGATTTGATGCAAACCTTGTTTGGTCGAAACAATGGTGCCCCGGTTGCACCGAGAGGAGGAACGCAATGACTGCGTCGTCATCCCGGTCACGGCTGATCCGCAAGCTGCGCGATGCGTTGGGCGAGTCCATCTGCGAGGCACTCGAAGATTCTGATGTCGTCGAGGTCATGCTCAATCCGGACGGCCATCTATTCGTCGAGCGGTTAGGGGAGGGGATCGAGCGCATCGGCGAGCTCAAGCCTGGCGCGGCCGAAATCATCATCGGGAGCGTTGCGCATGCCCTGCAGACGGAGGTCGACGACGAACAGCCGATCATCTCAGGCGAGCTGCCGATCGACGGCCATCGTTTCGAAGGCCTTTTACCGCCGGTGGTCAGTGCGCCGAGCTTCACAATCCGCCGGCGCGCCTCACGGCTCATTCCCTTAGCCGACTATGTGACCGCCGGCGTGATGACGAAACTGCAGGCCTCGATCGTGCGCCAAGCGGTTCGCGACCGCCTCAACATCGTCGTGTCGGGCGGCACGGGGTCGGGCAAGACCACGCTCGCGAATGCGGTCATTGCCGAGATCGTCGCCGACACGCCGGCGCACCGCCTGCTCATTCTCGAAGACACCGCCGAAATCCAATGTGCGGCCGAGAACGCCGTGGCGCTGCATACGACAGACACTGTGGACATGGCGCGGCTTCTCAAAAGCACCATGCGCCTCCGGCCGGATCGCATCATTGTGGGCGAGGTCCGTGACGGCGCCGCGCTGACGCTGCTCAAGGCGTGGAACACGGGGCATCCGGGCGGCATCACCACGATCCACGCCAACACCGCCCATTCCGCCTTGCGCCGGCTCGAGCAGCTGACCGCAGAGGTCAGCCAGCAGCCGATGCGAGAAGTCATCGGGGAGGCCGTCGACCTCGTCATCTCCATCGAACGGACCGCGACGGGCCGCCGCGTGCGCGACGTCATGCGCGTCAGGCGGTTCGCCGGCGACCGCTACGAGACCGATCATCATTCCCAAATCGACGAGAACAGCCATGCCGCATAACGTTCGCCGCGCTCCAATAGTGCGATACCTGATCGCTTTGATCCTCATTGCCGTGGCGACGCCGGCGCTCGCCAGCTCAGGCGGCGGCCTGCCATGGGAAGGCCCGCTGCAACAGATCCAGGAATCGATTACCGGGCCGGTGGCCGGCTTCATCGCGCTCGCCGCCGTCGCTGTCGCCGGCGGCATGCTGATCTTCGGCGGCGAACTCAATGATTTCGCGCGTCGTCTGATGTATGTGGTGCTCGTCGCCGGCATCCTGCTCGGCGCGACACAGATTGTCGGCCTGTTCGGCGCCTCGGGTGCCTCGATTGCCCTCCCTGGTCAGGCGGACCTGAGTGCGGCGGGGGAGGGGAGTGATGGCTGAATCCGTCGCTCCCCTCGCTCATTCGCGTATTCACCGCGCCCTGTCCCGGCCCAATCATCTGATGGGAGCCGATCGCGAACTCGTGCTGCTCACGGGTCTGGCAACGGTCATTCTGATGTTCGTCGTCCTCACCTGGTACTCGGTGCTCCTGGGGCTCGTCATCTGGATCGCCGTGGTCGGGATCCTGCGCATCATGGCGAAGGTGGATCCGATGATGCGGCAGGTTTATTTGCGCCACATCGGCTATCGGCCGAGCTATCGGCCAACCTCGTCGCCATGGCGGAGGTACTGAACCACCATGGTCGCGCTCCGTCAGTTCCGGGATTCCAAACCATCCTTCTCCGACCTGCTGCCCTATGCGGGCCTTGTCGATGACGGCGTGATCCTGTTGAAGGACGGCTCGCTGATGGCGGGCTGGTATTTCGCGGGACCGGATAGCGAAAGTTCGACCAATATCGAGCGCAACGAAGTGTCGCGCCAGATCAATGCCATCCTCGGCCGGCTGGAAACGGGCTGGATGATCCAGGTTGAGGCGGTCCGTGTTCCGACGGCGGCCTATCCCGCTCGGGAAGACTGCCACTTTCCCGATCCCGTCACCCGCGCGATCGACGAACAGCGTCGTGCGCATTTCATGGCGGAGAGGGGGCACTACGAGAGCCAGCACGCCCTTATCCTGACCTATCGGCCTCCGGAGCCGCGCCGCTCGGCCATGGCGCGCTATGTCTATTCAGACGAGGCGAGCAGGGCGGAGACCTACGCCGACGGAGTTCTGACCTCGTTCAAGGCCTCGATCCGCGAGGTTGAACAGTATCTTGGCAACGTGCTGTCGATCCGCCGCATGGTGACGCGCACCATCACCGATCCAGGGTCCGGCGATGACGCGCGCTACGACGAACTCTTCCAGTTCATCCGCTTCTGCATCGTCGGCGAAAGTCATCCTGTGCGCCTGCCGGCGATCCCGATGTATCTGGACTGGCTCGCGACCGCCGAGTTCCACCACGGTTTGTCACCCATGGTCGATGGACGGTTCCTGG
>Ga0310345_10001183_pt1 | contig 30504 bp, 29 predicted proteins | sample HC15DNA20500_MG_FD_204667 | JGI IMG/M metagenome (GOLD analysis project Ga0310345, IMG submission 204667) | Marine microbial communities from station ALOHA, North Pacific Subtropical Gyre - HC15-DNA-20-500_MG | ecosystem: Environmental > Aquatic > Marine > Oceanic | place: Pacific Ocean: North... | reverse complement strand
TGACCTTGACCGCGCCGTCGGGCAGCCTCAGCACCCCCTCCACCGCGAAGAAGGGCTGCGAGTAGTAATAGGAGGCCTGCCCCTCGCCGGACTTCACCGAGTAGCCCGTCTCGCCATGCAGGACCAAGGGCCCGGTGGCGGACATCGACAGATCATAGGCGAAGTCCGGACCGCTGGCCGCGAGGTCGAGATTGTCGAAATCCGACCCCGCCATGCGCCAATCATCGATCCATGCGGCGAAGGGCGCAGCCTCGACCCCCGCTTGCCCGATGCCGCCCCGCGCCAGTCGCTGGGTGAAGAGGTGGCTCTCGGGCGTGGTGACGGCGGCATGGCCGAGCCAGATCTGCGGGCTGGCGAAACCCTCCGCCTCGCGCGGGGCCAGCGCCGAGCGGAACAGGGTCCATTGCAGCCCGTAGGGCGTGCCGTCGAGGCCGGTCAGGTTGGCGGTGACGTACCACCACTCGATCCGGTAGTCGGGATGGGCCCCGTGATCGTCGGGAAATGCCGGGGCGACGGAGGGGTCCGGCAGGGCGAAGCCGCCCGCCTCGCCGCCGAGGCCCGCGAAGCCCTGCGCCTGGGCGAGGCTTGGCAGGCAGAGGAGAACGAGAACCCTAGCGTTCATTGGCGAAGACCCCCAGCAGGGCGGCGGGTGGCGTGCGCGCCAGCCGGATCGCGGGCCACAGCGCCGCAAGCCCGGCCGCGAGCAGCGCGAACAGGCCGAGCCGCGCATAATCCCATGGGAACAGGAACATCGGCAGCCGCCAGCCGAAGGCCGCGACATTGACCACCGAGAGGAGCACCCAAGCCAGCGCCAGCCCGAGCGGCAGCGCCATCAGCGCGGTCAGCGCCGCCAGCAGCACCGCGCGGACCATCTCCAGCCCCGCAAGCCGCCGACGCGTCAGGCCCAGCGCCCAGACCGGAGCAAGCTGCGGCAGACGCAGCGCCGCCAGCGTCAGCAGCGACATCAAGATCGCAAAGCCCGCGACGGCGAGCGTCAACACATTGAGCGCCGCTGTCACGGCGAAGGTGCGCTCGAAAACCTGCATCGAAAAGCGCTTCACCGCCGCCTGATCGGTGATCGCGCCCTCGGGCAGCCCCTCGGCCACCAGCGCGGCGCGGATCGCCGGCACCTCGTCCGGGTCGAGCCGGAGGCCGAAGCGGCGCGGCACCACCTCCGGGTGCAACTCGGCGAATAGGGCCTCGGTGACGATCACCTGCCCCACCGGGTTGCCGTAATCGCCATGGATGCCCAGAACCGGCAGCACCGTGTCCGGCCCGAGCCGGACCGGATCGCCCAAGCCCAGCCCGGCGCGGCGCGCGAGCTGCTCGTTGACGAGCACGCCCTCACCCGCGGCGAGCCGCTCCCAAGGGCGGTCCACCGCCTGCAGGAAGCGCCAGCTCTGCGGATAGGTCGGGTCCGGCCGCGCGAGGTTCAGCTCCACCGGCAGACCCGCGACCTCGGTTTCGACCGAGGCCAGCGGCAGGACCGAGCGCACGCGAGGTTCGAGAAAGGCCTCGATCGCGCGGGCTTGGTCGTCGTCGGCGGTCTCGATGTAGAGCTCCGGCGCGAGGCGCTGGTCTAGAAAGCCGGTAAAGGTCTGGCGGAACGAGCTGACCATAGTGGAGACGCCGATATTGGCGGCCATCGCCAGAAGCAGCGCCATCAGCGCCAGCGACAGCCCCGGAAGCTGCTGGCGCGTATCGGCCCAGAACCACTGCGCCAGCGGCCCGCGCACCAGCCGCGCCGCGATGGCCAGAACGGCGCCCAGTACCACCGGCAAGGCCAGCGCCGCGCCGACGAGCCCTGCGCCCAGAAGGCCGAAGCCCGCCACCAGCCCTTCGCCCCAAAGCGCCAGCCCCACTGCCACGCCGATCAGCAGTAGCGCCGCGCCGCCCTGCCAGCGGGCGGAACGCGCATCGGCCATGGCCCAGGCCCGGCGTCCGCCAGCCGCCAGGAGCGGCATCCGTGCCAGCCGCCACAGCGCCGCCCCAGCGGCAAAGCCGGAGCCCAGAACCGCGATGCCGAGCCCCGAGAGCCACCAGACCGGGCGCAGCCGCAGCCCGCCCGTCACCTCGGCCCCGTAAAGCCCGCGCAGCGTCGCCGCCACGTCGGGCAGAAGCTGCGCTGCCAGCAGCCAACCAAGCCCGACGCCAAGCGTGCCCGCGATCAGCGCGAAGCCCAGAAGCTCGGCCATCATCAGCGCCACGAGGCGGCGCAGCGGCACGCCCAGCGCCCGCATCGTGCGCAGCACCGGGCGGCGCTGCTCGAAGGCGAGCCCGACCGCGCCATGCACGATGAAGATGCCGACCGCGAAGCACAGCAGGCCGAAGGCGGTGAGGTTGAGGTGGAAGCTGTCGGTGAGCCGACCCACTTCGGAGCCCGCCTGCGGGGGACGCAGCGCCAGATCGGGGGCGATTTCCTCAAGCGCGGGGCGGCCCAGTGGCTGCTCGGGCGCAACGATCAGCGCGCTGAAGCCGGCTCGGCCCAGAAGCCGCAGCGCGACCGAGACGTCGGTGACCACGGTGCCCGGCGCAGTGTCGGGCGCGACCACCTTCTCGGCGTCGATTCCGGGCAGCGCCTTCAGCGCCTCGGCCCGGCCGAAGACCTGCCCGACGCCGGTGAGAAAAGCGGCGATGTCGGCGTCCTCGGCCGCCGGGCCGATACCGCCGGGCGCGGTCAGCGGCTCGATCCCCACCAGCCTGACGCCGCCGAGCCGTCCCTGCACCACCGGGCTCACCTGCCAGCCGGCGCGGCGCAGCGCTACGTAATCCGCCAGCGCAATCTCGCCGCCCGCCGCCGCCTCGATCCGCGCATAGCGCCCCTCGCCCAGCGTCGCGGCGGCGGCGTCGTAGCTCGCGCGGGCCTCGGCGTTGATCGCCTGCACCCCGGACCACAGCCCGGTGGCCAGCGCCAGACCGGCGATCAGGGTGAAGAGTTGCAGCGGCGCGCGGCGCCAATGCGACAGGAGCGCCAGCAGGACCGCCCGGGTCACGCGATCCGCCCCGCATGCAGGTGCAGCCGCCGCCCCATGCGGGCGGCATGATGCTCGGAATGGGTGACCATCAGCAGCGCCGCGCCGGTCTCGGAGACAAGCTCCAGCATCGCGCCTAGCACCGCCTCGGCTGTGGTTTCGTCGAGATTGCCGGTGGGTTCGTCCGCCAGCACGAGGCGCGGGCGCGCGGCAAGGGTGCGGGCGATCGCGGTGCGCTGCTGCTGCCCGCCCGAAAGCTGTTCGGGGTATTTCGACAGGTGCGGCGCGAGACCGAGCCGCTCGGCCAGCATCATCGCCCGCCTTGCGTCATGCCGACCGGCAAGCCGCGCTTGGAAGGCGATGTTGTCGCCGACGCTGAGCGACGGGATCAGGTTGAACTGCTGGAACACCACGCCCACGGTGCCGCGCCTGAGCGCCGCGCGCCCCGAATCGTCGAGCGCCTCGACCCGGGTACCGTCGAGCGCGATGCTGCCCGCATCGGGCCGGTCGAGCCCGCCCACGAGATGCAGCAGAGTCGACTTGCCGGAGCCGCTTTCACCGGTCAGGGCGAGGCTCTCGCCGGCTTCGAGATCGAGATCGACGCCCCGCAGCACCGGCACCGGCCCTTCGGCTCCGGTGAAACTCTTGTGCAGGTCCCGCAATCGCAACAGCATGGGGCGAAGCTAAGCCGATCCGCGGTGCCGGAAACAGCGGCATCGCGCCGCAATGCATCGGAAACAAAAAACCTCACCTGCTGGAACCACTTGATCTGCTCCGGCGTTGAGATGTTTGCTGGTGTGAAACACGAGCTTTCGACGTGTTCACCGACGAGGGACCACCGATCTTGACGATGCACCAGACGCCGCTGCGAAGCCGGTTGCGAGAGGATCTCGCCCCGCGTCACGAGCGGCTCGATGCCTGCTTCTCCCGCTTTGACCTGACGACCCGGCCCGGCCTGTCAGGCTTTCTCGCCGCGCATCGCGCCGCCTTCGCGGCGATCCGCCCCGCACCCGGCGGCCTGACCGGCGAGGCGCTGCTCGACCGGATGATCGCGGCGCTCGACGCCGATCTCGACCGGCTCGGCCACGAGTCTTTGCCAGCGCTTGCGCCCTATAGGCTGAGCCAGCCGATGGCGCAGGACTACGTACTGCTCGGCTCGCGGCTGGGCAGCCAACTCTTGCGGCGGCGCTGGGAGGCAGGGCGTGATCCGGAGCTGCACGCTGCCGGCAGCTACCTGTCGTTGCCGCCGATGGCCGCAGAGTGGCGCGCCTTCTGCTTGCGAGCGAGCGCGCAGCCCGGCCTCGGTACGGAAGCAGACCGCGTGATCGCCGAAGCGGGTGGGTTGTTTGATCTCTTTCTGACGGCGGGGCAGGATGCCGCCCTGCCTCCTCGGGCTACGCCCGCCCCTCTGACCGAACGGACCGCCTGAATGACCGATTCCCTGGCCGATGCGCCGGTCGACCTCAGCAATTGCGAGAAGGAACAGATCCAGTTCCTCGGCCATGTGCAGCCCTATGGCTGCCTGATCGCCGTCTCGCGGGACTGGATGGTCCGGCATGCCTCGGCCAATACCGGCGAGATGCTCGGCCATGAGGCGCAGGCGATGATCGGGACGTCGCTGGCCGATCTGTTCCCGCGGGACGTGACGCATGATCTGCGCGGTCGGCTGCAGATGCTGGGCCACGGCGCCGGGGCGGCGCGGATCTACGGGATCGACCTGTTCGAAGACGGCCGGGCCTTCGACGTCTCGGTGCATCTGTCCGAGCCTCATTACCTGTTCGAGTTCGAGCCCAAGACCGAGGGTGGCGCACGGGACGAGATGTCGCTCGTGCAGCCGCTGGTGGCCCGGCTGCGCCGCCAGCCGGATATCGGCCGCATGGCGCGCGAGGCGGCGCGGGCGATGAAGGCGCTCACCGGCTTCGACCGGGTGATGATCTACCAGTTCCAGCGCGACGACAGCGGCAAGGTGATCGCAGAATCGGCCGCGCCGGGCCTGACGCCCTTCCTCGGGCTGCGCTTCCCCGCGAGCGACATTCCCCCGCAGGCGCGCGCGCTTTACATGCGCAACCCGATCCGGCTGATACGCGACGTCGACGCGCCGCCACAGCCGATCTTCTCCGCCCCCGAGGCGGAGGGCGAGCGGATCGACCTGTCGCATTCCGTGACCCGGGCGGTCTCGCCGATCCACCTCGAGTACCTGCGCAACATGGGCGTCGCGGCCTCGATGTCGGTGTCGATCCTGCGCGACGGCAAGCTGTGGGGGCTGATCGCCTGCCACCACGGGACGCCGCATTACCTCGACTACGAAAAGCGCTCGGCGGTAGAGTTGTTCACGCAGCTGCTCTCCTATGAGATCGCCGCGCTTGAAAACGAGGCCGAGCGCGCGCAGGCCGCAAAGGCACGGGTGCTGCATACCTCGCTTCTGGCGCGGATGACCGACAGCACCGCCATCGCCGACAATTTCAAGAAGATCGCCGAAGAGATCGGCGAGGTGATCCCATTCGACGGCATCGCGATCTGGATCAATGACCGCTACCACGCGATCGGCGCGACCCCCACCGGCGAGGAATTCGCGGGGCTGTTGCGCCACCTCCATTCCACCCATGCCGGGCATGCCGGGGCCACCGACCGGCTGATCGATCGCTACCCTGCGGCCGAGAGCTTTGCCAACCGCGCCGCCGGGATCCTGGCGCTGCCGATCAGCCGCGGCCCACGAGACTACATCGTGCTGTTCCGCCGCGAGCAGGTCGAGGAGGTCACCTGGGCCGGCGATCCGGCCAAGCCGGTCTCGACCGGGCCGAACGGGCTGCGGTTGACGCCGCGCAAGAGCTTCGAGGCTTGGACCGAGACGGTGCGCCACCAAAGCGCACCCTGGACCGACAGCGAGATCGCCGCTGCCGAGACGCTGCGGATCACGCTGCTCGAAGTGGTGCTGAAGATCGCCGATGATTCCATCGCCGAGCGCAAGCGCGCGCAGGAGCGGCAGGAGCTGCTGATCGCCGAACTGAACCACCGGGTGCGCAACATCCTCAACTTGATCCGCAGCCTGGTGTCGCAAAGCCGCTCCGGCGTCACCTCGGTGGAGGAATACAGCCGTCTCGTCGATGGCCGGATCGACGCGCTGGCGCGCGCGCATGACCAGCTGACCGGTTCCGACTGGGAGGCGGCCTCGCTCAAGACGTTGATCGAGACCGAGATCGACGCCTTCATCGCGGCCCAGCGCGACCGGGTGCGGATCACCGGACCCGATGTCGGCCTGACGCCCGAGGCCTTTTCGACGTTGGCGCTGGTGCTGCACGAACTGGTCACCAACGCCGCCAAATATGGTGCGTTGAAGGACGGGCATGGTTGGGTCGAGGTCGGGCTGTCGCGCGACGCGCAGGGCGATCTGCGCATCGAGTGGCGCGAGCGCGGCGGCGCGCCGCTGCGGGCCAGCAAGGGGCGCGGCTTCGGGACCACGGTGATCGAACGCTCGATCCCCTTCGAGCTCGGTGGCGAAGCCGAGTTGCGCTTCGCGCTCACCGGCGCCGAAGCCCGCTTCCGGATACCCGCCCGCTTCGTCGCGACCGCGCCGGAGGCCGCCCCGGCGCGGGACGACGCGGCTCCGGACGATGGCGAGGCGCCGTTCACGCTCGAGGGCAAAGCTCTGGTGGTCGAGGACAACATGATCATCGCCATGGACGCGTCCGACATCCTCTCGGAGCTGGGCTGCGCGGCGGTGTCGATGGCGAACGGCGTCGGCGAGGCGCTGCGGCTGATCGAGGCCGAGCAATTCGACCTCGCGCTGCTCGACGTCAATCTAGGTAACGAGACATCGCTGCCCGTGGCCGAGACGCTGCGTGCGCGCGGCGTGCCGTTCCTGCTCGCTACCGGCTATGGCGCGACCGAGGACATCACCGCGGCCTATCCCGACGCCCCGACCCTGAAGAAGCCCTATACCAAGCGCAGCATGCGCGCGGGCTTCATGGCACTGCTGCGCGACGGGAACGGCTGATCGGCTCTGGACGCGGCAGCATTGGCGCGGCAGTCTGCGCCGGCATTGAATTGACAGGAGAAACGGCATGGTGGCAGCAGCGGCACGGAAGACGGGCCTGGCATTGATCGGGCTCGCGGCGCTGGCCGGTTGCGACGCACTGCCGAGCGCCGCCCCCGCCGACCAGGCGGTGCCGATGGCGTTCCAGCAATGCCTGACCCGGATCGACGAGACCGCGGCGCGGATCGGCCAGAGCCCGGCCGTGCTGGCCGAGACCTCCGAAAGCCGCATCGTGCGCTTTACCGACGAGGGCGAGATCGTCACGGTGACCTGCGACGCTCTGGCCAGCCGCATGGTGGTGCAGACCCGCCCGGCCCCGACGCCCATGGCCGAACCGGCCTTCTGAGGGCACCGCGTGCCCCGGGGCACGCGGTGCGAACCGGACTGCCGGGGAGGGGCGGTTGATGCGTGACGACAGGGACAATTTCGAGATCCCGGCCTGGGTGGACGGCCAGCTGAGGCCGGTCGACAAGATCGCGGTGCATGAACGCGGGCTGCGCCATCCGGCGGTCAGCGTCTTCGTGATGTGGCGGGGCCAGACACTCTTGCAGCAGCGCGCCGCGGCCAAGTACCACACCCCGGGGCTCTGGGCGAACAGCTGCTGCACTCATCCGCTCTGGGGTGAGGCAGCCGAGGATTGTGCGCGGCGGCGGCTGGAAGAAGAGCTTGGCCTTGCCGACCTGCCATTGCGCCCGGCCGGGCAGATCGAATACCGCGCCGATGTCGGCGGCGGGCTCGTCGAGCACGAACTGGTCGAGGTGTTCCTCTCCGAGCCCGCGCAGGAGCCACGGCCGCGCCCGGCCCCCGAAGAGGTGCAGGACACGGCCTGGATCACGCCCGAGGCGCTGCGCGCCGATCTGGCGGAACGGCCAGAGCGCTACACGCCCTGGCTCAGGATCTACATGGGGAAGGCTGACCTTCTGGGCTGAACCGGTTCAGTTCGCGGCTTCGCTGCGCGTCGAAAGCCCCTCTATATAGGCATAGATGTCGGCCGCATCCTGCGGATCGCGCACCTGGTAGGCCATCTTGCCGCGGGCTCGACGATCGTCGAGCGTGGCGCGCAGCCAGGCGGTCGGATCGGTAACGTAGCCCAGGAAGCTCTCCTCATCCCACTCCATGCCACGGTCGCGTAGCCTGATCATCGCGTCGCCATAGCGGAAATCCTCGACCGAGCCGATCACCCGGCCCTCGATCCCGTAGAGATTCGGGCCGGTGCGGGCGTTGCGGCCCGCGAGAACGCGGCCCTCGGGATCGCGCACCACGTGGCAAGCCACGCATTGGCGGCCGAACTGGACCTCTCCATTGGCGACGTCTTGCGCCGTGGCGGGGGCCGACCAAAGCCCCAGCCCGGCCAAGGCCAGCGCCGTGCCTCGTGACAGCAAATTCATCGAGATCTCCTTGAACCCGTCAGTGACCGATGCCCCAGTCAGTCTAGCAGATATATGCTTAGAGACAGGCATCCAATCCCTGTCCCGACACGGTGACGTGTCGGGACGAAATGGAGGCTTTCGAAGTTTTTCCCGGTGCTTCAGCCTTGGGCGATCAGCCCGTCCATCACCTGATCGAGCGTGGCGGGCAGGCGGCGCACCCGTACGCCGCAGGCGTTCTCGATCGCGTTGATCACCGCGGCACCGGAGCCGCAGATCGCGAGCTCGCCGATCCCCTTGGCCTGCAGCGGGTTGGCCCAGTCGTCGCGCTCCTCGAGGAAATGCACCCCAAGCTGCGGCACGTCGAGATTGACCGGCAGGTGGTACTCGGCGAGGTCGCGATTGACCATGTGGCCGTCGCGCGGATCGTGCTCCATCGCCTCGGTCAACGCCAAGCCGATACCCCAGATCATGCCACCATGGCATTGCGAGCGCGCGGTCTTGAGGTTGAGAATGCGACCGGCTGCGAAAGTGCCGTCCATGCGGCGCACCCGCGTCTCGCCGGTCACGTCGCTCACCGCCACTTCGGCGAAGATCGCGCCCCAAGTCGCCTGCCGCACTTCCTGCCCGGCCTTACCCGGCTGCAGGTGACCCAGCGCCCGCCATTCCTCTTCGCCCAAGAGCTCGGCCAGCGGCGTCTTCCGGTTCTCGTGGATCGCGAGACCGTCCTTGAGGGTGAGCTCGGTCTCCTTCACCCCGAGCTTCGCGGCCAGCCGCTCGCGCAGCTCCATGCAAGCGAGATAGACCGCCGTGGAGGTCGAGGCCGCGCCGAAACTGCCGCCCGAGCCGGAGGCCGGCGGCAGGTCGGTGTCGCCCAGCACCGTTTCGACCCGGTCGGGCGCGAAGCCCAGCATCTCGGCCGCCACCTGCGTCAGGATGGCGTAGGAGCCGGTGCCGATATCGGTCATGTCGCATTCGACCCGGGCGCCCTGCCCGGTCAGCACCACCCGTGCCATCGCCTCGATCATCATGTTGACGCGCACCGCGCCCGCCATGCCGGTGCCGGTCCACCATTCGCCGTCGCGGCGCTGGCGCGGCGGCGTGTGGGTCCAACCGAAGCGCTTGGCCCCCTCGCGCAGCGTCGCCTCCATGGTGGAGGAGGAAAACGGCTTGCCGTTCTCGGGATGCTGGTTGGGCACGTTCCTGAGCCGGAACTCCAGCGGGTCGATCCCGGCCTTCTTGGCCAGCTCGTCGATCGCGATCTCGAAGGCGGTGACGCCCACCGCCTCGCCCGGCGCCCGAACCGATCCGGCGGCGGGGCGACGGATGCGGGCGATCTCGTGACCGATCACCCGGTTCGGCGCGGCGTATTGGAAATGCGTGCCCTGCGCCACCGGCTCGGAGAAGACCTCGCCGGGAAGTTGGCTCACGAGGTTCTCGTGGCCGATGGCCGAAAGCTTGCCCTCGGCGTCGCAGGCGAGCCGGATCCGCTGCCGTGTCTCCGAGCGGCGGGTGACGGTTTCGAAGACCTGACGGCGATGCAGCACCACGCGGACCGGGCAGCCCACCGCCTGCGCCGCCAGCGCCGCGGCGACCGCCTCGGGGGCGAGGCCCAGCTTGGAGCCGAAACCGCCGCCGACATAGGGTGACAGGATGCGGACCTTTTCGGGCGCCACGCCCAGCACGTCGGCGAGTTCGGCCTTGTTGAACTTCAAAAGCTGGTAAGAGCCGCGCAGCGTCAGCGCGCCATCCTCGTCCCATTGCGCGATCGAGGCATGCGGCTCCATCGCCGCGCTCGACATCGACGGCGTGTGATAGGTCGCGTCGAGCGAGACGGCGGCCGCCGACATGGCGCCTTCGAGATCGCCCTGATCGAGCTGCTTCTGCTTGGGCTTCTCGACCTCGGCCGCCGGGTCCTCGGCGTCGAAGACATGGGTACCGTCGGGTTCGATCGTCACCATCATCGCCTGCGCCGCGTGGCGCGCCTGTTCGAAGCTCTCGGCCACGACGCAGGCCACGGGCTGGCCCACATACCAGACCTGACCCTGCTTCTGCACCGGCGATTCCCCCGCCATGCCCTGCGCGGCGTTGCGGATCATCCGCTCGTCCTCGATCACCTCGATCACGCCCGGCATGGCCCGGATCGCATCGGCGTTCGATCCGGTGATCCGGCCGATCGTGGCGGCGCGCACGAGGTAGCCCTCGGCCATCGCCTCGGGGTGCGCCTCGGCCGCATAGGTGGCGCGGCCCGACACCTTCAGCGGCCCCTCGGGGCGGTCCATGCCGGTGCCGAGCACGCCTTGGGCCATGCCGTCGAGGCGGCGGTCGGTGTCGGGGGTGTCATGCTTGAGACGGCGCGTGGTTTCGAGCGTCATTGATCGGCCTCCGTCGCCTGGGTCAGCACGGCGGCGAGGGTGCGCCGCGTGAGCGGGATCTTGAAGTCATTGCCGCCATAGCCCTTGGCATCGGCCAGAAGAATGTCGGCGGCGCGGTCGAACAGGGCGGCCGAGGGCGCCTCTCCGACGAGGGCATCCTCGACATCCGCGTCGCGCCACGGCATCGGGCCAAGACCACCGAAGGCCAGTTGCGCCTTGGCAATGCGACCGTTCTCGACCGCCACCACGGCGGCGACGGACACCAGCGCGAAGGCATAGGAGGAACGGTCGCGGACCTTGCGGTAGATCTGCCGCCCCCCGGCCGGTGGCGGCAGGATCACGGCGGTGATCAGCTCGCCCGGCTCCAGCACCGTCTCGATATGCGGGGTGTCGCCCGGCAGGCGGTAGAAATCCTCGAGCGCGATCTCGCGCGCGCTGCCCTGCCCTTCGACCTCCACCCGTGCGCCCAGCACGCGCATCGCCACGGCCATGTCGGAGGGATGCGTGGCGATGCAGTGCTCGGAGGTGCCCAGAATCGCGAGGATGCGGTTCATGCCGTCCTTCGCGGCGCAGCCCGAGCCGGGCTCGCGCTTGTTGCAGGGCTCGCCCCGGTCATAGAAGTAGTAGCAGCGCGTGCGTTGCAGCAGGTTGCCCCCGGTCGTGGCCTTGTTCCTGAGCTGGCCGCTGGCCCCCGCGAGCAGCGCCCGGCTCAGCACGGGCCAGTCGCGGCGCACCCGCACATCGGCGGCAAGGTCGGAATTGGTGACCAGAGCGCCGATCCTGAGCCCGCCCTCCTCGGTCGCCTCGATGCCGCCCAGATCGAGCCGGTTGATGTCGACGAGCTTGCCCGGCGCCATCACCTCCAGCTTCATCAGGTCCAGAAGATTGGTTCCGCCGGCGATGAAGCGGGTCTCTGCGCCGCCCGCCTCGCGCACTGCCTCGGCGGTGTCGCCCGCGCGAACATAGTCGAAGGCCCTCATGCCCGTGCCTCCTCTTTCGCGACCTGCCGGATCGCATCGACGATGCCCGGGTAGCAGGAGCAGCGGCACAGATTGCCGCTCATCCGCTCGGAAATCTCCTCGATCGAGACCTCGACCTGCGCCTCAAGATCGTCGGTGACGTTGCTGGGCCAGCCGGCCTTGATCTCTTCGAGCATCGCCGTGGCCGAACAGATCTGCCCGGGCGTGCAATAGCCGCACTGGTAGCCGTCATGCTCGACGAAGGCCCGTTGCAGGGGCGAGAGGTTATCGGGCCGGCCGAGACCCTCGATGGTGGTGATCTCGTCGCCCTCATGCATGCAGGCCAGCGTCAGGCAGGAATTGATGCGGCGGCCGTTGACCATGACGGTGCAGGCGCCGCACTGGCCGTGGTCGCAGCCCTTCTTCGACCCGGTGAGACCGAGATGATCGCGCAGCGCGTCGAGCAGCGAGGTGCGGGTGTCGAGGTCGAGCGCGTGGCGCTCGCCATTGACGTCGAGCTGGAATTGCATGGGGGAGATCCTTCGGGCCGGTCGGACAACACGATCCCAACCGGCGCCGATGCGAGGCAGTTCCCGCTTGGTTTTCCGGCCTAGCTCTCCAGCGTCACCGCGCCATGCCACAGCCCCGGATCCTGGGTGACGAAGCCGGTTTCATGCAACGCGATCCGGGCATCGCGGCCCAACGCGGGAATCGCGTGGTCCATGCCGCCCCGCACCCGGCAGAAGCTGTGGCCGAGCGGCTCCAGCCGACCGCCATCGGCGGCGTGGAGCCGCGCCGTCTCGATCGGGCGGGGCCGCGCCTCGGGCAGGTCGAGCCGGTTCAGCGGCACCAGCATCCAGGCCGGGGTGAAGCCGAGATCGAGATCACAGGCCGACACCGGGTCCTGCCCCTCGAGCGCGAAGCCCTCGGGCCTGCGGGTGATCCGGTAGGCCACCGGACTCTCGCCGCGCAGGCCGGTGACATCGGCGGAGAGGCAGGACCAGCCCGCATCGCAGCGGATCGCGTAATCGAGCGCGACCCCCCGCCCCGCCTCGTCCCAGCGCGCATGGCCCATGATCAGCCAACCGGCATCGAGCCGGGCAAGACGGCAGCGGTCGGTGCCGTCACGGTCGAGCCTGTGCCAGATCACGCTGGCCACGGTGGTGCCGGTCATCGCGAACCTCCCATCGCATTCGCCCGATGGTGGCACGCGGCTCGCCATCCTGTCCACGATTCTGGGGGCTTGCGGCGCCTCAGCCGGCCTCCTCGTCCTCCTCGAGCGCCTGCAGGAAGGCCGCGCCGAAGCGTTCGGCGTGGCGCGGCCCCAAGAGCCGCTCCATCGCCTCCATGTCACGCGGCCGCGCGCTCGCCACCCGGGCCAACTCCTTGGCCGAACAGCTCATCGGCTTGTCGTGGCCGGTTTCGCCCCGCATCAGCTCGGCCTGGATCGCCATCAAACGGTCATAGAGCGAGCCCGCGCCACGCGTGGCAAGCTTGCGCCGCGCCGGATGGATGTCCTCGGCGGCACCGGTGATCACCGCGAGAAACTCGCGTCCGTAGCTTTCAAGCTTCTTGGCACCGACCCCGCCGATCCGGGCCATCTCGTCGAGATTGGCAGGCTTCTTTTCGGCCATCTCGATCAAGGTACGGTCGGTGAAGATGATGTAGGCGGGCAGACCCGCCGCCTCGGCCAGCGCGCGGCGCTTGGCCTTGAGCGCCGACAGGAGCGGCGCGTCCTCCTCGGACACCATCTCGCGCACCTTCGGACCGAAACGCGCCGATTTGACGGTGTCCTTCCTCAGCGTGATGCTCTCCTCGCCGCGCAGGATCGGGCGCGCCGCTTCGGTCATCCTCAGCGCGCCGTGACGCTCGGGGTCGGGGCGCATCAGGTCGCGGCCCATGATCTGCCGGAAGATCGCCTGCCACTGCGCCTTGGAATGGGCCTTGCCGACGCCGAAGGTCGGCAGATCCTCGTGGCCACGCTGCTTTACCTTGTCGGTGGCGTTGCCCATGACGATGTCGATCAGATGCCCCGCGCCGAACCGCTCCTCGGTCCGAAGCGCCGCCGAAAGCGCCATCCGCACCGGTTGGGTCGCATCGAAGGTCTCGGGTGGCTTGTCGCAGAGATCGCAGTGACCACAGGCCGCCTCCGGCGCCTCGCCGAAATAGCCCAAGAGCACACGGCGCCGGCAATCGAGCGCCTCTGCCAGACCGAGAAGCGCGTTGAGCCGCCCGTGATCGGCGGCGCGGCGTTCCGGCGGGGCCAGCCCCTCGTCGATCTGCTGGCGCCGGTAGCGGATGTCGTCGGGGCCGTAGAGCGTCAGCGTCTCGGACGGCGCGCCGTCGCGTCCGGCACGGCCGATCTCCTGATAATAGGCCTCGATCGATTTTGGCAGGTCGGCATGCGCGACCCAGCGGATGTCGGGCTTGTCGATGCCCATGCCGAAGGCGACGGTGGCGGCGACTATGAGCCCGTCCTCGCGCTGGAACCGGGTCTCGGCCACCCGCCGGTCCTCGGCCTCCATGCCGCCATGATAGTGAAGCGCCGAATGCCCCGCCTCGCGCAGCGCCGCCGCCAGCGCCTCGGTCTTGGCCCGGGTGCCGCAATAGACGATGCCGGACTGGCCGCGCCTGCGATCGGCAAAATCGAGAATCTGGCGGCGCGGGCTGTCCTTGACGGCGAAGGCAAGATGGATGTTGGGCCGGTCGAAGCCGCGCAGGAAGGTCTCCGGCTGGTGTCCCTCGAACAGCTTGCGGACGATCTCCTCGCGGGTCTCGGCATCCGCCGTCGCGGTAAAGGCCGCGAGCGGCACACCGAGCTGCCGCTTCAGATCGCCGATGCGCAGGTAGTCAGGGCGGAAATCATGGCCCCACTGGCTCACGCAATGCGCCTCGTCGACGGCGATGAGCGACGCCCCCGCCCGCTTCAGGAGCGGCACGGTGGCGCCGGAGGCCAGTCGCTCGGGCGCCATGTAGAGGAGTTTGAGCCGCCCCTCGCGCAGGCTCGCCAGCACCGCGTCGGTCTCTTCGGGGGTATTGCCCGAGGTCAGCGCGCCCGCCTCGACACCGGCCTCGCGCAGACCGCGCACCTGATCGCGCATCAGTGCGATCAGCGGCGAGATCACCACCGTGACCCCCTCGCGCGCCAGCGCCGGCAGCTGGTAGCACAGCGATTTGCCGCCCCCCGTGGGCATGATCGCCAGCACGTCGTGCCCGGCGGTCACGGCGTCGACGATCTCCTCTTGGCCGGGACGGAAGGCGTCGAAGCCGAAGACCTCGCGCAGATGGGTCGCTGGGCTCATCGGGCATTACCTCGGCTCGGGCGAGACCACGCCTCCCATGAGGCGTGGCGTATGGTTACTTTGTTCTGAAAATACGCAATCCCGACCGCCAGAGCCGGGACAGGCCTCAATAGAACAGCGCCGCGTTGTTCCGCAGCACGATTTCGAGCGCGTAGATGCCGACCAGCACAACGAGCGGCGCGAGGTCGAGCCCGCCCATCTGCGGCAGAATCCGCCGCACCGGGGCGTAGAGCGGCTCCAGCAGCCGGGTCAGCCCGTCCCAGATCTGCGCCACCAGCGGCTGGCGCAGGTTCAGCACCTGGAAGCTGATCAACCAGCTCATGATGAAATGCGCGAAGATGAAGAAGGTCGCGATGTCGAGGATCAACATCAGGATCTGGAAGAGCGAGGTCATGGGCGGTCCGTTCGGGGCTGTCTCGGGTCGCCAAGACAGGTAAGGAGCGAAGCCCCTAAGAGCAATCCCGAAGGCCATGGATGCGGCGTCGTGACCCCCGCGTCACCCGTTGACCTTCGCGTCACCCTCGCGCAACTTGCGCGGCGATCCAGGTTCCGGAGTCCCGCATGTATCCCTTTGTCCGAATGTTCTGGCAGTTTTGGCGTCACCGCAACGACGCGCCTTTGTCGATCACCGGTACCCATGAGAGCCGCCACGTCGTGATGCTGTGGGATCTCGACTTCTGGAACGAGCTGAACAACGGCCGGACGCTGACGCTGTTCGATCTGGGCCGGATGCCGCTGTCGAAGCGGATCGGCGTGATCGGCGCGCTGAGAAAGCAGGGCTGGGGCATGGCCGTGGCCGGCGTCTCGGTGCGCTACCGCCGCCGGGTGCAGGGCTTCGCGCGGCTGACCATGCGGTCGCGCGCGATCTGCTGGGACGACCGCTACGTCTATACCGAGCAAGGGATGTTTCGCGGCGACGGCGAATGCACCAGCCATGCTCTGGTTCGCTTGGCGATCACAGACCGCAAGCGCGGTGGCGTGATCAACCCGGCGCGGCTGATGGAGGTGCTGGGCCAGGACCCGGCCTCGCCGCCGATGCCCGACTGGATCGCCGATTGGGTGCGCGCCGAGGCGGAGCGGCCTTGGCCCCCGATGGCGGATGCCAGCCCCGCGACCGACACTCTTGCCGCCTGAACAGCAACGGGCGGGCGCCGGGCGCCCACCCGCTAGGTCGGACCGCTCAGCGGCCCTTCTTCTCTCCGAGCGAAAGCGGCTTGGCCGCGCCGGAATTCGCCGTGGCCAGAACCTTCGGCTTTTCCTGCTTGGGTTTCTTCGCTTCGCGGTTGCCGCGCTTGTTGTCGCCTTTTCCCATCACGATCTCACAGGCTGAAAGGACCGCCCGGCGACAGGCCGGACGGATCGTCCCGATTCAAATCAAGGTTGCCTGACAAAGCGGTCAGGGCGGTGATCCTGGCAGGGCGCGCTGGGTCTCTCCGACCGTGTCGCGCGCAGGTCGAATTTACGCCCGCGCCCGGCGCCCCGCAAGCACGCTCGCATGTGTTGCCCCGCCACGCGACGCGGCGTTCGGGCCGCGCTCGGCCACCGATGCGCGGCCGACCGCCCGCCGCGCTTGCCCAGCCCCCGCCGCCCTGTCAGATCCGCCGCGACAGGCGCGAGGGGACCGGCATGGCGACGAAGAAGCGGATCTGGGGTTGGATGATCTTCGACCTCGCGCAGCAGCCCTATGCGACGCTGGGCCTGACTTTCATCTTCGGCCCCTATTTCGCCGCCGTCGCCACCGCGCGTTTTGCCCGCGATGGGATGGGCCCGGCCGAGGCCGATGCGGCGGCGCAGTCGCTCTGGGGCATGGGCCAGACCCTCGCGGGCCTGTTCATCGCCTTCACGGCGCCGGTGCTGGGCGCCTTGGCCGATGCTTCGGGGCGGCGGATGCCCTGGATTGCCGCCTTCTCGGTGATCACCGTGGCCTGCGCGGCAGGGCTGTGGGTGCTGACGCCGGACGGGACGATGCTGATCCCGGCGCTGGTGCTGTTCTTTGCGGGCTTCGTCGCCGCCGAATCGGCCACCAACGTCAACAACGCGCTGCTGCCCTCGCTCGCCACCGGGCCGATGATCGGCCGGATTTCGGGCTCGGGCGCGGCGCTGGGCTATTGGGGCGGCGTGGTGTCGCTGATCCTGATGCTGCTGTTCCTGGCCGAGAACGACGCCGGCGTGACGCTCTTGGGCACGCCGCCCGCCTTCGGCCTCGACCCCGAGGCGCGCGAGGGCACCCGCGCCGTCGGGCCGGTGATCGCGCTGTGGTACGCGGTGTTCATCATCCCCTTCTTCGCTTGGGTGCGCGATGCGGGCCCGGCGGCGCGCACCCGCGTGACCGCCCGCAATGTCGCCGCCCGGCTGTGGGAAACGCTGCGCGACGTGGCCCGCAGACCCAGCCTCGCGGCCTTCCTCGGCGCCTCGATGCTCTACCGCGACGCGCTGGCCGCCGTGTACGCCTTCGGCGGGATCTATGCGACGCTGGTGCTGGAATGGTCGGTGATCCAGATCGGCGTGTTCGGCATCATAGGCGCCATTTCGGCGGCGATCCTCACCTTCGCCGGCGGCCTCGCGGATGCGCGGCTGGGGCCCAAGCCGGTAATCCGGGCCTCGATCTGGATCCTGATCGCAGTTTCAGTGCTGGTCGTCTCGATGACCCGCGACAGCCTGTTCGGACTTGCCCTGTCTCCCGGCTCGCGGCTTCCCGACATTCTGTTCTATGTCTGCGGCGCGCTGATCGGCGGCGCCGGCGGCGCGCTTTACTCGGCCTCGCGCAGCCTGATGGTGCGCCATGCCGACCCGGCGCGCGCCACCGAGGCCTTCGGGCTTTTCGCGCTGTCGGGCCGCGCCACCGCCTTTCTCGCGCCCATGGCGATCACCCTCGCCACCTGGATGAGCGGATCGGTGCGCGCCGGGCTTCTGCCGGTGATCGCCCTGTTCGCGCTGGGGCTGTTTCTGCTAGGATGGGTCAACAAGAACGGAGATCGAGCAGCATGATCCGCCCCCTCGCCGCCGCCCTGCTGGGCCTGGGCCTTCTCGCCGCCTGCGAAGGCGAGCCCCCGGCACCCCGCGCCGTGGTGTCGTCGCAGAACACCAACGACAGCCGCGTCGCCAAGCAGCTCTTCGGCCACATCCCGACGGCCTCGGCGCAGCGGCCCGAATCGATCGGCTTCTACTCCAAGGGCTGTCAGGCCGGCGGCGCACGGCTGGCCGAGACCGGCCCGACCTGGCAGGCGATGCGGCTGTCGCGCAACCGCAACTGGGCCCAACCCGAAACCATCGATTTCGTGCAGGATCTGTCGCGCGCCGCCGCCGCGCTGCCGGGCTGGAACGGTATCTATGTGGGCGACATGAGCCAGCCGCGCGGCGGCCCGATGCTCACCGGCCATGCCAGCCACCAGACCGGGATCGACATCGACGTCTGGCTGCGCCGTGCCGACCGGCTGGACCTGTCGGTGGCCGAGCGCGAGGCGATCTCCTCGACCGACATGCAGGCGCGGGGCGGTGCCTATACCAACGCCAATTGGACGCCGCAGCACATGGCGCTCGTGAAGGCCGCGGCCTCGGACCCGCGCACCGCGCGGATCTTCATCTTTCCGGGTGCCAAGGTGGCGATGTGCGACGCCGAGACCGGCGACCGGTCCTGGCTGTCGAAGGTCCGGCCCTGGTACGGGCACAACACCCATTTCCACGTGCGACTGGATTGCCTGCCCGGCGACACCGCCTGCGAAGCCCAAGACCCGCCGCCGCCGGGCGACGGCTGCGCCGAGGCGCGCGAATGGCAGGCCAACATCCTGAACCCCAAGCCGGCCCCGCCGGCAGACCCCGACGCGCCGGAGCCCGAGCCCAAGCGCGAGATCACCATGGCCGACCTGCCCGGCCAATGCGCCGCCGTGCTGGCGAGCGACTGAACCGATGAAGGCGATGATCCTCGCGGCCCTGCTTTCCGGCGGGGCCCCGTCACAGCAGCACGCCGACTACATCGGCAGCCACGTCTGGCCCGAGAGCGAACACGAGGCCGGGGGCTTTTCCGCGATCGAGACCGACGGCACCGGCTTCGTCGCGATCAGCGACCGGGCGCGGATCGTCGATGGACGCTTCATCCGCGACGCGGAAGGCCAGATCACCGGCGTCGAGATCCTCCGCTCGGAGCCGCTGCGCTCGGGTCGCGAAGGGATCATGACCGGGCATCTGGCCGATAGCGAGGGGCTGGCAATCGGCGCCGACGGGCGGCGCTGGGTCTCGTTCGAGGCGCGGGCGCGGGTGCGCTCGGAAACCGGGCCCGACGGCCCCGAAGTGCTGCCGCGCCCCAAGGCGTTCCGCAAGATGCAGCTCAACAGCGCGCTCGAGGCGCTGGCGGTGGACGCCTCCGGCGCGCTCTACACGATCCCCGAACGCTCGGGCCGGCTCGACACGCCGTTCCCGGTCTATCGCTGGAAGAACGGGCGCTGGACGGTCCCCTTCACCCTGCCACGCCGCGACAGCTTTCTGGTGACCGGCGCCGATTTCGGCCCGGACGGCAAGCTCTACATCCTCGAACGGGATTTCGTCGGCATCGGCTTCCGCAGCCGGGTGCGCCGCTTCGAGGCCGACGGCACGGGCGAGGAGCTGCTGCTCGAGACCGCGGTCGGGGTGCATGACAATCTCGAGGGGATCTCGGTCTGGCGCGACGATCTGGGCCGGATCCGGCTCACCATGGTCTCCGATGACAATTTCCGCTTTTTCCAGACCACCGAGTTCGTGGAATACGCGCTGTCCGAATGACAATCGTCGCAGCTGTCGGAGATTGGCAACACCCAAGCTTCCCCCGCGTAATGTCACATAAATTTCTGTTTGACGATCGCCGATCCCATGCCAGCTTTGGATCAGGCGAAACCAACTGAAAGGAGGTGATCCAGTGTCGAGAAGGGTATTGGAGAAATGTGTCGGGACAGCTTGGGAGGCGCGCGGCTGAGGCAGCCCTCGGGCGCACACCCCCCAGGTGGATCACGGTCTAACCGACCCACCTCCTGATCTTCGAAGGGTCGTTCCCAGTTCGCCGGGGACGACCCTTTTTGTATGTCGCGCGGCGCCGCGCTATCTGGGGCGCAGGGCTTTGGAGACAGGCATGCTGAGGATCGACGACCGCATCACCATCGAGGATTGGGAGCTGACCGAACAGTTCACCCGCGCGTCCGGTCCCGGCGGCCAGAACGTCAACAAGGTGAGCACGGCTGTGGAGCTGCGCTTCGAGGCGGAGCGCTCGCCCAACCTGCCCGACCCGGTCAAGCGGCGGCTCAAGCGACTGGCAGGCCGGCGCTGGACCAATGACGGCGCGGTGGTGATCTTCGTCCAGGACACCCGCCACCAGCCCCGCAATCGCGAGATCGCCCGCGAGCGGCTGGCCGAGCTGATCGCCAAGGCGACCGAGGTGCCGAAGCGCCGGATTCCGACCAAGCCGACCAAGGGCTCGGTGCGGCGCCGGCTGGAGGCGAAGAAGCAGCGCGGCGAGGTGAAGGCGTTGCGGCGCGACCCCTAGCTTCGGATCTTTCCGTGGGCGCTAGGGCGCAGGCTAGCGCTCCCGATTTTCGGCAGACCCTCAAAATACCCGGAACGTCTGCGTCGTCAGGGTGCGCTCGATCCCCTCGATGCCCATCAGGTGCTCGTTGAGATACATGCCGATATCCTCGCCCTCAGGGACGTAGATCTTCACCAGCAGGTCGAAGGCCCCCGAGGTCGAATACAGCTCGGAGTGGATTTCCTTGAGCGCGATGGCATCGGCCACCTTGTAGGTGGTGCCGGGCTTGCAGCGGATCTGGACGAAAAGCGGGAGCGACATGGCGGACCTCAGACGGTGACGGGGATGGAGGATTGCGGGCCGACGTCGAAGACGCGCTTGTAGCGGGCGATCTCGTCCGCCGGGCCCATCGCCTTCTCGGGGTTGTCGGAGAGCTTCACGGTGGGGCGGCCCTCGGCGGCGACGGCCTTGCAGACGAGGGAGAAGGGCGCCAGCGCGTCGCCGGCCAGCCCCTTGAAGTCGTTGGTCAGCATCGTGCCCCAGCCGAAGCTCACCTTCACCCGGTCCGAGAAGCGGGCGTGCAGTTCGAGGATCTTCTCGGCGTCGAGCCCGTCCGAGAAGATCACCAGCTTCTCGCGCGGGTCCTCGCCGCGCGCCTGCCACCAGCGGATCGCCGTCTCGGCCCCGGTCGCGGGATCGCCGCTGTCGATGCGGATGCCGGTCCAGCCGGCGAGCCAGTCTGGCGCGCGCTCCAGAAAGCCCTCGGTGCCATAGGTGTCGGGCAGGATGATACGCAGGTTGCCCTCGTGCTCGTCATGCCAGTCGGCCAGCACCTTGTAGGGCGCCTCGGCCAGCTCCTCGTCGCTGTCGGCCAGCGCGGCATAGACCATCGGCAGCTCATGCGCGTTGGTGCCGATCGCCTCGAGGTCGCGGTTCTTGGCGATCAGGCAGTTCGAGGTGCCGGCGAAGCTCGACCCCATGCCCTCGATCATCGCCTGCACGCACCAGTCCTGCCAAAGGAAGGAGTGGCGGCGGCGGGTGCCGAAATCGGCGATCCTGAGGCCTTGGGTGCCGCGCAGCCGCTCGACCTTCTCCCAGGTGCGGGTCATGGCGCGGGCATAGAGCACCTGAAGCTCGAACCGGCCCATGTCGTTCAGCACCGCGCGCGAGCGCAGTTCCATCAGCACCGCGAGCGCCGGGATCTCCCACAGCATGACCTCGGGCCAGTCCCCCTCGAAGGTCAGCTCGTACTGCCCGTCGCGCTTCTCGAGGTGGTAGGGCGGCAGGCGCAGCCCCTCGAACCACTCCATGAAGTCGGGGCGGAACATCTGCCGCTTGCCGTAGAAGGTGTTGCCGCGCAGCCATGTGCTTTCGCCCCGGGTGAGCGAGAGCGAGCGGATATGGTCGAGCTGCTCGCGCAACTCCCCCTCGTCGATCAGCTCGGCGAGGCGGATCGATTTGGTACGGTTGATCAAGCTGAAGGTGACTTGCGTAGTCGGATTGTTGCGAAACACCGACTGGCACATCAGCAGCTTGTAGAAATCGGTATCAATGAGTGAGCGGACGATCGGGTCGATCTTCCACTTGTGGTTCCAGACGCGGGTGGCGATGTCCATCAGGCGAGCACCACGCCCGCGTCGCGCATGGCCTTTCGCGCCGCCGCCATCGAGCCGTCGAGGTCGATCCCGCGCGAGAGCTTCTCGATCACCGTCACCTCGTAGCCCAGCTTCGCCCCGTCGAGCGCGGAGTAGTTGACGCAGAAATCGGTGGCGAGGCCCACCAGCGTGATCGCGGTGATGCCACGCTCGGACAGGTAGCCGTGCAGGCCGGTCGGCGTGGCATGGTCGTTCTCGAAGAAGGCCGAGTAGCTGTCGATCTCGCGCCGGAACCCCTTGCGGATGATCAGGTCGGCGTTGGTCCGCAGGTCGGGGTGAAAGGCCGCACCTTGCGTGCCCTGCACGCAGTGGTCGGGCCAGAGCACCTGTGGCCCATAGGGCATCTCGGTCATCGACATCGGCGCCGCGCCCTCGTGCTGGCTCGCGAAGGAGAGGTGATCGGCCGGGTGCCAGTCCTGCGTCAGCACCACGGCGCGGAATTCTTCCATCAGCGCGTTGATGCCGGGAACGATGGTGTCGCCCTCGGCCACGGCCAGCGCGCCGCCGGGGCAGAAGTCGTTCTGCATGTCGATGACGATCAATGCCTCGTTGGCGGGGCGCATGGGCTTTTCCTCCGGTCTTTCATCCGAGGTAAGCCCCCCGCCGCCCAGCGTCAAATGTCGCGCATCGCCGCCGCGATCGCGTCGGCCGCGCGTGCCAGCCCCTCGGTGTCGAGCGTCCCGGCCTCGACATGGGCGGCGAAGACCGGCGCATGCGCGGCCCGGGAGCGGGCATAGGCGGGGTCGTAATGCTCGACCATCAGCGCCGCCGACAGTTCGACCATGCGGCCCTCGGCCAGCAGCTTCTGCCAGCCATCGACCACCGCGTGACCGCGATGCGCGCGTAGTTGGTCGAGCAGATGCGACAGCCGCGCGGGGTCGGCGCTGACATCCTCGTATTGCCGCGCGAGGAATTCGGCGCGCGCTCCGATCGGCGCGGTGATCTCGATGCGCGGCGCGCGGGTCATCAGCGCCCAGAGCGATGGCGGCAGGGTGATGCGGCCGATCTTGGAGCTTTCGGCCTCGACCAGCACCGGGCGTTCGGGGTCGAGCCGGGCCAGACGCGCCGCCAGCGCGCTCTCGAAACCCTTCTGCACCGGCTGCTCGTCCGGATCGCCCCCAAGGAGCGAGCCGCGATGGTTGGCCAGCCCCTCGAGGTCGAGCACCTGCCCGCCTCGTGCCTCGACCAGCGGCAACAACGCGGTCTTGGCGGTTCCGGTGAAGCCGTCGAGCAGCACCAACCGGTGCGGCAGCGCCGTCTCGTAGAGCGCTTCGTGCACCAGCCTGCGCCATGTCTGGTAGCCGCCCTCGACCACCTCGGCGCGCCAGCCGATCTGGGTCAGGATCGAGGCGAAGGAGTTCGACCGCTGCCCGCCGCGCCAGCAATAGACCAAGGGCTTCCAGCGATATTCTCGGTCCGCCAGCGGCCCCGCGATATGCGCGGCGGCGTTGCGCGCCACGATCGCCGCGCCGCTCTTGCGCGCGTCGAAGGGCGAGACCTGCTTGTAGATCGTGCCGACCTCGGCGCGTTCGGCGTTCGACAGCACCGGCAAGCTGATCGCGCCGGGCACATGGTCCTCGGCGAACTCGGCGGGGCTGCGCACGTCGATCACGTCGTCGAAGCCGTGATCGAGAAAGGCGGGGATGGTGTCGAAGCGGGTGCTCATGCGGGTCTCTCTACAGCCCTCGCGTTCAGGCGGGAAGCGGCGCGCCGACCGCGAGGGCGGGATCTGCGTATTTGGAGAAAGATGAACCAAGGAGCGCGCCTCCCCTTTCATCTTTCTTCAAATACGCAATTCGGAACGCAGGGACCGGGAACGACGAAGGGGCCGCGGCGTGCAACCGCGGCCCCCTGCCCCGTCCATCGCGGGCAGATTATTCCTCTACGTCGAAGGTCAGCGACTTGACCTGCTGGAATTTGCCGGTGTCGCGCAGCTTCTGCAGCACCTCTTCGGAGACCGCCTCGTCGGCATAGAGGATGGCGATCGCCTCGCCCGCGCGCTGGTTCCGGCCGAGGGTGAAGTTGGCGATGTTGACGCCGTTCTCGCCCATCATGGTGCCCAGCACGCCGATGATGCCCGGCACGTCCTGGTTGGTGGTGTAGACCATGTGGCGGCCGATCTCGGCGTCGATGTTGATGCCCTTGATCTGGATGAAGCGCGGCTTGCCGTCCGAGAACACCGTGCCCGCGACCGAACGCTCGCGCTTCTCGGTGACGACCGTGACCTTGACGTAGCCCTCGAAGGTGCCGGACTGGTCCTGCTTGGTGGTCGAGATCTGGATGCCGCGCTCCTTGGCGATCACCGGGGCCGAGACCATGTTCACGTCCGGGTTCACCTTGCGCATGATGCCCGCGACCAGCGCCGAGTTCAGCGCGGCGAGGTTCATCTCCGAGACGACACCGTCATAGAGGATGTTGATCGCCTTGATCGGCTCATCGGTCATCTGGCCGATGAAGTTGCCCAGATGGCCCGAGAGACCGATCCACGGGCCCATGATCTTCGCTTCCTCGGCGGTGATCGAGGGCATGTTGATCGCGTTGGTCACGGCACCGGTCAGCAGGTAGTCCGACATCTGCTCGGCCACCTGCAGCGCCACGTTCTCCTGCGCCTCGGTGGTGGCGGCCCCCAGATGCGGGGTGACGACGACGTTGGGCAGGTTGAACAGCGGCGAGTTGGTCGCCGGCTCCTCGGCGAAGACGTCGAAGGCAGCGCCGGCGACGCGGCCTTCGGTGATCGCCTCGGCCAGAGCCGCCTCGTCGACGAGACCGCCGCGGGCGCAGTTGACGATGCGCACGCCGGGCTTGAGCTTGGCGATGTTCTCCTTGGACAGGATGTTCTTCGTCTGGTCGGTCAGCGGCACGTGCAGCGTGATGAAGTCGGCGCGCTTGAGCAGCTCGTCCAGCTCCAGCTTCTCGACGCCGATCTCGGTGGCGCGCTCTTCCGACAGGAAGGGGTCATAGGCCACGACCTTCATCTTGAGGCCATGCGCGCGGTCGATCACGATCGAGCCGATATTGCCGGCGCCGATCACGCCCAGCGTCTTGCCGGTGACCTCGACGCCCATGAAGCGCGACTTTTCCCACTTGCCGGCATGGGTCGAGGCGTTGGCCTCGGGGATCTGGCGCGCAACGGCCATCAGCATCGAGATCGCATGCTCGGCGGTGGTGATCGAGTTGCCGAAGGGCGTGTTCATCACGATGATGCCCTTCTTCGACGCGGCCGGGATGTCGACGTTGTCGACACCGATGCCGGCGCGGCCGATGACCTTGAGGTTGGTCGCGGCCTCGATCAGCTTCTCGGTGGCCTTGGTGGCCGAACGGATCGCGAGACCGTCGTAGTTGCCGATGATCTCGGCCAGCTTTTCCTTGTCCTTGCCGAGCTTCGGCTGGAAATCGACCTCGATGCCGCGATCGCGGAAGATCTGCACGGCGGCGTCGGAGAGGGCGTCGGAGATGAGAACCTTGGGCATGGAATGCTCCTGTGGCGGTCGGACGGGTGGCGTCCGGGGAATAGGGAGGAAGGGGGCGCCTCAGCACGCCCCCGAAGGGGGTCAGGCGGCTTCGGCCTGCGCCGCGATCTCGGCCTCGAAGGCCCAGTCAAGCCAGGGCATCAACGCCTCGAGATCGGCGGTCTCGACCGTGGCGCCGCACCAGATGCGCAGGCCGGCCGGGGCGTCGCGATAGGCACCGATGTCGAGGGCCACGCCCTCCTTCTCGAGCCGCTTGGCCACGGCCTTGGCAAAGGCGGCCCCGTCCTTGATGCGCTCATCGGTGAACTTCAGGCAGACCGAGGTGTTCGAACGGGTGGCCGGGTCCTCGGCTAGGTTGGCGATCCAGGGACGCGCGTCGCAGAAATCCCAGATGACCTTGGCATTGGCGTCGGCGCGGGCCTTCAGCCCCTCCAGCCCGCCGACCTCGCGGCCCCAGGCCAGCGCGACGAGATAATCCTCGACGCAAAGCATCGACGGCGTGTTGATCGTCTCGCCCTTGAAGATACCCTCGATCAGCTTGCCGCCCTTGGTCATGCGGAAGATCTTCGGCAGCGGCCAAGCGGGGGTGTAGCTCTCCAGCCGCTCGACGGCGCGGGGGCTCAGGATCAGCATGCCATGCGCGGCCTCGCCGCCCATCACCTTCTGCCAGGAGAAGGTGGTGACATCGAGCTTGTCCCAGGGCAGATCCTGCGCGAAAGCGGCCGAGGTGGCGTCGCAGATGGTCAGGCCCGCGCGATCCGCCGGAATCGCGTCGCCGTTCGGCACCCGCACGCCCGAGGTGGTGCCGTTCCAGGTGAAGACGACGTCGGTGTCGTAATCGAGCGAGGCCATGTCGACGATCTGGCCGTACTCGGCGGTCTTCACCTCGGCGTCGATCTTGAGCTGTTTCACGACGTCCGTGACCCAGCCCGCGCCGAAGCTCTCCCAGGCGACCATCGTGGCTTTACGGGCGCCGAGCATCGACCACATCGCCATCTCGACGGCGCCGGTGTCCGAGGCGGGCACGATTCCGATCCGGTAATCGGCGGGGATGCCGAGGAGCTCGCGCGTTTCTTCGATCGCGGCGGCGAGCTTCGACTTGCCGATGGCAGCGCGGTGCGAGCGGCCGAGCGGTGCGTCGGAGAGCTTGTCGAGGCTCCAATGGGGGGGTTTGGCACAGGGGCCGGAGGAAAAACGCGGATTCGACGGACGGGTGTCCGGAGTCGTTTTGACCATTGCTGGTATCCTTGCAGATAAGCGCCTCTCGTTGGGGAGAGGTGTCCCGCCGCCGCAGATACGCCCCCTCCTGCGCTTTCACAACGGGGAAATTGCCGTTAAGGCAGCGCCAAACGTCGCAAGCGGGCCATCCCGCGCCACTATCGGAAACTTTTCCCCATGTTCACCGCGCTCCTTCTCTCCGCCCCCGGCACCAAGCTCGACCCGATTCTCGCCGAGAACCTGCGCAGCGCCTGGGGCGGCAGCGCGCTTGACTGGCTGTCGCCCGGCGAGGCGGTGGAGTTCGGCCTCCCGGCGATGCCGGACAATCGCTGGGACGTCTGGGCCGATCTGCAGCAGGCGCGCGTCGATCTGGTGATCCAGCGGACCGACGGGCGCCGCAAGAAGATGCTGCTCGCCGACATGGACAGCACGATGATCCAGCAGGAATGCATCGACGAGCTGGCCGCCGAAGCAGGCGTCGGCGAGCGCGTGGCCGAGATCACCAAGCGGGCGATGAATGGCGAGCTCGATTTCGAGGGCGCGCTGATCGAGCGCGTGGGCCTGCTCAAGGATCTCGACGAGGCGGTGATCGCCCGGGTGCTGGAAAGCCGCATCACCCACATGCCCGGCGGACGCGAGTTGATCGCGACCATGAAGGCCCATGGCGGCCACGCGGCGCTGGTTTCCGGCGGCTTCACGGCCTTTACCGAAGTGGTGGCCGAGGCGCTGGGCTTCCACGAGCATCGCGCCAACACGCTGCTTGCCGTGGGCGGCAAGCTCACCGGCGACGTGGCCCGCCCGATTCTCGGCCGTGAGGCCAAGGTGCAGGCGCTGCACGAGATCACAGAACGGCTCGGGATCACCCCCGAGGACGTGATCGCCGTAGGCGACGGGGCCAATGATCTCGGCATGCTCGGTCTTGCCGGGACCGGGGTGGCGCTGCACGCCAAGCCGGTGGTGGCCGAGCAGTGCGAGGTCCGGGTGAACCACGGCGACCTGACGGCGCTGCTCTATATCCAGGGTTATCGCCGCGCCGAGTTCTCTGCCTGAGGGCACGGTTCTCCGCTCGGGCGCACAACCCCAGTTCACGTTTTGATCTTGCTCGAATCGCCGTCTCGTCGGAGACTTGGAGGGCGAGGCAGGAACTGGCGTCGAAATCGGCGGGCAGCAGCCACCACAAGGGGGAGACACGGCCATGGCCGACAAGCGTTTCATGTATATCTATCACGGCGGCAGCGACATGCGGCAGCCGGAGACGGACGAGGCCCGCAACGCCGAGATGGCGCGCTGGCAAAGCTGGATGGACGGCATCCGCGACCATATCGCCGACGAGGGCGCGCCGGCCGGGAAATCGCACACGGTCAGCCGTGACGGCGTTGCCCATGACGGCGGACCGAACCCAGTCTTCGGCTACACCCTGGTCAATGCCACCGATATCGACGAGGCGATCGCGATGGCGAAGGACTGCCCGATGGTGCTCGACGGCGGCAGTATCGAGGTCTGCGAGGCGATGCAGATGTGAGCCTTGCGGCCGGCCCGGCGCTGTACGGGGCCGGCCGCGCGCGGTTCGACCGCCGGGGTTTGCGTATTTCTGGAACAAAGTTGTCGGCGACGGCCCCTTAGGCTGTCGCTGCGCAATCTGGGTCAGCCGAGCAGCACGGGCGCCGGACGGATCGCACCGACCTCGGTGCCGCGCCAGTTCCTGAGCACCGGCCGCATCCGCCTGACCGTGGCCGGATGCGCGGCATCGAGCACGCCGAGCCGCACCAGCAGCGCCGCAATGGCGCATTCGCTGGCACGTGTAGTGCCGTCGGTGATCTTCACCGCGACCCCGAGCCGCTGCGCCGGAAGGATCGCCACGAAGACACCCTCGGCCCCGGTCTTGATCGCCACGCCGTCCATCGCGCGCATCAGCTCGGTGCAGGCGCGGCCTTCGCCCGCCACCAGTTCGGGATGCGCAACCATCGCCTCGCGCAGCCGCACCATTGCGCGCTCGCGGGCATCGCCATCGGGCCGTGCGGCGGCAAATCGCGCCATGGCGCGCGCCAGCCCGGTCATCGACGTGGCGAAGTTCGGCGCCGAGCAACCGTCGATGCCGTAGAACGGGCTCGGCTCGCCGGTCACCTCCTCGAAGGCGGCGCGCACCGCCTGCTGCACCGGATGATCGGGCAGCTCGTAATCCGGGCCGCCCCGCAGATGGCGGTTCAGGGTGAGAAAGCCCGCATGTTTGCCGGAGCAGTTGTTGTGAATCTGCCGCGGCGCGCCGTGGGCGCGGATCAGCGCCTCGCGGGTCGGTTTGTCGCGCGGCGTCTCGGCGCCGCAGCGGTAATCCTCATCCGCGAATCCCTGGCGCGTCAGCCATTCCGAGATCGGCCCGGAATGGATCGCCGCGCCCTGATGGCTGGCGCAGGCCAGCGCCAGTTCGCGCGGCCCCAGCCCCGCCGCCTCCGCCGCGCCGCTTTCGATCAGCGGCAGAGCCTGGATCATCTTGCACGACGAGCGCGGATAGATAATCGCCTGCGGGTCGCCCAGCGACCACGTCACCTCGCCGTCGGCGTCGCAGATCACCGCATGACCGCGATGCACGCTCTCGACGCGGTCGCCGCGCGTGACCTCCACCAAGACCGCGTCGTTCCGCGCAGGGTTGTCGATTTCGTGGTCGATCAGTTCCGTACCAAGCATCTGGTCCTCCGGCCATGAGCCACCCCGTGACAAATACGCCACGGTTCCGGCCGCGAAGGACCGCGCCCCTGTTTGGGCGGAGATCCGCGCAGACATGTGACCGCGCGGGGCTTTCCCACGGGACGGGAATCTTGATAAGCCTCTGGCTATCGAGTTGAACCCGCCCCTTCCAGTCGAAAAGGCGCCGGGGGCATCCACGAGGCCAGACAGCTGGAGGCTGCTAAATGATGTCACGACTTTTCCGCGCGTTCGGGTCCCTGACGGCAGGTGCGCTCATCGCCGCCGCCGCCACGAGCGCCGTCGCGCAGGAGGCGTCGAACCGCGTCGCCGCAGAGACCGACTGGAGCGTGTTTCAGGAAACCGATCCGGTCGAATGCTTTGGCGTCTCGGCCCCCAAGAGCCAGCTCAACACCAAGGATGGCCAGCCCGTCACCGTGAATCGCGGCGAGACGCTGCTCTTCGTGTTCTATCGCCCGGCGCAGGGCGTGAACGGTCAGGTGACCTTCACCGGCGGCTACCCCTTCGCGTCCGGCTCGACCGTGACGCTTGAAGTCGGCGGGCAGGACTTCCAGCTCTTCACCGAAGGCGACTGGGCCTGGCCCGCGACGCCGCAGGACGACGCGGCCATCGTCGCGGCGATGAAGCGCGGCGCCGAGGCCGTGCTGACCGGCGTGTCCGGCCGCGGCACCCAGACCAAGGACACCTTCTCGCTGCTGGGCTTCACCGCGGCCGTGGACGAGGCCGCCAAGCGCTGCACCAGCTGATCCACCGCCCTTCCGGGGCGGCCCCATGACATGAGAGCGGGTCCGGTTTTCCTTGATGACCGGGCCCGCTTTCCCATATGAGCCGGGCAGCCCCGGCCCCGAGGTACCCCCGATGACCGCCCCCGTCACACCGACCGCCCCCATCACCCAGGACGTCCACACCATCCCGCGCAAGGCGCCGGAAGGCCCGACCAATCTCGTCGGCCTGCGCCGCGAGGC
>Ga0310345_10001182_pt1 | contig 30535 bp, 33 predicted proteins | sample HC15DNA20500_MG_FD_204667 | JGI IMG/M metagenome (GOLD analysis project Ga0310345, IMG submission 204667) | Marine microbial communities from station ALOHA, North Pacific Subtropical Gyre - HC15-DNA-20-500_MG | ecosystem: Environmental > Aquatic > Marine > Oceanic | place: Pacific Ocean: North... | reverse complement strand
GCGGCCGGCGTTGACCAGCTCGATCATTTGCTGGCGGAACTCCGGTGGGTAGGGAGGACGGGTTTTGGGCATGGTGGACAGATCCTAAGTCAAAGGAGAATGTGTCCACGGAACCGGGTCAACTCCAGGAGGATGCAACACCACCACGCTTTAGGACCGAGAACTGCCAGATGTTGCCCTCCGCAGAAGGCAGGTGCCACCCTGCTTTCATGAACTCACGCTGCACGTTCAGTCCCAGTCGATCAGGCTTGCCCTCCGGTGCTGCCTCCTCATTCTCTTCCGCATAACGGCGGAAGATGGCGGGAGAGACCAAGATCATCCCTTGAGGCACGAAATGAACAGGTGCACCGGATTGGTTGTAGAGGATCTCGCGAGTCTGCAATCCGTGTTGGAGCCACTGCATGAAGGCAATCGCCATGGGCGATGCCTTCTTCGCCTGGCCCGCGCCCTTCGCGTCCCCCGGCAATTTCGGCAGGGCTGGCCCAGGCAAAGCCACTGGTGTGGCGGCGGACTGTTGAGGCTGGGCTTGCTGAGGCCGTGCAGCAGGAGCAGGACTTGATTTCTTGATGGATTCGCTCGGGCCTGGTGGCGCGGCTGCAGGCTGCTTGCCCGGTAGCTTGGGAGAGATCTGAGCCGTACGTCCGGTAAAGGCCGGAACCTCGCGTTGCGACAGGGCGCCCAGGCATGACTCATCGAGATCGAAATCCACTGGTGGCTTCTTCTTCGCGGCGCCAATGGTTGCGGATGTAGCGCCTGGAGTTGACCCAGTCGTCGATGGTTGTGCAGGGGGGGCATCCGCCCCCCCTGCAGCAGGTGCTGCAGCTTGCGGTTTGGCAGTTGGCGCAGGCGTCGACGTTTGCTTTGGCCCAGCCACTGAGACAGGCTTCGGCCCCCTGATTGCTGCAGGCTTTGGTGCAGCTGCAGGCTTCGGATTTGCTGGCTCACCGCCCCCTGGCGCAGCAACCGATGCATTGAGGGCTTGCTGATCCTGGTCCACCAGATCGTCTGCATCAACGACTGCCGTAGCCATGGCCTTTTGATCCATCTCCTGTGCAGTTGACTCGTCTGTATCAACTGCCGGTGCCGAGAGGACTGTCTCAGTGTCTGGTGCTCGCCCCTCATCTTTCAGGTGAGGCTCAATCCGGCCATTCATGACCGCAGGGTATTGCGTCGGATCGTCCCACAGCTTCGCAAGTGGGAATCGCAGCAGGCTCAGCCGATGTGCGTACCCATCGCCATCCTGACCATGCACTGTCGCATACCAGATTGCTTTGCCTTGAGGGCTCAGTTGGATCATTCCAAAGTCTTGCCAAGTATCGAAAAGCCGATCGTTCTTGGCGTCGCCGGGCACGCCTGCATCATCCCCGGCGTGCTTGCGAATGTGCTCTCTCAGCGTGTCGGCCAGGCGCTTGGCAACGAACCACACAGCTCCGTCAAACACCCAGCCAGCAGCTCCATCGCGATTAAGCGGCAGTGCGCCTTGCCTCAGCAAGTCAACCATCGCTGATTGCAGCAGCTCATGAAGGGGCATCGTCGTGGCCGTCGAGAACCTTGCACGCGTGCCCTGCACCAGGTTGCGAGAGGTCGAGAGCTGGTCTGCCCGCTTGACAATCTCTCCCAGCACCGACTGGCGGCCATCTCCGCCCAGAAACTGCGTCAGCTCTTGAAGAATTGCAGGCTGCTGCGCCAGAAAACTGAGTGCATTCCTTGATGCCATTCGCTGCAGCAAGATCACGCCCAGCTTGGCGTGTGCGGTGTAGTCGCGTTCAGCCTTCGGGGCAAAGCCGACCAGGTACTCGCGCGCAGAGCAGTCAACCAGTGAGCCAGCAATGGGCATCCATCGCAGAGTCTCTTTGCCTCGTGGGCCAACCCACGTAATGCGCAAGTCCGCAATGGGTTTGCCCACGTCATGGAGCAACGCTGCATAGAAGACCGCATAGGTCCACCAGTCGCGTTGATGTGCGACATCCTCCGCCGCGCCGCCTTTGGGCAACAGGTACCCGTTGCGAAACTTCATCGCAGCAAGCACCACCTCCAGTGTGTGTCCAAGCAAGCCGCCCCTGTGCGCGTGATGGTGGGCCTCAGACGCGGGAAACAACTGGGTGAACTCTGCATACGCCAACACCGCAGGCAAGAAGTCCCTCTCAAATGTCAGTCGGCTCAAGCGGCTTTCCCGCAAGAGCGCCTCCATCGTTTCCTGGGCATCGACAAGCTGCAGCAGCTTTTGCCCAGCAAAGACGCGCAGCCATTGCGCCTTGGCACCAGCAACCTCCTGTTCAATGTCGGCTCGGGATGGTGCCGGGGCGGGCTGGGCCGGTGTCGTGGGCGCTGTTCTCGCAGTGCGACGAGCGTGCAGCAGTGCCCACCACTTGAGCACGTTCCTGCTAAGCACCTTCATGTCGATGAACTTTGGCACGAACGCCGCAGCAAACAGCCCAACTGCTGCAAGACCCAAAGCGGAGGCGATCAGTTCAGCCATGGTGAAGGCAAGACTCGCTTGTCAGCGCAGTCCGTTCTGACGAACATAGCTGGCCACCAGGTGATGCCTCAGCTGATCAATGTTGATGCTGGGTTCTGGAGTCTTCCAGACTCGCAGCACATCGCCCTCCCCGCCTTGCGTCACAAAATCGAGCCAGGCCACGTTGATGGGATCCCAGGGGGTCAGCTCACGGCCATCTCGGCCAAACCACGAGGCATGCCAGTGAACGACAGGCAGCTTGCAGATGTCCACTGCGACCTGGCCCAACTGGATGTTGGTTTGGCGCCCTTTCTTCACGCAGTAGCCAGCCAATAACTGCCTCAGGCCAATCAATGGATCGTCCGCTTGCGGAATGTGTGCTTCAAATCCGTCGTAGTTGCCCAACCAGAGCAGCATGGTGTGCGTCCAGTTCGCAAAGCCCATGGCTTGGAGATAGCGCGCGATTGCATAGGGAGCATGCTCGCGATCCAGAAAATCACGATTGGGCTTGCCGTTATCGGCGCGTTCGGATGGTGATGGGATTAGGCGCATTACATGAGACATCGGGCCAGCATACTGATCCGCAGCAACGACCGACCCATGAAACATTGGTTCATGAGGCGACGGGTTTTAGCTTGCGACTGGAAAATCAATGTGCTATGGCGCAGTGTGGATTGTCAATCAGATCAAGGATCGACGTGTAGCACAGGCGTATTTGGGCACCAGGCCGCCCTCGGCCGACGAGGTGCCCACCCCTACCCCGTAAACCGCCCTTTCCCGTTCCTGTAGATCCTTGCGCCACCTGCTCACCTGCAAAGCAGGTGGCGCGCCCTTTGAATAGGCCCCTTAATCCCGTAGCGCCTTCCTGCCCGTAACCGACGCCCCCCGGCGTCGGGCATTTGCAGTCCTTCACCTTTCGCCACCTCGGGCCATCAGCGCCGGGAATCTGCGTGCCTACACGACGGATCGCACTGCGTCAAGCCGAAAACCTGTTTTACGTGCCGGAGGGTTTCGCCTGACACAGCGTGCGGTCTTTCACAAACTTCGTCCTGAACTGGCGGCGGAACCACCAGGTCCCCCACCCCACGGGCAACCAAAGGGTGGGGCCTTCTCGACTTGTTTGGAGAACGAAAGATGGCATGGCGGCTTTGCAGGTACTTGCTAGCGCTGATCGGGATTGCAGCGACGTCAAGTGTGTGTGCCCAACTGCCGGCCACGGTCGGCGTTGATGGCGAAATTCAGGTTGCTCGATACAGCAGCTTGACGAATGAGCCCGAACCGGCACTGAGCAATCCACTCGCGGTCATTGCGACAGTCAATTTCCCACGCGGGCATGTGACCTCGGTTGGCGATGCCATCGCGTACCTGCTGATGCGCACCGGGTATCGGTTGGTGGAGAAATCAACACTCTCGACTGCGGTTCAACAAGTCATGGACCTGCCGCTGCCCGAGTCGCACCGTCGTCTTGGGCCGATGAAGGTTGAGGCGATGCTGGGGGTGATCTTGTCCGATCCTTACATGCTCAGCGTGGATCGTCTGCAACGAACCATCGCTTATCAGGCGCCACAAGCGGATGCCCCCGCAGCCCCACTCGCTCCTGTTGCTCCAGCTTCACCGGCTGAAAGCGATCCCAAGCCGAAGCAGGAAGCACCCCAGGCATCTCCGTACACGCCCTGAACGAAAACATCATGAGCGACACCACCAACTCATCCTTTCCTGACTCGGGACTCGAATCCGAGCGTCCATCCCGTCAGAAACCTCAGTTCTCTTCGTCCAGCCATACCGCCAAGAGCGCCTCAGGCAAGGCCCAGTCCTCTTCCAAGACCCTCATCTTCGCCGCAGGTGCAGCAGCGCTGCTGGCCATTGGAGTACTGAGCTGGAACTCGCTTGCCAAGCGCGGAGCCGAGCCACAGAAGGCCGTATCTGCGGGAGTGCTGTCGTCAGGCTCTGATGGCGACGAACTCGTACCGCCAGTGGCCGCAGCATCGGCGCCGAAATCCACGGCAGACAACATCCGCGACTTGATCGGCGAGGTCAAGGGCATTGCAGGCGCGATCACTGAACTGGTCAACGGCCAACGTCAGACCAATGAGGCGCTGACTCGACTGGAGGGTGAAGTCCAGGCGATGCGGACGGACATCGACGAAATGCAGGCAAAGCAAGTGGCAGCTGCTCGCCCTGCTACCTACAGGGCTCGCGTCCGCAAGATTGCCCCCAAGCCCGTTGAACCAGCACCCCCTCCGCCGCCGCAAGCGAAAACCGAACTGCTGGGCGTAGACGTGTGGAATGGTCGGCCTTCGGTTGCCGTGAAAACAGGGGTCCCTGGCGACACCAAAGTTCGCTTCCTGCACGAAGGCGATGCAACTCCGAATGCATACGTCCAAAAGGCCAGCGCAGAGGATCAGCGGGTGGTCTTCGGCATGGTCGGGGGACAGCAAGTGGTTTTGACACGCGATCCGGAGTAAGGGCGTATGAGGATCACCCGAGCATCCCAAGCCATGGTCATCGCCGCAATGGCCATTTCGATGGCTGAGGCTTGTGCCCAGACCACGAACGTGGTCACGCGCAACACGACCACTTCGACAACACAGCCTCAGTCCGCTGCGACAAGCTCTGCGGGGCTGTCGTCCGCCGATCTGGAGTTGGCGAAGATGTGGGGCCTGACAAGCGAGGAAATGCGGCGGGCAAAGCTGCTTTTGGCTGGCCCTCGGGGGACTTTTTCCCAGCCGAATCTGTCGCCGTTGGAGGCGCTGGGCATTCACGCGCGGACACCGGCTGAGCGCCAGAAGTACGCTCTGGCATTCGCTCGCGCCCTGCACGATGACACGGAGAGGGTCCTGGCCTGGACCCGAACTGTCGAGCAAGCTCGGAGGGCGGCATACGGCACAGAGCGCGTGATCGACTTTTCCGGGGCCACTGACAAGCCGGTCGTAGATCCAGGCATTGCGGCAGCAGCTCGGGTGCCTCGCAGCGCTTACACCCCAGCGCCTCAAAAAGCTGCGCCCGCGCGCAAGTGAGTCAGTGACATGGATCGCCGCACACTGCTTCAGCTTGCCGCTTGCGGCTTGACTTGCGCAACCCTGCCATCGGCGTTCGCCGCATCGGCGCGCAACAAGTCTGTGCGCCCCGCTCCGCTGCCACCCGGCTACCGGGCCGTGGCGGAGCGCATGGGGGTTCCGCCATTGATTCTCTACGGTGTGGCGCTGCAAGAGTCGAAGATGAAGTTCGGCGAACATGCCCTGCCCTATCCATGGACTCTTTGTGTTCGCGGAGACGCCAAGCGATATGACTCATACCGCGAGGTTGTAGCTGCCTTGAAGCACTACGTGACAAGTGGCATCACGAACGTTGACTGCGGGGCCATGCAGGTCAACTGGCGTTGGCACAAGGAACGGTTGAGGACGTTCCGTCAAGCCCTTGACCCTTACCCCAATCTGTTCGTGGGCGCTCAGATCTTGGTGGATCAGTACCGGGTGACTGGCGACTGGTTCAAGGCGGTCGGCCGCTATCACAACCAGGTCGATCTGGCCCGAGCACAGCGGTATGCCACCCAGGTCTTCAGCAGGATTCCGACGATTCCTCGCAAGGGTGGTGCCCATGGGTAATGCGATTTTGTGGTCAACCCCGTGGACCGGCAGCAGCGTTGTTGTCACGTTCATGCTTGTGGGGTTGCGGACGGTTGCTGGCTTGCTTGCGGACACATCGACACATCAGGGCTACCTCCTGCGGGTGTTGTCGATGTCCCACCGTAAGCTTGTCGGCGGGTTGACCACGCTTTTCTTCGCCGCTGCGGCAAGTGCCCAGGGCTTGCCCGTACTTCACGAGGGTGATGGAGGTGTGCCCCTGGGGCCGTACATGGTCCAAACGATGTCGGCGAACGATGAGCCAGGCACTTCCGCGCTTGTCACATTGCCTATCAGGTCGGGTTTGAAATCAGGGGTCATGCTGGCCTCGGCTACATGGCCACGATCGAGCTGGATCAGCTCGCCGTTCTTCGTGATTGGTGCAGATGAGCGGTCCGTGCGCTGGCTGATCGCCAACAAGCAACAGCTTCAGAGCTTGGGGGCCACTGGTCTCGTCGTGGACGTTGCCACAGAGCCGCAATTCAAGGCCCTGGAGAAGGCAGGTGACGGGGTTGTGTTGATGCCTTGGAGCAGCCCCTGGCTGACCGCTACCCTGAAACAGGTTAATGGCGGCGTGTATCCCGTCCTGATCGGCGTCGATGGCCGACTTCAACAGAATCTGATGGCACCCAGGGGTGACAAACATGAGTAATGCCAACGTGCTGGACTGGCGGCTGCGCCCTGCGGTCGAGCTGCAAAGTGCGGCAGTTGCTGGCGGCATTTCAGCCGTCGCTGCGGTGGCTCCGTGGGCACTGATGATGCAGCCCGCCCAAGGCGCAGTCACTGCTGCCCTTGCCGGAGGCTTTGCGCTTTGGCGCGGCTGGCAAGGCAAAGAGATCCTGCGCTATCGCCAAGGGCTCAAGTTTCAGCGCCTGACCTACATGGCGCCGCACAAGATCCCCGTCGGGCGTGACGATCTATACCTCGGGCATGGATTCGAGTTCACCCAGCGGCATACCCAGCGCCTGGTAGATGCAGCGCACCCATCGGCAGAGCCGTTTGTCACACCCAAGGCATGGGAGATACGCGCCCGCAAGTTCGCCAGCGAGCTGCGCGGCTGGGCGCTGGGCACCATTGAAAAGCGTTCGCCCCGGCTGACAGCCAAAGCCGCCGCCATCAGGCCCCTGGTCCTGGCCACGCTCTTTGTCACTGGCAGTACCTGGTGGGCCAACCCGTTTCAGCCCTACATGGAGGGAGAGGGGTCGACCATCCTGCACGGTGTCGGCCTGGATGAAGAGCCGATCGCGCTCAAACAATCTGCCCGGCCGGGCCACATGCTGGTGCTCGGCACCACGCGGGTGGGCAAGACGCGTCTTCTTGAAGTGCTTGCGACCCAAGACATCCATGCGGGCCATGTCGTGATCGTCATTGATCCGAAGGGCGACGCAGAACTCATGAAGCGGATGTACGCGGAGGCTGAGCGCGCAGGCCGACTCGACCAGTTCTACATCTTCCACTTGGGATACCCGGAGATCTCCGCCCGATACAACGGAATCGGCAACTTCAGTCGCATCACCGAGGTGGCTACCCGCGCTACCAATCCCCTGCCCTCGGCGGGCAACTCTGCTGCGTTCAAAGAGTTCAGCTGGCGGTTCTCGAACATCGTTGCGCAGGCCCAGGTCGCATTGGGTCGGGTGCCGACCTACGAAACTCTGCTGCGAGACATCACGGCAATTGATCCCCTTTTCGTGGACTATGCAAAATTGGTCCTGAGTCGAGAGCAAGCTGCAGGGCGCATTGCAAACTGGACAGCAAAGCTGGAGGACATCGAGGCCAGCCTTGGCAAGAAGGATCGCAACAGCCCTGTGCCGCGATCGCTCCAAGACCGCATGCCTTCGCTGACAGCGATGTGGATGCTGGTCAAAGAGCTGCGCTTGACCGACCCGGTCTTGGCGGGCCTCGCAACCGCTGTCTCCTACGAGAAGTCGTTCTTCGAGAAGATCATCGCCTCGCTCGGCCCCTTCCTGGAGAAGCTGACCACGGGTGCCATCGCCAAGCTCATCAGCCCGGACTACTTCGACGAGGCCGACCAACGTCCGATCTTTGACTGGATGCAAGTCATTCGCCAAGGTGGGATCGTCTACGTCGGGCTTGATGCGCTCTCTGACGCTGTGGTCGCTGGTGCGGTGGGAAATTCGATGCTCGCCGACCTGGTCAGCGTTGGCGGCAAGCTCTACAAAGAAGGGCTGGATCCGCACAACCCGCGCGGCGACATCGTCCTGCCGAAGGTGTGCTGCCACTTCGACGAGATCAACGAGATCGCTGGTCCAGAGTTCGTTCCCATGGTCAACAAGATGGGTGGCTCTGGCTTCTGCATCACCGCATACAGCCAAGCCATTCAGGACATCGAGGCAAAGGTGGGCGACAAGGCCAAGGCGGAGCAGATCTTGGCCAACTTCAACCACCTGGTGATGCTGCGTGTGCGCTCGCAGGCCACGGCCGAGTTCTTCACGGATCAGCTGCCGCAGGTCAATGTGACCACCCTGACCATGGTCAGCGGCGTCACAGACAGTGCTGCGGAAGGCACCGGCAAGGACTTCGTCAGCAACAACCAAGACCGCGTGGGCACCGACCGTGTTCCGCTGATCACGGCTGCCGACGTGATGCGGTTGCCAAAGGGGCAGGCTTTTGTTCTCAAAGAGGGCAACCGTCTCTACAAGATCCGAATCCCCCTTGCGGACACCACCAACGATCCCTATATCCCCGAGTCTTTGCGATCCGTTGCTGACGACATGAAGAAGCGATATCGCACGTCGCAGCAGTGGTGGACTGAGACTGACTGGCTCTCCAACTCGCCTATCGGACTCCAGGGCACCGTTCCCATCGTGATGGATGCGCCCGCTGGCATCTTCGATGGCGAAACCGGCGATGGAGGCTCGGCCTCTGTGGGTGGTGGCCTGGCTGCTCAATCGAGCGCTGGAAAGCAGGAGGCCGCGTGACGCCCCAGTCTGCACCTCGTCGGCCGATGCCAAACGGCAGCAGCAATGCTGGCCCCGTTGGTTGGACGCTCATCATTGTGCTCGGCCTGATTGGTTCGATCATCATGTCCTGGTTCATCGGCGTGGTGATCGAGATGGCGGGTTGCTACTCGATCTGGGCAGACAACTGCATGGGACACAGCCGCGACCTGGTCGCGGAAGATTTGAACTACATCGCCGCTGCGCCTAGGTCCATCTTGTTCCCTGACACCGTGGCGGTGGCGAACTGGCTGATCGGGTGGGTCGCCTGGCCCTACCAACACCTCCAGATCGAGCAGGTATACAACCACTACCAGGCGGTAGATCTCACTCAACTCAAGGGCATTCGCAAAGCGCTGGCCGCGATCACCAAGGACGGCAGCCGACTGCTGCTGATCTCGCAGTACGTGCTGCAAGACACCATGCTCCGGTTCGCGATTGCCGTATTTGCCGCCCCCGCCTTCGTCTTGGCTTGCCTATTGGGTGCCGTCGATGGCCTGGTCAGACGTGACCTTCGCAAGTGGGGCGGTGGCCGCGAGTCCTCATTCGTTTATCACAACGCCAAACGTGCCACGACCTGGTCTTGTGTTGCTGGTTTCACCCTCTACCTGGCTTGGCCGTTTGGCGGATTCAACCCGGCATACATGGTCTTGATTTTCACAGTGCTAGTGGCCTTTTCGCTGTCTACGGCCCTGGCCAGCTTCAAGAAGTACCTCTGATCCACATGGAGTTCACGATGAAACGCCTTCCCTTGACCGTCATTGCTGCGGTTGCGCTCACGTTCACTGGCGTTGCGCGAGCAGACGACGACGCTGAGCGAGAGGCACTCGCTCGAATCAGCTACGAGATTCAGCGGGTGCAGATCATGGTCGCGGAGGCCAGCAAGCAGGCCCCCAGTTCGCCGCGGGTCCGCTTCCGCTACGACTGGCTGCAGCGCGATCTGGACTTGATGCGCCAGGGCGTTGAAGCGCATGCCGATGCACCGCGTCAACCGCGCATCGTGCCGCCGCTTCGTGGCGACTACCGTCAGTGATCGAGAAGCACCATGAGCGTGATCACCGATGCCTTCCGAGATGCGTCCTCCGTGGATCCGTCCGCCATGTCGGTGGTGATCGTCTCCATCCTGTGCGCGCTGGTCATCGTGATGCTGGCCTGGGTGATCGTCAAACTCGGACAACAAGCCATTGAGGAGCCCGAGCATGGCCGAGATGTTTTCTTCTACGGCATCCGCGCCACGGTGCTCTTCGTTTTCGTGCTCGTGGCTCTTGTTGGAGCAAGTTGAATGACCGAGAGACATCTCTGCAACGAAACGCCTGACCTGGTCAGGCTCCCCCGCCCTCCCTGAGTCGGGCAAGCAGCCCATCAGAACGCACAGCACATCAATGGTTCCTGATTTCAGGACGCCAGGAGCCTCATTTTGCCCATCCATCCCAGGAGAAGAAGCATGACTTACATCAGCCGGATTGCCCGCATCGCGATGGCAGCCCTCAACAAACTCTCACCCACCTACCTCGCCACGATGCTGATGGTGGCATTCGCCACCCGTCCGGCATTGGCCGCACTGCCTGGCCAGATGCAGGTTCCCCAGGGCGCCAACGTCGGTCAAGGTGACTACATCAAGCTCTGGCAGTACATGACCAAGAGCGGTGTCAACGTCGCCGCGCTCATCATCGGTGCTGGCGTGTTCCTGTACTTCGCTGCGGGCTTCGTTTCCAAATTTGTCGAGTACCGCAAGGGCCGTGCCGAAGTTGGTGACCTCAAGGAATACGGCGTCGTCGGCACCACGGTGACGGTCATCGTCATCGCCTTGCTGACCGTCGGCGTGACCGTGATCGACTGATCCCAGGGTGAACAGTATGGCGCATGAAGGCAGCGATCACGACGACATCGAGGAATCCAGTGATGGGCGGGTGCCCCTCACGGATCTCGTCAATGTCGAACCACCGATTCTGAATGGCATGACTTCAACGGAAGCCACCTACGTCGGGATCGCAGCCTTCGTGCTCTGGCTGATCCTAGGCGGCATTCTCGCCTGGCTGGTCGGCTTCTGGCAGCTCATTCTCGGCGTGGCCACGTTCGGTCCCGTGGTGACCGTTTGGCTCGCCAGTCAGCGATTTGCCTCGATCAAACGAGACCGCCCGGACGGGTTCTACATGCAGCAAGTACGCCGTTGGATGGCGGGCATCGGCCTGCGCCAGTCCAGGTTGATCGACTACAGCGGACGCTGGTCGCTTGGCCGATCCCTTCCCAACGTCCGGAGCGCGTCATCGCGTCACCGCTGAAACGACCCATAGAACATCAACATCATGGCAAACGGCTACATCGACGCATTGCGCCAAGCGCAAAAGACCATCGGCACATTGAAGCAGGCCTTGTTCGGCGTCATTGCCTTGGGCGTGGTCGGCATGCTCATCGCTCGACAGCTCCCGGTCAACCTCTCCATCCACCCCGCACCCAACATGCGCGCTGGAGATGTGATTGAGGTGAAGGGGGGCGTTGCACCAGTGCCGTCTCCGAACGTCTACGGCTTTGCTATTTACATCTGGCAGCAAATCAACCGCTGGAGCACTGACGGATCCAAGGATTACGGAAGCCAGCTCTTCACGTTTCAAAACTACCTGACCCCCAGTTGCCAACAGCAGATCAAGGCGGACATCGAGCTTCGATCAGCGGCAGGCGAACTGTCCCAGCGCACGCGGTCACTGGGTGAAATCCCTGGGCAGGTGTTCACCGAAGAGCGGGTGATCGCCCAGGGCGAGTACGCATGGACGGTGCTGCTTGATCTGCAACTGCAAGAAACCGTGCGCGGCACACCTGTCAAGGATGCATTCATCCGCTATCCGCTGCGCGTGGTTCGCTACGACGTGGACCGCGAGAAGAACCTTTGGGGGCTTGCTCTGGATTGCTACGGCGATCAGCGCCCACAGCGACTTGACCCGGCCGAGGTGAAGGCTGCCGTCGCCCAGCGGGGCGTGGCCAAGGCCAAGAACGAGCCGCAGCCTCCCTCTGAGACACCCATTCAGCAGCGCCCCCCAGTGCAGATCGGAAATGAAGCAGCGTCCGCAGCGGTATCCGGCGCAGCAAGCACTGTCCCCGCTCCAGCGATCTTGCCGCAAGTCAGATCCGAGTCCATCAACTAATAGGTAGGAAGCTCACATGAGGCCCACACTCATCCTCAGACTGGCCTTGCTGCTGGTCGCCCAGGCATTCAGTGCAATTCACCCGGCCGCGGCGCAAACGCGCCCGACGACCGGGGCAGTCGAGATCAAGTCGGTACAGACAGGAGGCAGGGAGTCTCCAAAGAGCGGGGGCGCCAATGCCGCCCCGGCTGTACTCGCCAGTGCGGACGAAGGAGAAGAGGTTGAGCCAAGCAAGGGAATCGACCTTGGATCGACCGCAGCTCCTGCACAAGCGCCGCCCAAGGCCGCGACTGCTTTGCCCAAGCCTGCGGCCAAGGGTGCGGCTTCCGCTCCAAGCAACTGGCTTCCCACCGCTGTGGCACCCAAGGTGGCCGTCGGTGGTCACTCCACAGAGCGCGTTGTCTTCAATCGCCGCCCGATCAAGGTCACCCTGGAAGTCGGCAAAGAGCGAATGATCACCTTCCCCGGTGTCATTGCGATTCATGCGCCTGAGGGGCACGAATCGCAGGTGGCTATTCAAACGATCGAGCGGACAGCGTATGTCACTGCGCACGAACCGCTGACGGGGCTCCGCGTCATTGCAGAGGACCTGGATTCCGGGCGCATGATTCCTGTCGACCTGGTGGCGTCCGACTCCATCAAGGTTGTGACGGACGACCTGGAAATTTACGTCAGTCGGGGCGCCGAGGCGGCTAACGACGAGCGCATGGCTGTTGGCACTGAACCAGCCCCAGACATGGTGATGCTCACGCGGCATGCCGCACGGGCCTTGTATGCGCCCAAGCGCCTCATGAGCGTGAACCCTGCGATTCGCCCAGCTCCCGTGAAAGTGGCACCGGTTCCTGGCCTTTACAGAGGCTATCGGGTGCAGACCACCCCCATTGCGGCGTGGCGAGCTGGGAACCTTTACGTGACTGCGGTGAGGTTCTCAAATCAGGAGAAGACTCCTGTGGCCCTGGACATGGGCGACATCAGAGGCTCCTGGCTAGCGGCAACACCGCAGCATGGACGAATTCTTGAGGCTGGCAACGAAGCCGACACGACGGCCGTCTATCTGGTCTGCGATCGCCCGTTTGAGGCTTGCCGATAAAGGAGCGCCACATGGCAGCAATTCCACAGAACAAGCTCACGATTGGCCTCTCAGCGGTAGCTCTGGCTGTCGTAGCCTTTGTGCTCATCCGCGCGATGTCCGATGGTCCCGTCAAGGCAGGTGCCGGGCTGGAAGCTCCGCCTCTTGGGGCCTCGGCACCAGCGCCGGGCCTGACACTGGGGGCCGTCAAGCCTGGTGCAGATGCAGATACCCCGACCGAAACCATCAACACAGTGGTTGCGTCAACAAACGATCTCAAGCTGCAGGTGCAGAAGCTGGTCGAACAGAACCAGGATCTCAAGAACCAGAACGACGAGCTGAAGACTAATCGGGCGACCATCGTTGCCGAAGTGCGCGAGCAGGTGATGGCTGACGTCCGATCCGAGCAGGCGATGCGCGGTGCCGACGATGGCGCCAAGGGCGGGCAAACGTCCGGCGTCGTTGCGACCATGGAATCGGCGGTCTCAAACGCTGAGGGCTTATTCGGGGGGATCAAGGGCGGCGCTGGGGCCAAGGGCGTCCCGGCAGGCCTCGGCTTTGATGGCGCATCCTCTGACCCCTTGGCTCCCGAAGCCGCACGTGCACCGGCACCGCCTACCTACAAGGTGATCGCACCTGTTGGCTTTGAGTTGGCCAAGGGCGACGGCGGACGAGCTGGGCTTGTCCGCAAGAACGGAGCACCGGCTTCTCCAGCGCCGGAGCCTCGCGCCCAGGCGATGGCTGCTGGCCCGGCAGAAGAAGGCCCCGAGCCGTACCTCACGATTCCAGAGAACGCCACCTTGGCCAGCGTGACCGGGATGACCGCCCTGGTGGGCCGAGTTCCGATCGATGGCCGCGTGCAGGATCCCATGCAGTTCAAGGCCATCATCGGCCGCACCAACCTCGCAGCATCGGGCTGGGAACTGCCAGAGGATCTATCCGGCGTCATCGTCACAGGTATCGCTGTGGGCGACATGGCCCTGTCGTGCTCAGAGGGTCGCATCATCTCCCTGACCTTCGTATTTGACGATGGGACTATCCGTACCGTCTCCAAGCGTCGCCAGTCTGGCGGCGGCTCAAGCGACCCGGAAGGGCGTCTGGGGCACATCAGTGACATCTACGGTAACCCCTGCATTGCGGGCAAGTTCGTCACCAACGCCCCGGCTTACCTGACGGACATCGTCGGTTCAAAAGCCCTTTCTATCGGCGCCAAGGCATATGCAGCGGCGCAAACAAGCACTTCCGAAAGCGCAACGACGGGCTTGACCACGTCGTCTGTCACGGGCAGCCGTGGCGCATTCGTGTTGGGTCAAACAGCCGGTGGTGCAGCAGACGAGCTGGTCAGCTGGCTGATGCGACGGCTCAACAACTCGTTCGATGCTGTTGTCGTTCCTGCAGGAAAGAAGGTCGTCGTGCACATCGAGGAGGAAATCAAGATCGACAAGGACATCAAGGGACGGCGCCTGGATCACCGCAGCAGCCAAGCAAAGCGCCGTCTTGCCTCTGCAACCGTGAACACCTCTGGAGATAACCATGGACTGGATTGATCGCCTGCGCGCACCTCGGTGCTTCGCTGCAATGTGTGCATGCGCCGTCTTCGCGCTGACGGGATGCTCAGTGGTGGGGCCTCGCAGCTCACCCCTGCCGCAAGACGGTCCTGACATGGTCAGCGTCTACCGTGGACACCTGGAACAAGAGGGCACGGACGCCCAGGCCGTGCGTGAGCGTCTGCCGGTGCGCCCCGCCGATGACGACCAGATCAGTGTCCAGCGGCGTAGCGACCTGTCTCCGCTGCAGCAGCGGTTCCAGCGTCTGCCCAACCCGGATCTGGTGATGACGGTGTTTCCGCATCTGGCCAAAGGAAAGTACCCCATTCCGGGCTATGTGACGGTCTTTCCCATGTATGAAACCGTGGAGTACGCGATGCCCGGCGAAGTGTCAGCTCGCAGTGTTCGCAACGACGACGTGCTCTCCCAGTCCACCGAGGCTGGGGCTGCACGACCAGCGCAGAGTAGCGTGCCCAAGGGATACCGGCCGGTCCCCTCGCGTCAGTTTGACCCAGCCAAGAAGTGTGGAGGGGCCGCATGCTGATGGACCTCATCAAAGGGCGCTTGCCGAACTCGCTGAAATCGTCGGGCACCCCTCAAAAGCCGAAGACAGCCGCGTCCTCGGGCCACCCCAAGGCCAAAGGAAAGCCAACCTCTGGCCAGAAGCAGTCGCCACAGCCGACGAGCAAGCCGCTCACCGTCAGCGAGAGACAGCGTATGGCCCGGCGCCCACCCTCGTTCACAGAGCTGCTGCCGTGGACGGGCTTCGACCCGAAGGATGAGATCTTCTACTTGAAGGATGGCCGCTCCATCGGAGCGATCTTTGAGTTCACGCCGATCCCCACCGAGGCGCAGCCCGAGTCGTTCTTCGAGGAGCGCAGGCGTGCGGTTCAGGAGGCCCTGCAGTCGATTCCGGAGTCCGAATCGCCCTGGATCGCCCAGTGGTTCCTCAATGACGACCGCAACATCGATGCCGTCATCGACGAATTCGTCAACTACATCAAAAAGGTGCATGCCAAGAAGCGTGGGCGGGCCGAGGAAATTTTGAACTCGAAGTTCACGCAAGCCTTCATCGAGGAGCTGAAAGCGCACCTCGATTCTGTCTCGAAGGAAAGTGGCCTGTTCGTGGACACACAGGTCACAGGACAGATCTGGCGCGGGCAGGTGCGGCGCACCAGGTGCGTCATCTACAAGAAGTTCCCGACAGTCACCGAGGACGACACCGATCCTCGCGAGCAAATGGAGCAGGCCATCCGTGGGCTAATGTCGGCATTCACGGAAGCAGGTGTAGGCGTTCGGCGCCTCAATGGAGAGGACTTCTACAACTGGATGGTGCCCTTCTTCAACCGCAAGCCGGACTGGGCCAGCACACCGGCAGACATGCTCAAGAAAGCCCCATATCCCGGCGACGATGGCGATGGCTCCGACCCGCTGGGAGTGGCCTCCCCCATCTTTGGCTGGGATCTGGCGGAAGCGCTGTCTTTTTCCGAACCTGAGAGTGACCTTGACAATGGACTTTGGCGCTTCGATGGCATCCCGGTCAAAGCACTGACCTTGCAACAGATCAAGCGTCACCCCACGGTCGGGCACTTCACGGCCGAACGCAAACAAGGTAAGTCTGAGACGTTTGCGCGATTTGACCGCATGCCTGCCAACTCCATGCTCTCGATCACCGTGGTGATCGAACCGCAGCACCAGGTCAGCCGCCGCGTCGAAGGAATCCGCGATGCATCCAAGGCCAAGACCCCCTTGGCGGAACGAACGCACCAGGAATGCAACCGTGTGCTCAAGCGCATGGCCGATGACGACAAGCTCTACCCCATGGTCATGGTTCTCTATGTCAGCGGGAGCAATGACGTCGAGCTGGCCAGATCCATCTCCGATGTGAACGCACAGATGAACCCCACGGGCCTTCGGTTCATTGCGTCCAAGCACGACCTGACGCCACTGGATGCGTTCATTCGTGCTCTTCCCATGGCATTCGATCACGACTTCGACAGTAAGGAGATGCATCGATCGCGCCTGGTGTTCGCGTCGCAGATTGCTGCGCTGCTGCCGGTCTATGGGCGGGTCCGGGGCACAGGGCATCCAGGGTTCTTCTTCTTCAATCGCGGTGGCGAGCCCTTGCTGATCGATCCGCTCAACAAGAAAGATCGCAAGAAGAACGCCCACATGCTCCTGATGGGGCCTACAGGAGCTGGCAAATCGGCTTTGCTTGTCTATCTGCAGCGTCTGACCATGGCCGTGCACCGTCCCCGGCTGGTTCTGGTCGACGCGGGCGAGTCGTTTGGCCTGTCGGTTCAGGATTTCGCCGATCTTGGACTGTCTACCCTCTCAGTGAAACTGAACTCGGAGGCAGAGGTGAGCCTGCCTCCGTTCGTGCACGCCTGCAAGCTGCTGGAAGATCCGGAGGCCATGGCCACCTTCAACAAGGCTGAACGCATGCGCGGTCAACCTTCGGCTGCATCTACCGCTGACGAAGATTCTCCTGAGGCACAGGCACTGGCGGAGCGGATCGCAGCCTTGAAGGCTGAGTCGATGGAGCACGTCAGCGAGGATGAGCTTGACGAAGACGATGACGAATCTGGTGGAAAGAAGGAGGAAGAATCTGATCCGCGCGACTACTTGGCCGAAATGGTTCTTTCTGCCATCTTGATGATCACAGGCGGCGAAGCCAAGGAAGTCGAGCGGCTCACCAGAGCCGACCAGTACCTCATCAGCATCGCGATTCTGCGCGCAGCCAAGGCGTCCAATCAGGCTGGCAACCCCCACCCGAGGACTGAGGACGTTGCCATCGAGCTGATGGGCATGGTGAAAGACCAGGGGCTTTCAGAGAATCGGCGCCTGCGTGCCGAGGACATGGGCATGGCGATGATGGAGTTCACCTCGGGCATTCGTGGTCGGCTGTTCAACCGCTACGGCTCCGACTGGCCGGACGTGGATGTGACCTTGGTCGAAATGGGCGCGCTGACGAAAGACGGGTACGGAGACGCCCTCGCGTTGGCCTACACCTCCCTGATCGACAGCGTGCAGGCCCGTGGCGAGAAGACGCACTACGAAGGTCGTCCTATCGTGTTCCTCACCGATGAGGCTCACATCATCACCACGAACTCGCTGCTGGGCCCGAAGATCGCCAAGGGCACGAAGATGTGGCGAAAGCTGGGGATTTGGCTTTGGCTGGCCACCCAGAACATGAAGGACTTCCCCGACTCCATGAGCCGCGTCCTCTCGATGTGCGAATGGTGGCTCTTGCTGACCATGGACAAGAGCGAGATTGAAGAGGTGGCCCGGTTCAAGTCGTTGACTCGGGAGCAGCGGATGCTGATGGAGTCCACGACCAAGGAGCCCCCCAAGTACACGGAGGGTGTGCTGATCTCTTCAATCGGGCAAATGCTGTTTCGCAGCGTTCCCCCTCCCCTGTCCATCGCGCTGGCCATGACGGAGCAACATGAGAAGGCTGACCGTCTGAACTTGATGCGTGAACACGGATGCTCGGAAGTCTCTGCGGCGCGCCTTGTTGCCCGCCAGTTGGCCCACTCGCGTGAGGAAACCCTGGTGGCAGATGCTACGAAGAGCACACGGGAGGCATCTCATGCCTGACGCATCCCAGCGCGCCGCATGGCCACGCGCAGAGGTCGCTCAGGCGATCGAGCAGATTGATCGATCCATCGCGGACGCACGCACCAATGCCACACAGGTGCTGGCTTTGGAAGTGGATCCAGTTCTGTACACCGGCGTGGTCGAGATGTTGGTTCGCAACTGCGCTCAGCGCCGAGACGCACCTTTGATTTCCCTGAATGGTCATCCTTCCAGCCCGGCCAAGGCATACATCCATGGGCAAGCGCGCACCTGGTCAGATCTGGCCGGCGTTTCGGATGCACTGCGCGACCTGCCCACCGTAGTGATCTCCGACATGTCTGACATGCTGATGGAGATGCCTTCCCGGATGCGCCGACTTATCTCGGCGCTGGCCAGCAACGGTCGACTTGTTGTCTTGCTGGAAATCCAGGTCTCTACATCGTTGTTGCTTGGTCTGCGTGAGGACTGCCTGCGCCTGGCCAGCGACGTGGTGCGCTTGGTCGGCCCAGATCACCAGGAGGACAGCGAAAAGGCTGCGGCCGACCTTCTGGCACGTCTGCGTGCGCAAAGCACCGGATCAGATTGCGCCTGATATCGCCATTGGAGAAGCGTATGACGAAGCAAGCAACCATCATCAAGAACCAAAGGCCGCGCCTCGGCCTGATCATCGCCTGTCTCATGGTGTGCGCTGGGGTCCAGGCCCAGACTTCGCAGACCTACTCGCGCCTTACATCCACATCCAACTTGCCGCCCGCGCCAGTTGCCGTCGAGGTCTTCACAAATGCATCGATCGCTTTTACGGGCCTTGTCTCTGGCACCAAGGTCTACCAGCTCGATGGCCTGCTGCAGCTGGAGGCAGAACTGTCACAGGGGCTGCCGGGCAACGAGGCCGAGGCCATGCGGATTGCCCAAGACAGGCTGCGGCGCATGGCACCCAAGCTCCAACAGAGAGCGTCCAACACCTCAGAGGGTTTGACCCTCGCAGCTCGTTACGGCATCGACCGGCTTCCCGCCATCGTTATCAATGGTGAGAGCGTGATCTATGGCGTCACGGATATTCCTTCCGCCATCCAGATGTACCGCACCTCGAAGAAAGGGCAATGAGATGCAGATCCACGGATTTCACCAAACGCATGCTGCTTCAGCGTTGTTCATGGCAGCTCTGATGGCAATTGCATCGCCGTCCCATGCCTCGATGAATACCGCCGACATGCTGGTCAATAGCGTCAAGGGGGTGAAAGGGTGCCTGGACTTCAAGATCCGCGGCGTGTGCACATGGCTGAAATGCAGCTGGAGTGGCTGCAAGATCAGAACCTCGTTTCGTGTTCAGCATTACGTCCCCGAGGTCGTGATCAGCACCTTCCATGATCCTGTGCGGCATCCCTGGGGAGACTATGGCCGCTTGGTGTCGACCACGGTTTCGGGGATGGGTAGCACCATTCTGTCGATCCCCATTGATTCGGCTGGCTCACCTACCCCAGTCCTCAACTCTGCACAGTACCGAGATGCCGACGCCATTGGCAATCCGGTGGCCATGTTGACCCAGGTGCTCAATGGTGGTTGGCCAACTGACATTCCGGGAACTTTCCCTGTCCCCACGCCCAAGGAGATGATCGGGTTCAAGTCTCAGATGGGCAGCATCGCCAACCAGTGGGCCTCGCTGCCAGGTGACGTTGCCGGCTCCTCAGTGGCCAAGATCAAAGAAATGGCCGACGTACCGGCGAAGGTCGCCTCGCTTGGATCCAAGCTCACCAGTCTGCCAGGCCAGATCAGCAGCGTTGCCAATGGTATTCAGAAGTTGCCTGGCGCGATCACCAAGTATGCGAACGGCACCACCTTTGATGGCGTGAACTTTTCGGGCGTGGACTTCGGAAGCATCTCTGGTGGTTTGGGCGGCTTGGGGAGTATTTTTGGCGGTGGAGGTCTTGGTGGGTTCGACATCGGCGGGTTGTCAGAGTCCGTGAACAAGATCAGCTCGGTGGGAAAGATCGGTCAGTTGCCAAGCATCGGATCACTGGTGGACTTGGGGTCCCTCGGGGTCTCTGATCTCAGCCTCTTCTGTCCGGCATCGAGCATCCCGTTTGGGCTGCACTTCAATAGTCACCTTGATGCTCTGAGCTGGCGCAATGTCATCCCGGTTGAGATGATCTACCCCCAGTCATGGGTGCCCGGTATGCGTGAGGTTGGTAATTTTCCGAACAACACATGGGGGCCGCTGTATCCACGCGACGGCAATCTTACCCAGACCCACCCGGTTAAGGCTTCCGCCGTCTTGGCCTTGCGCGTAGGAAACATCATTGACCAGCGCAATCAGCCCCACATCTACGCGCCGCTGGTTCGCGCTGGAGGCTTCAGGTACTTCAACGTTGGACAGGTTGACGAGACAGGCAACAAGGTGCGATGGCAACGGCTGTATCCCAACGCGAGCAGCAGCTGCACCAAGTTTGGCACCAACGATTCTCTGAGCGTTTCCTCATTCGGGGACAACCAGACTACCCGCGAAGAAGGGTACTCCTGGAACATGTGGCGACAGTATGAGTGCTGCAAAAAGCGAGGCTCGTACATCGGGTCGGTGACCTGGTAACCCGAAACAAGATGGATGGACCGATCATGAAAACAAACTCATCGCTCAAGCCGATCGCCATGGCGATCATCCTCTCCACCAGCCTCATCGCCGCCGATTTCGCCAGTGCACAGGCGGCGCGGCCGCGCCAGCAGCAAAGCCTCTACTACCGCCTTGGTGGCGGAGATCCTGCGGCCGGGGCAAACCATCCAGGATCAATCAGTGCTCGTCTGGGGGTGGGAGGAAACCTTCGGATGGCGTACTCCTGTGGCAAGTTCGATCTGGGTTTGAGCTGGCAGAACTTGATGAACGGTTTCAGTCAACTTGGCACACAGATCACCAATGCTGTGCAGGCAGGCATATCCGCCCTGCCCCTGTACATCCTCCAGCGCGCCCAGCCTGGCCTCTACCAGCTCTTTCAAACCTACGCGGCCAAGGCCGACCTGGCCATCTCCCAGGCGCTGAAGTCCTGCGAGGAGATGGAAGCGCAGATCAAGAAAGGCGGGGATCCGTACGAGGACTTCCTCCAGTTGGCCAAGGGTGAAGGCTGGAAGATCCAATCGTCCATCGGATCAGACGTGGTCTCCGCCAAGTCCGCCGTCGAAACCAAGGGCGGGCGTGAGGGCACGACATGGATTGGTGGAACGCCTGCTGGCGGCGCATCCCAGCGGCCGATCAGTGTGATCAAGGACGTCGTGGAGGCCGGGTACAACGTCACGCTGAACCAGCCAGCCAACACTGATGCCTCATTTGAATACACCAACGTGACATCGACCTCAGCTTCCAAGCTGGTCAAGGCGTTCGGTCGCCCAATGGACGCCTCCAAGTGGGCCACCGACGTTCTGGGCGACATGATCGTGTCTTTGTGCAGTGATGTGGACTGCCATCGCAAGGGCACTGTCACAGGATCAGGGCTGGGGCCGAAATACAACGCCGAGGTCCCCGCTGTCAAGAACGTGCTGACCTCTTTGGTCAACGCCAACCGGCCGAACTATGGTCAGCTCGACCAGATCTCCGCACCCGGTGTCGCCATCTCGCGTGACGTCCTCGATGCGTTGAGGGAACTCCCGCCTTATGAGCGCGGCATCGCCTCGGATCGACTTGCCAAGGAGATCGCACTGGCACGCACCATCGACAAGGCGCTTGCCATCCGGGACGTGCTCCTGTCTGGCACCACCGTGCCGGAAGTCAGCGCCAATGGCCCGTCCGTTGACCTGGTGCGCAAGAAAGTCGCTGAGTTGAATCGCTACATCGACGACTTGCTCTTCGAGACGCGGGTCCGCAAGGAAACCGTCGCTTCGACGGCAGAGATCCTGCTCCAGGCCTACCGCCAGATCCAGTCTGAGTCGGCGGCAACCAGCTTGCGTCGTCAACCCGACGCCAAGCCGCTGCGCGACGGTCGAGTTGCACCGTGATCGGAGGCAGCATGCAAACCGCCCGATTGATCGCCAAGACTCTGCTGCTCCTGTTCGTGGGCCTGTGCGCTGTACTGGCGCTGGCCCACCTCGGGCTGCGCCACATTGATGCCGTTCAGGCATTCAGTGCATGGCTGGATGTAGCAAAGCCCGTGTTCGTTGCCTCTCACATCCTGGCCATTGCAGCGCTTTGGTGGCGGTGGCCACAAACGATCCATTGGCTGGCACGCAGGAGCCTGATTCACCCCAGCAATGTGTCCATGGCGTTGTCCCAGCGCAACCGGGTCATCACCATGCTGGTTGCCTTGGAGGTGATCGTGGTGATGGGCCTTCCATTCAATCTGTTTCGCTGAGGTGCACCATGGGTCTGGACAGTTACCTGGAGATTTTCGCGACGATGTACGGGTGGTACTTTTCCTCCGTCATTGTTCAAACACTCTTCGACACAGGCATCGTGGCCTTGCCGTTCGTCTTCATGCTGGTCAAGGCGTGGATGGAGGCCCACGAGGTGGGTGCTGAGCGTGGTGGCGCCCAACTGATGGTGCGCAAGCTGGAGATTCAGTTCTGGACGGCGTTGTTCGTGTATGTCTTTTGCGTGGTGGCTTCGCCGGTGACCTCGCTGTCTGGGGTATCGCTGTACCACGCGCCAGTGAGAACCACACTCAACCCCAATCCGACGACTGGCACCATCTCCAATGGCGAGACCAGCTACTCTCAGGTATTCGGTGCTGGGGCGCCTGCATCGGTCAATGTGCCTGCTTGGTGGTACACGGTGATGGGACTTTCCAGCGGCGTGAATGCGGCCGTGCGCGCCGGGATCAATCGCGGCATCAGCGATCTTCGGGTGATCGAGGAAACCGCCAGAGCGGCAACAATCTCCGATCCAGTGCTGCGCAATGAGGTGAAGCGCTTCCGCGATGAGTGCTTTACCCCAGCGCGTTCACGGATGCTGCGAGCCGAAACAAGGTCCACCGAAGTCGCCGCGGCCGTCGCAGCCAACGGTGAGGCAGATCTCGACTGGCTGGGTGGGCACGCTTACCGTACTGACCCGACGCTCTACCCTGCGCTCTATGCTGCAGGCGATGTCCCTGGTTTTGTGTACGCGGACGCTCCTGATGACTCATTGCCCCCAGGGCATCCGACACCTACCTGGGGGCGCCCAACCTGCAAGCAATGGTGGGAGGACAGCAGCAACGGCTTGCGGGCCAAGCTGGTGGACCACGTAGGCACCGCCAGCGGACTCAAGGCCCAGATTGCCGGTGTTTTCACTGCGTCCAGCCAGGACGAGATCGACGACCAGCTCGCGAAGCTCGCCATCAACAATGGAGCTGACAACTACGTCGACACCGCCCGCCTCATGGGTGACGACAGATCGACGGCCCACCAGGTGGCAGCAGCCATACCAGAGGCCGTGGGCGCGGCTGGGTCGGGCGTTCTGGCCTTCTTCTCGACTGCGGCGCTGATGCCCCTCATCAACATGCTGACCATGGCACAGCCGCTGGTGCTCATGGGCCTCTACATGTTCCTGCCCCTGGCCACCATCTTGAGTGGCTACAACCTGCAGGTGCTGGTGCTGGGGGCCATCGGGATCTTCACGGTGAAGTTCTGGATGGTGCTCTGGTACATCGCCCGATGGCTGGACGACAACATGATCAAGGCCATGTATCCAGATTCAAGCACCTTGCTCAGCGTGCTCACGCTCGATGTCGATGGCGGCTACAAGAAAATGATCCTCAACACGCTCATGACCTCGCTCTACATCGGTTTGCCGATTATGTGGACGTGGGTGATGGGGCTTGCTGGGCTGAACATCGGCGAAGCGACAAAGGGCTTGGTGGCCAGCGCAGCCCAGTCAAGCCAAGATTCAGCCAAGGCGGGAATAAACGCAGGAAGAGGTGCCGCAAACAGAATGCGGCGTCGCTGATCAGTCGATGATGCGGCGACCATCGAACGTATGAGTGGCCGCATCATCCCCGCCGACTTCGTGCCGATAGCCTGCCCCATCGATTGAGCCAGCTGCATCAAAGATGATGCCCAACAGCCCGCCAAGCACCTTTGCAGTGAGACCCACCAGCGCGAACGCGAGCACCAGCGATGCCTTGGTCAGCTTGAATGCAGTGTTCATCATGCTCTCCTTCTTCCTGAGTTCAGTGCCGGTCAGGGAGAGCCGCGCGAAATAGACAGATATACGGCAAACCGGCAGGTTAGGTATGTGTGGTCAAGGATACACCTTTCCGGCGCAGCCGTGTTGGTGGACATTTCAGGACACAGGGCGCGGGAGATGCCGTCCGGCTGAATGCAAATCGAGGATTGGCGCGATAAAACCACGCCAATCTGCATGCCTCTGATCTAAAATCGGTGCGCCTCTCGTAGGCCTGACTTTTCCTCCCTGAGTCAGCGTCTGCCCGTGATGACAGCGTGCGGACTTACAAGCCCAGCTTTTTGCTGGGCTTTTTTTTCACCGCGCGAGGCGGGCGAGTAGACGATTCAGCAAGCCGCTTCGGATGAGCCACAAGCTGGCCGCATAGAAGGCGAGCATGAGAAGGCTTCCCAAGGCAGGATTGCTTGGAACATGCTGCTCGATGCCCAAGACCATGTAGATGGTCACGCCCGTGGCCGCCCAGAACGCGGTGCGATTGAGGCGGCGGGCGTCCTCAGCCTGGGCCTGCGCGGACGCGGGATGCAGAACCGACGCACCGTTGGCCTCGCCAGCGAGTTTCGCGAGCGCATCTCTCCAGGCGGCTCGAATCGCCACGACGCAGACCGCCAGGCTGACCACCGCGAGCACGCGAAAAATCCAAATGGCCATGGCGCTGTCCGCGTCTGCGCCGGACGTCGAGGCGCTGGCCACGATGGTGGCCACCAATGTTTGGATGGCGAGCGTACAAATCCAGACGTAATCAATGGCTGGAATCGCCCGAAGAATCTCCCGTGGTCTATGAGTCATGGCGTGAGCTGAGGTGATCATGGATCCCCGAGGCGCCATCTCGATGGCCCCCGCCCTGTTCCGCGAGTCGGAGATAAACATAAAGCAGGCTGATCGTCAAGCGTAAAACCTGTTTCTCGTTGCCGAGGGTTTCGGCAGACAGGCAGACGGCTCCCTTGGGACACTTGGCCGATTCCGGCAAATGTGTGGAGCCGCCGCGTGAGCAACATCGCCCCAGAAGATCTTGATCAAAACCCGATTGCAGGCCCGGGGGGCGCCCAGTTCCTGCGCGAAACAGGCGTGGTGTGGGAGGCAAGTGAGGGGCAGATCGTGAACCTCGGCGTGTTCCTCTTGTGTGGCCTCCTCTTTTGGGCGGTGATCCCCCTGATCTGGGCCGCACTGAGGTACTGGTCTACCGCAAAACACCGCTATGTCCTGACGGACCAGCGCCTGCGAGAGAGTGCCGGCATCATCTTCAAGTCCACCGAGGAACTTGAGCTTTACCGGGTCAAAGACCTATCGGTGGAACAACCCCCGCTGCAAGCGCTGGTTGGAATGGGCCGAGTGATCCTGCGCACAAGCGACCGATCAAGCCCTGTCGTCGTGCTCAATGCAGTTTCTCAGCCTCTTCATGTCGCCGACCTGGTGCGCCACCACGTTGAAAGATGTCGCGCGCTCAAGGGCGTGCGAGAGATTGATAGCTGACTATCCGGCCATACCCCTTAACCAATCATCGCCTTGGACAATTCACCATGAAAGTAGCCCACCCTGCCCTGCGCATTCTCATCCTCTTGGCCTCTCTGATTGCTGGCACCAGTTCGGTTGCTGGTCCTCAAGAGGACCAAATCAAGGCTGCGATCGAGCGCCACACTGGCGGGAAGGTGCCGGTGACGGCCGTCGCCAAGACGCAGATCCCTGGCTTGTTCGAGATCGTCTCTGATCGCGAGATTTTTTACGCGGACTCGACAGGACGCTATGGCTTGGTGGATGGGCGATTGATTGATCTCTCAGTTCAAAAGGACCTCACTGCTGAACGGCTTGATCAGCTGTCTCGGATTGATTTCAAGAGCCTGCCGCTGGATCTGGCCATCAAGACCGTGAACGGTAATGGGCGCCGGGCACTCGCCGTGTTTGAGGACCCCGCGTGCCCCGTGTGCCGATCGCTGACGAAGTTCCTGCACCAATTGCCAGACGTCACCATCTACGCCTTTCCCTACCCGGTCGTCTCTCCGTTGTCTTTGCCTCAAGCTGAAGCGGCATGGTGCTCATCCAATCGCGCGGCGAGCTGGGCCTCGCTGATGGCAGGCAACCCGCCGCCCCGTGTCAAGGGGTGTGACACCTCGGGCATCGGTCGCATCCTGGCTGTCGGCGAGCGCCTGGGCATTCAGGGCACCCCCACTGTTTTCCTCGCAAACGGCAGGCGTCTGCAAGGCGCAGTTCCGCCTGAGCAGTTCATTGCATATCTCGATGAAATCGGGGCGGCAACGAAGTAAGCACGACGATGTCATTGAAAGGACGCCACATGAAACTTCGCATCACCCGAGCAACGAGTTGCTGGATGCTGATGTTGCCCATCCTGGTCGGCAGTGCCAATGCGGCGCGGCCGCTGGACGCGACGGGCGCGTGCAAGGGCATTGGCGGGCCTGGCCAGATCGCCGTGGTCCCTGGCGGGAAGCTCGCAGGGCGCCCGGCTGATGCGGTGCGGAGCCTGCCTGAGCTGGGGCTCCGGCACACCCAGGCGATGCAAGGCGAGAGTGCCTGGCTCAAGTCATGGAATGGGCAGGTTGGCAAGAACCGCGTTTTCAGCCAAGGTCAGGCTACCGTCTTGGTCATGACTGTCTGCAATCCGTCTGACTGCAGGCTCAATCGTGCTTACGTGGCCTATGACCCTTCCAGCCATCAGTACGGTGCGAAGGTGGTTGAAGGTGGCCCACTTCGGGACATTGTGCCGGGGCAAGGCCAAAGCACATTCGCCACGCACCGACCGCTGATCGAGGATGCGCTGTCATGTGCCCTGGAATCGGACATGGCCAAGGAATGACGATGTCCACCTCCAGCTCGTCTTCAATGCCGACGGCGCGGCTTATCCCGATGTCCCCATCCAGTGCGCGGGAAGAAGGCCCTTGTGTCCTCCATGCGCTCCTTCCCGGTGAGGTGGTGCCCTTCCACTTTCCTGACCATGAACAGGCCCGCCAATGGTGCAAGGAAAACGGCTTTGAAGTGCAGGAGTCTTCCTGGGCTCGCAAGATGAGGGGGCTCGCATGATCAGCGGCCAAGCATTAGTTGCACCCAAGAAGTTCATCATGGGCTTTGCGCTTCTGGTGATCTCGTTGGCCGCCTTGGCGGCTGCTGGCACATACGCTGATTTTCTCAAGGCGGTTGCTCAGCGCGAATCGTCCATGAATCCCAATGCGCACAATCCGTACGGCTACGTGGGCTTGTTTCAGATGGGGGAGGCAGCCCTGATCGACGCCGGTTATTACAAGAGCGATGGTTCAGGCAAGAACGACTGGACCGGCGCCTGGACCGGGAAGAATGGTGTCACCAGCCTGGATGCCTTTAAGAACGATCCCCAGGCGCAGATTACCGCGATCACGGACTATCACCAGAAGGTCTGGGGTTACGTCAAGGGCATGGGCCTTGACCAGTATGTCGGCCAGACAGTCGGCGGGGTGCTGATCACCGAGTCGGGCCTGATTGCAGGCTCGCACCTTGTGGGAGCTGGCAACATGGCCAAGTTCCTGCGCTCTGGTGGGTCGATCATCCCCCGAGATGGCAACAACACACCAATCACGGAGTACGTGGCCAAGTTCGGTGGCTACCAAGTGAGTGGCTCGGCCCCCAGTCTTGCCGCGGTGTCTGGGGGCACCATTGCGCCGGGACTGGACGTGTCGGTGATTACCGCTCAGCCGCCCGGGGCGGGCCCCAGCGCAAGCCCAGGAATGCGCGCCCTGTTGCAGGACATTCCGACCGACCTCATGAGCCCTGCCGAGGCCTATTACCAGAACACGGGGCACTCTCAGGGCGAGGTCGACCGCATGATCAAGATGAGCTTGGGTGGGCTCCTGATGGCCTGGATTTCGTGGGTCGTTGTCGCGAACTGGCGGATGTACTCTGCCGGGGGCTTCACGACATGGCGACTCGTCCATGAAAGCCGTCGTGCGCTAACGTTGCTCGCCTTTGCGTGCGTCGCTTTCTTTTGGTGAGCGGCCGATGGCGAATCACTCCAGTAAATTCCACATGCCCGTCCCCACCTTGATGGACGATTCGGGCCTTCGCTATGTCTCAAAGCGGTCGGGATCCCCTTTCGTGGATGCCTGCGGCGTGGGGCCGTCGACCAGGTCATGCTTCTTTTGCGGCAAGCACAACGGACCAAGCAACAGAACCATGCAGAAGGTCATGGGCAGGCCTGAGCCGGTTTGCTCACCGCTCTGTGGCTCCAACCCCAAGTATCGCCGCGCGTGTGCGGAGACAAGTGAAAGAGATGGCCATGCCTAAACATCTGACCGTGGTCTACACCATCAACGACGAGACGGAGTTCGCTTCGGTGCGAGCTGAGATCATGGCCCGCTTTGGGGAATGCACTGGACGAGCCTATGCCGTGACGGCCATCTCCGCTGACAACGAAGTTCGCCGTGTCGAGCTGATGGAAGAGGCAGCGGCCCGATTTCCGCTGGATGCTGGGGATGTGATCGAGCAGATCGCTTCACACCCTGATGTGGGCAATGTGGCTGGGCTCGATGCGATTGTCCACTGAGCGGTAAACACAAGGCCCCCTCACCTCCTCCAGCTCGATTCGCCGCATGAACAACGCAAAGCTCAAACTGAATCTCGTGCTGGGTGGCGTGTGCTTGGTAGCCACGGTCTTGCTCGGTGCCGCTCTCCATCCGTGGCTGCACCGTAATGCGCTCGATGAGGTCAAGGAGGCTTCCCAGAGACAGATGGCCACCGCGCAGGCCGTGCGCAGCTACACATCGGAACACATCCGTGGCCTGCTGCTACGCGATCAAACGACGTTCCACCCTCAGAGCGTGCCCTCGTTTGCTGCCATCTCAACAATGCGGTACTTGCAAGACGCCTATCCGGGCTACAGGTACAAGGAGGTCGCGCTCAATCCCACCAACCCCGCCAACAAGGCATCCGAGTGGGAGGCCAAGATCATTGCCTCGTTCAGCAACAGCTCAACGCAGGATTCGTTTCACGTGACCGGGCGCGGTGACAGCATGGTGCTGCACTACGCAAAGCCGATCCGGGTGCCCAATGCGACCTGTTTGAGCTGTCATGGCAGGGCGCAGGACGCACCGGCCACGATGACCAGCAAATACGGGTTGTCTGGCGGCTATGGATGGCACATCGGGGAAGTGGTGGGCGCTCAAGTGGTGTCCATCGCTGCCGCGTCTGCGGTTCGCAAGGCCAACGAAGCCTTTGCTCTGGCCATGATGATCGCCGCCGGCAGTTTCGTTCTGTTCTTTGTTTTGCTCAACTGGATGCTCTCGCGGACGGTTCTCAACCCGATGCAGACATCAAATGCAGCGCTCAAGCGCATGGCCGAGGAAGATGCTTTAACCGGCGTGGCCAATCGTCGGAGCTTCATGGCACGTCTGCAGCATGAGGTGATGAGCGCCAACTTGGTGAATGGGCTGCTGTCGGTTGTCGTTCTCGACCTTGATCACTTCAAAAAAATCAACGACCAACATGGTCACGCCGGTGGCGATCTGGTCCTCAAGGAGGTCTGTGTTCGCCTCGGCGCAAAGGTGCGTCGATCAGACATGATCGGACGCCTCGGCGGCGAAGAGTTCGCCATCCTGCTGCCCTGCACCGACCAGTCGGGCGCCGCCCGCTTGGCTGAGCATCTGCGATCGGCGCTCGCAGCCGAGCCGGTAGAGGGTATCGGCACGGTCACCGGCAGCTTTGGCGTGGCCCAGCTTGACATCGAGGCAGGAGAGACCGTTGAGGCCCTTCTGGCCAGGGCAGACGCCGCGTTGTATGACGCGAAAGCGTCGGGGCGCAACTGCGTAGCGGTGGCCTGCGACGCCACATTGTGTGTCGGCCGCAAGAGCAGTTATCCACAGTTCCTGGGGACAAAGCCTCGGCGTGGGGCAGAAACTTCGTGGCCGACAACGGTTTAAGTTGGGGCGATCTCGGTTTCGGTGCAGAAAGTCCCGCCTTCGAGTTAGGGTAAACACCCACTCAGTCTGACGCAGCGCCCGACACGAGCCGGGCGAGCGTTGTTGTGAGCTCTGGACACGCCCTCAGCC
>Ga0310345_10001181_pt1 | contig 30556 bp, 28 predicted proteins | sample HC15DNA20500_MG_FD_204667 | JGI IMG/M metagenome (GOLD analysis project Ga0310345, IMG submission 204667) | Marine microbial communities from station ALOHA, North Pacific Subtropical Gyre - HC15-DNA-20-500_MG | ecosystem: Environmental > Aquatic > Marine > Oceanic | place: Pacific Ocean: North... | reverse complement strand
GCCTTCGAGGCGCTCGAGCAGGCGCAGACCGACGGCCCGCTGTCCGAGCGCGCGCCGGGCCGGTTCGAGGTGACGCCCACCAAGCGCAGCGGCGATGATGGCGAGGATGCGGGCGGCGGGCTGATGAGCGTGATGCGCGGCGGCCGGGTGTTCGAGAAGGTCGGCGTCAACATCTCGACCGTGCATGGCACGCTGGGGCAGGCGGCGCAGGCCTCGATGGCGGCGCGCGGCGTGCCCGGCATCGAAAAGGACGCGCGGTTCTGGGCGAGTGGCATCAGTCTCGTGGCTCACATGCAGAACCCGCATGCGCCCGCTGTCCACATGAACACGCGCATGTTCTGGACCCCGGGGGCCTGGTGGTTCGGCGGCGGCGCCGATCTCAACCCCTGCATCGAATACGCGGAGGACACCGCGCATTTCCACGACACGCTGAAGCGCCATCTCGATCCGCACGGGGCCGACCTCTATCCCGCGCTCAAAGCTTGGGCCGACGAGTATTTCTACATTCCGCACCGCAAGCGCGCGCGCGGCGTCGGCGGCGTCTTCATGGATGACCGCTGCACCGGCGACTGGCGCGCCGATTTCGCGCTGACCCGGGATATCGGCCGCGCCTTCCTGCCGGCTTGGCTGCCGCTCGCGGAAAAGCGGCGCGGCATGGCATGGGGCGAGGCCGAGAAGGAGGCGCAGCTTCTGCATCGGGGTCTCTACGCGGAATACAACCTCGTCTACGACCGCGGCACCAAGTTCGGCCTGGCCACCGGCCACGACCCGGACGCGGTGCTGATGAGCCTGCCGCCGCTCGCGAAATGGACCTGAAGTTCCTCTGATCTTCCAAGGGCTTTGACCCGCGCCCGCCGCCGGTGTCTTATGATCCGGCAAGCAGCGGGAGGAGCCGATGACGCCTGTCGAGAAGCCGGTGACGGAGGGGCGGCGCGAATTCAGCTCCGCCGAGATGGGCGCGCTGGCGCATCTGTGGCGCGGCGAGGTCTATCGCTCGACGATCTGGCGCACCCGGCTCGACACCACCACCAACTGGGCGGTGGTCACGCTCGGCATCGCGCTGTCGATCGCCTTCGCCTCGCGCGAGGCGTCGCCCCTGCCGCTGGTGCTGGTCGGCATCCTGATCCTGTTCTTCCTGATGCTGGAGGCGCGGCGCTACCGCTACTTCAACGTCTGGCGCGCGCGCTGCCGTTGGCTCGAGACGCATTTCTACGCGCCGATGCTGCAGGACGGGAACCTGCGGCTGGGCGAGGGCTGGCAGAAGGAACTGGCCGAGGACTACTGGGTCCCGCGTTACCACGTCTCGTTCCGGGTCTCGGTCGGGCGGCGGATCCGGCGCAACTACCTGTGGATCCTGCTGATCCAGACCGCCGCCTATATCGGCAAGCTGATCGTGCACCCGAGCCCGGTCGAGAATTTCGAGATGTTCGTGGACCGGGCTGCGATCGGGCCGGTGCCGGGGCTCGTGGTGCTGGCGATGGGCGCAGTCTATGTCGTGGCCTGGGCCGGCTGGGCGCTGCAGAGCTGGTTGCACGACCGGCGGCGCTGGGGCTCGACCCAGCGCCCGACCGGCATGGGGTGAGCGCGCGTCAGCGCGTCTCGCGCAGCGTCTCGATCATCAGCGCCACGTTCTCGGGATCGGCATCGGGCGTGATGCCATGGCCGAGGTTGAACACGTGCGGCCCCTTCGAGAACGCGTCGCGGATGCGCCGCGTCTCGTCGATCAGCTCTTGGCCGCCGCTGACCATGTGGCGGCTGGCGAGGTTGCCCTGCACGCAGGCGATCGGCTGCACGTGCTCGGCCGCCCATTCCGGGCTCACCCCGTCATCGAGCGCGATGCAATCGGCGCCGATGGCGCGGGCGGCGTCGGTGAAGCGTTCGCCGGCACCGCGCGGGAAGGCGATCACCGGCAGGCCCGGGTGGCGCGCCTTGAGCGCGGCGGTGATCCGCGCCATCGGCGCGATCGAGTAGCGATCGAGATCGTCGCCCTTGAGCGATCCGGCCCAGCTGTCGAAGATCTTCACCACCTCGGCCCCGGCCGCGACCTGCGCCGAGAGATACTCGATCGTCGCTTCGGTGATCCGGTCGATCAGCGCCTCGAACTCGGCCCGGTTCTCGTCCTTGAGCGCATGCGCCGGGCCCTGATCCGGCGTGCCGCGCCCGGCGATCATGTAGGTGGCCACGGTCCAAGGCGCGCCGGCGAAGCCGATCAGCGCCGTCTCGGAGGGCAGCTCGCGCGCGAGGATCTTCACCGTCTCATAGACCGGGGCGAGGTGGTCGTGGATCGCGTCGGCCGGTTTCAGCGCCGCGACGCCGCCCGCTTCGGTGATCGGCGACAGCCGCGGCCCCTCGCCGGTGACGAACCACAGATCGAGGCCCAGCGCCTGCGGCACCAGCAGGATGTCCGCGAACAGAATCGCCGCGTCGAAGCCGTAGCGGCGGATCGGCTGCAGCGTCACCTCTGCCGCGAGCTCGGGGTTGTAGCACAGTGACAGGAAATCGCCCGCCTTGGCACGGGTGGCACGGTATTCCGGCAGATAACGTCCGGCCTGCCGCATCATCCAGATCGGCGGCACGGGCAGGGTCTCGCCCGCGAGGGCGCGCAGCAGCAGCTTCGACGGGGGGGTGTGGGCAATGCTCATGCATCCTCGTCCCGCCGAAGGGGCGCAAAGTCAAGCCGCGCGGGCAGGGACGCGGCAGGCGGTCGCGGTTGCCGCGCGCTCGGGCGGCGCGTAGAGATTGACGCATGACCCGCGATCTTCCCACCCCCGCCCAACCGCTACGCATCGGCACCCGCGGCTCGCCGCTGGCGCTGGCGCAGGCCAATGAAACGCGCGCGCTGCTGGCCCATGCCTGGGACCTGCCCTTCGAGGCCTTCGAGGTGGTGATCATCCGCACCACCGGCGACCGGGTGATCGACCGGCCGCTGAGCCAGATCGGCGGCAAGGGGCTGTTCACCAAGGAGATCGAGGAAAGCCTCTCTGCGGGCGGCATCGACATCGCCGTGCATTCGATGAAGGACATGCCGGTCGAGCAGCCGGCGGGGCTGGTACTCGACGGCTATCTGGAGCGCGAGGACCCGCGCGACGCCTTCGTCAGCCTTTCCCATGACGCGATTCCCGACCTGCCCGAGGGCACGGTGGTCGGCACCTCGAGCCTGCGCCGCAAGTCTCAGATCCTCGCGCGGCGGCCCGATCTGCGGGTCGTGGAGTTCCGCGGCAACGTGCAGACCCGGCTGCAGAAGCTGGAGGACAAGGTGGCCGAGGCGACCTTTCTCGCCATGGCGGGGCTGAACCGGCTCGGCATGTCGGGAGAGGTGCCAGCGCGGGCCATCTCCGAGGACGAGATGCTGCCGGCTATCGCGCAAGGCGCGATCGGCATCGAGCGTCGCGGCGCCGACGCCCGCGTCGCGGCGCTCTTGGAGCCGATCCATCACGAGGAGACGGCGCGGCGGCTCGCCTGCGAACGCGCTTTCCTCGCCGCGCTCGACGGCTCCTGCCAGACGCCGATCGCCGGTCTCGCGGAGATCGCGGAGGGCCGGTTGCGGTTCCGGGGCGAGATCCTGCGCCCCGACGGCTCCGAAGTGTTGCTGGAATCGGGCGAGGCGGCGATCGCCGACGGCGCGGCGCTGGGCCACGAGCTGGGCGAAACCCTGCGTCGCATCGCAGGTCCGGGCTTCTTCACGCTCTGAGAGCCGCGCCGCGCGCCGTTCGGGCACAAGGCGCGGCGCCGGTTCACTCCATCATCATGCCCATCTCGGCATCGGTGGTGAACAGGTAGTCGTCGCCGCCCGCGTTCTGGTGGCAGGCGATGCAGCCGGCTTCGGCGTTCTTGCCGACCAGACCAGCCAGCGCCATGCCGTCCGGGCTTTGGTCGAGCGAGCCGTCGGGCAGGTACTTGGCATAGAACCAGTTGCCGGTCTCGTCGTCATAGCCCGCCTCGCGCTGGAACATGATCGTCAGCGCGCCCAGATGCTCGGCCGGAGCGCCCAGGACCTCGTCGACCGACACGCCCTCGGGGCCGTAGTTGCGCTTGACCACCAGCGCCCCCTCATGGCCGTCGATCGTTGCGGTGGTGTAGAATGTCTCCAGCATCATCCCGTGCGGATCGGTGCCCGGATAGGGAAACGACATGATCGCGCCATCCCCCGCGAGGTGCTGATCCGTCATCGCCTGCCAGACCTGCTGCGCATAGGCCTGGTCCTCCTCGCCGCCGAACATCGGCGCGTCCTGCGCCAGCGCCATGCCGGCCAGTCCCAGCCCAAGCGCCGCCCCGGTGATAAACTTCATCGCCATCGTACCCTCCCTGAATGTCACGTGGGATAAGCCTACGCCCTTGCAGGAAAGTTGCGGGGTCACGACGACTCACGACTGCGCGACGCTTTGTAACTTTCGGACACGTGCCGTTGAGAGCCATCCTCGCGAAACCGTGCTAGGATCGCCCCATCCGGATGACCCCGCCGCGGCGCATCCGGTCCCGGCGGGGCCGTCCCTTGGCGATCAGGGAGGACGGCATCATGGCGAAGACCGACGGCCATGTCGACAAGACCATCGGCAACCCGCTCAGCTGGGCGGGGCATGTTCTGAACGCGGGCACGCACCATCTGGGCGAGGGCGCGCGCGAAACCATCGGGCGCGACACCGCGCCGATCAAGCTGCGTCGCATCGAGACCGAGGACCTCAAGGCGGCGCTGCGCGCGGGATACGAGGATTTCAAGGCGTTCCGATCGGACGTGATCTTCCTGTGCGTGGTCTACCCGCTGGCGGGGCTGGTGCTGATCCGCTTCGCGATGAACGAGAACCTCTTGCCGCTGCTGGTGCCGCTGATCACCGGCTTCGCGCTTCTGGGGCCGGTGGCCGCGGTCGGGCTCTACGAGATGAGCCGCAGGCGCGAGGCGGGCGGGCATCCAACCTGGGGCGCCGCCTTCAAGGTGATCGAATCGCCATCGGCGATCGCGATCCTGACTCTCGGCGTGCTGTTCGTGGCGATCTTCGCCGCCTGGATGCTGCTGGCCTGGAGCGTCTACGCGCTGACGCTGGGACCCGAGCCGCCGGTTTCCGCGATGGCCTTCATCAACGACACACTGACCACCGGGGCCGGCTGGGCGATGATCGTGGTCGGCACCGGCATCGGCTTCGTGCTTGCCGCGACGGTGCTGGTGATCGGAGTGATCTCCTTCCCGCTGCTGCTCGACCGGCATGTCGGGGTGCGCCGCGCGGTGAAGGCCTCGGCCCGTCTGGCGGCCGAGAACCCACGCACCGTGGCGCTGTGGGGCGCGATCGTCGTGGTCGGGCTCGGCGCCGGCATGGCGACGCTGATGGTCGGGCTGGTCTTCGTGCTTCCGATCCTCGGCCATGCCACTTGGCATCTCTACCGCCGCGCGGTCGAGCCCGCCTGAATCGGCGCGCGGGCCAAACGCCCGCGCCTGCCTCTCACCCTTCGAGGATCGCCACCGCCTCGAAGGGGCGCAGTTCCGCCGTGCCGTCCAGCGCGTCGCGGCCGGGATAGTTGGCGCTGATCGCCCGCCCTGAAATGGCAAGGCCCCGGGGCACATCCACCGTCACCACCTCGCCGGTGAAATTGGCCAGCACCGCGATCCGCGCGCCCTCGTGCTGCCTGACATAGGCCATGACCTTGGGATGGTCCTGCAGATAGGGGGCGAAGCTGCCCTCGCGCATCACCGCCAATTCGCGACGCAGCCGGGCCAGTTCGCGGTAATGCGCGAAGATGCCGTCGGGCCTCGCCCGGTCGACGGCCACGTTGATCTCGCGGTGGTTCGGGTTCACCTCGATCCACGGCTCGCCGCTGGTAAAGCCCGCCTGCGGCCCGTCGGTCCACTGCATCGGTGTGCGGGCGTTGTCGCGGCCGTTCGAGTTGGCCCCGGCGAGGAAATCGCCCGGCGTCACCCCGGCGGCGGTCTGGATCTTGTGAAAGTTCAGCGTCTCGATATCGCGGAACTGGCTGATGTCGGTGAAGGCGATGTTGGTCATGCCGATCTCTTCGCCCTGATAGATGTAGGGCGTGCCCTTCATCATGTGCAGCACCGTGGCGAGCATCTTGGCCGAGACCACGCGAAAGCGTCCGTCATCGCCGTATTTCGACACCGCGCGCGGCAGGTCGTGATTGCTCCAGAACAGCGAGTTCCAGCCGTCATCCGCGAGTGCCAGCTGCCATTCGGCCAGCACCCGCTTGAGCCCCACGAGATCGAAGGGCTTGGGCTTCCACTTGCCATGCACCTCGTCCCAGCCCTGCACGATATGCGCGAACTGGAACACCATCGACAATTCGCCCGCCTCGCGGCCCGAATAGAGCAGCGCGCCCTCGGTGGTGGCGCTCCAGGCTTCGCCCACGGTGACGACGTCGCGGCCCTTGAGCGTGGCGTCGTGCATCTCGCGCAGGAACGGGTGCAGGTCCGGTCCGTCCGCGGTGATGCCGGCATCGGGGTCCTTGCCGATCAGGTCGATCACATCCATGCGGAAGCCCGCGACCCCCCGGTCCAGCCACCAATTCATCATCTCGTAGATCGCGCGGCGCAGCTCGGGATTTTGCCAGTTCAGGTCGGGCTGCTTGCGGTCGAAGAGGTGCAGGTAATACTGCCCCGTGCGCTCGTCATAGCTCCAGGCCGGGCCACCGAAATTCGACTGCAGATCGTTGGGCGCGCCGCCATTCGGGGCCGGATCGCGCCAGACATAGTAGTCGCGGTAGGGATTGTCGCGGCTCCGGCGCGCCTCTTGGAACCAGTGATGCTCGTCCGAGGAGTGGTTCACCACGAGATCCATGACGATGCCGATGCCGCGCGATTTCGCCTCGGCGATGAGCCGGTCCATATCGGCCAGCGTGCCGAATTCCGGCGCGATGTCGCGGTAATCCGAGATGTCGTAGCCGTTATCGGCCATCGGGCTGCGATAGACCGGCGAGAGCCAGACGAAGCCGATGCCGAGATCGGCGAGGTGGTCGAGCCGCGAGATGATGCCGGGAATGTCGCCGATGCCGTCGCCGTCGCTGTCGCAGAAACTGCGTGGATAGATCTGGTAGGCGGTGGCGGCGTGCCACCAGGGAGCGGTCTGGGTCATCGCGGCAATCCTCGGCTGGCTGCCACCCACCCTCGCCAGCGGCAGGGCCGGGCGCAAGCCCCCGGGGCCGAGGCGAAGGCGCGCCCGGACCGGCGGTGCGGGGCCCGACGCTCCACGTGAAACGCTCGCGTCGTTGGGGCGGGCGGCGCGCATTGCGGCCCCCCGGTGGCACCGCTAGCCTGCGCGGCGCAATCATCGGGGGAGGGGCATGATGGAAGAGGCAAGGGCGCAGGCGCCGCTGGCGGGGCTCAGGGTGGTCGAGCTGGCGCGAATCCTCGCCGGGCCATGGGCGGGCCAGGTGTTGGCCGATCTCGGTGCCGAGGTGATCAAGGTCGAGGCCCCCGAGGGCGACGACACCCGCCGCTGGGGCCCGCCCTGGATCGAGACCGATGGCGACCGCTCGGCCGCCTATTTCCATGCCTGCAACCGCGGCAAGAAAAGCGTCACTGCCGACTTCCGCACTCCCGAGGGGCTGGCGCTCACCCGCGCGCTGATCGCGGGCGCCGACGTGGTGATCGAAAACTTCAAGGTCGGCGGGCTGGCGCGGTACGGGCTCGACTATGACAGCCTGAAGGCCGAGAACCCGGCGCTGGTCTATTGCTCGATCACCGGCTTCGGGCAGGACGGACCCTATGCGAACCGTGCGGGCTACGACTTCCTGATCCAGGGCATGTCGGGGATCATGGACCTGACCGGCGCCCCGGATGGCGAGCCGCAGAAGATCGGCGTCGCCTTCACCGACATCTTCACCGGCCTCTATTCGGTCATCGCGATCCAGGCGGCGCTGGCGGCGCGCGAGAAGACGGGCAGGGGCCAGCATATCGACATGGCTTTGATGGATTGCGCCACCGGCGTTCTGGCCAACCAGGCGATGAACTTCTTCGCCACCGGCACGCCGCCGCGCCGCCTCGGCAACGCCCATCCCAACATCGCGCCCTACCAAGTGTTCTCGGCCAAGGATGGAGACCTGATCCTTGCGGTGGGCAATGACGGGCAGTTCGCCCGTGCCTGCGCAGTGCTGGGCCTCGACGGTCTGTCCGATGATCCGCGCTTCGCCACCAATGGCGCGCGGGTGGCCAACCGGGCGGCCCTGACCGAGGCGATGGGCGCGGCCTTCGCATCTTGGGGCCGCGACGCGGTGCTGGCCGCGCTCGAGGCGGCCACGGTGCCGGCCGGTCCGATCAACCGGGTGGATCAGGTCTTCGACGACCCGCAGGTGATCGCCCGGGGGCTGCGGATCGACCCCGAGGGCGTGCCCGGCCTGCGCAGCCCGATCCGGTTTTCCGAAAGCCCGCTCTCGCTCGACCGCCGCGCGCCGCGCTTGGGCGAGCATGACCCGCAGGACACGCCCGGCGCCGCAGGCTGATCGCGGGCCGGGCATGGACTGGCGGCGCGGCGGGGCCGGGGGGTAGGACTGGAGCGAGCCCCCGGAGACCCCATGCGCCCCCTGATCCTTGCCCTGTTCGCCCTCATTGCCACGCCCGTTTCCGCCGAGACCCTCGGTTGGGGACGGATCTTCTCCAACGACCATATCGGCGACGGCCACGACCGCTGGCGCTCGGGCGCTTTCGCGCTGAGCCGTGTGTCGGGGGCAGGCTGGGACGGCGCGCCGCCCGCCATGCCGGACGCGCTGGTCGAACTGCGGTTTCGCACCGAGATCCTCGCGCCCGCGCGAACCCGTGCCGGGCGCGACGACCGGCCCTATGCCGGCGTGATCGCTCTCGGCGGCTTTCTGCACCAGTCCATCGGCCCCGTCGAAGCGGCCTTCGGCGGCGAGATCCTTGCCATGGGGCCATCGACCGGCCTCTCCGGTTTCCAGGAACGGGCGCATGAGATCCTCGGCTTCGATCCGCCGCGCGGCACAGATCGGCAGATGAATGATGCGCTGCACCTGCAGGCGCGCAGCGAGGCGGTGCTGCCGCTGCGGCCCGCGGCGCGGCTGAGCCTGCGCCCCTTCCTCGCTGCCGAGGCGGGCGCCGAGGAGATGCTGCGCGCCGGGATCGACGCGATCTGGGGCGGCATCGGCCATGGCGATTTGTGGCTGCGCGATCCGGTCACCGGCCAGCCCTATCGCGGCATCGAGGCCGAGACGAGCGGCCTCGCGCTGGTCGCGGGTGCGGATGCCGCGCGGGTCGGCGACAGCGTGTTCCTGCCCGGCCGCGAGCCACTCGACCGCCGCCGCGCCCGGATCGGGCTGCATTGGCAGCCGGGGCCGGAGGTGCGGCTCTTCTACGGGCTGAGCTGGCTGTCCGAGGAGTTCGAGGGGCAGCATGAAAGCCAGGTCCTGGGTTCGCTGAAACTCGAATTCGGCTACTAGGGCGGGGCGGTTGACTCCGCGCGTTCGGACTGTATAAGCCGCCCGTCCCGGGTCCTCGTGTCCCGGGTCTTTCATTGGTGTTGGCGGACCCCGCGAGGGGATCCCTGTCGGGAGGCGGCCCATGGCCGTCCCAGAGGACAACGCCCTTCGAGACATGGTCCCCCTAGGGGCCGACAGAAGGAGATCAGAGAGTGACCAAACGCACCTCTGCCAAGTACAAGATCGACCGCCGCATGGGCGAAAACATCTGGGGCCGTCCGAAGTCCCCGGTGAACCGCCGCGAATACGGCCCCGGCCAGCACGGCCAGCGCCGCAAGCAGAAGCTGTCGGATTTCGGCATCCAGCTGCGCGCCAAGCAGAAGCTCAAGGGCTACTACGGCGACCTGACCGAGAAGCAGTTCCGTCGCATCTATGGCGAAGCCGAGCGCGTCAAGGGCGACACCGGTGAGAACCTGATCGGCCTGCTCGAGCGCCGCCTCGATGCCGTCGTGTACCGCGCCAAGTTCGTGCCGACCGTCTTCGCCGCTCGCCAGTTCGTGAACCACGGCCACGTGACCGTGAACGGCAAGCGCGTGAACATCCCCTCCTATCGCGTCAAGGAAGGCGACGTCATCGCCGTCCGCGACAAATCCAAGCAGCTCGCCGTGGTGCTGGAAGCCGTCCAGCTGCCCGAGCGCGACACCCCGGACTACCTCGAGGTGGACCACTCCAAGATGACCGCGACCTTCGTGCGCACCCCGGCGCTGGGCGACGTGCCCTACCCGGTGATGATGGAGCCCAACCTCGTCGTCGAATTCTACGCCAAGAACTGATCCGAACAACGGATCGAGGGACAGGGGGCCGCGCGGGAGACTGCGCGGCCCTTTTCCATTGCAGATGCGCCCTCGCTCAGCTCTCCAGTCGGCCCAGCCGCTGATGCCCGGCCCAGACCCGCAGCGCCTCGAACCGCGCGGCGTTGTCCTCGGGAAGATCCAGATGCGGCAGGTCCGAGATCAGGTCGTAGAACCGGTCCTCGACCTCCGGCCCCTGCGCCGCCGCGTCGCGCGCCATCCGCACCAGCGCCTCCGGTAGACGCCGCTCGGCCCGGCCATGGCTGTAATAAAGCGCGAAGGGGGCCGAGTTCAGCCCCGCCACGATATCGGCCAGCCGCCCAAAGAGCGGCGCGACCTCGGCGCCCTCGGGCTGGCTGTGCAGCAGCGCCGCGAAGGCCCGGCCCAGCTGCACCGTCTGCACCGTCGACAGGATGAAGCTCACCGCCAGCGTCAGCACCACCATGCCGTTGACCCCAGCAAGCACCTCCACCGCGTTCCAGAACGTGTCGCCGGGACGGGTGATTGCGCCGCCCAGCGTCGAGAGCAGGTGCCCGGCATGGGCGGCGGCATCCCAGAACCCGGCCTCTTCGGCCGATTGCGTCAGCACCACCGCGTGGCGCGGTGCCGAAAGGAAGATATGAGTCCAGCCCAGCGCCGTGCCGACGACCCAGAACCCCGCGACGAGGACCATCACGATTACGCCGCTCATCCGCGCCAGCACCCGGGCCGGACGGTGCCGGGTGATCCGGCGCAGCAGCGCGAAGATCCCCCGGGCCAGCCGCTCCGACAGGATCACCCGCGGCGCCGCGCCGATGGTGGCAAGGAGGAAATCGATCGAGACCAGCGTGAGGATCGCGATCCCGGCGGCGAGGTGCAGGGGCTGTTCCATGCTTCCCCACATAGCGGCATACCGCCGGGGGGCGAGGGGAGGCGGCTTGCATGACGCTGGAAACCATCTGCCGCCCCGGCTATGGAGGCCCGGTTCGAAGGAGCGCAGAGATGAGCATCACCCCGCAGCCCGGCATCATGGACATCGCCCTCTATGTGGGCGGGCAGAGCAAGCTCGAGGGGCATTCCAGCCCGCTCAAGCTGTCGTCCAACGAGAACCCCTATGGTCCCAGCCGCCACGCCGTGGCGGCGCTGGAGGGCTCGGCCGCGACGCTGCATCTCTATCCCCCGACCGATCACGCGGATCTGCGCGCCGCAATCGCCGAGATCCACGGGCTCGACGCGGACCGCATTATCTGCGGCGCCGGTTCGGACGAGGTGCTGCAGTTCCTGGCGCAGTGCTATGCTGGCCCCGGCGACGAGGTGATCCACACCGAGCACGGCTTCGCCATGTACCCGATCCTCGCCCGCGCCGCCGGCGCGACGCCGGTCGAGGTGCGCGAGCGGGACCGGGTCGTCGATACCGACGCGATCCTCGCCGCCTGCACCGAGCGTACCCGGTTGATCTACCTCACCAACCCGGGCAACCCGACCGGCACGATGATCCCGGTCGAGGCGGTCGCGCGACTCGCCGATGCGATCCCCGATCACGTCATCCTCGTGCTCGACGGCGCCTATGTCGAATTCGCCGAGGGCTATGATGGCGGCGCGAAGCTGGTGGAGAGCCGCCACAACGTGGTGATGACCCGCACCTTCTCGAAGATCCACGGCCTCGGCGGGCTCAGGATCGGCTGGGGCTATGGCCCGCGCGAGATCATCGACGTGCTGAACCGGGTGCGGCAGCCCTTCAACCTGTCGAACAGCCAGCTCGCCGCCGCCGAGGCGGCGATCCGCGACACCGGCTTCACCGAGCAGTGCCGGAGCGAGAATGCGCGGCTGCGCGTCTGGCTGCGCGACAAGCTCCTCGATCTCGGCATCGCCTGCGACGAGAGCCACGCCAACTACGTTCTGGCGCGGTTCGCGGACGAGGAAGAGGCGGCGGGCTGCGACGCGGAGCTGCGCGCCGAGGGCATCCTGGTGCGGCGCGTCGGCGGCTACGGCTTTCCCGAGGCGCTGCGCATCACCGTGGGCGACGAGGCCGGCTGCGCCCGGGTGATCGACGCCATCGCCCGCTTCAAGGGCGCGGCATGAGCGTGCCGGTGTTCGAGCGCGTCGCGCTGATCGGCCTCGGCCTGATCGCCTCGTCGATGGCGCATGCGATGCGGCGCGCCGGTCTCGCGGGCGAAATCACCGGCCATGCGCGATCTGCCGAAACGCGCGAGATCGCGCGCGAGATCGGTCTCGTCGACCGGGTCTGCGAGACGGCGGCCGAGGCGGCGGAGGGCGCCGATCTCGTGGTGCTCTGCGTGCCGGTGGGCGCGATGGGCGCGGTGGCCGAAGAAATCGCGCCGGTGCTCAAGCCCGGTGCCGTCGTCTCGGATGTCGGCTCGGTCAAGAAGGCGGTGATCGAGGCGGTCGCCCCGCATATCCCCGAGGGCGTGCATTTCATCCCGGCGCATCCGCTCGCCGGGACCGAGCATTCGGGCCCGCGCTCGGGCTTCGCCGAGCTTTTCGACAATCGCTGGTGCCTGATCGTGCCGGCGAATGGCGACATCGATCCGGACGCCGTGGCGCGGCTTTCGGCGCTGTGGGAGGGGGTGGGCGCGCATGTCGACGTGATGGATGCCGACCACCACGACCTTGTGCTGGCGGTGACCAGCCACACCCCGCACCTGATCGCCTACACCATGGTCGGCGTCGCCGACGATCTGCGCCGGGTGACCGACAGCGAGGTGATCAAGTATTCCGCCGCCGGTTTCCGGGACTTCACCCGCATCGCGGCCTCCGACCCGACCATGTGGCGCGACGTGTTCCTGACCAACAAGGAGGCGACGCTGGAGATCCTCGGCCGCTTCACCGAGGAGCTGTTCGCGCTGCAGCGCGCGATCCGCACCGGCGACGGCGATCACCTGCACGACTACTTCACCCGTACCCGTGCGATCCGCCGCGGCATCATCGAGGCGGGGCAGGACACGGCTGCGCCAGATTTCGGCCGGGGCGCGGCACGCGGCGACAAGACGGAGCCCCGGAGATGAGCCGCACCACATGGCTGGCGGCCTGCCTCGCGCTCGCTCCGCTCGCGCTCGCGGCACAGCCGCTGGCGCCGGAGACCACCGCACGTCCCATGGGCCGCACGGCCACGACCGTGCCGGACACAGCCGTGGCCGATACGCCCGTCGCCACGGCGCCGATCGCCGCCTCGCCGGGGCAGCCCAGCACCGTGTCGCGGCCGCGTGCGCGGCTCGCCACGACGGCGGCGCCGACTGCCGCGCCAGCGCCTGACGCCGCCGTCGCCAGCGCCTCGCCCGAAGCCGTGGCCACCGCCGCCCGGCCCGAACAACGGCCCGGCGCGCGTCCTTCGCTCTCGGCCTCGCTGTCCGAAGCGCAGGTGGTCTCGGCCCCCGTGACCCGTGCCGCGCCGCCCCTCGGGAGCGCGGGCGCGCTTTGCGGCATGCCCGGGCTCGAGGGCGCGCCCGTCGCCCCGGTGAACGGGGCGGGGGCCTGCGGCATCGAGGCACCGGTGAAGATCACCGCCGTTCATGGCGTGCGGATCGCCCCGGCGGCGGTGGTCGATTGCGACACCGCGCGGGCGCTGGGCGCCTGGGTCGGCCAGGCGGCCATGCCGATGCTCTCGGCCACCGGCGGCGGTCTCGCGGTGCTGCGCACCGCCGGCAGCTATGTCTGCCGCTCGCGCAACAACGAGCAGGGCGCGCAGCTTTCCGAGCATGCCTTCGGCCGCGCCATCGACATCACCGCGTTCGGGCTACGCGACGGGCGCGAGATCAGCCTGACCTCGGGTTGGAACAGCCGCGGCGCGGGCGGGGCGCTGCGCGATCTGCACAAGGCCGCCTGCGGCCCCTTCGGGACGGTGCTCGGCCCCGATGCCAATGCGGCACATCGGGACCATTTCCACTTCGACACCGCCTCGAATCGAAGCCCCTACTGCCGCTAGCGCAGCAGCGGCGCGGGCCCCAGCGGGATGAAGCCGAGCCGCATCGCGCCATCGGCAAAGCTGATCGGCGCGCGCAGCACGCCGTCCTGCGCCATCGAGCCCAGCGCACCGCGCAGCAGCGAGGATTCGGCGATCGGCACCCCGGCCCGGGCCGCGAGGTCCAGAAGCACCTCCCAGCCGTCGATCTCGAGCACCACCTCGCCCTCGGGGACACCGGCGGGGTCGACATCGAGCGTGCCGCTGCCGCGCGCCTGCACCGGGCCCCAGTCGAGCGCCAGCTCGCCGAGATCGATCTGCTCGATCGCCGCCGCCTCTCCCGAAAGCGCCAGCGGTGCATCGAGGCCCAGATCCGCATCAACGCGCAGCGCCGCGATTTCGGCGGGAAGCGCGCCCGTGGGGTCCCAGGCCGCGCGCCACGCCTCCGGCACCGCGATCCGCGTCGCCTCGGCATAGGCGTCGTAGCCATTCGCGGCACCGTTGCCGCGCAGCGCGGCGAGCAGCGTGCCCACCTGCGTCTCCCAGCCCAGCGAGGAGGCCACCGCGAGATCGGCCGCCTCGACGGTGAGCTCGGTCAGGGGCAGTGACTCGCCGATCTCCACCGCGCCCGAGGCGCGCGGACCGGTAACCTCGATGTCGAGATCCTGGCCCGGCACCGAGACGCGGTGCGTCTCGTCGGCCGCGACGATCAGCCGGTTCGGCTCGTAGCTCTGCGCCACCACCCGCAGCCGCGGGCTCTGCCAGCCGAAGATCCCGTTGGGCGAGACCAGTGAGATGTCGCGCAGGTCGAGGTCGAAGCGGTAGGGAAAGCCCGCCGTGCCGTCGGTGGTGTAGTCCACCTGCCAGCCCGCGGCGCGCAGCTCTTCGGTCAGCTCCGCCAGCCTTGCATCGACGGCGCGGCTGCCCCAGACCCACCAGCCGCCGAAGGCCAGCACCAGCAGCGCCACCAGAATGAGAAGAAATCGCATGTATCGAGGCCCTTTCGCCCGCTCAGGATCGGGTATTTACAGGGGGGCAGCTAGGAGGGCCAGCATGACCGACCAGACCGCGCTTTGGGTATTCGGCTACGGATCGCTTCTGTGGAACCCGGGCTTCACCCCCGAGGAGGTGGTGGTGGCGCGGCTCGACGGCTGGCACCGCAGCTTCTGCATGTCGTCGATCCACCATCGCGGCACGCCGGAGATGCCGGGGCTGGTGCTGGCGCTCGACCGCGCGCCGGGGGCGGTCTGCACCGGGCTGGCGCTGCGCGCGCCCGAGGCCGAGCGCGAGGTGGTGATCACGATGCTGCGCGAGCGGGAATTGGTCTCCTCGGCCTATCTCGAGACGCATCAGCCGCTGGCGCTCACCGACGGGCGGGTGGTCGATGCGCTGACTTACGTGATCGACCCGGGCCATGCGCAATACGTGGCGCTCGATCTCGAAACCCAGGCGCGGCGCATCGCCGGCGCGGTGGGCGGGCGCGGCCCCAATGACGAATACCTGTTCAACACCGCCGCGCATCTGACCGAGATGGGCGTGCACGACCCCGATCTCGACTGGCTGGTCGAGCGGGTCAAGACGCTGCGCAGCGGTGGCTGAGAGGCACCGCCGCCACATCCCGGCCGGCGCCGCGAAAGGCCATTGGCGTCTCCGCCTTGCGATCCCTATGGTTTGAAAAGCGCAATCTAGAGGATAAGGCCCGCATGAGGCAGCCACAGGCGAAACCGCATTTCTCGCAGCCGGTCCGGCAGATCCTGTCGATGCTGGTGGCGTTGGGGCTGGTCGCGGCCGGGCTGGTGCTGGGGCGCGAGGTGCTGCGCGGCATCTTCCTGACCAACCCCTGGCTCAACAGCGCCATCAGCGCCTTCTTCGTGCTCGGCGTGCTGACCTGCTTCTGGCAAGTGATCGCGCTGATCCGCTCGGTGGGCTGGATCGAATCCTTCGTGCGCACGCCCAAGACCACCGGCCCGGCGCCGGGGCTGCTGTTGCCGCTGGCGACGCTGCTGCGGTCGCGCGGGGCGCGCATGCACATCTCGCCCGACAGCGCCCGTTCGATCCTCGAATCGGTCGGGCAGCGCATCGACGAGGAACGCGAGATCACCCGCTACCTCTCGAACACGCTGATCTTTCTCGGCCTGCTCGGCACCTTCTACGGTCTCGCCACCACCGTGCCGGCGCTGGTCGACACGATCCGCTCGCTCGATCCGTCCGAGGGCGAAAGCGGCACCGCGATCTTCGAGCGGCTGCAACAGGGGCTCGAGGCGCAGCTCGGAGGCATGGGCACGGCCTTTTCCTCGTCGCTTCTGGGCCTTGCCGGTTCGCTGGTGGTCGGGTTGCTGGAGCTGTTCGCCTCCCATGGGCAGAACCGCTTCTACCGCGAGCTCGAAGAATGGCTCTCGACCATCACCCGGCTCGGCTACGCCTCGGGCGAGGAGCAGCAGCCGGCCTCGAACGGCGATGGCGGGTTGCTGGCGCAGATGGTCGAGCATCTGGGCGAGCGGATGGAGGGTCTGAGCGTCGCCGTCGGTGCCGCGGGCGAAGCGCGACGCGAGAGTGAGGCGCGGATCGCGGCGCTGACCGAGACGCTGGCGCGGATCGCCGAGCGGATGGACCCCGCCGCCGAGCGGGCGGCGCTGGAGCGGGTCGCCGAGGGGCAGGAGCGGGTGCATGCCGCGCTCGAGCGCGCCGCCGAGGGCGGCAATGACAGCGAAACCCGGATGCGGCTTCGCAACATGGACGTGCAACTGCTGCGCATCCTCGAAGAGATCGCGGCGGGGCGGCAGGAGATGCTGGCCGAACTGCGCACCGATCTCGCCGGGCTGAGCCGGGTGCTGCGCGAGACCGGACATCCGGGCGGGCTCCGTGCCACGCGCGGCCACCCGGACCACTGATCCATGGGGCTCAAGCGCCGCCACGCCAACCGCTTCCAGGCCTCGATCTGGCCCGGCTTCGTCGATGCGATGACCGGCCTGCTGCTGGTGCTGATGTTCGTGCTGACAATCTTCACGGTGGTGCAGTTCGTGCTGCGCGACACGATCACCGGGCAAGCGAGCGAGCTCGACACGCTGGGCGCCGAGGTCGAACGGCTGAGCAGCGCGCTGGGGCTGGAGCGGAGCCGCGGCGCCGAACTCGAAAGCGAGATCGGCAGCCTCGGCGAGCAGCTGGCGCAGGCGCGCGCCCGGGCCGAGGCGCAATCCGACCGGATTGCGCGCCTGACCACCGAACGGGCCGAGGCACGCGACCGCATCGCCGGGCTGGAGCGGGATCTCGAGGTCGAGCGCGACCGGTCGGGCGAGGCCGAAACGGCGCTTGCCAGCGCGCGCGAGGAGATCGACGCGCAGGCCGAGGCGGCGCGGCTGGCCGCGGCCCGGCGCGAGGCGCTCGAGGCGCTCGTCGCCGATCTGGAGGCGGAGGCGGCGCAGGACGCGGAAACCATCGCCGGGCTCGAGGACGAACGCGCCGAGGGCGCGGAGCGGATCTCCGAACTGGAGGCCGAGCGTCTTGCCGACGCCGCCGCCGCCGAACGGCTGCGCGCGCGGCTGCAGGACGCGGATGCCGAGCTGTCGGTGATGACGCTGGCGCTGGAGGAGAAGCGGCGCGAGGCCGAGGAGACGTTGACGCTTCTCGCCGCCGCCGAGGCCGCGCGCGACGATCTCGACCGGGCCCTGGCCGAGGCGGTGCTGGCGCGGCAGGAAAGCCAGAACGCCCTGACCCGGGCGCTGCGCGAGGGCGAGGGGCTCGACGCGCGCCTGGCCGCCGCGCTGGATATCGCCGAGGAAACCGAGGCCGATCTGGAGGCGGCCCGCGCGGCGCTGGCGCAGGCGCAGGCCGAGAGCGAGGACCTGTCCAGCCGCCTTGCCGCGGCACTGGCCGCGCGAGAGGTCGGCGAGGCCGATCTCGAAGCGGTGCGCGCCGAGCTTGCGGCGGCGCTCGAGGCGGGCGAGACCACCGAGGCCGAGCTCTCGGCGCGGCTTGCGGCGGCGGTCCTCGACCGCGACGCCGCGCGGGCCGAGGCCGAGGCGGCGCGCGCGGCAGGGGCCGAGGCAGAGCGCGGCCGGGCCAATCTAGCCGACCGTCTGACCGAGGCGCTGGCGGCACGCGAAGCCGCCGAGGCCCGGGCCGAGACTCTGTCGCAGGACCGCAGCGAAACCGAGCAGGAGCGGGCCGAGCTCGAATCCCGGCTCGCGCGCGCTCTGGCCGATCTGGAGACCACGCAGGAACGGGCTGAGGCCGAGGCCAGCGAGGCGGAGCGTCGCGCAGCCCTCTTGGCCACGGCCCGCGCGGCGCTGGCCGACGAGGAAAGCGCCACCGCCGAGGCGCAGCGGCGCATGGCGGCGCTGAACGCGCAGGTCGCGGCGCTGCGCGACGACGTGGCCGAGTTGCGGTCGCTGCTGGGGCAGGCCGAGACGACCAGCGCCGTGGCCGAGGCCGAGATCGAGGATCTGGGCCGGCAGCTCAACACCGCGCTGGCCCGCGCCGCCGCCGAGGAGCGGCGCCGTCGCGAGCTGGAGGAGGAAGAGCGCCAGCGGCTCGAGGAGGAGGCGGCGCGTCTCGCCGCTGAGGCCGAGGACCTCGAGCGCTACCGCTCGGATTTCTTCGGCGAGCTGCGCGGCATGCTCGAGGGCGAGGAGGGCGTGCGGATCGAGGGCGACCGCTTCGTCTTCTCCTCCGAGGTGCTGTTCGGGCGGGGCGAGGCGACCCTGTCGGAAGAAGGCGAGCAGGAGATCGCCAAGGTCGCGGCGCTGCTGCGCCGGATCGCCGCCGAGATCCCCGAGGGCATCGACTGGGTGATCCGCGTCGACGGTCATACCGACGACATCCCGATCCGGGGCGGCCGCTACGCTGACAACTGGGAGCTGAGCCAGGCCCGCGCGCTGTCGGTCGTGCGCTACATGAGCGAGGAGGAAGGCATTCCGCCGCAACGCCTCGCCGCCAACGGCTTCGGCGAATACCAACCGCTCGATCCGCGCGACACGCCCGAGGCCCGGGCCCGCAATCGGCGGATCGAGCTGAAGCTGACCGAACGCTGAGGCTCAGCCACCGAGTTCGATCGGCACCACCCGCTCGCCCAGGACCCGGTCGCCGCGCAGCAGGGTGACCCGGCCCTCATAGCGGCCATCGGGCCAGCCGCCCTCGGGCGCGCGCAGCCCGGCGGCTCGGAACAGCTGCGCCTGGGTTCGGTCGAGCGGCATCTCCTCGTCGATCACCTCGCCCTGCGGTCCCTCGATCGCCAGCCGCAGCCGGTCGCCCTCCCGCGCGCCGAAGACGAAGCCCCAGAGCACCAGCGGCGTGTCGGGACCGATCTCCCCGTTCGCGGTACCCGACTGCACCGCCTCCCATTCCGGAACGCCCGGCGCCGTGCCGGCATCGAGCAGCCCGCCCGGCACGTAGTCCAGCGGTTCGGCCCAGAGGGTCTGCGTCGGCGCGGCGCCGCATTCGGCGCGGCCCGCGGGGTCGAAGGGATCGACCACCTCGCCGTTGCGGCGGACCGAGATGTGCAGATGCGGAAACTGGCTCTGGCCCGACAGGCCGACCAGCCCCAGCCGCTCGCCCGTCTCGACCCGGTCGCCCGGCGATACCGCAACCGAACCTTGTGCCATGTGGCAATACTGCGTCTCCCAGCCATCGCCGTGATCGATGACGAGACCGTTGCCGCAGTCGCGCCCGCCAAGATCGGGTGCGCCGTCCCAGCCCTGCAGGATGTCGGGCATGTTGTTGCGGGTTCCCTGCACGACGCCGGGTGCCGCGGCGAACACGTCGACGCCCTCGCCCTGCCGGGCGATGGTGGCGAGGCGGAAATCCGTGCCCTTGTGGCCGTCATAGCTCAGCGGGCCGCAGCTGAAATCCGCCACGCCCGGCCCCGGATCGGAATCGACATAGTTCTGCACCACGCAGTCTTCGCCGGGGGTGCAGTCGATCGGCAGGGCAAGGCGGAAGTCCTCCTCCTGCGCCGCGGTCACGAGGGGCGGAATGGCCATTAGGAGAGAGATGGCCGGGACGGAAACGAGACGGGACATGGAACACTCCTGCGGCGGCGGGCTGCAACCGGCCCGAGAGTGCGGCAGGTCGCGCGGCGAATCCAGAGCGGAGTGGGGGAGGGCGAATACGCAACGCGCGGCCCCGAGGGGCCGCGCGGCGTGGTATCATGTCGTGTGCCGGCTCAGTCGGCGGTGAGCAGCGGCGGGCGGTTCCCGGACAGCCGCTTGGTACCGGGCTGTTCGAACAGCAGTTCGATCTTGTCGTCCTTGACGCCGACCCGGACGATGCCGCCCTTGGTCAGCTGGCCGAACAGCAACTCTTCGGCGAGCGGCTTCTTGATGTGCTCCTGAATCACCCGGCCCAGCGGACGGGCACCCATCTTGGCGTCGTAACCCTTCTCGGCCAGCCATTCGCCGGCCTCGCGGGTCAGTTCGATATGGACGTTGCGGTCCATCAGCTGCGCCTCGAGTTGCAGCACGAACTTCTCGACCACCGACAGGATCGTCTCCGGCGCCAGCGGTGCGAAGGAGATCACCGCGTCGAGACGGTTGCGGAACTCGGGCGTGAAGGTCCGCTCGATCGCGGCCGTATCCTCGCCCTCGCGCCGCGCCCGGCCGAAGCCGATCGCCTCCTTGGCCTGCTCGGCTGCGCCCGCGTTCGAGGTCATGATCAGGATCACGTTCCGGAAATCCACCGCCCGGCCGTTGTGGTCGGTCAGCTTGCCGTGGTCCATCACCTGCAACAGGATGTTGAACACGTCCGGATGCGCCTTTTCGATCTCGTCGAGCAGCAGCACGCAATGCGGGTGCTGGTCGACCCCGTCGGTCAGCAGGCCGCCCTGATCGAAGCCGACATAGCCCGGAGGCGCGCCGATCAGCCGGCTCACCGCGTGCTTCTCCATGTACTCGGACATGTCGAAGCGCAGCATCTCGACGCCCAGCGTCGAGGCGAGCTGCTTGGCCACCTCGGTCTTGCCGACGCCGGTGGGGCCGGCGAAGAGGTAGTTGCCGATCGGCTTCTCGGGCTCGCGCAGACCGGCCCGGGCCAGCTTGATCGCCGAGCTGAGCGCGGTGATCGCGTCGTCCTGACCGAACACCACCCGCTTGAGCGTCGGCTCCAGATCCTTGAGCACCTCTGCGTCGTCCTTGGAGACGTTCTTGGGCGGGATCCGGGCGATCTTGGCGATTACCGCCTCGATCTCCTTGGCGCCGATGGTCTTGCGCCGCTTGCTCTCGGTCACGAGATGCTGCGCCGCGCCGGCCTCGTCGATCACGTCGATCGCCTTGTCGGGCAGCTTGCGGTCGTTGATGTAGCGCGCCGACAGCTCCACCGCGGTCTTGATCGCCTCGGCGGTGTACTTGATCTGGTGGTGATCCTCGAAATAGGGCTTCAGCCCCTTCAGGATCTTCACCGCATCCTCGACCGAGGGCTCGTTCACGTCGATCTTCTGGAACCGGCGCGACAGCGCGCGGTCCTTCTCGAAGTGCTGGCGGAACTCCTTATAGGTGGTCGAGCCCATGCAGCGCAGCTTGCCGCCCTGCAGCGCGGGCTTGAGCAGGTTGGAGGCGTCCATCGCGCCGCCAGAGGTGGCACCGGCGCCGATCACGGTGTGGATCTCGTCGATGAACAGCACCGCGTCGGGGTGGTTCTCCATCTCGGTCATCACCGCCTTCAGCCGCTCCTCGAAATCGCCGCGGTAGCGGGTGCCGGCGAGCAGCGCGCCCATGTCGAGCGAGTAGATCGTGGCATGGCTGAGCACCTCGGGCACCGCGCCCTCGACGATCTTCCAGGCGAGACCCTCGGCGATGGCGGTCTTGCCGACGCCCGGATCGCCCACCAGCAGCGGGTTGTTCTTGCGGCGGCGGCAGAGCACCTGGATGCAGCGCTCGACCTCGTGTTCGCGACCGATCAGCGGATCGACATCGCCCTTGCGCGACTTGGCGTTGAGATCGACGCAGTACTTGGCAAGCGCCGAATCCTTCTCCTCGCCCGCGGCGCCGGTCGAAGAGGAGGCGGTCTCCTCGTCCTTCTCGGCGGCGCCGGTCACCGGCCGGCTCTCGCCGAAGGCGGGGTCCTTGGCCTGACCATGCGCGATGAAGTTGACCGCGTCGTAGCGGGTCATGTCCTGCTCCTGCAGGAAGTATGCCGCGTTGCTCTCGCGCTCGGCGAAGATCGCGACGAGCACGTTGGCGCCGGTGACCTCGGTGCGGCCCGAGGACTGGACATGGATCGCGGCGCGCTGGATCACGCGCTGGAACGCGGCGGTCGGCACGGCCTCGGAGCCGTCGACATCGGTGACGAGGGTGGACAGATCATCCTCGATGAAATCCTCGAGCGACTTGCGCAGCTCGTCCAGATCGACGGCGCAGGCCCGCATCACACGGGCGGCGTCGGGTTCCTCGATCAGGGCCAGCAGGAGGTGCTCGAGGGTCGCGAGTTCATGGCGGCGGGCATTGGCCAGAGCCAGCGCCGCGTGGATGGACTGCTCGAGAGTGGTCGAAAAAGACGGCACGGTGATGTGCTCCTCTGATCGGGGGTCCGGGCGGAGATGGCCCCGCCCTGACCGTGGCCTCTGTAGTTAAAGATCGGGTTTATCGGCCGCGCTTCAAGTTAAAACTCGCAAAAACCCCCGTCCTGACCATACGACGTAACGCAGCTGTGTTCTTTGCATGCCAAAGGCCCGCGTTCCGTTGCACAACCGCCTCGGAAGGATTCAAAAGCGGTCCTTCCTGCTTCTGATCTCCGCAAACACCTGCACCGCGCTGTGGCCTTCGAGCCCGGCGGCGCGCTGCAGCTCGGGCATGTCGGCGCGCAGGAACGGGTTGGTCGCGCGTTCCTCCGAGAGATGCGAGGGCACGGTGGGGCGGCCCTCGGCGCGGGCGCGGGCGATCGCCGCGGCACGGTCGCGCAGGGCCTGGTTGTCGGGCTCGATCGTCAGGGCGAAGCGGGCGTTGGTCTCGGTGTACTCGTGGCCCGAGCAGATCAGTGTCTGCCCCGGCAGGTCGCGCAGCTTGCGCAGGGAATCCCACATCTGATCGGCCGTGCCCTCGAACAGCCGGCCGCAGCCCAGCGCCATCAGGCTGTCGGCGGTGAAGGCCATGTGGTCCTGCGGGAAGTGAAAGGCGACATGGCCCAGCGTGTGGCCCGGCACGTCGATCACTTCGACCTTCGCGCCCAGCACATCGAGCGGATCGCCCGGCGCGACCTCAAGATCGAGCGGCGGCAGGCGATGCGCATCGGCCCGGGCTCCGATGACCCGCGCGCCGTCGCGCAGATCGGCCACCCCGGCCACGTGATCGTCATGGTGATGCGTGAGAAGGATGTCCGAGAGCCTCCAGCCATGCGCGTCGAGAGCGCGTCGGATCGGCGCGGCCTCCGGGGCGTCGACCAGCGCGGTACGGCCGGTCCCGGCATCGTGCAGCAGGAAGGCATAGTTGTCGGAGAGGCACGGAACGGTGAGAAGTTCGAGAGGCATGGCGGCACCCGTGATTTGCTTGCTATGGTGGTCCCGGACCTAGACCGGCCTCCGCCACCGGCTCGCAAATTCTGGACCAAGGACCGCCGGCCCGCAATGCATCTGGACGTTCTCGACCTGCGCAACTTCTACTATCGCAGCGCGCTTGGCCGCGCGGCGCAGAAGGTGATCCGCGACCAGCTCGTCGAGTGGTGGCCCGCCTCCCACGTGCAGGGGCAGACCGTGGTGGGCTACGGTTTCGCGGTGCCCCTGCTGCGCCCCTACCTGCCGGATGCGCGGCGGGTGATCGGGCTGATGCCGGGGCCGCAGGGCGTGATGCCGTGGCCCGCGGGCCAGCCCAACGTCTCGGTGCTGTGCGAAGAGACGCTCTGGCCGCTGCGCACCGGACAGGTGGACCGGCTGGTGCTGATGCACGGGCTCGAGACCTCCGAGCATGCCAGCGCGCTTTTGGAGGAATGCTGGCGCACCCTCGGGCCGGGGGGCAGGGCGGTGTTCATCGTGCCGAACCGCGCCGGGCTCTGGTCGCGCTCAGATGCGACCCCCTTCGGCTATGGTCGGCCCTATTCGCTGGGCCAGCTCGAAGCGCAGCTCAAGGCGCACCGCTTCGAGACCGAGAAGGCGATCTCGGCGCTCTACCGCCCGCCGAGCCTGCGCCGCGGCTGGCGCCGTTCGGCGGCCCTCCTCGAAAAGGCGGGGCGCTACATGCCGGTGTTCAACACCGGCGGCGTACTGATGGTCGAGGCCTCCAAGCAGGTCGCGGCGCCGACGCGGCCGGGGCTGACCTCGGCGGTCAAGCGGCCGCTGCGGGTGCTCGAAGGGATCGGCGCCCCTGTGCCCGAGCCGTCGCGTCGCAACTAGCCCGACAACCGGACCGACCGGGGCGCATTTGCCGGACGGGCAAATGGTCGCACCCCCGGACCTCCTGTGACCATGGGGCACAGCGGTGTCCGAGGGGGCTTCAAGGCGGTTGCGACACCCCGGGCGCTCTGCTACATCGCCCCTGATTTTGACGGCCTTCGCCCGCGCGGGGGCCATGCAAGCTGCCCGACCGTCGCCATTTTTTTCGGCGCGGGATCGCCGGGCCCAAGACTGCGGAAGGGTGGACGTGTCCGAACCAGCATCGATCTCAACCGGCATTGCGCAACGCTATGCCACGGCCGTGTTCGACCTGGCGCGGGAGGGCGACGACCTCACCGCCCTGACGTCGGATGTCGACGCGCTGCGGGCCGCGCTGGCCGAGAGCGCGGAGTTCCGCGACCTGATCTCCTCGCCGATCTATTCGCGCGACGACCAGGGCCGGGCCATCGCCGCGATCGCCGCGAAGATGGGGCTGAGCCAGACCACCACCAACGTGCTGGGGCTGATGGCCTCCAAGCGCCGGCTCTTCGTGCTGCCGCAGATGCTGCGCGCGCTCGACGAGAAGCTCGCGGAGGCGCGCGGCGAGATCACCGCCGACGTCACCACCGCCAAGGCGCTTTCCGACAAGCAGAAGACCGCGCTGGCCGCCGCTCTCAAGGAGAGCGCGGGCCGCGAGGTGAAGATCAATCAGATCGTGGATGAAAGCCTCATCGGCGGTCTCGTCGTCAAGCTGGGCTCGAAGAGGATCGATACCTCGATCCGTTCGAAGCTCCAGGCACTCCAGAACACCATGAAAGAGGTCGGATAATGGCGATCCAAGCTGCGGAAATCTCCGCGATCCTGAAGGACCAGATCAAGAATTTCGGCCAGGAGGCCGAGGTCGCCGAGGTTGGTCGCGTGCTCTCCGTCGGTGACGGCATTGCCCGCGTCCACGGCCTCGACAACGTCCAGGCCGGCGAGATGGTCGAGTTTCCGGGCGGCATCCAGGGCATGGCGCTGAACCTCGAGACCGACAACGTCGGCTGCGTGATCTTCGGCTCGGACCGCGACATCAAGGAAGGTGACGTCGTCAAGCGCACCAACTCGATCGTGGACGTCCCCGCCGGCATGGGCCTTTTGGGCCGCGTCGTGGACGGCCTCGGCAACCCGCTCGACGGCAAGGGCCCGATCCAGGGCTCCGAGCGCCGCGTCGCCGACGTCAAAGCGCCGGGCATCATTCCGCGTAAATCGGTGCACGAGCCGATGGCGACCGGCCTGAAATCGGTCGACGCGATGATCCCGATCGGTCGGGGCCAGCGCGAGCTGATCATCGGCGACCGCCAGACCGGCAAGACCGCCGTGGCGCTCGACACCGTGCTGAACCAGAAGAGCTACAACGACGCCGCCGGCGACGACGAGAGCAAGAAGCTCTACTGCATCTACGTGGCGATCGGCCAGAAGCGCTCGACCGTGGCGCAGCTGGTGAAGAAGCTCGAGGAGACCGGCGCGATCGAGTACTCGATCGTCGTCGCCGCCACCGCCTCCGACCCGGCCCCGATGCAGTTCCTGGCGCCCTACGCCGCGACTGCCATGGCCGAGTATTTCCGCGACAACGGCAAGCACGCGCTGATCATCTATGATGACCTGTCGAAGCAGGCCGTGTCCTATCGCCAGATGTCGCTGCTGCTGCGCCGCCCGCCGGGCCGCGAAGCCTACCCGGGCGACGTGTTCTACCTCCACTCGCGCCTGCTGGAGCGTTCGGCCAAGCTCAATGAAGAGCACGGCGCCGGTTCGCTGACCGCGCTGCCGATCATCGAGACCCAGGGCGGCGACGTCTCGGCCTTCATCCCGACCAACGTGATCTCGATCACCGACGGCCAGATCTTCCTCGAGACCGAACTGTTCTACCAGGGCATCCGCCCGGCCGTGAACACCGGCCTCTCGGTGTCGCGCGTGGGCTCCTCGGCCCAGACCAACGCGATGAAGTCGGTCGCCGGCCCGGTGAAGCTCGAGCTCGCGCAGTATCGCGAGATGGCCGCCTTCGCGCAGTTCGGCTCCGACCTCGACGCCTCGACCCAGCAGCTGCTGAACCGTGGCGCCCGTCTGACCGAGCTGATGAAGCAGCCGCAGTACTCGCCGCTGACCAACGCCGAGATCGTCTGCGTGATCTTCGCCGGCACCCAGGGCTACCTCGACAAGATCGCGGTCAAGGATGTGGGCCGCTTCGAGCAGGGCCTGCTCAAGCACCTGCGTACCAACGAGCGCGAGCTGCTGGACTGGATCACCATCGAGGACCCGAAGATCAAGGGCGATGCGGAAGCCCGCATCCGCAAGGCGCTCGACGCCTTCGCCAAGGACTTCGCCTGAAACCAGCCACGGAACTAGGGAGGCTGGCCGATGCCTAGTCTGAAGGACCTCAAGAACCGGATCGCGTCGGTCAAATCGACCCGCAAGATCACCAAGGCGATGCAGATGGTCGCGGCGGCAAAGCTCCGTCGCGCCCAGGACGCCGCCGAAGCGGCGCGCCCCTATGCCGAGCGGTTCAACGCCGTGATGGCGGGGCTCGCCTCCTCCGTGGGCGGCTCCGACGGCGCGCCGCGCCTGCTTGCCGGCACCGGCAAGGAGGACGTGCACCTGCTCGTCGTCATGACGGCGGAGCGCGGCCTGTGTGGCGGCTTCAACGGCTCGATCGTGCGCAAGGCGCGGATCCGGGCCAGCGAGCTGCTGGCGCAGGGCAAGACGGTGAAGATCCTCACCGTCGGCAAGAAGGGCCGCGAGATGCTGCGCCGTGACTACGGCAAATATTTCGTGGGCCACATCGACCTCACCGACGTCAAGCGCGTGGGCTATGCCAACGCGCAGGACATCGCCCGTGACGTGCTCGGCCGCTTCGACGCGGACGAGTTCGACGTGGCGACGATCTACTATGCCCGGTTCCAGAACGTGATCACCCAGATCCCGACCGAGCAGCAGATCATCCCGGCCCATTTCGAGGGCGGGGAAGAGGCCGATACGGCGCTTTACGATTACGAGCCCGGCGAGGAGGAGATCCTCGCGGATCTGCTGCCGCGCGGCGTGGCGACGCAGATCTTCGCGGCGCTGCTCGAGAACGCGGCCTCCGAACAGGGCGCCCGGATGAGCGCGATGGACAACGCGACCCGCAACGCGGGCGAGATGATCGACAAGCTGACGATCGAGTACAACCGCTCGCGTCAGGCGGTCATCACCAACGAGCTGATCGAAATCATTTCGGGCGCTGAGGCGCTCTAAAGAGAACCGGAGTACAACACATGGCAGCAGCACAAGGCAAAGTGACCCAGGTCATCGGCGCCGTCGTGGACGTGCAGTTCGGGGATCACCTGCCGGAGATCCTCAACGCCCTGACCACCGAAAACAACGGCAAGAAGCTGGTTCTCGAAGTGGCCCAGCACCTCGGCGAGAACACGGTCCGCACCATCGCGATGGACGCGACCGAGGGCCTCGTCCGCGGCGCGGCCGTCACCGACACCGGCAAGCCGATCTCGGTGCCCGTCGGCAACGCGACGCTGGGGCGCATCCTCAACGTCATCGGCGAGCCGATCGACGAGAAGGGCCCGGTCGATGCGACCGAGACCCGTCCGATCCACGCCGACGCGCCGAGCTTCGCCGAGCAGTCGACCTCCTCGGAGATCCTGGTCACCGGCATCAAGGTGATCGACCTGCTCGCCCCCTACGCCAAGGGCGGCAAGATCGGCCTGTTCGGCGGCGCCGGGGTGGGCAAGACCGTGCTCATCATGGAACTGATCAACAACATCGCGAAGGTGCACTCGGGCTACTCCGTGTTCGCCGGCGTGGGCGAGCGGACCCGTGAGGGGAACGACCTCTACCACGAAATGATCGAATCCAACGTGATCAAGCCGGACAACCTGGAAGACTCCCAGGTGGCCCTGGTCTACGGCCAGATGAACGAGCCTCCGGGGGCGCGTGCCCGCGTCGCGCTGACCGGCCTGACGCTGGCCGAGCAGTTCCGCGACCAGTCCGGCACCGACGTGCTGTTCTTCGTCGACAACATCTTCCGCTTCACCCAGGCGGGTTCCGAGGTGTCGGCGCTTCTGGGCCGCATCCCCTCGGCCGTGGGCTACCAGCCGACGCTGGCGACCGACATGGGCGCGCTGCAGGAGCGGATCACCTCGACCAAGAACGGCTCGATCACGTCCGTGCAGGCGATCTACGTGCCCGCCGACGACCTGACCGACCCGGCGCCGGCGACCTCGTTCGCGCACCTCGACGCCACCACGGTTCTCAACCGTGCGATCTCGGAGCTCGGCATCTACCCGGCCGTGGACCCGCTCGACTCGACCTCGCGCCTGATGGACCCCGCGGTCGTGGGCGAGGAGCACTACCAAGTGGCGCGCGACGTGCAGGGCATCCTGCAGCGCTACAAGTCGCTCCAGGACATCATCGCCATCCTCGGCATGGACGAGCTGTCGGAAGAGGACAAGCTGACCGTGGCCCGCGCCCGGAAGATCCAGCGCTTCCTGTCGCAGCCCTTCGACGTGGCGAAGGTGTTCACCGGCTCCGACGGCGTTCAGGTGCCGCTCGAGGAGACCATCGCCTCGTTCAAGGCGGTCGTCGCGGGCGAGTACGACCACCTGCCGGAATCGGCCTTCTACATGGTCGGCGGCATCGACGAGGTGAAGGCCAAGGCCGAGAAAATGGCCGCCGCGGCGGCCTGATAGGAGGGCTTCATGGCCGACACGCTGCAATTCGACCTGGTCAGCCCCGAACGGAAACTCGCTTCCGTTCAGGCGACCGAGGTGCGCATTCCGGGCACCGATGGTGACCTGACGGCGATGGCGGGCCACACGCCCACCATCACCACCCTGCGTCCCGGCCTGCTGCAGGTCGTGCATCAGGGCGGGACCGACGATTACGTGGTCTCCGGCGGCTTCGCCGAGATCGGCTTCGATGGCGTCTCCGTGCTGGCCGAACGCGCTCTGCCGCGCGGCGAGGTCACGCAGGAGGTCTATGAAGGCATGGTCGAGGAGTTCGCCGCGGCGCATCGCGACGCGCGGGCGAGGTTCGAGAACGAGCCCGGCCCGGTGGACGACACGGCGAAGCTTCTCGCCGACATGGTCGCCGTCGGTACGCATATCGGGCTCGACCCGAAGCAGCCGAACTTCTGATCGGAACCACCGTTCCGCCATAGGGCCCCGCTTCGGCGGGGCCTTTTCACATTCTGCCGGGGCCGGCCATGACGCATTTCATCCAAGGAAAGATCGCGATCGACCAAGGGGAGCTGATCCCGTTTTCGGATTTCGAGAATGACGGGCCGATGTGGACGGGGGAAGGGGCGCGCGAGATTCGCCGCGCCGTCGCCTTCGCGACGCCCTTCGCCACGCCGCCGGTGGTGCAGGTGGGGTTCTCGATGCTGGATATCTCGAACGCGGCCGGGGCCCGCATCGACGTCACGGCCGAGGATATCGGCCGGACCGGCTTCGTGCTGCGGGTGGGCACTTGGGCGGATAGCCGAATCGCGCGCGTCCGGGTCGCGTGGATCGCCTTCGGGTCATGCCCCGACGAGGATCTCTGGGAGATCGGTTAGGACGGGAACAGCCGCCGAAGCCCTTGCAGGGCCTGTCCCCGCTCTAAGGGGCCGAAGCGGAACGGCTTCGGCCGCGGAAAGCTCAGGCGAGGTGGCGTCCGGGGGCGCTGCGGTGCAGGGCGCGACCGGCAGGCAGGACCAGCCCGAGAGGAGCGCCGAGAACGGGCCGGACATGATCCAGATCGCCAGCCCGGCAAGAAGGGAAACCTGACCAAAGCCCACCGAGAGGATCGCGATGACGAAACCCATGAGGCTTCCGGCGAGAATAAAGATCGTGCCCATAAAAACGTCTCCTGCGATATGACCCGACCCTTTCAGGCGAATCCGGCGAGAGTGTGTCTGGTTCGGGGCGAAGCCCTGCTGCTGTCGGAAATGCCCCGAGAAGGCATGTAGAAATCTTCACCAATCGGTGAATTGAGATCAAGATAACACTCAGGGAAGAAACTGTCTTCAAACTGTCACGTTGGCTCCTTTCCCTGCATCGATTGCCTAAGGCGTTTGCGATCCAACCGATTGATCCGGTTTTCTTTATGGGATGGCCAAAACCCGCCTATCGGTCGGAG
>Ga0310345_10001180_pt1 | contig 30593 bp, 26 predicted proteins | sample HC15DNA20500_MG_FD_204667 | JGI IMG/M metagenome (GOLD analysis project Ga0310345, IMG submission 204667) | Marine microbial communities from station ALOHA, North Pacific Subtropical Gyre - HC15-DNA-20-500_MG | ecosystem: Environmental > Aquatic > Marine > Oceanic | place: Pacific Ocean: North... | reverse complement strand
CTGAAGCATTTGAAGAAACAGACATAACATTTACGAATGATGAACAGTACTTAAAAAAATGTTCATTTTATATTGTAGCCGTACCAACCCCCGTTAATGGTGAACGCATTCCTAACTTAACACCCTTGCTTAAAGCTTGTAGTACCTTAGGCAATGTTATTAGTAAAGGGTGTACCGTTGTATTTGAATCTACTGTTTATCCGGGTTGTACTGAAGAAGATTGTATTCCTGTTATTGAACAAAATAGCGGATTGAAAGGTGGCATAGATTTTATGTTCGGTTATTCCCCCGAACGGATTAATCCAGGCGATAAGCAACACACTTTGCAAAAAGTAATAAAAGTGGTAGCCGGATGTAATGAAACTGCTACAAAGCAAATTGCATCTCTGTATGCGGCCATAATTGAAGCCGGTATTCATGTAGCACCTAATATTAAAACGGCCGAAGCTGCTAAAATTATTGAAAACACACAACGCGATTTAAACATAGGTTTAATGAACGAGTTGTCCATGATTTTTGATAAAATGGAATTAAATACCCATGAAGTGTTAGCAGCTGCCGCAACAAAATGGAACTTTATGCCTTTTACCCCAGGATTGGTGGGAGGGCATTGTATTGGCGTTGACCCTTATTATTTAACTTACAAGGCTGCGAAGTTGGGCTACAACTCACAGATTATTACGGCCGCAAGAATGATTAATGATGGGATGGGAAAATACATTGCCGATAAAATTATACAGCATTTAATTGTTGCAGTTGATGTGGTTAAACAGGCCAAGGTTTTAATTATGGGGGCAACATTTAAAGAAAATGTGGCCGATATTCGTAACGCCAAAATTGCAGATGTGGTAACAGCCTTGCAGCAACTGCAAATTCAGGTACATATTACTGATCCTAAAGCCAGCCATGAGGCATTAATAAAAGAATATGGTTTCGGGTTAATTAATCAAATACAAAACAATTACGACGTAGTGGTTGTAGCCGTTGCCCATAATGAATATAAAAAACTGGGCGATGCTTATTTTGCCCAAATAACTTTGCCGCATGCTTTAATTGTTGATATAAAAGGAATTTATGCTAACAAAATATTTTCCAGAAAATACTGGACATTATAAATTTCGAATATGGAATTACCCCTTATTTTAGTAACAGGTAAAAATGGTCAATTAGCAACTGAATTACAGCGGTTATCGGAAAAATTTGCCCAACAGTTTCGTTTTGTTTTTTGCGATAAAGAGGCACTAGATATTTCGAATGAAAATGGAGTGGTTCAATTTTTTCAGCAATATAAACCTGCCTTTTGTATTAATTGTGCAGCATACACTGCAGTTGATAAAGCTGAAACCAATCAACAACAAGCTTATAGCGTTAATGCAGATGCTGTTAGTTATTTAGCTAAGGCTTGTTCAAAGTATAATACTGTATTAATTAGTTTTTCAACCGACTATGTGTTTGATGGTACGGCTACGCAACCTTATTTGCCCGATAGCCAAATTAATCCAATTAATTATTATGGCTATACTAAATATATGGGCGAAAAACTGGCACTAGCAAATTGCGCAAATTGCATCATTATTAGAACATCTTGGGTATACAGCAGCTATGGTAACAATTTTGTGAAAACCATGATTCGACTTATGAAAGAGAAAAATGCGATAGGTGTGGTGAGTGATCAGTTCGGAAGTCCAACTTACGCTGCAGATTTAGCGTTTGCGGTAATGAAAATAATAATAACACTTAATACACAATCAATAAAAACGATATTTTCGGGTATTTACCATTATTCTAATCAGGGTATAATTAGTTGGTATCAATTTGCTTTAGCCATACAACAGAATATGCAGTTATCGTGCAAAGTAAATGCTATTGCAACAGCACAATTTCCAACTGCGGCCAATAGGCCGGCATATAGTGGCTTAAATACCGAAAAAATTGCGCAGGTATTTGGCATTCAGCCACCCGAATGGCAACAGAGCTTGAAGCAATGTTTGCAAATACTAAAAAATTAATTTTTCAATTACTTTATGTTGACTAGGCAACAAATTTAATTTTTGTGTGTTTTAATATAACTTCTATTTTAAACCTTAAAACTTCATTTATGCAATTACATTCAGGCATGCCTGCTCCCGATTTTACTTTGTATGATACTGAAAAAAATCAAGTTACATTAAGTTCTTTCAAGGGTAAACAAGTCATATTGCTATTTTTCCCAATGGCATTTACAGGAGTTTGTACTAAAGAATTATGTGCAGTACGTGATGGTATTGCTGTTTACAACAATGCTAATGCCGTTGTTTTAGGCATTTCAGTTGATTCGCCTTTTACCTTAGCTAAGTTTAAAGAAACAGAGAAATTGAATTTTCCTTTGTTAAGCGATTTTAATAAAGAAGTTTCTACTGCCTATGGAGCAATATATGATAATTTTATTGGTTGGATGAAAGGCGTAAGTAAACGTGCTGCTTTTGTTATTGATGCCAATGGTATTATTCAATATGCCGAAGTGTTAGAAAATGCCGGCGAGTTACCTAATTTTAACGCCATTCAACAAGTGTTGGCTGCATAATACTTTTAGATTATTTAACTGTATTTTAAGGGAGTATGGCTTGTTAATGCTCCCTTAATTTTTCTACAAGCCTTCCTGAAAAGTTCATACAAATGTTGTAGTAATTGTTAAGGCACTAAATTTATTCAAACCTAATTGCTAACTTAGCATTGTTTAAGTATGCCTGGATGATTAAACTTTACTTAACTTTTTTATGTGCCTTTAGTTTTTTTGCAGGATATGCTAATCCTGAAAAAAGCAGTTTTCCCGATGTTTTCGATCAGGTAAAAGTTGTGTCTGTATATCCTAACCCCGCTACATCATTTGTAAATTTTGAATTTGAAGCCAATCAAAATTATAAAAATTACACACTATATATTTTTAGTTTCATAGGAAAAAAAATGAATGAGTATGCCGTAGATGGCAACAAAATAACCGTTCCTTTAGATGAGTATTATCGTGGTATGTATGTTTATCAATTACGCAATCAAAATGGCATGATTGTACAATCAGGTCGTTTTCAGGTTGTGAAATAATGGATTGGTTCCTATTTATCTCTTACCTCAATAATTAAAAATTTCAGGTATTCAGTATTTTCCAGTCCACGGATAATAGGGTGATCATTAGATTGTGTTTGGAAAGTAACTTGCCTAATCTTTTTTCGAGCATCTTTAGCGGCCCATTCAATGGTTTGTAAAAACTGTTGTGCATTCACCAAATTGGTACAACTACTTGTTACTAAAAATCCACCATTCTCCACCAATTTCATTCCCCTTAAATTAATTTCTTTATACCCATTCAATGCATTTTGAATGTTTTGGCGGCTCTTTGTAAAGGCCGGTGGGTCTAACATTACCACATCAAATTTTTGTTCCTCTTTAGCCCATTGCTTTAATACATCAAATGCATTGGCCACTTCAAAGTGGCAAATATTTTCTAAATGGTTAAGTGCAGCATTTCTTTTGGCTTGTTGTATCGCCGATTCACTAATATCAATCCCTTTTACTGAAGTGGCGCCATAATGGGCAGCATGTATTTCAAATGTGCCGGTATAGGTAAATGCGCCTAATACTTTTGCTTGTTTTACAATGGGTGCAATGGCACTTCTATTGTGTTGTTGGTCTAAAAAATAGCCGGTTTTTTGCCCGTTTTCTATGTCAACATAAAATTGTAATCCGTTTTCTCGTATAATAATTTCAGTTTGAAAAGGTGCCGACAAAAAGCCTTTTTGTTGGGTTAATCCTTCTAATTCACGAACCGGAACATCATTTCGCTCATAAATGCCTTTGGGTTTAAAAATTTTTTCCAATGCATCTACAATGGCGGCTTTCCAAATATCTATTCCCAATGCCAATGTTTGTATAACAAAATAATCATTAAACTTATCAATAATAAGTGCGGGTAGTTCATCGGCTTCGCCAAATACCAATCTGCAATTTTCGTTATAGCCTAGTTTTTGACGGTATTGCCAAGCATCCAAAATTTTTTTATAAAAAAAATGAGCATCAACTTGTTCTTTTTTTCTAGTTAATAAACGAATAGCAATTAGTGATTTAGGGTTAAAATAACCTATTCCAATCCATTTTTTATCAACTGTATATACTTCAACTAAACTACCTGCGGCAATGGCATTATGGAGTATTGGTTGCAATTCATTGCCAAATATCCAAGGGTGGCCACCGGCAATTCTTTCATTCATTTTTTTGTTTAAAAAAACCTTCGTCATTTTGCAAAAGTAAGCGCAACTACTGCCATTTTTGCCGCTTAAGTATAATTGGCAAAAAAATTGCCTTATTCGTATCACTTCAAATTTGAGCTATGCAAGGAAAAGAAAAACATCAAAAACACGTAAATGAGAAGGAAAATCAGATTAATGATACTGATTTAACATTAAATACTGACGAAAATGCAGCAGGATCTGCTCATTTAAATGAGCCTGTGGCAGAACAAGGCCAAATAGAAAAATTAGAAGCTGAAATTCAAGAACAAAAAGATAAATATTTACGTTTGTTGGCTGAATTTGAGAATTATAAACGCCGAACAGCTAAAGAGCGAATTGAGTTGCAACAAACTGCAGGAAAAGAAGTTATAGTGGCATTATTGGAAGTATTAGATGATTGCGACAGGGCTGAGAAACAATTGAATGAATCTGATAATATTGCTTTACAGAAAGAGGGCGTACAGTTAGTTTTCAATAAACTGCGCAACATTTTGCAAAGCAAGGGGTTGAAAGTAATGGATAGTTTACAGCAGGAATTTGATACAGAAAAGCATGAAGCTATTACCGAAATAGCTGCCCCTACTGAAGCATTGAAGGGTAAAGTGTTAGATGAAATACAAAAAGGCTATTACTTAAACGACAAATTAATTCGTTTTGCAAAGGTTGTTGTTGGTAAATAAAAATTGGTAGTTTCTACTACTCCACAATCAAAAAATTATGTCAACAAAAAGAGATTATTACGAAATTTTAAACGTAACAAAAACAGCTACTGCTGAGGAAATTAAAAAATCCTATCGAAAAGTGGCCATGCAATATCACCCCGATAGAAACCCGGGTGATAAGGCCGCCGAAGAAAAGTTTAAAGAAGCCGCAGAAGCTTATGAAGTGCTGAGCGACCCTGATAAAAGAGCTAAGTACGATAGGTATGGTCATCAAGCCTTTGCCCCCGGCTCTGGTGGATTTGGCGGGGCACAAAATATGGAAGACATTTTCAGCCATTTTGGAGATATTTTTGGTGAAGATGTGTTTGGCAGCTTTTTTGGTGGTGGCTCAAGACGTGGTAGTGGTAGTAACAGAAGACCTACAGGACAAAGAGGTAGTAATCTTCGTATAAAAATTAAACTAAACTATGAAGAAATTGCAAATGGAGTTAACAAACAAGTTAAAGTAAAAAAATATGTAGTTTGTTCAACTTGTGGCGGCAATGGTGCAAAAGATAAAAGCAGTATTCAAACCTGCGGCACTTGTGGTGGAACAGGTCAGGTGCGCCGAGTTACTAACACTTTCCTTGGACAAATGCAAACTGTTACTACTTGCCCTACTTGTAATGGAGAAGGAAGTACTATTACCAATAAATGTACTGCTTGTAAAGGAGAAGGTAGGGTATATGGTGAAGAAACTATTTCAATTGATGTACCTGCCGGCGTGCAAGAGGGTATGCAATTAAGCATGAGCGGAAAAGGTAATGCCGGAGAACGTGGTGGAATGCCCGGCGATTTATTAATTCAAATTGAAGAAGAACCGCATCCGGAATTACAACGTGATGGACTGAATGTTGCTTACGACTTACACATTTCTATTCCTGATGCTATTTTTGGAACACAGGTAGAAGTACCTACCATTGATGGCAAGGCAAAAATTAAAATACCGGCTGGTACACAAAGCGGTAAAATATTTCGGTTAAAAGGAAAAGGTTTCCCAGAAGTACAAGGCTATGCTAAAGGTGACCAACTGATTCATGTAAATATTTGGACCCCACAAACTGTTTCGCCTGAAGAAAAAGCAATGTTGGAAAAGTTAAGTCAAAGCCCCAATTTTAAACCTCAGCCCGGGAAAAATGAAAAATCATTTTTCGATAGGGTGAAAGAAGCCTTTCAATAATTGTGCAGAAAATATATTGTAAAGCCCCTATCTAAAAAAAAGAAGTTAGGGGCTTTAAATGAAATTGATTTGAAAACATTACTAGCCCAATTGCCTTATCTTTTGAAGAATTCCTGTGGTTGAAAAACCATCTACAATAGGATTAATGAGCACCTTTCCTCCATTGGCCATTACTTGTTTTGCCCCAACAATGGTTTCAATCGTATAATCTCCACCCTTCACCAAAACATCGGGCATTAAAGCCTCAATGAGTTGCAATGGCGTATCTTCCTCAAAAATAATAACTGCATCAACCATTATTAATGATGCAAGTAATAATGCCCTGCTTTGTTCATTATTCACAGGTCTGTCGTTCCCTTTTAAACGTTTGGTGCTGGCATCGCTATTTACCCCCACAATTAAATAATCGGCAGCTTCAGCCGCTTTAGATAAAGAGGAAATATGTCCTTCATGTAAAATATCAAAGCAACCATTGGTAAAGGCTACCGTTTTATTGCGCATTTTCCATCCGGCCCTTATTGCTTTTAATTCATCCAAATGAAATATTTTTTGTTGAATAGCTTTAGTGTATCGCATATTAAGGAATTGTTGTAGTGGATTGTTGTGGTAATCTTTTTTTATTGTACCAAGGTAATAAACCCAGGCAAACAAAGCCCCAAAGTAAAATAATTATAAATTGTGCAAACCATTGCAAAGTTCCATTGGCATATCCTATTCCATAAGCAACCCCATTTTTTTCCAACACCATGGCCATAAAGTAAGCATAGGCGCCAATTCCGCCGGGTGTTAAAATCATACCAATACTGGCAAATGCCAAGGCAGAAAAAGCAACCGGAAAACCCAAACCGCTGGTGCCAATTGTTGCATAAAAACCAATCCATGTTCCTAAAAGGTATAATAACCAAATAGCGGCCGAATAAAATATAAATAATCCTTTTTGTTTAACATTCCTAATACTGATAAGGCCTTCCCAAATTCCTTTAATGATTTTTTTAATTTGAATCACGATTGTAAGATGTGCAAATCGCTGAAACCAGTGACGAATGATAAATATCAAAACTACTAATACCAATAAGGCAATTCCTAATTTACGCAGCGATACGCCACCCGATTTAGATTGAAATAGTTGTTGGGCTAATTGAATGGCATAATCTCCAATTATTTCATATTGGGTTAAAAATGCTAATACGAAAACAATACCTAAAGAAAGTACATCAAAGGCTCTTTCTACCACAATAGTACCAACCAGTTTTTCTGCAGGCACTTTTTCATAACGAGCCAATAAAGTACATTTCAAAACTTCGCCCAAACGAGGTACTGCAAGGTTAGCTAAATAACCAATCATAACGGCAAAAAAGGTATTGATTAGTGTTGGAAAATAGCCAAGCGGTTGCATTAAAATTTTCCAACGTAAGGCACGAAAAACATGGCTTAGTGTTAAAATGAAAAAAACAGGAATAAATAAAATATACCTGGCATGCTTCAACGCACCGGTAAATTCATTCCATTGATTAGCCGGTATTTGATGTAGGCTCCAAGCAACCAAAAAAATGCCCAGTCCTAAAAAAAATAAGTATTTGATGAATACCTTCAGTTTTCTTGCCATGCAGGTTAATTCTTACTGCAATTTACAGAAGCCTGATTAATTATAGTTTATTTCCTGCTTTTGGAAATATTACGTGTGGTTTAAATGTTTTGGCTATTTCAAAGTCCATTTGAGCATAAGACATTATTACAATAATGTCGCCAACAGCAGCTTTACGGGCAGCTGGGCCATTTAAGCATACAACACCAGAACCACGTTGGCCTTTAATTAAATAGGTTTCTAATCTTTCTCCATTGTTCACATTTACCACTTGAATTTTTTCATTTTCAATCATGTTGGCAGCATCCATCAAGTCTTCGTCTAAGGTTAAACTACCCACATAATTCAAGTTAGCTTCTGTAATAACAGCTCTGTGAACCTTCGATTTTAATACTTCTATTAACATAATGAGCGCAAATGTAAAAGATGCTTTGATTATAACAAGTTTTCAACGCATTAGTTAATCGGTAAATTATCAATAAGCCGAACATTTTGTAAAAATGCTGCTGCTAAAACTATGGCTGGTTGTTGTGAGTTGAATGCTTTAATTGGCTTCAATGTATGGGCATCGGCAATACTTATATAATCAACTTTTTCAAATCCGCCTTCTATTAATTTGGTTTCAGCCATTTTGATTAATGCATTTAAGCTGTACAGGTTAATTTGCTCTTTTATAAAAACTAGGGTTTGAAATAATGTTGCAGCTTTGTTAAAATTTTCAGTTGAAAGCCTTCTGTTTCTTGAACTCATGGCTAACCCATTGGCTTCGCGAACAGTGGGCACAATATGTAGTTGAATGTGGGAAAGTTGTTGATTATATTGTAATAAAAATTGAATTACCATGCATTGTTGGTAATCTTTACTACCCATGAATAAATGGGTGGGATTGACTAATTTAAGCAATTGTTCAACTATATAACATACACCTTGAAAGTGGCCGGGTCGGTATTCCCCTTCTAAAATTTGTTCCAAATAACCTAATGGATAGTTGTGGGGGATATGTGCCCCATTCGGGTACATTTCTGCTACGGATGGCAAAAACAAAACATCGCACTGGTGTTGTATTAACAAGTTAATATCCGCCTCAATTGAGATGGGATATTTTTCAAAATCTTCCTTGTTGTTAAACTGGGTGGGGTTAACAAAAATGCTAGAAACAGTATAATTCCCCGCTTTTTTACTGGCATCAATTAAAGCCAAATGCCCATTATGTAATGCGCCCATGGTAGGCACAAAACCAATAGATATGGGGTTATTTTGTGTTTGAAGCACTTTTTGCAATGCCTGTTTTGATTTGCAAATAATCATTTTGTCCAAAATTATTTTGAATTAAAGGGCATTTATCACCTATTTGGTGTATTTTATTTAACTTTGCACCCTTAAATTTTGCCTCACGTAAATTGACTTAATTCATGTCAAAGAAAAGAATTTTATTTATTGCAACCGAAATGTCGCCTTATTTGGAGTTGACAGAGTTTGCAGAAGTGGTGAACAGGCTTGCAATAAAAAGCAATGACAGTGGTTTAGAAGTGCGATGCATTATGCCGCGTTTTGGTGTAATTAATGAACGCAGGCATCGCTTGCATGAAGTGGTTCGTTTATCGGGTATTAATGTTTCAGTTGATGATGATGACTACCCACTACAAATTAAAGTAGCTTCATTACCTAATGCCAGATTGCAGGTGTATTTTTTAGAAAATGAGGACTTCTTCAAGCGTAAACACATTTTTCATGATGATGAAGAGCATTGGTTTGAAGACAATGGGTTGAGAAGTATATTTTTTGCAAAGGGCGCTTTAGAAACGGTAAAAAAATTTGGATGGGCTCCCGATGTAATTCATTGTAGCGGATGGATGACTGGGTTAATTCCTGCTTACATAAAAACAGCTTATAAACGTGAAGCTATTTTTAGCAATAGTAAAGTTGTATTTACAGTAGGCCAAAATACTTTCCAAGAAAATTTAGGCGCCGATTTTGTAAAAAAAGCTGTTATTAACGCCAACATAAAAGAAAAAGATTTAGAGTTATATAAAGATGCCAATAACACTTCCTTATTCAAAGGGGGTGCTCATTTTGCCGATGCAGTTACCATTGGCGATGAAATGATTGAAAAAAAATTAGCCGACGATATTGCGAAACTAAAAGGCAAAACAATTGTTCCATTTAAAGGATTAGATTCCGATCTTTCTGAATACATTGAATTGTTTCAAGAGTTGGCTAAGTAAACCTTATACACATAAAACGAACACCGGTTTAATTACAAACATTTCAAATAGCATTACACCTATATTTGCAAACGTATCTATAAAATCAAGTATTCATGTCTTATTTATTTACCTCTGAAAGTGTATCTGAAGGGCATCCCGATAAAATTGCCGATCAGATTTCTGATGCATTAATCGATAATTTTTTGGCATTTGATCCTAATTCTAAAGTTGCTTGTGAAACCTTGGTAACAACTGGTCAAGTAGTGTTGGCAGGTGAAGTGCGTTCAAAAGCATATTTAGATGTGCAAGAAATTGCTCGTGGTGTTATTCGCAAAATTGGTTATACCAAAAGCGAATATATGTTTGAGGCCCATTCTTGTGGGGTTTTATCTGCAATTCACGAACAGTCACCCGATATTAACCAAGGTGTTGAACGCCAAAAGAAAGAAGAACAAGGTGCCGGCGACCAAGGTATGATGTTTGGTTATGCTGTAAATGAAACCGATGATTATATGCCGCTTTCATTAGACTTGGCACAAAAAATCTTAATTGAATTAGCTGCCTTGCGTCGCGAAAACAAACAAATTAAGTATTTGCGCCCCGATGCGAAAAGTCAGGTTACATTAGAATACGATGACAATAACAAACCTATAAGAATTGATACTATTGTCATTTCTACGCAACACGATGATTTTGATACTGAAGCAAAAATGCAAGCCAAAATCAGAAAAGACATGATTGAAATTCTGATTCCAAGGGTGAAAGCAAAATATAAAAAGTACGCCAAATTATTTAACAATCAGGTAAAGTACCATATTAATCCAACCGGTAAGTTTGTAGTTGGTGGTCCACATGGTGATACCGGCTTAACAGGAAGAAAAATTATTGTTGACACTTATGGTGGAAAGGGCGCACACGGTGGTGGTGCTTTCAGCGGTAAAGATCCTTCAAAAGTTGACCGTTCTGCAGCCTATGCAACTCGCCATATTGCGAAAAATTTAGTAGCTGCAGGCGTTGCAGATGAAATTCTGGTACAAGTTTCTTACGCCATTGGTGTTGCACAACCCACATCCATTTATGTAAACACTTATGGCACTGCTAAAGTGAATATGAGTGATGTAGAAATTAGTAAAATTGTAATGGAATTATTTGATTTGCGTCCTTATTTCATAGAACAGCGCTTAAAATTAAGAAATCCAATGTATAGTGAAACTGCTGCATACGGACACATGGGCCGTAAGAATGAAGTAGTAACAAAAGAGTTTAAATCACCCGATGGTAAAGTAAAGAAAATGAAAGTGGAATTGTTTACCTGGGAAAAATTAGATTATGTACCCAAGGTAAAAAAAGCTTTCGGTATTAAATAAATAGCTAACTACTTGCACTAAACAGTAAAAGGCCGTCTATTTTGATGGCCTTTTTTCTTGTGCTTACATTTGCAACTACTTCATCATAAAAATATTGTTATGCCATTAGCAGAAAAAAATCCGTGGAAAATACTGAATGAAAATTTAGTATATGAAAATAATTGGATTGCATTACACCACTATCAAGTAATTAATCCTTCGGGAAATGAAGGTATTTATGGGAAGGTGCATTTTAAAAATATAGCAGTAGGTGTTATTCCTGTTGATGCTGAAATGAATACATATTTGGTGGGACAATATCGATTTACTTTACAACAATACAGTTGGGAAATACCCGAGGGTGGATGCCCTGTTAATGAACAACCAGAGCAAACAGCACAACGCGAATTATTGGAAGAAACCGGGTTGAAGGCAAATAAATGGGAATATATAGGTAGTGCACACTTATCAAACTCGGTTACCGATGAAGTAGCGGAATTATTTTTAGCTACACAACTGCAACAATTTTCTGCTTCGCCTGAAGAAACCGAAGTATTACAAATTAAAAAAGTGCCCTTACAACAAGCATTTGCAATGGTTGAAAATGGAACCATTACAGATGCTGTATCTATCATTGCTTTACAAAAACTGCAACTATTATGGATGCAGGGCAAATGGAAACCCTAATTTTGCAAAATGGGTAAATCATCTGCATCATTAATAATTGGTAGGCAGCCATTAATAGAAGCCATTGAGCAGGGTAGAGCAATTGATAAAATACTATTGCAAAAAAATACCTCAGGCGTTTCTATGGCTACCATTAAGCAATTGGCTAAACAACACCAAATACCCATTCAATTAGTACCTGTTGAAAAGCTGAATGCTTTAACTAAGGCTAATCATCAAGGCATTATTGCTTTTGCAGCATTAGTTCCATATATGGATTTACAACAGGTTATTGATTTTGTTGTACAGCAAGGCATTACGCCACTGTTTGTTATGTTAGATGGCATTACGGATGTACGCAATATTGGGGCCATTGCAAGAAGTGCTGTTTGTTGTGGAGCACAGGCTATTATTATTCCCGATAAAGGTATTGGCGCATTAAATGAAGAGGCCTTAAAAAGTAGCGCAGGTGCCTTACAACATATTCAAGTGTGTAGAGTAAATAGTTTGTTGAAGGCTGTAGATACGCTGCATTTAAATGGCATACAGGTGTATACCTCTGAAATGCGGGCCGAAAAAAATGTATTTGAATTAAATTTAACTATACCGGCCTGTATTATTATGGGTGCTGAAGGACGAGGCGTTCAACCTTACTTAGCCAAAGCAGCAGATTATTTTTTAAAAATTCCTATGGCAGGAAATTTTGATTCATTTAATGTTTCGGTTGCAGCAGGTATAGTACTGTATGAAGCATTAAAGCAACGACAGTTTAGTGCAACTACTACAAATAATTTATCCTAATTATATAGGTTATGAAAAATACCTTAACCAATATACAATTGATTGAGTGCCCTCGCGATGCAATGCAGGGATGGCATGATTTTATACCCACTCAGCAAAAAATAAATTATCTCAATCAATTATTACAAGTTGGTTTTCATACTATTGATTTTGGCAGTTTTGTTTCTCCCAAAGCTATTCCTCAAATGGCTGATACTGTTGAAGTTTTAAAAGGACTGAACCTTCACAATACAAATACAAAGTTATTAGCTATTGTAGCCAATGTACGTGGTGCTGAGTCGGCAGTAATGTTTGATGAAATAACTTATTTAGGTTTTCCATTTTCTGTATCACCTACCTTTCAGTTACGCAATACCAACAGCACACAACACGAAAGTTTACATACCATTGATGCAATTCAAGAATTGTGTTTAAAAAATAATAAGACTTTGGTAGTGTATTTAAGTATGGGATTTGGTAATCCTTATGGCGATGTTTATAATGATAAAATATTATTGCAATGGGCTGATGCCATGGTACAGAAAAATATTGGTATTATTTCATTAGCCGATACAGTGGGTGTTGCAACGCCTGAACAAATAAAGACTGCTTTCGAAGTACTTATTCCGACATATCCCAATATTATTTTTGGTGCACATTTACATGCTTCCCCCCAAAATAGAATGGCTAAACTATCAGCTGCATATGAGGGTGGTTGCATTCGATTTGACGGAGCTATTCGTGGTTATGGTGGTTGCCCTATGGCACAAGATGAATTAATAGGAAATATGGATAGCCTGGTAATTATGGAATACTTTCAACAAATTGGTAAAAATTTCAATTTTAATCAACCTGCATTAGAAAAAAGTATTCAACTAGCCTCCGAAATTTTTGTTTAATCCTTATTATTTTTTTTCATGAAATTTCATGCAGAATTTGATATTCAAAAATTAGCAGAACCAATTCATCATCAACACAAAATAATGTTGATAGGGTCATGCTTTACTGAAAATGTAGGTGAAAAATTAATCAATGCAGGATTTCAAGTACATCAAAATCCCAATGGAATTTTATTTAATCCGGTAAGCGTAGCTGAGGCAGTTATTAACATTATTTCAAAAAAAGTGTATACACCTGCCGATTTATTTTTTTTGAACGAAAGTTGGCATAGCTGGCAATTTCATAGTCGCTTTTCCGCTGTAACTGCTGAAGAAGCAGCAGAAAAAATGAATGCTTCTATTGTAAATGCACGTCAATTTTTGGAAACCGCCGATTATCTTATTGTTACCCTAGGTTCTGCCTGGGTATATACTTTAACTGCCGAAGCTGCCAATGGTAAACCCGGTACCGTTGCTGCAAATAATCATAAAGCACCTGCCGCATGGTTTCAAAAAAAATTAATGGATACTACACAGGTTATTACCGTGTTGGGAACTATGTTAGATAGACTGGGTGCATTTAATAAAAACATAAAAGTAATTTTTACAATTAGCCCTGTTAGGCATTTACGCGAAGGTGTAATTAATAACAATCGAAGCAAAGCAGCTTTAATTAGTGCTGTGCATTATTTAGTAGAGCAATTACCAAAACTTTATTATTTCCCCGCTTATGAATTAGTAATTGATGATTTACGCGATTATCGTTTTTATGCGGAAGATTTAGTGCACCCTAACCATGCAGCAACAGATTATGTTTGGGCAAAGCTAAAGGAAGCCTGTATGACTTCTGAAACCATTGGTTTAATTGAACAAATTGAAGAAATACAAATAGCCAAGAGGCACATTTCTTCTAACCCCAAATCGCAACAGCATCAAACATTTTTAAGAAAATATGCTAACCTAACGCAGCAACTGTTAGAAGTGAATCCGTATCTTCCTTTACACCATGTGCTAGATTATTTTACGAATGCTATAAATAGATAAATATGTCTTATCATTAATGTATTCTATCGCCTCTTAATTCACTGCTTTGCATAACATGAGCTTCGTAAGCCAACCATTGCTTCCAACGTTCATTTACTTTTTCAACAGGGAAGTATAATCGGGCTAATTCAATAAATAATGTATAATGTCCGGCCTCACTTTCCATAAAGCGTCTGTAAAATTTTCGTAAACCCGCATCTTCTAATCCTTCACTGAGTCGCTTAAAACGTTCACAACTGCGGGCCTCAATTAAAGCCATGGTTAAAAGTTTATCTAATAAACGCCCTTCTTCACTACCTCCTTTTTGTTGAAAGGCTAATAATTGATTAACGTACACGTCTTTACGTTGCTTCCCTAAATTCAGTTTTCTTTTTTCAAGCTCCTGCAATACCAACCGAAAATGCCCCCATTCTTCCGTAACAATGGGCGATAGCTTATGCACAATTTCCTTTTTGGAAGAATAGTGCTGAATAATTGAAATACATGAAATGGCTGCTTTTTGTTCACAGTAAGCATGATCGGTTAAAATAGCTTCCGTACTAATGGATGCTAATTGTACCCAACGTGGATCGGTTACTAATTGCAGATTTAAAATTGATTTTACATCAACAGTATCTTCCATAAAACAAATATTACCGGCAAAATTACTACCCGCAAGTATTCTTTCCTCATAATGAACTAAACAATAGTATTTCATTAGTTTTGAACTATGTATAACGACAATTTTCTTGATAAAAAAATTGCTGAGCGGGCTGTGCTTGGAATATTACGAAAACTGCAATTGCCCAATATGAATGATATTGATTTTTTTTCGAATGATTATTTGGGCATTGTGAAAAATCAGTTGATTCATCAGAAAACTTCCCAATACTTCGCATTTGGTGCAACAGGTTCACGTCTTTTGTCAGGTAATTATGCATTAATGGAACAAGTGGAGAAAATAATTGCCGGTTTTCATGAAACAGAGTCGGCTCTTTTATTCAATTCCGGTTATGATGCAAATGTGGGTGTATTATCTTCTATACCACAAAAAGGCGATACTATTTTATACGATGCTCTCTCTCATGCTTCCATACGCGAAGGCGTAAGGCTTTCATTTGCACAAAGTTTTTCTTTCAAACACAATGATATGCAGCAGTTAGAAGATAAATTAAAGACTGCGAAAGGCAATATTTTTATTGTTACAGAATCTGTTTTCAGTATGGATGGTGATGTTTGTCCTTTGCAAAATTTAGTTCAATTATCACAACAATATGGTGCACATTTAATTATTGATGAAGCCCATGCCACCGGCATTATTGGAAGGAGAGGAGAAGGATTAACCCAACAATTACAGTTGCAAAATAATGTATTTGTTCGTATTCATACATTCGGAAAAGCATTAGGATGCCAAGGAGCTGTAGTTGTAGGTTCAAACAGGTTAAAAAAATACCTAATTAATTTTTCTCGTCCATTAATATATACTACGGCTTTGCCTCCAATATTAGTGCAGGGTATATTGAAGTCGTATCAATTATTCCCAACAATGGAATCAGCACGCAGGTTATTACAACAACATATTCAACAATTTCAGCAAGCCAACATTCCATTTCAAAAACTTAATTCACAAACACCCATTCAAGGGGTGGTTATACCCGGTAATGAACAGGTAACAGAAGTAGCCTTAAATTTACAAAAGAATGGAATGGCAGTACGCCCCATACTATATCCCACCGTAGCCAAAGGTGCAGAGCGACTAAGAATTGTTTTACATGCCTTTAATACGAGAGAGCAAATTCAACAATTGTTGCAATTATTCAACAATATGAAAGCTTCATAAATCTCTGTAACAAAATTGTTGATGTATGCGAAAATTTGTTATTTTCAATCAACAATCATTTGCTTTTGGGGTATAAATAATTATTTTTTGCCATCAATTTTGAAATCGGGATGATTAAAAACCATTGAAACAAATCTTGTCTATGAAATATGTCTACACTGTAATAGCCGCAATTATTACCATTGCTTTAATTGTTGTATTAAATGTTCAATTGCCTGCAGGAAAATCGAAAACCCCGCGTTTGGGTTATTTTTTATCGCCACAACTAGGGTTTTGGCAAAATGCCGAAGGTGAAAATGCCAATTTTGGCGGGAAATTGATATTGCCGCAATTAAAAGGGAAAGCTGATGTGTATTTTGATAATAGATTGGTACCCCATATATATGCAGAAAATGATGCAGATGCCTATTTTTTACAAGGCTATTTACATGCTAAATTCCGTTTGTTTCAAATGGAGTTTGAAACAAACGTTGCCGGAGGGCGTTTGAGTGAAATGATTGGTAAGGACGGATTAGCCATTGACAAATATTTCAGAAGATTGGGTATGGTTTATGCGGCTGAAAATTCATTGAAGGTAATGGAAGCCGACCCGGAAATTAAAGCAGCTATGGATGCTTATACCGCAGGGGTGAACGCTTACATTCAACAATTAAAACCTTCTGAATTGCCTGTTGAATTTAAATTATTGAATGTGCAACCTGAATTGTGGACCAATATGCGTTCCGCGTTGTTTCTAAAATTCATGTCATACGATTTAACCGGGCAGGGAGATGATGATTTATTGATGACGAATACAAAAAATTTGTTGGGATATAATTTGTTCCAAAAAATGTTTCCCGATAGAGCCGATTCATTGGATCCAATTTTGCCAATTGGAACCAAATTTGAAAAACCATCTATCATACCTAAAATTCCTGCCAATATTGATTCCGTTTATTATGGCATTTCCGGTGGAAATACAACTGCTATTCCACCCATTATTCCCAATAAAAACAATGGTAGTAACAACTGGGCTGTTAATGGATCAAAAACCAAAAGCGGACGCCCCATATTATGTAATGACCCCCATTTAGGTTTGAATCTTCCTTCACTTTGGTATGAAATACAAATAAACACACCAACACAAAATACTTATGGCGCTACCTTTCCGGGTGCACCTTGTGTAATTATTGGTTTTAATGATAGCTGTGCTTGGGGTGTAACCAATGCCGGTAGAGATGTAAAAGATTTTTATGAAATGAAATTTAAAGACAGTACCATGCAAGAGTACTGGTTTAATAACGAATGGAAAAAGGCTGAAATAAGAAAAGAAGTAATAAAAGTAAAAGATGGGCCGGATGATGTGGAAACTTTAGCAATGACAGTATTTGGTCCCGTTATGTATGATAAAAGTTATCAAAGTAAAAACAAGGATGGTCATTATTATGCGGTTCGCTGGAAGGCGCACGATGGGAGCAATGAATTGGCTACATTTTATCGTTTAAATCGTGCTAAAAATTACAACGACTATCAAAATGCCATTGGTTATTTTCAATGCCCTGGACAAAATTTTGCATTTGCTTGCAAAAATGGCGATATAGCTATTCAGCAACAAGGCGCTTTTATTGCTAAGTGGAAACACCAAGGTGAATTTGTAATGCCCGGAACGGATAGTAGTTATATGTGGCAAGGGGTAATTCCAAATAAAGAAAATCCTTTAATGTATAACCCGGCACGAGGGTTTGTAAGCAGTGCCAATCAAATGGCGGTTGATACTACCTATCCATACTATTTAGGGCGTGAAGGAAATTTCCCTATTTATCGTGGAATAATTATAAATAGATTTTTATCGCAGATGCAAAATATAACTCCGGAAGCTATGATGCAAATGCAAACCAATAACTACAATGTTTTTGCTGAAATGGCTCGTCCTGCTTTGTTAAAGTATTTAGATGAAAAGCAACTAACCCCTATTGAAAAAAGGTATATCGATAAATTAAAATCATGGAATTTGGTGAGTGATTATGATGCTACTGCACCAACTATTTTTGAATGTTTTTGGGATAGTGTATTTGTGGGTACTTATGCCGATGAATTAAATAGTACCGGCTTGCCGTATATGTGGCCCGACCAGTCTACATTAGTAGAAGCAATGATAAAAGATACCAATTATATTTTTGCTGATGATATTCGTACAAAAGATGTAAAAGAAAATATGCAAACCATAGTGCAACTTGCCTGTAAGAAAGCTTGTGCCGCATTAGAAGATATAGAGAAAGATGGGCGACTACCTTGGGGAAAATATAAAGATACCTATATAGGGCATTTATTAAAAATTCCTGCCTTTAGTAAACTGCATGTACCCATTGGTGGTGGCGCCAATATTATTAATGCTACAACCTCAAACCATGGTCCAAGTTGGCGGATGATAGTACATTTAACTGATAAAACTGAGGCTTATGGTGTTTATCCCGGTGGGCAAAGCGGCAATCCCGGCAGTTTTTATTATGATAATTTTATTGAACAATGGGCTGCAGGAAAGTATTATCCTTTGCTGTTTTTAACACGTAATATGGCAGAAAAAAGTTCAGAAATAAAATGGCACTTGCAATGCGCTAATGCATAAATAAAATAAAAAAAATTTAATATGAAATTCGTAATATCAATCTTAATAACAGCACTTTTAAGTTTTGCTTTTAGTTTATATGCAGCATTTCCCTGGTACACCTTTGCAATCTGTGCATTTGTAGTGGCATTGGCTATTCATCAAAAACCGTACAAAGCTTTTTTGGCTGCTTTTATTGCATTGTTTTTATTATGGGGTATCTGGGCATTTTTGATTGATGCAGCTAATAACCATATTCTGTCGCAAAAAGTAGCCCAAATTTTACCACTGGGTGGTTCTTCAATGGCTATCATTTTGGTAACAGCATTGGTTGGAGGCATTGTTGCCGGAATGGCTGCTTTAACAGGTAGTTTAATTCGGAAAATGTAATATTCTTTTTCAGTAGCCCTTACGCTATAAATTTTACTACGTCGATTGCTTAAAATAAATACTTTTGTATCGATATTTTGCCCACCCTGCAAGTGGGTCCATATTGTTAATGGAACTTTTGTTGCCGTAAAGCAATAAAAGTCTGAAATGTAATTATACTATGGCATTGTTACACAACCGTATTAACAATGAGGAGTTAAAGCAACGCCTCATGCAAGAAACTGAAAAAAGAATTACAGTAAGTTTCTATCAGTATTTTGAAATTGAAAATCCACCTGTTTTCCGCGATTTTTTGTACAAGAATTTACATGCATTAAATGTATTCGGGCGAATTTATTTGGCTAATGAGGGTATTAATGCACAAGCAAGTGTACCCGAATCAAATTTTGAAGCCATGAAAAACTTTTTATACAGTATTCCTGCTTTAAATGGTTTGCGTATAAATATTGCGGTTGATGATGATGGCAAAAGCTTTTGGGTATTGAAAGTTAAAGTGCGTGAAAAAATTGTGGCAGATGGTATTAATGATCCTTCTTTCAATATGTATAAAAAGGGCAAATATGTTGATGCTGTTACCATGAATAAATTACTAGAAGATTCTAATACCATAGTAATTGACATGCGTAATCACTATGAATACGAAGTAGGCCATTTTGTAAAGGCAATTGAAGTTCCATCTGATACCTTTAGAGACCAACTTCCTATGGCAGTGGAAATGATGAAGGGTAATGAGGACAAAAACATCATCATGTATTGTACGGGTGGTATTCGTTGCGAAAAGGCTAGTGCTTATATGCTACACAAAGGTTTTAAAAATGTATATCATTTAGAAGGCGGTATTATTAATTATGCCAGGCAGGCGAAACAACTTGGTTTAGAAAGTTATTTTAAGGGTAAGAACTTTGTATTTGATAATCGTTTGGGTGAAAGAATTACGAATGATGTTATAGCACGTTGCCACCAATGTGGTAAGCCCTGCGATACACACACCAATTGTAAGAATAATGGATGTCATTTGTTGTTTATACAATGTGAAGATTGTGCCAAAACCTACAATGGTTGTTGCAGTAAGGAATGTGCCGATACACTGAATTTACCACTTGAACGCCAAAAACAATTGCGTAAAGGAATAGACAAGGGGCAAAATATTTTCCATAAATCTAAAGCCCGCTTACGGCCACGTCTTAACGAAATAAATGGCGTTTAGTTAATAAACGCCAATTTCTTTTAATGAGGCAACAATTTTTTCAAAAGTTTCGGCTTCTGAAAGTGGTTCGGGTTTAAATGTAGCACCAATTAACTTCTCATATAATTCAATGTAACGATTTTGTATGGTGGTAATCCATTCTTCACTCATTTCAGGAACCACTTCTCCCGTTTTTCCCATGAAATGATTAGCAATTAACCACTCTCTTACAAACTCTTTACTTAGTTGTTTTTGTTTTTCACCTTTCTGTTGTCTTTCTTCAAAACCATCGGCATAAAAGTAACGTGAGCTATCAGGTGTATGAATTTCATCCATTAAATAAATTTCATCACCAATTTTTCCAAACTCGTATTTGGTATCAACTAAAATTAAGCCTTGTTTAGCAGCCAATTCTTTACCTCTTGCAAACAATGCTAATGTTAATTTTTCTAATTGTTCCCATTCTTGCTCAGTTGCTAAGCCCTCTGCTATGATAGCTTCTTTCGAAATATCTTCATCATGGCCTTCTGCTGCTTTGGTGCTGGGGGTAATAATGGGTGAGGGGAAGAAATCATTTTCTTTCATGCCCTCGGGTAAGGGAACTCCACATAAACTTCTTTTGCCCGATTGATAAGTGCGCCAGGCATGGCCGGTTAAGTTTCCTCTAACAACCATTTCAATTTTAAATGGGTTACATTTTTTTCCTATACTTACCTGTGGTGCAGGTACTGCCAACAACCAATTTTTACAAATGTCTTGTGTAGCATGCAGCATATGAGCCGCAATTTGGTTTAATACCTGACCTTTATACGGTATAGGTTTTGGTAAAATTACATCGAATGCGGAAATACGATTACTGGCTATCATAACCAGTGTATTATTGGCAATGGTGTAAACATCTCTTACTTTACCTTTATAAAAGTTTGTTTGTTTTGGGAATTCGAATATTGCTGTCATACCTCAAAAATACAGGTAGCTATTTAAAAAACAGCACAATTAATTTTCTGCCATTTGATAAATTTCAATTATTTTTTCAATTATTTTTTTAATAATTTTTTATTCAGCCAACATTTTTTTATATTGCTTAAAACAAAATCTGCCATATGAGAAAATTACAATTGGTGCTTTCATTATGTTTGGTATACTGGCTAATTTTTCCCCAACTATCTTTTGGCCAAGAACCCACTGTAGTGAGTGGGGTTATAAAAAATGCCAACAATAATGAAACTGTATCTTCTGTTTCTGTAACTATTAAAGGAGGTACTAGTGGTGCCTATACCGATGAAAAAGGGTACTTTAAGTTTACTACCTCGCAAAAACCTCCATTTACACTTGTTATTTCTTCTGTAGGTTATGCAACAAAAGAAGTTAATTTCTCAGGCTCACCTATTGAAACTAGTATTCAGCCACATTATGCCTTAGGGGAAGAAGTGGTTGTAGCAGCTTCACGTGTACCTGAAAAAATTATTGAATCTCCTGTAACTATTGAAAGGGTTGGAGCATCAACAATTCGTCAGGCTCCGGCATCTAATTATTATGATATTATAGGAAATTTAAATGGTGTTGATGTGGTGGCTTCCAGTTTAACATTTAAATCGGTTGGCACCCGTGGTTTTAACGTGAATGGTAATTTACGTTTAAACCAAATTGTAGATGGAATGGATAACCAGGCTCCGGGTTTAAACTTTCCGGTAGGTGGTGTAATTGGCTTAACCGAGTTGGATGTAGAAAGCATTGAATTGCTACCAGGTGCATCCTCAGCTTTGTACGGTCCTGGGGGGATGAATGGTACTGTATTAATCAACAGTAAAGATCCTTTCAAATACCAAGGGTTAAGTTTTCAAATTAAACAAGGTGTAAACCATGTTGATAATTACCAACGCAATGCGGCACCTTATTATGATTGGAGCTTACGTTGGGCTAAAAAAGTTTCTGACAAATTTGCATTTAAAATTGCTACACAATATTTGCAGGCACAGGATTGGTTAGCTAATGACAAACGTGATTATTCTCGTACTACAGGTACACCTAATGGCCAGGTAATTCCGGGTACCCGTGATTCAGATCCCGCTTATGATGGTGTAAACGTTTATGGCGATGAAACGAATCTAGTAAATGCAGGCGGTATAACTTTTAATACACTGGCACAACAAGTTGGACAAGGCTTTATTACGCAAGGGGTACCTAGTTCAGTAATCAATGGTATTGTATCTACTATTCCAGCTAATCAAAATGTTTCTCGTACAGGTTTTGATGAAAAATATGTAATTGCACCTACTACTTATAATTTTAAAATTTCCGGTCAGGCAGTTTATAAAATTAACAGCCGTACCGATTTAATTGCCGAAGGGAACTGGGGCACCGGTAGCACAGTTTATACCGGTTCAGACCGGTATGCTTTAAAGAACCTGAAAATGGGGCAATATAAAATTGAAATGAAGAACAAAAACTGGTTTTTAAGAGCTTATACAACACAGGAAAATGCCGGAGATTCTTACAACTCAACCATTGCTGCTCGCCTATTTAACGAAGCATTATTGCCTAGCGGTGGTGCAACAGGGTGGTTTTCGCAATACACTCAAAATTATATTAAGTCAAGATTGCCGGTAGCTTTAGGTGGAGCAGCTTTGAGTGATGCGGCTGCACAAATTTATGCCCGTGAAACTACCGATGCAGCTTCTGGAAGACCAACAGGTGCCATTTATAATAATCCATTATTCCAAAAAATTGTACAAACTCCTATTTCCAAAGGCGGTGCTTTATTTGTTGATAAAACAGCCTTATATATGGTAGAAGGGCAGTACAATTTAACACATGCGTTAGGTTTGGAAAAAACCAAAACCGATTTATTGGTGGGTGGAAACTGGAAACAATATGCCTTAAACTCACAAGGAACTTTATTTGCTGATACTGCCGGTAAAATATATATCAATGAAGTAGGGGCTTATGCACAACTATCACAGCAATTGTTCAATGATGTTTTGAAATTAACTGCTTCAGGTCGGTATGATAAAAACAGCAATTTCGATGGAAAATTCACACCTCGCTTTTCTGCAGTTGTAAAACTGGCCAAAAATCACAATTTGCGTTTCTCTTATCAAACCGCTTATCGTTTCCCCTCTACCCAAAACCAATGGATCAATTTGTTAGTAAGTGGGGGTACTCGTTTAATGGGTGGTTTACCACAGTTGCGTAATTTTTACAACTTCAACAATAATCCATCCTACACGTTGGCAAGTGTACAAGCTTTTGGTGCTTCCGTACTGGCAGGTACACCTAATCCCGCATTATTACAGGTGCAAAATTTTGGAAAATTTAAACCAGAATCTTCTAATTCATTCGAAGTGGGTTATAAAGGCTTAATAGCACAAAAGTTATTAATTGATGTTTATGCTTATTGGGCTACTTACCAAGACTTTTTGGGTAGTGTAACCGTAGTACAATCTCAAAATGGTTCACCATTAGGATTATTAGGCTTAAATCCAAATGGTAGTTCTGGTAACGCAGCCGCAACACGTACTATTTATAGCATTTCTGTAAATACGCCGGGTAATGTTTCTACAAATGGTTGGGGTGCTTCTGTGCAATATTTATTGCCGAGGAATTTCTCTGTAAATGCTAATTTGTATTCTGATCAAATTGGTAGTCTTCCTTCTGGTTTTGTGTCTTATTTCAATACGCCCAAAATTAGAACAAATATTGGGTTCAGTAATTCCGGATTTTTGTTAAACAACCGCTTAGGATTTAGTTTAATGTATCGTTATCAAGATAGCTTTTACTATGAAGGTACATTTGGTACCGGCACAGTTCCATCTTTTTCAACTATTGATGGGGTAATTACCTTTAAATTGCCTGCAACCAAATCAATGATTAAAATTGGTGGAACCAATTTGTTGAATCATTATTATACTAACGGTTTTGGTAATGCTCAAATTGGGGGATTGTATTACATTAGTTATGGATATAACGTTTTTTAATACCCTATTGGCATTTAATAATAAGGCCCTTTGATATTATTCAAAGGGCTTTTTTATTGATGAAATAGCCGGTTTTTGGTTTTATACCCGATAATCTTCTATTTTTGCTACTCAAATTTCACTAACCAATAATTTTATGCGATCAATAGCTTTTAGAGAGGCACTAAGAGAGGCCATGCAAGAAGAAATGAGAAGAGATGAAAGGGTGTTTTTAATGGGTGAAGAAGTTGCTGAATATAATGGTGCTTATAAAGTTAGCCAGGGTATGTTAGCAGAATTTGGTGCTAAACGTATCATAGACACTCCTATTACAGAATTAGGTTTTGCAGGTGTAGCCGTAGGTGCTGCGCAAAATGGATTAAGGCCAATTGTTGAGTTTATGACATGGAACTTTGCTGTTTTAGCTTTAGACCAAATTTTAAATACCGCCTCAAAAATGTTAGCCATGAGCGGAGGACAAATTGCCTGTCCCATTGTTTTTAGAGGCCCCAATGGTAGTGCCGGACAATTAGGGGCGCAACACTCAACTGCTTTTGAAAGTTATTATGCCAATATTCCGGGAATCAAAGTAATTTCTCCTTCTAATGGTTATGATGCAAAAGGTTTGTTGAAACAAGCCATTCGTTATGAAGAGGATCCGGTTATGTTCATGGAAAGTGAGGTGATGTATGGGGATAAATGTGAAGTGCCCGATGAAGAATATTATATTCCCATTGGGAAAGCCGATATTAAAAAATCGGGTAAAGATATTACCATCGTTTCATTTAATAAAATGATGAAAGTTGCTTTAGGTGCTGCTGCTGAATTAGAAAAAGAAGGTGTAAATGCCGAAGTAATTGACCTTAGAACTATTCGCCCTTTAGATTGGCAAACTATTTTAGAAAGCGTTAAGAAAACCAACCGATTATTAATTGTGGAAGAACAATGGCCATTTGCTTCTGTAAGTTCTGAAATTTCATATCGTATTCAAAAAGAGGGTTTCGATTATTTAGATGCACCCATTCGCAGAATTACCAGTGCCGATGCACCCATGCACTATGCCCCCAACTTAGCAGCTTTAGCTATTCCTGATGTTGAGCGTACCGTTAAGTTAGCTAAGGAAGTGATGTACATGAAAAAATAAGTGCAAATATTTCTTTATATAAAATCCCGAAATTTTTCGGGATTTTTTTGTTTTATTATTTAATTGAATCATCCCTAAAAACGCAGGTTAAATGGCCTAATTTTATGACGGTAAATATAGACAGCTTAACCAGCTTACAATAATGAAATATTTTGCACTAATCATCGGAATAGTATTCTTACAACAAATAAATGCCCAAACGGCAAATAACCAAGTTGCATTTGGTAATGATACATTGGCCGAAGTAACGGTGCATGCATTTATGTTGAGTAATAAATGGAAAGAGGCACCTGCCGCTGTTGCAATTATTAGCCATTCAGATATAGAAAAAACTGCGCCCACTAGTTTACTGCCTGCCATTAACTCCGTTGCCGGGGTAAGAATGGAAGAACGTTCTCCCGGCAGTTATCGTTTGTCCATTAGAGGCAGTACTTTGCGTTCGCCATTTGGTGTAAGAAATGTAAAAGTTTATTGGAATAATATTCCCATTACCGATGGAGGTGGCAATACCTATTTGAATTTAATTGATGTAAGCCAGATTAATAGCATGGAGATTATTAAAGGCCCTTCTTCCAGTGTGTATGGTGCAGGAACGGGTGGCGTATTATTAATGAATTCACTACCTAACTTTAGTAATGATGCGCAACATCATGTAACAGCAGGTATCACAGGGGGCTCTTATGGATTGATGGCTGAAAATGCAGGTTACTCCTATCAAAACCAACAATTTGCATCAAACTTACAACAAAGTCATTTACAATCGAACAGTTATCGTCAACAGAGTGCCGTTAGAAGGGATACTTATAATTGGGTGGGAAAATGGCAAACAAATTCGCAAACCTTTGATGTTTTAGCCTATTATACCAATATGTATTACCAAACGCCCGGTGGTTTAACATTGGCTGAAATGCTTAAAAATCCTACATCTGCAAGGCCGCCATCAGGTAATATTCCCGGAGCTGTTCAACAAAAATCTGCTATATATGATAAAACAGGGTTGGTAGGCGTGCATCATACATGGAAAATTAGTTCTAAATTTTCTAATGAGGCCACTGTTATGTTAAATCACAATGCCATTACTAATCCATTTTTAACTAAATATGAAAATAGAGATGAAACCAATACCGGTTTATCCGAACAATTTATTTACCGTTTGCAAAAAAAACAATTCAATATAACTTGGATAAATGGGGGAGAATGGCTGTATAATCATTCTCGAATTGACGATTATAACAACTTAAATGGTGTTGCAGGGGCAGTTCAATTTAAAGATAACTTGTTTGCTAATCAGTGGTATCTCTTTTCTCAATTACAAATCAAGTTGTACAAATTAATTTTTAATGCCGGACTCAGTTACAATAATCAATTACTCAGCTATCGCCGATTAACCGATACCAGTATGTTGCACGATTTGCGAACGCAGAGCCAACAAGTAATAACACCGCGGTTTTCGGTAAGTTATGCAATTAGTAATGCTATTACTTGGTACGGCATTGCCGCTAAAGGTTTTTCGCCACCTACATTGGCCGAGTTTTTTCCACAAGATAGAATTTTTCATTCCGAATTGAAGCCTGAATATGGTTGGAACTTTGAAACCGGATTTAAAGGTAGCTTACTCAATAATGCATTGCAGTTTGATGTGGCAGCCTATCGGTTTCAATTGCAAAATGCAATTGTGATGCGAATTAATGCACAGGGCCAGCAATATTTTGTAAATGCCGGAGGTGCCATGGAAAAGGGGGTGGAGGTAACTGCTCATTATAAAATTTTGCAACAGCCTAATAAGCTAATAAAAAAATTGTCTGTTTGGGGAAGCTATAGCTATCAGCCCTATTACTTTTATAACTACAAACAAGGAAATACCGAATACTCGGGAAATGCTGTTACGGGAGTGCCTAAAAACAATTTTAGTGGGGGAGTTGATGCGGATACACGCAATGCATACTATTTACATATAATGCTATTTGCCACAGGAACTATTCCTTTAAATGATGCCAATTCAGTATATGCCAATAGCTATCAAAATTTGCAACTGAAAATAGGCAAGCACTTTCAATGGGGAAATTGGCAATTGAATGCGTTTGTTGGAGCAGATAATGTACTAAATCAGCAATATAGCCTGGGAAACGATATGAATGCAGCCGGTGGCCGCTATTATAATCCCGCCCCATTACGTAATTTTTATGTAGGTTGTCAACTACAGCTTTAGGCGGCTTTAACAGCAGTTCTGTTTAAAACAATCATGAAACACTTATCTTAGCAAAAACTATAAGTAGTTATATGTCACAAATTTTGGTAATAGATGACGAACGTGCTATTAGAAGTGTGCTCAAAGATATTCTTAGTAATGAAGGCTACAAGGTAGAAGAGGCTGTTGATGGAGAAGATGGTTGGAAAAAATTTGTAGCCGGTACTTTTGATGTGGTATTATGCGATATAAAAATGCCTAAAATGGATGGTATTGAGTTTTTATCGAAGGCATTACTTGAAAAGCCTGAGGTGCCCATCATCATTATTAGTGGTCATGGTAATATTGAAACGGCTGTAGATGCCGTGAAGAAAGGTGCCTTTGATTATATTTCAAAACCACCCGATTTAAATAGATTGCTTATCACCATCCGCAATGCTTTGGATAAAACTACCTTAGTAAAAGAAACCAAAGTTTTAAAAAGAAAAATAAGCAAGGTTCAGGAAATTATTGGTGAAAGTGAAGCTATTCAAAAAATTAAAGACACAATTGATAAAGTAGCACCCACTGATGCCCGTGTTTTAATAACGGGCGAAAATGGAAGTGGAAAGGAATTGGTAGCCCGTTGGGTACACGAAAAAAGCAATAGAGCCAATGCACCTCTAATTGAAGTAAACTGTGCAGCTATACCCGGCGAATTAATTGAAAGTGAATTATTTGGCCATGAAAAAGGCTCTTTTACTTCTGCCATTAAACAACGTATTGGCAAATTTGAACAAGCTAACGGTGGCACCCTGTTTCTCGATGAAATTGGCGATATGAGCCTTCAAGCACAAGCTAAAGTGTTACGGGCATTGCAAGAAGGAAAAATAACCAGAGTAGGTGGTGATAAAGAAATTAATGTAGATGTTAGGGTAATAGCCGCAACCAATAAAAATTTAATGGAAGAAGTAGAAGCGAAAAATTTCCGATTAGATTTATATCATCGGCTTAGTGTTATTCTAATACACGTACCATCATTAAATGAACGTGTTTCAGATATTCCTTTATTAATTGAAAAATTTTTAGAAGATATTGCTGAGGAATATGGCGAAGCAAAAAAAGTGATAGATAAAAAAGCCATTGAAGCATTACAAAACAAAAAATGGTCGGGTAATATTCGGGAATTACGCAATGTAATTGAAAGGTTAGTCATATTATCAGGTAAAACCATAACTGTTGACGATGTAACCAACTATGCTTTACCAGCATAATATAAGTTTGGGTTTTGTTTAACAAATCTAAACCAAGCTTTGTAACATTGTTATAGGCAAAAAAATAAAATTTAGCGTTAATTAAAACTTACGTATGGGTATAGCACTCTTCATTATTGGTATTATTGGTTGGCATATTGGAATGTATGGCATGTTTCAAAAAGCAGGAATAGAAGCATGGAAAGCATTTATTCCATTTTACAATACCTGGCTAATTGTAGAAAAATGCAATATAAAAAAATGGTGGTTTTGGTTGCAATTTATTCCCATTGCAGGGCAATTTATTACCATTTGGATAACCATAATTTTTACCATGCACTTTGGTAGATTTAATTTGGTTGAGCACACCTTTGTTGTATTCCTACCATTTATTTATTTCCCTTATTTAGGTTTTTCGGCTAATGCAAAATGGGGTGGAGAAAAAGTTGTAAAGCAATATAAAAAATCAGCTGCACGTGAATGGGTTGACGCTGCGGTATTTGCTATAGTCGCTGCAACCATTATTCGCACCTTTATTTTTGAAGCTTATGTAATACCTACAGGAAGTATGGAAAAAACATTATTGGTTCACGACTTTTTGTTTGTAAACAAAATAGCATATGGACCTCGTATTCCTGAAACGCCTTTATCATTTCCTTTCGTTCATAATACAATGCCATTTAGTGAAACAACTCCCTCATACTTAACATGGATTAAATTAAAATATATGCGTTTGCCGGGTTATGAACCAATTAAACGGAATGATGTGGTTGTATTCAATTTTCCGGAAGGTGATACTATTATTAATTTACCGGGTTATGGTTCTGCACAACCTTACTACGATTTTGTTCGGAGGCAAGGGCGAGATGCTGTTTGGCAACAATTTGGTGATAATATTATTGTCCATCCAATGGATAAAACAGATAATTATATTAAACGCTGTGTCGGTATGCCTGGTGATACCATTCAAGTAAAAGAAAGTATTCTTTACGTAAACGGTAAAAGAGCATTTCAACCCACTCATTCTCAAACCACTTATGTTGTAAAAACCAATGGCCATCCCCTCGATTTCGATATTTTGAAATCTCAGTACAATATCGATGTTCGGAACGATGAAAAATCCGAACAATTGCACGAAGATTTACAAAATATGTTCCGCCAAAGTGGCGCGTATTACATGCCCTTAACGCACGATGATGCTACTACTTTACGCAAAGTACCCAACGTTGTTTCTGTTGAACGCTTTGTTATTCCCTTCGATTCATCTGAAGCAACTTATAGCATTTTCCCCTATCAGCTTTCCTTGGGTTGGGGTGTTGATAATTATGGACCTATTTACATTCCTAAAAAAGGAGCTACAGTTACACTAACCGCCAATAATATTGCTTTTTACAGGCGTTTAATTCGCGTATATGAACATCATTCTTTAGAAGAAAAAGATGGAA
>Ga0310345_10001177_pt1 | contig 30680 bp, 28 predicted proteins | sample HC15DNA20500_MG_FD_204667 | JGI IMG/M metagenome (GOLD analysis project Ga0310345, IMG submission 204667) | Marine microbial communities from station ALOHA, North Pacific Subtropical Gyre - HC15-DNA-20-500_MG | ecosystem: Environmental > Aquatic > Marine > Oceanic | place: Pacific Ocean: North... | reverse complement strand
AGGCGGTCGAAGACGCCTCCAAGCCGGTCTGACAGACTATCGAACACGCGCATTGCTCCTGTTTCCCGGCCGACCAGCAGTGAAACGCGAAAAACGCCGGTGGGCGAAACCTCGCCGACCAGCGTATAGCGTCCATCACGGAGAACCGGGATAAAACTGACCTGCGAGAGGGCACAAGACCCGTCGCAGTTCGGGCGCGCTTACGCGAAATGGCGACGCGGGGCAAGTCCTTCCGCTTTCGCCATCCGAGCAAGGCGAACTTAACCAAAACTTCAGGCCGATTGGATAATCATCCGGATCGGACCCGAAAGGAGTGGGCAAGCCGATCATGGCGACGACTGGACACGACAGGAGCGATGGCGCGGGCCGCAAGGCACCGCTCGAACGCGCCGAGCGGGATCTCGTCGCGCTCGGCATCCTGGTCGCGGCGATCTTCCTGTTCGTCGGCACCGGATCGACGGTGATGACCGGCATTGTCCGCAGCTGGATCTATGGTGTGGGCAGCCCCGATGTGCTGCTCACCAATGCGCTGATCCTCAATGTCGCACTGCTGCTGTTCGGCTGGCGGCGCTATGTCGAGCTGCAGCGCGAAATCACCGAGCGCCGCAAGGCCGAGGAAACCGCGACACGGTTGGCACAGACCGACGCGCTGACCGGGTGCCTCAATCGCCGCAGCCTCGACGAGGCGATCGCGCGGCTGGTCGAGGAAGCGGCAGGCAGCAAGCAAGCTGTCGCGGTGATGATGATCGACCTCGACAAGTTCAAGCGCTCCAACGACTTGCTTGGCCACAAGGTGGGCGATGCGGTACTGGTCGAGACGGCGCGGCGGATCGAGGGGCTGATGCCGTCGCGCGGCGTGGTGGCGCGGCTTGGCGGCGACGAGTTCATCTGCGCGGCGATCTTCGCGCCGGGGAGCGAGAACGCCATCGAGCGGCTGGCGGTGCGGATCAACGACGGCCTTGCCGAGCCGATCATCTGCGGCGGGCTCCGCGCCGAAGTGACGGCCTCGATCGGCGTGTCGCTGGGCTTTGGCGGCACCGGACAGAACCCGGTCCATGTGGCGCAGGACCTGCTCCACCGCGCGGACCTTGCGATGTACCAGGCCAAGCGCCGCGGGCGGAACCGCTTCGCGTGGTTCGAGCCGAGCATGGAGACCGAACTGCGCTTCCGCGGCGAGCTTGAGGCGGGCATCCGCGAAGGGCTGAAGCGCGGCGAGTTCGTGCCCTTTTATGAAAAGCAGATCGACCTCGAGACGGGTGAGATCACCGGCTTCGAAATGCTCGCGCGCTGGATTTCGCCGCGGCACGGCGTGGTGAGCCCGGACGTGTTCATCCCGGTCGCCGAAGAGATCGGCCTGATCGCCGAGCTTTCCGAAGCGCTGATCACGCTGGCGCTCGAGGACGCCAAGGCGTGGGATCCGGGCCTGACGCTTTCGGTCAATATCTCGCCGCTGCAGCTGCGCGATCCGTGGTTTGCGCAGCGCCTGCTGAAGATGCTGGTCGCGGCGAACTTCCCGCCGACGCGGCTGGAGATCGAGATCACCGAGACCTGCCTGCACGAGAACATCGCGGTGGTGCGCTCGCTGATCACCAGCCTCAAGAACCAAGGCATCCGCATCAGCCTCGACGATTTCGGCACCGGCTATTCAAGCTTGGCGCAGCTGCGCACGCTCCCGTTTGACCGGATCAAGATCGACCGCAGTTTCGTCTCCTCGCTGGCGCGCAGTGCGGACAGCGCTTCGATTGTCGAGGCGATTTCCTCGCTCGGACGGGGGATGGCGCTGCCGATCACGGCGGAAGGCGTGGAAAGCGCCGAAGTGCTGAGCGCGCTGCGCCGCTTCGGGCAGTTCAAGGGTCAGGGCTATCTCTATGGCCAGCCGGCTTCGGCCGAGGACGTGAAGCGCGACCTCGCCGCGCGCGGTTTGCTGATCGGCGGTGCGACTCCGGTTGACACACCCGACAGCCCGGCTGTCCGCAGCGCCTGAACCGTTGCGCGGCGCGGCGCAGGCTCCTAGACGGACGCGATGTCTGTCGCTTTTCACAAGATGCACGGCCTCGGCAACGATTTCATCGTGATCGACGCGCGTGAGGCTCCGGTGGCGATGTCCACGGCGCGCGCGGCTGCGCTGGCCGAGCGGCGCACCGGAATCGGGTGCGACCAGCTGATCGTGCTGGAACCTTCAGCAGATGCAGATGTGCGCATGCGCATCTTCAACGCCGACGGCAGCGAAGTGGAAGCCTGCGGCAATGCGGCGCGCGCTGTTGGCCTGCTGCTGGGAGGCGAGCAACGAATCGAGACTCTGGGCGGGACCATCGCTTCGACCGCCAGCGAGAACGGCGCGAGCGTCGACATGGGCCCGGCACGGTTCGGCTGGGACGAGGTTCCCCTCGCCTATGCGATGGATACGCTGTCGATGCCGGTCGGCTGGGAAGATCTCGACAGTCCGGCGGCGATCAATGTCGGCAATCCGCATGTGGTATTTTTCGTGCCCGATGCCGATGCGGTGATGCTCTCGCGGCTGGGGCCGGTGATCGAGACCGATCCACTGTTTCCGGAGAAGGTGAATGTCGGCGTCGCCTCTGTCCTCGGGCCGCGCCATCTCAAGCTGCGGGTTTGGGAGCGCGGCGCGGGGCTGACGCGGGCCTGCGGGACAGGTGCCTGCGCGGCGGCGGTGCTGGCGATCCGGCGCAAGCTGGTGACGGGGCCGGTTCGGGTCGACTTGCCCGGCGGGCCGCTGGAGATCGCATGGGAGCCAGGCGGCTCGATCCTGATGACGGGTCCTGCAGCGTTCAGCTTTGCGGGCACGTTCGACGAGGATGACTATCCCCTGTGAGCGATCCGGTGGTGACACTGGGCTGCCGGCTCAATCTGGCCGAGAGCGAAGCGATCCGGGCGATGATCGCGGGCGCCGGGCAGCGGACGGTGGTGGTCAATTCGTGCGCGGTCACGGCGGAGGCGGTGCGGCAATCGCGCCGGGCCGTGCGGCGGCTGCGCGCGGCCAACCCCGATGCGCGGCTTCTGGTGACGGGCTGCGCGGCGACGATCCACGCGGATGACTTCACCGCCATGCCCGAGGTGGATGGGGTGGTGGCCAATGCGGCGAAGCTGGAAGCGGCGGCATGGCGCCCCCGCGAAGCCGGGGACCTCATTCCGGAGCCAGCTGACCTAGCAGAAGATCGCCTGAGGCCCCCGCCTTCGCGGGGGCGCTGCGAGGTGCGGCACACCCGTGCCTTCGTGCCGGTGCAGACGGGGTGCGACCATGCTTGCACGTTCTGCATCATCCCCGAGGGGCGCGGGAAGAGCGTGTCGCAGCCCATTGCGGATGTGCTGCGGGTGGTGGAAGGTCACTCGGCCGCTGGTGCGCGCGAAGTGGTGCTGACGGGCGTGGACGTGACCGGCTGGGGTGCGGATTTGCCCGGTTCGCCGCGTCTGGGCGATCTGGTCGCAGCAATCCTGCTGGCGTTCCCGGCCCTCCCCCGGCTGCGGCTCTCCTCGCTCGACGGAGTGGAGATCGACGGCCTGCTGTTCGAGCTGATCACGGGCGAGGCGCGGATCATGCCGCATGTGCACCTCTCGCTGCAGGCGGGGCATGACCTGACACTCAAGCGCATGAAGCGCCGCCATACGCGGGCCGAGGCCGTGGCGCTCTCCGAACGGCTGCGTTCGGCGAGGCCGGAGATTGCCATCGGTGCGGACCTTATTGCCGGGTTCCCGACGGAAGATGACGCCATGCATGCGGCCAATGTCGCCATCGTGGCGGACTGCGGGATCGTGCATGGCCATGTGTTCCCCTACTCCCCCCGCCCCGGCACGCCCGCCGCAAGGATGCCCCAGGTGCCGCCACCATTGGTGCGCGAGCGCGCGGCGGAAGTGCGCGCTGCCGTCGCGCAGACACGGGCGCTTTGGCTGGAGGGGTTGATCGGGCAGACGCGCGAAGTGCTTGCCGAGCGCGACGGAACCGGCCATTCCCCCGAATTCGCGCCCTACCGGCTGCCTGAAGGCACCGCACCGGGCGCAATTGTGACACTGACACCGACCCGTATCCGCGAAGGCCTGCTGGAATGACTCCCGACGACAGCGCAACCACCGGCGAAGCAGGCTGGACCAATCGTTTGCTGGGCGGCCTGCGCAAGACATCCGAACGCCTGACCGAGAACCTCGCTGGCCTTGCCGGTGGTTCGCGCCTGACCGAAGCGCAGCTCGACGATCTGGAAGACGCGCTAATCCTCTCGGACCTTGGACCCCGCGCAGCTGCGCGCATCCGCGAGAAACTGGCGGCAACGCGGTTCGAAAAGGGCGTGGACGAAGCCGCGCTCGCCGAAGCGGTGGCGAACGAAATCGCCGCGATCCTGCGTCCAGTGGCGAAGCCGCTCGAGATCGTCGCCTTTCCGCGCCCGCAGGTGATCCTCGTGATCGGCGTCAACGGTTCGGGCAAGACGACGACCATCGCCAAGCTGGCGCACCTGTTCCAGGAGCAGGACTATTCGGTGATGCTGGCAGCGGGAGACACGTTCCGTGCGGCGGCGATCGGGCAGCTGCGCGTGTGGGCGGACCGGCTCGGCATCGAGATCGTATCGGGAGCGGAAGGCGGCGATCCAGCCTCCATCGTGTTTGACGCGGTGAAGGCGGCGACTGACAAAGGCATCGATGCGCTGATCGTCGACACCGCAGGCCGCCTCCACAACAAGCGCGAGCTGATGGACGAGCTCGCCAAGGTGCGCCGCGTGCTGGGGCGCCTGAACCCGGAAGCGCCGCACGACGTGGTGCTCGTGCTCGATGCGACCAACGGGCAGAACGCGCTGCAGCAGATCGAGATATTCCGCGAAGTGGCGGGCGTTTCGGGCCTCATTATGACCAAGCTCGACGGCACCGCGCGCGGCGGCGTGCTGGTGGCGGCGGCGGAGCAGTATGGCTTGCCCATCCATGCCATCGGCGTGGGCGAGAAGATCGATGACCTTAGGCCCTTCGATCCTGATCTGGTAGCGAGGGTCATCGCGGGAGTACTGCGGTGAGCGAGACGAAGCCCCAGCCGAAATCGTCGTGGGTGAACCTGCTGGTCGATTACGGCCCGCTGCTCGTCTTCTTCCTCGCCTATCGGTACTTCAGCCCCAAGGACGCAGGCAGCCAGAGCCTTGGCGCGGTGGTGGCGGTGACCAAATCCACCGTGGTATTCATGGCGGCGACAGTGCTGGCGCTGATCATCTCCAAGTGGCGGCTGGGCAAGATTTCGCCGATGCTGTGGCTCTCGACGATCCTCATCATCGGCTTCGGCTCGCTGACGGTGTTCCTCGGCGATCCGGTGTGGATCCAGATCAAGCCGACCGCGATCTACCTGCTGTTCGCCGCAGTGCTGTTCGGCGGCCTCTTCCGCGGCAAGCCGATGCTGCGCACCCTGCTGCAGAGCGCGTTCGACGGGCTTTCGGAGGAAGGCTGGCTCAAGCTCTCGCGCAACTGGGCGTGGTTTTTCCTGTTCCTCGCCGGCCTCAACGAAGTGCTGCGCCACGCGGTCTCGTTCGACACCTGGCTGCTGGTGAAGCTGTGGGGGGTGAGCGCGCTCTCGTTCCTGTTCACCTTCGCGCAGATCCCGATGCTGCTGCGGCATGGGCTGGGCGAGGAAGCGGAAGCCGAGGTTGAACAGAACCCGCCAAGCGGCTGACGCCTCGCACTAAAATGCAATGACAAGCGGGCCTTTTCCCGCATATGAACCACGTCGGACCGGCTGGGTGGCCGGACAGCCATCAAGAACCATCTCTTCGGGGGAAACATAAATGGCAAAGTTCTTCGGAAATCTGCATCTCGTGCTCGTGGTCGGCCTTGCCGTCGCGATTGGCGTGATGATCGCCTTCCACGCCAGCGCGCCGGTTGACAGCAACTCGGTGTTCCGCTGGGCGCACGCTTTCTTCGGCATCCTGTGGATCGGCCTGCTCTACTACCTGAACTTCGTGCAGGTACCGACCATGCCCAAGATCCCGGCCGAACAGAAGGGCGCGATCACCGGGCACATCGCGCCGAAGGTGTTCTTCTTCTTCCGCTATGGCGCGCTGCTGACGCTGCTGACCGGCCTCGGCATCTCGATCGTCGACGGCTATGGCCACGAAGCGCTGACCTTCAGCGGCGAAGGCAACGTCAAGCTGATCGGCGTCGGCATGTGGATGGCCATCATCATGGCGTTCAACGTGTGGTTCATCATCTGGCCGGCGCAGAAGAAGATCCTCGGCATCGTCGAAGCGACCGCGGAGGAAAAGGCCGCCGCCGCGCCGCGCGCGCTCTATGCCAGCCGCACCAACCTGCTGCTGTCGATCCCGATGATCTACTGCATGGTGAACGCGAACCTCGGCTGATCCTGCCAGCTATCGGTTGCCGACAAGCGGCGCGGGTGCCTTGGGGTTCCCGCGCCGTTTGCGTTTTGGGTAGAACAGCCATGGACAGCATTCGTCACCCCGGACTTGATCCGGGGTCCCGCTTGAGGCTGGCGATCCGCTTACGGGGGCAGCGGGACCCCTGATCAAGTCCGGGGGTGATGGTGTAAGAGGCCTCAAATCTTCAGCTGGCTGCCGAGTTCGACCACGCGGTTGGTGGGGAGGCGGAAGAAGCCCATCGCATCCGCCGCGTTGCGCAGCATCCATGCGAAGAGCATCTCGCGCCACAGCGCCATGCCGGGCACGTCCGCAGGGATCAGCGTCTGGCGCGAGAGGAAGAAGCTGGTGCGCATCATGTCGAACGGTTCGCCGCAGACCGTCACGCCGCAGAGCGCAGCGGGAACGTCGGTTTCTTCCATGAAGCCGAAGCGCAGGATCAGGCGGTAGAAGCCCTGCCCGAAGTCCTTGACCGTAGCACGGTCAGCCGGCTCGACCATCGGCGTATCGGCAATCAGCACGGTGAGCACGACCACGCGCTCGTGCAGCACCTTGTTGTGCTTGATGTTGTGGAGCAGCGCCGAAGGGACGCCTGCCGCGGCCGAGGCCATGAACACCGCCGTGCCCGGCACGCGCGCCGCGCTGGTGTGGGCGGAGCGAGTGAACACCTCGAGCGGGAGCGCGCCTTCCGCCATATGCTGGCGCATCAGCGTGCGGCCGCGCGACCAGGTGGTGAGCAGGGTGAAGATCGCCGTGCCCATCAGCAGCGGTACCCAGCCGCCATCGGGGATCTTGGCGAGGTTCGCGCCGAGGTAGATCGCATCGACGCCGAAAAACAGCGCGAGCAGCGGCAGCGCGGCAATCGGCTTCCAGCGCCAGAGCTTGAAGAGGACGACTGCGAGCAGGATGTTGTCGATCAGCATAGCGCCCGTCACCGCGATGCCATAGGCGGCGGTAAGATTGCGCGAGCGTTCGAACACCAGCACGAGCAGGATCACCGCGATCATCAGCGCCCAGTTGATCGTGGGGATATAGATCTGCCCCGCGGTGGCCGAGGTGTGGCGGATGTTCATGCGCGGGATGAAGCCGAGCTGGATCGCCTGCTGCGTGACGAGGAACGCGCCCGAGATGACCGCCTTGGCGGCGATGACCGCGGCGGTTGTCGCGATGACCAGCAAGGGCCACTCGAAGCCCGGAGGTGCGAGCAGGAAGAACGGGCTGTGAATCGCGCCCGGATCGCGCAGCAGCAGCGCGGCTTGCCCCAGATAGTTGAACACCAGCGCTGGCAGCACAAAGACCAGCCACGACACGCGGATCGGCGCGCGGCCGAACTGGCCCATGTCGGCATAAAGCGCTTCGGCCCCCGTTACCGCGAGGACGGCAGTACCCATCGCGATAAAGCCGTGCCATGGATCGGCCATGAACATCGCCAGCGCCCACTGCGGGGACAGCGCGAGGACGACGCCCGGGTCATCAGCAATGCTGCGCAGACCAAGCAGCGAGATCGTGGCGAAATAAAGCAGCATGAACGGCCCCGCCCAGCGCGAGGCCCAGCTGATGCGCGAGCCGGTGTTCTGGCTCTTGGTGGCGAAGAGGGCGATCACGATGGCGACGACCAGCGGCACGACAAGGCCGTGGAGCGAGGGATTGTAGACCGAGAGGCCTTCCACCGCGCTCATGATCGAGACGGCGGGGGTGAGCATCGAATCGCTGTAGAACAAGGCCGTGGCGAGGACGCCGAGCAGGACCACGCCCTTGCCCCAGCGGCGGCCGGTGGCCTGCTGGTTGATCAGGGCAAGGAGCGCGAGGCTGCCACCCGAGCCCTTGTTGTCCGCGCGCATGATGACGGTGACGTATTTGAGCGTCACGATCAGCATCATCGACCAGAACATCAGGCTGACGATGCCGTAGACATGCACCCGATCAAGCGGGAGCGGATGGTGGCCGGCGAAGGTATCGCGCAATGCGTAGAGCGGGCTGGTGCCGATATCGCCGAAGACGACGCCGATGGCACCGACCGCGAGGCCGAGCGCGCCGACCGGCTTCGCGGGAGGCGTCGACGCATCCGCGGCGCACGGGGCTCCGCTTTCGGGTGCAGCGTCAACCACGGCTTCGTTCATTCAGCAAGCCCCCGGGCATTTGCCCAAACCGCCGGAATCATTGGCACAATAGCACAATCGCTCCCGGACGGCGCGGCGCTTTAGCACCGGCCCTTGGCACCCGCAATGGGATGCACAAGGCTGTCAGTAACGCGCGAGATGGTGCACAAGTTCCCCAGAAAACAGGGCGTTATTGCTGCGAGGACTTCGCGCCCGGTGCCGGCGCGCCTTGCACGGCGCCCTGCATCTGGGCCTGCTCCGCCATCATCGAGTCGAGCTGCTGGAGCCGCTGCTGCAGATCGGCGCGGTAGGGGGCGTCGGCGGGCGAGCGGGCCAGCAGCTGCGCCCACAGCGTGCGCGCCTCGGCGAGACGACCCGCTTGCGCGAGCGCGAGGCCCATGAAGAACGGCGGGCCGGGGTGATCTGGCGCGATGTTGGCTGCCTTCTGGAAGGCAAACTGCGCTGCCGGGGTCATCACGCCTTCGGTGTGGCCGACAAGCGTGTTGCCGAGCGCGACCCACAGGTCCGCATCATTGGGCGACTTGGCGATGGCCTTGCGCAGGATTTCGGAGGCGGCGCCGAACTGGCCCTGCCGGGTGAGCGCATCGGCGAGGATCAGCCATGACTGGCCCTGTCCGAAGGCCGAGCCCATCTTCTGGCGCTCCTGGATCAGGGTCTGGTCAGCGAGCTTGGTGTTTTCGACCGGAGCCTGCGGCGCGCCCGCGAGGCCGGGGTGGCCTTGCAGCGCATAGCCCGAAACGCCGAACAGCAGCGCAGCGGCGGTGATTTCCCAGCCGGTGCGGGGTAGTTTGAGCACGACAATCATCACGCCGAGAACGACCATCGCGATGACGAGAATGAACAGCCAGGTCATGCGCCCTTCCTCCGGCGGAAACGGCCGCGCAGCAGGAACGCGGCCAGCGCGAGGAACAGCAGCGGCGCGGCGAACAGCGGCCAGGTGATCGGCTTCACCTGCGGAGTGTAGCTGACGTAATCGCCGTAGCGTTCGATCAGCCACTGCCGGATCGCTTCGGGATCCTCGCCCTGCGCAATGCGGGTGCGGACCTGATGGCGCATGTCGCCCGCCATGGGCGCATCGGAATCGGCGATCGACTGGCTCTGACACTTGAGGCAGCGCAGCGTTTCCATCAGCGCTTGCGCCTTGGCTTCCTGCTTTGGGTCCGCCAGCTGCTTGTAGGCATAGGGCGCGGGCGGGAGCATGTCCTGCGCGGCGGCGGGTGTGGTGAGGGTGAAGGCGGCGAGGTTGGTTAGTAGCAACACCACCACCGTTCGTGTCGAGCGAAGTCGAGACACCTGACGCCGCGCTTGGTGTCTCGACTTCGCTCGACACGAACGGCTGTGGTGGCTTGCCGAAAACATCACTGCGCCTCCGCCAGCTTGCGCAGGATCAGCGGGATATCTTCCTGCCGGATATCGCCGATGTGCTGGTAGCGGATGATCCCCTTGCCATCGATCACGAACGTCTCGGGCACACCGGAGGAGCCGATGGCGAGCTGGACCTGGCTGAGATCATCCTTGCCGATCCGCTTGAAGGGATTGCCGTACTGCTTGAGGAAGCCGGCGACATCCTCCTTGCGGTCGCGGATGGCGACACCGTCGATCTCCACGCCCTGCTCTGCCAGCGCGGCCAGCTGGGGGGCTTCGACCTTGCAGGGGAAGCACCAGCTGGCAAAGACGTTGAGGAGGCGCGGCTTGCCGCCCTCCTTGAACTGGGCGGTGGCGAGGCCTGGGCGGTCGTCTGAGGCAGGGGGCAGGTCGAAAGCGGGGAGCGGCTTGCCGATGAAGGCGCTGGAAACCTCACGGTCGGCGGGCCAGTAAAGCCCGACAACGACGAGCGCGAGGAAGCCGGCGAAGAGACCGAGCGGAAGCCAGACAGCTAGGCCGGGGCCCTTCTTCGGCGCGGGATCGCTCATCGGCCCTGCCTTTCGCGGCGGTAGGCGATCTTGTCGACCGCCACGAGCCGCTTCACATCCCGCGCGACGCGGCCGAGCAGCGCCAGCAAGCCGCCCAGCGCGACGAGCGCGCCACCATACCATATCATCGGCACGAAGGGCTTCCACCAGAAGCGCATCTGCCAGCGCCCGTCATCGCCCTCTTCGCCGAGCACGGCATAGAGCTGGCCGTTCCAGCGGGTCAGCAGCGCGCTTTCGGTGCGGTTGCCCGGTGGATTGGCGAAGGTGCGCGCCTGCGGATGGAGCACGGTAGGCTCAGCTCCCGCGTAGCTGGCCGATACGGTGGCTTCGAGCGCAGTCCAGTTGGGGCCGGCGACGGGGCCGATATCCTGCAGCGTGACCTTGAACGGGCCAACCTGCTGGCTGTCACCGGGGTTCATCGCGGCAAGGCGCTCGGTTGAGAAGGCACCTTCGCTTGCCATGCCGAACAAGGCGACGGCAATGCCGAGGTGGCCAATCACCATGCCGTAGATCGGGAGCGGCGTGCGGCGCAGGTTGCGGCCGACGAGCGGCTGCACCGAGGCGACGGCAAGGCCCGGCGCCAATGCAAGGCCGAGCGCGGGGAGCAGGTTGGGCGCAAAAATGAATTCGACTGCGAGCAATGCGACGGCGGAAACCAGCGCAGGTACTGCGACCTGCCACGTGATCCGCCCGCCCTTGTCTTCACGCCAGCGCAGCACCGGGCTGACGGCCATGACCATCATCATGGGAATCGCGAAAACGGCGGAGACTGGGTTGAAATAGGGCGGGCCGACCGAGACCTTGACGCCCATCGCTTCAGTGAGGAGCGGATAGAGCGTGCCGACGAGCACGATGCCGAGGATGCCGCAGAGCATCACGTTGTTGAACACGAGGCTCGATTCACGGCTGAGCACGGCGAACCGTGCGCCTTCGGTCACCGTGCTGGCGCGCAGGCCGAAGAGGAGGAGCGCGCCGCCGATGTAGATGGCGAGCAGCGCGAGGATGAAGCTGCCGCGCGTCGGATCGACTGCGAAGGCGTGGACCGAGGTGAGGATGCCCGAGCGGACGAGGAACGTGCCGACCATCGACATCGAGAAGGCGACGACGCCGAGCATGACCGTCCAGGTGCGCAGTGCATTGCGCGCGGCGAGCACGCTGCAGGAATGCAGGAGTGCGGTGGCGGCAAGCCATGGCATCAGCGAGGCGTTCTCGACCGGGTCCCAGAACCACCAGCCGCCCCAGCCGAGCGTGTAGTAGGCCCAGTACGAGCCCGCGGTGATGCCGAGCGTCAGGAATATCCACGCGCCGAGCACCCAGGGCCGCATCGCGCGCGCAAAGGCCGGGCCGACATCGCGGGTGACCAGCGCACCCACCGCGAAGCTGAACGCGATCGAGAGGCCGACGTAGCCGACATAGAGCGTGGGCGGATGGAAGGCGAGGCCGATATCCTGCAGCAGCGGATTGAGCCCGGCCCCTTCCGGCGCCGGTTCGGGCAGGCGCGTGAACGGGTTCGAGGCGAGCAGAAGGAAGGCGTAGAAGCCGAGGCTCACGAAGGCTTGCCCGGCCAGCGTCGCGATCAGCGTATTCTCCGGCAGCCGCTTCTCGATCAGCGCGACGAAGCCACCCGCGAGGCTCATGATCGTCACCCACATCAGCATCGAGCCCTCGTGGTTGCCCCAGGTGCCCGCGAGCTTGAAGATGAAGGGCTTGGCCGAATGGCTGTTTTCCGCGACCAGCTTGACCGAGAGATCGGTGCTGAGGAACAGCCAGATCAGCGCGGCGAAAGCGCAGGCGACGAGCACGCCTTGCAGGATCGCGACGGGGCGCACGACACCGGCGAGGTGCGCGGTAGCGGGCCGCAGCGACAGCGCACCCGCGACAAGCTGGAGCACGGCGAGCGCAGCCGCCATCCAGAGCACGGCAAGACCGAGTTCGGCGATCATGCGGCGGATCCGATTGACAACATCCGGATTCCGTTCGTCCCGAGCGAAGTCGAGGCCGCGCACGAGATCGGTTCGCGGCTTCGCTCGAACAGGTCCCTCGACTTCGCTCGGGACGAACGGAGTTGGAGGGGCTGGATCACCATAGCCACGATCATTTCGTCTCCGCGATCACGGCCTTGGCCTCGGCCGAAGTCATGTTCTTCATTTCGCGGGGCACATACTTCTCGTCATGCTTGGCGAGCAGGTTGTCAGCGACGAACGTGGTGCCTTCCATGCGCCCTTCCGCGACGACCCCCGAGCCTTCGACAAAGAGATCGGGGGTGATGCCGGAGAAGCGGACGGGCACGCGGGCCTTGTCGTCCTTGACGATGAAGTTGATCGTCACGCCGTCCGCCTGCGTCTTGATCGAGCCCTTTTCGACCATGCCGCCAAGGCGCACCGCTCGGCCCGCTTCGGGCGGCTTGGCCACGAGTTCGCTCGGCAGGTAGAAATACGCGGCCTGCTTGCTCAGCGCATAGGCGGCGAGCAGGCCTGCCCCGATCAGCGCGACAAGCGCGAGAACGATCAGCACGAGGCGCTGGTGTTTGGGCTTTATCATCGTGTTCATTTGCCGCGCTGCCCAGAATTACGAATAGCGTCTCTGCGGGCCTCGGAGCGCTTCATGGCCCAAAGGGTCCAGCCCACAAGGACAAGCGTGCCGATCACCCCGATGGCGAGCGCCGCCACCACGAACTGCCACTGGTCGAGTCTTTCGTGCATCTGCGGCCGCTTATGCCATCGCCTTGCGGCGCAGGCGCGCCTCGGTCTGGATATCGGCGAGCAGCATGCGCATGCGCGCCAGCACGAGGCCGCCGAAAATGAGCGTGAAGCCGAGCGCCGCGAACAACAGCGGATAAAGGAACGCCGCGTCGATCGAGGACTTGCCCGCGGTGATCGAGGGCGGCTGATGCAGGCTGTTCCACCACACCACCGAGCGGTTGATGATCGGGATATTGACCGCGCCGACAAGGCCGAAGATCGCGGTGACGCGGCTGGCGCCCTCCCCCGCCGCGGCATCACGCTGCGCGGCGCCGGCGAGCGCGATATAGCCGAAGTAGAGGAACAGCAGGATCAGGAAGCTCGTCAACCGGCCATCCCAAACCCACCAGGTGCCCCAGGTCGGACGAGCCCAGATTGAGCCAGTGGCGAGGCAGATCGCCGTGAATGCCGCGCCCGGAACGGCCGCCGCGCGGGCAGCGATTCCTGCAAGCGGATGGCGCCAGACCAGTTCGACAAGGCTGGCGATCGCGATCGTCGACCACCCGGCCATGCCGAGCCACGCGGAAGGCACGTGGATGAAGAGGATACGAACCGTCTGACCCATGAGCCGGTCTGGCGGGACCATGAAGAGGCCCCACGCAACAGCGCCGAACGCGAGGATCAGCCCCGGAACCAGCATCAGCGGCATCAGCCAGCGCGCCATGCGCAGGAAACGGGCAGGATTGGCAAAGCCGTGCATGGGTTGACAGGTACGTCCGTAAGGCTGGCAGGACAGTTGAACCTGTCCGCCGCAGGTCTACCTCTGCCACCTGCCCGCATAGGGAGCAAGGGGTTAGCGCGCCTGAACCAAGGTGCAGGCGTGATGAAGTGTGTCAGGATGGAGGAAAATGGGGCGATCGATGGGGTTCGAACCCACGACCTCCGGTACCACAAACCGGCGCTCTAACCAACTGAGCTACGATCGCCACGCAAGGCGGGCTGCGCCGAAACAGCAACACCGCGGACGCGCGCTTTTGCAGAACCGGGGCGAAATGGGAAGCGGAATTTTGCTGTGCGGGCACTCGCGCTGCTTTTCGCATGAACGCCAGTCGTCGGCTTGCAGTGCTGCCTCGACATTCCTTGACACTGCCAACGTTATTTGTTTCTCTTCGATGGGTTGCAAATAAACGACTGTCTCCAGGCGCTGATTCTTGCCTTGCGTAAAACAAGTCGATCACCTGTTTTAAGCGATCAAGCACGAACCAGCCGGTGATTTATCACCAGATTGGTGGTTACTGTGCCATTCACTACGTGGGGAGATGCACATGATTACGCTAGCCCAGCTCAAGGAACTCTATCCGCGTGCACGCGATGGCTATCTGCCGGTCTTTGCGTCAACCGTGCACGACCTGTTTCAGGAATTCGGCATTTCGCAGACGCCGAACCGCCTGCATTTCTTTATGGCTCAAATCGGCCACGAGTCTGGCGGGCTCTCGATTGTCGAAGAGAACATGAATTACAGCGCCCAGCGCATGATGCAGGTTTGGCCTTCGCGTTTTCCGACTTTGGCCAGCGCCCAGCCCTTTGCGCACAATCCCGAGAAACTTGGCAACTTCGTCTATGCCAACCGCCTCGGCAATGGCGCCCCGGCAACGGGCGACGGCTTCCGCTACCGCGGGCGCGGCTACATCCAGATCACCGGCAAGGACGGCTACAAGCAAGTGGGCGCTCGCGCCGGGCTCGACCTAGTGGCGAAGCCGGAAAGTGCAGCGACTCCCGACGCAGCACTGCGCGTTGCCTGCGCGTTCTGGCGCTGGAAGGACCTCAACGCTCTGTGCGACACCGGCGACTTCACCAAAGTCACCAAGCGGATCAACGGCGGCACTGTCGGCCTTCCCGACCGCCTGGCATGGCTGGAGAAAGTACGGCGTGTCCTTGCCGAACCGCCGGCCACGCAGCCCGATGCCGAAACCGTGCGGGCCGTTCAGCGTGCGCTGCAGGCGCGCGGCTTCACCGGCGTTGGCGCAGCGGACGGATTGCTGGGCCCGCGAACGGCTGCTGCGATCAGGCAGTTCCGCCTGAACAACGGCTTGGGGGACGGCCTGCTCGATGCCACGCTGCTCACGATCCTCGGTCTCTGAAGCGGCCCGATGGCCGAAAAGAGAAACCCCGGCGGAGGCCATCCGCCGGGGTTTCCTGTTTTCAGCCTCTATGTGAAGATCAGAACTTCGCGCCGACCGACACGGTGACCGTCGCCGGGGCGGCCCAGCCCTGGAAGAACACCGTGGGGAGCGACTGCGTGCGGTAGGCAACGTCGGTCAGGTTCTTGCCCGCGACGCGCAGGAAGTAGCCCTTGTAGTTGAGCGTGGCCGAGGCATCGAGCAGGCCGTAGCCGGGCTGGATGTCGTTGAGCGTGCCGAAGGTGCCGAGCGAGAAGCTGGCGAGCCACGAGTAACCGGCGGTCAGCGAGATCTTCGCATCGTCCGAGAGATCGCGGACGTAGCTGCCGCGGATCGTGTAGCTCGTCTTGGGCACGCGCTGGAGCAGGACGCCGGTGAAATCGGCGACCGTACCGGGTGCGCCCGCCTGCGCGGCCGGGCCGATCGAGGCGGTCTGACCGTTGACCCTGCCGTTCTTCACGTTGGCATCCTGGATGCCCAGCGTGCCGGAGAGCGAGAGGCCCTTGAGCGGATCGCTCAGCTTGCCGGCATCGAGATCAAGCTCGAACTCGAGGCCCTTGATCTGGACCTTGGGGTAGCTGACCACATAGGTGTTCGTGCCCGGGCCATAGCCAGGCGTCACCACCACCTGCGACTGCTGGAAGTCCTTGATGTCGTTGATGAAGCCAGCCGCGTTGAAAGTGATGGCGCGGTTGAGGAAGCGGGTCTTGACGCCTGCTTCGTAGGTCGTGTTGGTTTCCGGCAGGAACGAGAGGAAGTTGTTGTTCGGGCAGCCGCCGGCAACGCCGCAGTTGGTCTGGCTGGCCTGCTGTTCCGAAAGTGTGCCGCGGATCGAGAAGCCGCCGGACCGGAAGCCTTCCGAGCGGTTCGCATAGAGCAGTACATCGGGCGTGGCCTGCCACTGGATGTTGAAGCGGGTGATCAGCCTCTGCCAGCTGCGGCGGTCATTGATCCGGGGAACAAGCGGGATCGTGCCGAGCAGGATGTATTCGGTGTTGAACCGCTTGGCCTCGAAAATGTTGCGTACGCCGCCCGAGATCTTGAGCGTGGGCGTCGGATTGAGATCGATGTTGCCGAAGAACGACCAGCTATGATCCTTTTCGGCCGAGAACTGATCGATGGCCCCATTGGTGTTCTGATGCAGGGTGATCTTGTGATTATAGTAGTAGGCACCGGCGATGTAATCCACGAGTCCATCAGCGGCCTTGCCCTGCAGGCGGACTTCCTGCGTGAACTGCTTGTAAGTCTGGTCGCGGTTGGTGAGCAGCACGCTGCCGGTAGCCGCGAGCAGTGGGTTGCCCACGCTGGTGCAGCCCGCCGCGCCGCGGCAGGTGCCGTCGAAGTCCTGGTTCACTGTATCGCCGGAGGACATGTAGGACGTCTGTGAGACAAGCTCGCCGATTGGAGTCTTGGCCTTGAGGATAAGGCTGGCCATGTTGGTGTTCAGGCGATCGCGGTCGGCACCGAGGTTGTTGCCGATCTCGCGAGGCTTGAGGCCATCCGGGCTACCGGTTTCCGGATTGTACTTGGGCCAGATGGCAGCCGGGTTGCCTCCGGACAGGATCGCGGCAGACAGCTTGTTGCCGAACTGGACCGGGGTGCCGCCACCTTCCTGGTGAATGTGATCGAGGCTGAGATCCGCGTTCAACCAATCAGCGAGGTCGTAGTTCACCTTGAGGTTGAACGCGCGGTATTCCGAACCGCCAGCGCGCCGGTTGGTGAAGACGTTGTTCAAGATGCCGTCGATGCGGCGGTACTGGCCCGAGAAGGCAATGCCGCCCTTGTCGCCCAGCGGTGCATTGAGCACGCCGCGACCGTAGAATTCGTTGAACGAACCATAGCCCAGCTCGAAACTGGCGCCGAGTTTGCGGGTGGGCGCGCAGCGGGTGAGGTTGATGAGGCCGGCAGTGGTGTTTTTGCCGTAGAAGATGCCCTGCGGACCGCGGTCGACTTCGACCGAGCAGACGTTGAACATGTCGAGCAGCTGGCCGGTGTTGTTGCCGAAGAACACGCCGTCCTGGATCACGCCGACCGGCGGGCTCTGGGTCTTTTCGACGTCGGCATAGCCCTGGCCGCGGATGAAGATCGCGCTCTGGCCCGGTGCGGCGGTGCCGCTGCCGATGAACACGTTGGGCGCGGTTCCCTGGATATCGAGCAGTGAGCGCGGAGCGAGGAGCGCGATGTCTTCCGCGGTGATCGCCGTCAGCGCGACGCCGACTTTCTGCTTGTCGGCCGCCTGACGCGTGGCGGTGACGATGATGACATCCTTGCTTGATGCTTCTGCCGAAGTGCCGCCTTCCGCGGCGGCATCGGCGGCGTCCGCCGCGTGGGCGGGCATGGCCAGGGAAACCGCGATCGCCGCAACCGACGACCAGCCAAGAACGCGCGTGTACCGCATGCCATTCTCCTCTCATCCAATGGACGGCCGGGGCCTGCGTTTTTGTGCGCGCAGTGCGTGATCCCGGCTTCGGAACGAGAGGTTGGGCAGTGCCCCTTGGTGCAGCAACCGACAAAAATGAGAGGACTGCGCCGAATTACCGGCGCCTGTGCATTCGAGTTACAGTACCGATGGTTAGTCGCGATTTCAGTAGGTCAGACTATTGCTCGTCCACCGGCACGGCGTCGTCGATCGCGGTGCGCAGGACGGGGAGTGCGGTGAGCACCGTTTCGAGGTCTGCAGGTGCGAGCCGGTCACGAAAGCGGGCCTCGTGCTCGGCAATCCGGCGCCACGCCTCGGCGGCCAGATCGGCGCCCTTGTCGGTCACGCGCAGGGCAAGGCTGCGACCATCGACGCGGGTGCGGGCGACGAGATCACGCTCGATCAGGCGAGCGATGATCGGCACCATGTTGGCGCGCTTGATGGCGATCGCCTCGCCCACTTCGCTTTGCGAGCAATCGGGGTTCTCGGCGATGACCAGAAGCGTTGTGATCTCGGCCGGGCGCATGTCGAAATCGGACAGGGTGCGCACGAAATCGGCCATGAGCACAGCGGTCGCGCGGCGCATCTGGTAGCCGAGCAGCTTTTCGAGGGCACTGGTCAGAACAGCCATGCGCGCTCTTTCATCCCGCCGCGCGGCGATGGCAAGAGGCGGACCAAGTAGATTTCACGAAAAAAGGGCGACCGAGGCCGCCCTTCTTCCAATTTTCAAGTCCGATCCGGCGCTCACTTCTTGAGCGTAAGACCGCCAAAGCGCTTGTTGAACTGGGCAACGCGGCCGCCCTGATCGAGCTGGCGGGTACCACCGGTCCACGCCGGGTGCGACAGCGGATCGATTTCGAGCGCCATGGTGTCGCCTTCCTTGCCCCAGGTCGAGCGGGTCTCGAACACGGTGCCGTCGGTCATCTGCACCTTGATCATGTGGTAGTCGGGGTGGGTATTGGCCTTCATGGGTCTCGCTCCACTAAGCGAAGCCGGTTCCGACCGGCCTCTGGGGAATCTGGGAAAGGCGCGCCCCTATACGGTTCGCGACGAAAACGCAACCGATCAGCTGTCCGCAATCATTGCGGTGAAGCTGACTTCGGTCGCTATCTTGTCACCCAGCATGGCTTTCCCTGCGAACTTGCAGACACGGGCGCGCTTCTGGGTGAATTCGACGTGGAGATCGAGCAGACAGCCCGGCTCCACTGGGGTGCGGAACTTGGCTTCCTCGATCGCCATGAAATAGACGAGCTTGCCGGTGCCGGCGAGGCCGAGCGTTTCCACCGCGAGCACGCCGGCGGCCTGCGCCAGCGCCTCGATCTGGAGGACGCCAGGCATGATCGGCCGACCGGGGAAGTGCCCCTGGAAGAACTGCTCGTTCATCGAGACGGCCTTGATGGCGTGGATGCGTTCACCCACCACCAGCTCGGCTACCCGGTCGACGAGCAGAAGGGGATAGCGGTGCGGCAGCGCCGCCATCACCTTCACGATGTCGAGCTGGAGCGGCGTTGCCGCCGCTCCTTCCGTCGTCTCGCTCATTCCGTCAGCTTTCAGCGGCCTTCGGGCGCCTTGCCCGCAGGCGCGGCGGCGGCGGGAGCAGCGGCCTGAGCAGCTGCAGCCTGCTGAGCCTCGGCCTCACGCTGCGCGCGCGGCTTCCAGCCGGCGGGCGGGACCTGCTGTGCGCTGGGGATCAGCGTGTTGAGTTCGGTCAGGATGTCCTGATTGAGGTTGTAGACCGCATCGGCCTTTAGCACGCTCTGCGAATCGAGCACGAGCGTGACCTTGCGCTTGGTCATCGCCGCTTGCGTGGCGGCGGTCAGCTTGTCGCTGATCTGCTCGATGATGTACTGCTGGGCCAGGTTGAGCGGCTCGGCCATCTGCTGGATCTCGCGCTCGGCCGACTGCTCGATCTGTTGGATCTGCGCGGCCTGCGTGCGCAGCGCGGCCTGATCGGGCTTGGCAGCCTTCTGGTCCGCCTCGAACTTTTCGTAGAGCGGCTTGAGCTGCGCGGCGATCTGGTTGCGGCGGGTGTTCACCGCGTCGATCGTCGCCTTGTAGGTGGTGGGCAGCTGGGCCATCGCGGTCTTGTAGGCCGCAGAAGCGCCGACAACGGCCTGTGCGTTGGCATAGGCGATGCCGGGCGCGACGATGCCACCGGGCGTGCTGGCAGGAGCGGCTGCGGCCTGCGCCATGGCATGGGGCGCCGCGCCGAGCGCGAGAGCGGCAACGAGGCCTGCGAAAATACGGTTTTGCATCAGAACTGTGTTCCTACGTTAAAGTTGACTGCCTGAGTGTCGTCGCCATCGACCTTGCTGAGGACTTTGGCGATGTCGATACGGAAGGGGCCGAACGGCGAGTTCCAGTTGACGCCGAAGCCGATCGAAATGCGTGGCTTGGGACTGTTACCAACAAATGTCTCGTCGAACTTCTGGGCCACATTATTTGCTTTGCCCGCCGAATCCGACGCGGACGTGGTCAAGCGGCCAGTGATATTGTCCTGATAGAGCAGAGTCGTGCCAGACACGGCCGGACGCGCGACGCTAAACACAGCGCCCGCGTCCACGAAGATCGACGGACGCAGGCCAAGTTCGCGCGCACCTGAGCCCAGCGGGATCTCGAGCTCGGCATGGCCGAGGTAATAGTACTTGCCGCCCAGCGCGTCATCGACCCACTGGTTGCGGTCCGGGCTGGTCACGCCGCCACTGCCGTCCCTGGGATCGAATCCGCTATAGAACCTGCGCAGCACGCGCGGACCGACGCCGCGGATATCGAAGCCGCGCAGCTGCGGCTGGCCAAGAAAATAACGGTCGGTCAGCCGCACGTCGTCGATCGTGGGATCATTGGTGCGGTTGCTGAGCGCCTTGATCGCACCGCCCTCGCCGCGCACCGAGAACACGAAGCCCTTGCCGAGCGCGAAATACTTCGCAGCGTTGGCGTTGATGCGGGCATAGCGCACCGAACCGCCGAGCCCTGCGACGTCAACACCGAGCACGACCTGCGATCCGCTCGTCGGGCGCAGGCGGTTGTCGAGCGTATCGTAGACCACGCTGGCGCCGATGATCGAGCTGGTGCGCTTGCCGATCGCATCGCAGAGATAGCGCCCCGCGAGGAAGATCGAGCACTGCAGGTTGCCGTTGGCATCGGGCAGGTAATATGTGTCGCGGTCGAGCGTCACGTTCTCGAGGTTCAGCGTATAGCGCCCGATCAGCGACATGTACTCGGTCAGCGGCAGGCCGGCACGGACCTGGAAGCCGGTCGTGGCGTTCCGGTAGGTCGTGTTGCGGTTGCTGTTGAAGAAGTTGAAGCTGTTAAAATCGCGCCGATAGATGTCGACGCCGAGCGAGACGTTGCGATCGAACAGGTAGGGCTCGGTGAAGCTGACCTGAACCGAGCGCGAATAGCGCGAGATGTCGCCCGAGAGGCCGATCGTCTGGCCGCGGCCGCGGAAGTTGTTCTGCTGGATCGAGGCCTGGAAGATGAAGCTTTCGAGGCTGGAGAAACCGGCCGAAAGCTGCAGCTGCCCGGTGGGCTTTTCCTCGACGTTGGCTTCAAGGATGATGCGATCCTGCGCGGAACCGGGCTTCTGCTCGACCTCGAACTTCTCCTGGAAGTAGCCGAGCGACTTGATGCGGTTCGACGAGCGCTTGATCTGGAACGAATTGAAAGCGTCGCCCTCTGCGACGCGGAATTCGCGGCGGATGACCTTGTCCTGCGTCAGCGTGTTGCCGTTGACATCGACCCGCTCGACATAGACGCGCGGCGCTTCCGCGATGCGGAAGGTGATCGACATCGTCAGGTCGTCTTTGTTGCGGTTGAAGTCCGGCCGGACGTCCGCGAAGGCATAGCCGAAGCTGCCCGCCGTCTCGGTCAGGCTGTCGACGGTGTCCTCGACCTGCTTGGCGTTGTACCACTGGCCCGCCTTGAGCGGCAGGCGCTTGGCCAGCGCATCGCCATCGAAGTCACGCAGCTGGCTGTCCACCTTGACGTCGCCGAAGTGGTAGCGCTTCCCTTCCTCGACCACGTAAGTGATGATGAAATCGCGCTTGTCGGGCGTGAGTTCGGCCACGGCCGAGACGACGCGGAAATCCGCATAGCCGTTGGTCAGATAGAACTGGCGCAGCTTCTGCTGGTCGAACGCGAGGCGATCGGGATCGTAGCTGGTGCCGCTGGAAAAGACGCGGAACACGCGCGCCTGCTTGGTCACCATCTCGCCGCGCAGCTGGCTGGCGGAGAACTTCTCGTTGCCGATGATATTGATCTGGCGGACGCGCGACTTGGGTCCCTCGTTGATCTCGAACACGATATCGACGCGGTTCTGATCAAGCATGACCATCTTGGGCTCGATCGAGGCGGCGAAGCGGCCCTGGCGCTTGTATAGCTCGATGATGCGCGCAACGTCCGCGCGGACCTTGGAACGGGTGAAGATCTGGCGCGCCGAGAGCTTGATCTCGGGCAGGATCTTGTCCTCTTTCAGGCGCTTGTTGCCTTCGAGGATGATGCGGTTGACGACGGGGTTTTCCTTGACCTCGATCACCACGTCGCCGTTGTTGTCGCGCACCTGCACGTCAGCGAAGAGTTCGGTGGCGTAGAGATCCTTGAGGACCTGGTCGGCGGCCGCTTGGGTGTAGCGATCACCTTCCTTGAGGCGGATGTACGAGCGGATCGTATCGGCTTCGAGCCGCTGAGCGCCCGAGATGGTGATCGAACGGACGAGTTCGACGGGAGCCGGTGCAGGTGCTGGAGCAGGCGCCGCTGCTGGCACGACGGGAGCCGGGGCCGGAGCAGCCTGCTGCGCGCTGGCAGCCACGGGCATGCCAGCGAGGCAGGTCGTTGCCGCGAGCGCCGCCAGCGTGCCGGCCAGGTTGTTCTGACCAGTCATGCCGCGCGCGGTTCGAGGCAAGTTGCAAGCATTCATCACCAAGCGCCATCCCGTTTCTTCGTGCAGCGAAGCGGCACCCGCCGCTCCGCCTGCGCACCGTGGCGCACGACGGCAACAGTCCGTCACGCCCCGCGATGCCGCCTCCTGCCCGATGCAAGCCCGCCAATCAAGCAAGCACACCGCAGCAGACCGTAATTGCCCCGCATTTTGTGGAAAATCCGGCTCCCCCTGACGTCCGGCGCTCAAGGCCGGACGCAGCCGTTCGCAAGTCCTACTCCCTAGCCTCCGAAAACGCGCAATGAAGCGACATCGTTGAAGGTCACGAACAGCATCAATGCCACAACTAGCGCCAGACCGGTGCGGAAGGCCCATTCCTGCCCGCGCTGGCTGACCGGCCGGCGGCTGACCGCCTCAATCGCGTAGAACGCGAGGTGGCCACCATCGAGCACCGGAATTGGCAAGAGGTTGATGAACCCGAGGTTAATCGAGATCAGGGCGATGAACCAGACGTAGTTGGCCCAGCCGGAGACCAGCTGTTCGCCCGAATACTTGGCGATCTTGATCGGCCCGCCGAGTTCCTTGATCTCGCGCTTGCCGGTGATGATCTGGCCGATGCCGGTGATCATCATGCCCATGATGTCGCGCGTCTGGATCACCGCATCGCCCACGGCTTCGACCGGCCCGACCACCACGCGCTGCGCCGAGGCAGGGCCAATGCCGAGGTAGCCGATCTTCTGCGTGTTGCCGAACTTGTCGGACACTTCCTTGTAGGCGGCAATCGCGGGCAAGGTCATGCGCCGCCCGTCGCGATCGATCACGAGATCGAGCGGCTCGCCCGGATGCTGCGCAACCGCGAGGCGGATCTGGAGGAAGCTGTCGATGGGCGAACCCTGCAGCGAAACGACCCGGTCGCCCAGTTGCACCCCGGCCTTCGCGGCGGCGGAACCTTCCTGCACCATGCCAACGACCGGCGGGATGACGACCTTGCCATAGGCCATCGTAAAGCCTGCCAGAATGGCGACGGCGAGCAGCAGGTTCGTCAGCGGCCCGGCGAGCACGATCAGCGCGCGTTGCCAGATCGGCTTGGCCTGGAAGGTGCGTTCGCGCTCTTCGGCGGGGAGCGAAAGCCACTCGGCGCTCGGCGTGCTCGCCGGGTTCATGTCCCCCGCGAACTGGACGTAACCGCCCAGCGGCAGCGCGGAGAGCCGCCAGCGGGTGCCGCGCTTGTCGGTCCAGCCGGCGATCTCCTTGCCGAAGCCGATCGAAAAGCTGTCAGCCTTCACGCCGAACAGGCGGCCCATCAGATAGTGGCCCAGTTCGTGGATGAACACGAGCGGCCCCAGCACCAGCACGAAGGCCAGCAGGGTCAGCAGGATGCCCGGACTTTGCACGGCAGCGTTCAGGACACGGTCTCCATCGTCTCGGCGGCGCGGATGCGGGCTTCCCGGTCCACCGCGATCACCTCTTCGAGAGTCACCGGAGGCCGGGGCACGCCGCGCGCCAGCACGTCCTCCGCACATCGCACGATGCGGGTGAACGCGATCTGACCGGCAAGGAAGGCAGCCACCGCGATCTCGTTCGCCGCGTTAAGCACGGCAGGGGCCGCACCGCCCGCGATCACCGCCTCGCGCGCTACGCGAGTAGCCGGGAAGCGCTCTTCATCGGGCTTGAAGAAGGTCAGGCTGCCGATGGCGGCGAGATCGAGCGGGGCGCAGGGCGTTTCCATCCGAGCAGGCCATGCGAGCGCCGAGGCGATGGGTACGCGCATGTCGGACGGGCCAAGCTGCGCCAGGGTCGAGCCATCGCGGTACTCGACCATCGAGTGGACGATCGACTGCGGATGGATGATAATGCGCAGGCGCTCCACGCCGACCGGGAACAAGTGGAACGCCTCGATAAATTCGAGGCCCTTGTTCATCATCGTGGCCGAATCGACGCTGATCTTGGCGCCCATCGACCACGTGGGGTGCTTGACCGCCTCGGCCGGCGTGGCGCGGTGAATGCGCTCCATCTCCCATTCGCGGAACGGGCCGCCGCTCGCCGTCAGCGTGATCGCCTTGACGTGCGCTGGATCGTTGCCGGCAAGGCACTGGAAGATCGCGTTGTGCTCGCTGTCCACTGGCAGCAGCGTGGCGCCGGTGCGCTTGACTGCCGCGGTCATCACTTCGCCCGCGGAAACGAGCGCTTCCTTGTTGGCCAGCGCGACAGCCTTGCCGCATTCGATGGCGGCCATAGTGGGCGCGAGGCCCGCGCAGCCGACAATCGCGGCCATCGTGATATCCGCCCCGCGCGCGGCGGCTTCGACGACAGCGGGCGCGCCGCCAGCGGCTTCGATACCGCTTCCCGCCAGCGCATCACGCAGGGCAGGCAAGCAGCTTTCGTCCGCAACAACGGCCACTTCAGCGCCAAATTCCCGGGCCAGCGCGGCGAGTTCGACCGCCTGGCAATTCGCGGTGAGCGCAACGACGCGGAACATGTCTCGGTTGCGCCGCACCAGATCGAGCGTTGACGCGCCGACCGAACCCGTGGCGCCCAGAATGGTAATCGTGCGCGTCATGCGCCTCCTGCTCCCCCGGCTGCTGCCCAGGCTGTTCCTGCTATGATGGCGACCGGCAGCAGTCCGTCAACCCGATCGAACAAACCGCCATGCCCCGGAATGAGCCGGCCGCTGTCCTTTACACCGGCCCGCCGCTTGAGCCAGCTCTCGTAGAAATCGCCCGCCTGCGCGGCGACGGCAAGCCCTGCCCCTGCCAGCGCGGCCATACCGACCCGCGTTGTGTGGAATGCCTCGGCAAGGCTCGGCCCGGTCGGGCTCATCGCCGAAAGCACATAGGCGGCAAACAGGATGTAGAGCGTGGCCCAAAGCGCTGCTGCCGCCATGCCGCCCGCGAGGCCGGCCCAGGTCTTCGACGGGCTGATGCTCGGCGCGATCTTCGGCCCACCGATGGCGCGTCCGGCAAAGTACGCGCCAGTATCAGTGCAGATGACAAGGCCGAGCACCGCGATGAGCAGGACCATCGGCATCACAATCAGCGCAAACGCGGCCCAGCCGATATAGAGCCCGCCGGTGATCACAGCCGTCACCATTCGCGCCGGATCGGGCGCGATCCTGGCGGCGAGCGCGGCATATTCGGCGAAGACCCCGAAGCCGACGAGCGCGATGAAGCCTTTGAGCACGAGGCCGCCCTGCCACAGCGCGAAACCGGCGACACCGAGCATGACCACGGCAGAGGCCACGCGGACCGGCAGATCGCTGCGCTTGGGCGGCGCTGCGGTTGCGACTGCGGGCTCAGCGCCCTCCATAGCGGCGCTCGCGGGTGGCGTAGTGGTCCAGCGCCTCACGCAGGTGGCCGGGGGTAAAATCGGGCCAGAGCACGTCGGTGAACCACATTTCGGCATAGGCCGCCTGCCACAGCAGGAAATTCGAGAGGCGCACTTCGCCCGAGGTGCGGATGATGAGATCGAGCGGCGGTAGGTCCGAGGTGTAGAGCTCGGCCTCGATCGCCGCGACCGTAACTGCGCCCTTGGCCGCCGCAGCCGCCGCCGCGCGGGCGATTTCCTGCTGCGAGCCGTAGTTGAGCGCGATGGCCAGCGTGGTGCTGCGGCCATGCGCGGTGCGGGCCAGCGCATCCTCGATCATGTCGACGATATCGGACGGCAGAACCTTGTAATCGCCGATGATCTTGAGCCGCACGTCGTTGGCGGCGAATTCATCGATATCGCTGCGGATGAACGCGCGCAGCAGGCCCATGAGGTCCGCGATCTCGTCCTCGGGCCGCTTCCAATTCTCGGACGAGAAGGCATAAAGTGTCAGCGCTTCAAGCCCCATGTGGCGCGCTGCGCGGACGACTTCGCGCACGGCGTCGACCCCGCGCTTGTGGCCGACGGCACGCGGCAGGAAGCGCTTCTTCGCCCAGCGCCCGTTCCCATCCATGATGATCGCGACATGGCGCGCGGGACCGGTGTAGCCCCCGCCCAGCTGGCCGGCGACCGCTTCGCTTCCCTGAGGCGCCGCAGCCGAGCTCACTTGCCGAGGATTTCCTTTTCCTTGGCCGCGCTGACTTCGTCCGCCGCCTTGATCTGCTCGTCGGTCAGCTTCTGCAGCTCGGTCTCGAAGCGTTTGCGCTCGTCTTCCGAGATTTCCTTCTTGTTCTCGTCGGTCTTGAGCGCGTCCATCCCGTCGCGGCGGACGTTGCGGATGGCGATCTTGGCCTTTTCCGAATACTGCGAGGCGAGCTTGGCGAGTTCCTTGCGGCGCTCCTCGGTGAGATCCGGGATCGGCAGGCGCAGCGTGTTGCCGTCGTTGATCGGGTTGAGGCCCAGACCTGCCGACCGAATCGCCTTTTCGACGGGGCCGATGTTCGACTTGTCCCACACCTGCACCGTCAGCATGCGCGGCTCGGGCGCGGAGATCGTCGCGACCTGGTTGAGCGGGGTGTTGGCGCCGTAAACGGTGACCATGATCGGATCGAGCAGCGCCGCGTTGGCGCGGCCGGTGCGCAGGCCGGAAAGATCGCTGCGCAGCGATTCCACCGCGCCCTTCATGCGGCGTTCGAGATCGGCCTTGTCATACTTGGCCATGGGCAAGCCTTCCTTTTAAGCGCTGATTTTCTGAACGATGGTCTGGGTGCCCTGCCCCGCCAGAACGCGGGCAAGATTGCCGCGCTCGCGGATCGAGAACACCACGATGGGGATGGCGTTGTCGCGGCACAGGGCCACGGCGGAGGCGTCCATCACCTTGAGATTATCGGCCAGCACCGTGTCGAAATCGACCGTGTCGTAGCGCTTGGCGTTCGGGTTCTTCTTCGGGTCGTCGTCATAGACGCCGTCGACGCTGGTGCCCTTGAGCAGCGCATCGCACTTCATCTCGGCGGCGCGCAGCGCAGCACCTGAATCGGTGGTGAAATAGGGGGCACCGACGCCCGCCGCGAAGATCACCACGCGGCCCTTTTCAAGGTGCCGTTCGGCACGGCGGCGGATGACCGGCTCGCAAACCTCGTCCATCTGGATCGCGGACTGGACGCGGGTCGGGACGCCAATCTTCTCGAGCGCGCTCTGCATTGCGAGCGCGTTCATGATCGTCGCGAGCATGCCCATATAGTCGGCCTGCGCGCGGTCCATGCCTTTGGCGGCGCCGGCCATGCCGCGGAAGATGTTACCCCCGCCAATGACGAGGCACAGCTCGAGCCCGGTTTCCTTCGCCGCCTTCAGTTCCTCGGCCATCTGCGCGACGAAATCAGTGTCGATGCCGAAGGGCTGGCTCCCCATCAGCACTTCGCCCGAAAGCTTGAGAAGTACGCGCTTGAGGGGGGGAAGGCTCATCGTCCGGACAAACTCGTATAGAGGGGGAGCGCCGCCCTTATACGCGCGAGTTGGCGCGTGCCAAGGGCAAGGGACACAGGTTTGTGCGCCAATGCACAGCGGCGCCCCCCGCCAGGACGGGAAGCGCCGCGTATTGTGCCATGTTTACTTGATTCCGGCTGCCGCAGCGACTTCGGCTGCGAAGTCGGTGGCTTCCTTTTCGATGCCTTCGCCAAGCTGGAAGCGGACATAGTCGGTCAGCGTGATCTTGGTCCCGGCTGCCTTGCCTGCTGCCTCGACGACCTGCGCGATGGGGGTCTTGTTGTCCATCACGAAGAGCTGCGAAAGCAGCGCATTGTCCTTGGCATACTTGGCGATCGCGCCGTCGACCATCTTGGCCTGGACTTCGGCGGGCTTGCCGGTCTCGGCAGCCTTTTCCGCCGCGATCTTGCGTTCACGCGCGATCGTTTCGGGATCGAGGTCCTCGGCCTTCAGCGCCAGCGGGAAGGCCGCGGCGATGTGCATCGCGATCTGCTTGCCGAGCGGCTCGAGCACGTCGGCGCCGGCTTCCGATTCCAGCGCGACGAGCACGCCGATCTTGCCGAGGCTCGGCGCGGCGGCGTTGTGCATGTAGGGCACGATGAGGCCCGACGAGACCGTGACGGTCTTCATGCGGCGGACCTGCTGGTTCTCGCCGATGGTCGCGACGTTGTTGGTTAGCTTGTCGGCGACGGTGCCGCCATCGGGGTAGGCAGCCGCCTTGAGCGCCTCGACGTCGTCGGCCGAGAGACCGAGCGCGACTTCGGTGGTCTTGCGCACGAAGTCCTGAAACTGTTCGTTCTTGGCCACGAAGTCGGTTTCCGAGTTCACTTCGACGGCAACGCCGCGGGTGCCGGCGACGGCAACGCCGACAAGGCCTTCAGCCGCGGTGCGGCTCGACTTCTTGGCGACGGCGGCAAGGCCCTTGGCGCGCAGCGCGTCGACCGCAGCTTCGAAATCGCCACCGGTCTCGTCCAGAGCCTTCTTGCAATCCATCATGCCGGCGCCAGTGCGCTCGCGCAGATTCTTCACGTCAGCGGCGGTGTAAGCCATTGCGGTGATCCTTCTTGTCTCGTGAATATGGGTTAGGCCGCAGCCCGGTCGTAGCTACCTGGCGCGGCCCGTAAGGGGTGTCCGGGTCAGTTCGGTGACGGTCCCTTGACGGAGAACGTCACCGAACTGGACAGGATCAGGCTTCGGCTGCCTCGACGGCAACTTCTTCAGGAAGCGGCTCGTCCATCGCGCCCAGATCCGCGCCCGAAGCGATCGCGGCATCGCGGCCACCGCGGGTGGCGGCAGCGGCAATCGCTTCACAATAAAGGCGGATGGCGCGGCTGGCGTCGTCGTTGGCCGGAACCGGGAACGCGATGCCATCGGGCGAAACATTCGAATCGAGGATCGCGACGACCGGGATGCCGAGCACGTTGGCTTCCTTGATCGCCAGCTCTTCCTTGTTGGCGTCGATGACGAACATCACGTCGGGAATGCCGCCCATGTCGCGGATGCCGCCGAGCGAGAGCTCGAACTTGTCACGCTCGCGGGTGAGCTGGAGCACTTCCTTCTTGGTGAGACCCGTGGTGTCGCCCGAAAGCTGCTCCTCGAGCGCCTTGAAGCGCTTGATCGAGCCCGAGATCGTCTTCCAGTTGGTGAGCATGCCGCCCAGCCAGCGGTGGTTGACATAGTGCTGGCCCGAGGCGCGTGCGGCCTGGGCGATCGGCTCCTGCGCCTGGCGCTTGGTGCCGACGAACAGGACCTTGCCGCCGCCCTGCACGGTGGCCGAGACGAACTCGAGCGCGCGGGCGAAGAGCGGCACGGTCTGCGAGAGGTCGAGGATATGGATACCGTTGCGGGCGCCGAAGATGTACGGCTTCATCCGCGGGTTCCAGCGGTGGGTCTGGTGGCCGAAGTGCGCGCCGGCCTCAATCAATTGCTGCATGGTGACGACAGGAGCCGCCATAAGTCATTCCTTTCCGGTTGGGCCTCTGGAATGCAGGAACCGCTTGGCGGGAGAAACCCCAGCGCGGCACCGGTATGTGCGCATTCCATGTGGATTGCCGCAGCGCTCCGCAGGCACCGTGCCCGAATCATGCTGTAGCAAGAGGGCCGTTAGCGCCGGATGAGCCGGGCGTCTACACAGAACTGCCGGAAAAGTCGGGCGGAAGCGGGACGCCGAGCGTCAATTCGCCCTGACAGTGTCAAATACGTAGTAAGTCATAGTTGTCAAAATGATTGGACATGCCCATAAGGTCAGTTGACGGGCAAAACCGCCAGTCGCGAACCCAGAGGCCCTTCGGTCCACCAGGCACTTCGCGGCTTATCTGGCTTGAAGCTTTAGCAAGCGGATCTTGCAAAGCGCCTACCGGCAAACAGCCGGAACTGCCACTGTCGAGATTTTTGCTGCGATACCGCAGTCTTGTTCGATTGCACGCCATTACTGTGATTGGCCGCAACACCCAGGCGGCCATGCCGGCCGCACACCCAGGCGGCCCAAGGCGGTCGCGCCCCGACCCGGCGCCCTCCCAGACCGCCACTGCGGTCCCCGCGCCCCCCGCGCGCGGGGACCGCTATCCGGCGTGTTCGATGTAACCGCGAACAGTTCGGGCGCGAATGACATCCTGCACACCACTTGCGCATCGGCATACCGCAGTCCGCAAATTTTTACAGATCGCGGCTTATCTGGCTTGAAGCTTTAGCAAGCGGATCTTGCAAAGCGCCTACCGGCAAACAGCCGGAACTGCCACTGTCGAGATTTTTGCTGCGATACCGCAGTCTTGTTCGATTGCACGCCATTA
>Ga0310345_10001176_pt1 | contig 30690 bp, 26 predicted proteins | sample HC15DNA20500_MG_FD_204667 | JGI IMG/M metagenome (GOLD analysis project Ga0310345, IMG submission 204667) | Marine microbial communities from station ALOHA, North Pacific Subtropical Gyre - HC15-DNA-20-500_MG | ecosystem: Environmental > Aquatic > Marine > Oceanic | place: Pacific Ocean: North... | reverse complement strand
GCCGGATGATGGATGCCGAGGAGGCCGAGCGCAGCAACCTCGTCGCGCGCGTGGTGCCGCATGACAGCCTGCTCGAAGAAGCGCTCAAGACTGCTGCACAAATCGCCAGCATGCCGCCGATGGCTGCGATCGCGAACAAGGAAATGGTCAATGCCGCCTTCGAGACCAGCCTCGATCAGGGCCTCATCCTCGAACGCCGCATCTTCCAGATCCTTACCGCCAGCCACGACAAACAAGAAGGCATGGCCGCATTCGTCGAAAAACGTTCAGGACATTGGAAGGGAAGATAAAAACCCACCAACTCCTCGGGATGGCGAGGAGCCGTGCGGCCTTGTCGCTAACAATAAATTTGGAAAGAGGACAGCAGATATGAAAATCGCCTTCATCGGCCTCGGCAATATGGGCGGCGGGATGGCCGCGAACCTCGTCAAGGCGGGGCATGAGGTAAATGCCTTCGACCTTTCCGAAGAAGCTCTCGCAGCAGCCAAGACGAATGGCTGCACCCCCTTCACCAACGCCGCCGAGGCGGTACAGGGCGTCGAGGCGGTCGTGACAATGCTGCCCAATGGCGGGATCGTGAAATCGGTTTATGAAAGCAGCGTGATCGGCAAGGCACCTGCAGGGGCGGTGCTGCTCGATTGCTCGACTATCGATGTCGCGACCGCGAAAGATGTGATCGCAACCGCTGAGGCGGCAGGATACGACATGGTCGATGCGCCTGTCTCCGGCGGTATCGCCGCGGCCAATGGCGGCACGCTGACCTTCATGGTCGGCGGGACCGACAAGGCATTTGCTCGCGCCAGCGAAGTGCTGGACCCGATGGGCAAGGCGGTGATTCATGCGGGCGATGCTGGCGCAGGCCAGACCGCCAAGATCTGCAACAACATGCTTCTTGCCATCACCATGATCGGCACCGCCGAGGCAATGACGATGGCAGAGAAGCTCGGCCTCGACCCGCAAAAGTTCTACGAGATCTCGAGCGTTTCCTCTGGCTACAACTGGTCGCTCAATGCCTATACACCGCTGCCCGGTGTGGGTGTCTCCAGCCCGGCGGACAATGACTATCAGGGCGGTTTTGCCACTGCGCTGATGCTCAAGGATCTACGCCTCGCAATGGAAGCGGCGGACAGCGTGAATGCCACCACTGCGCTCGGCTCGACTGCGGCGGAGATTTACGAGAAGTTCGCCGAAGCCCATGGCGGGCTCGACTTCTCGGCGATCATCAGGACGCTCTGAGACGCTATCAGCGTCCTTTGCCCAGGACGAGCGCAGGTCTCAGACAAATACCTGGCGACACCACCCCCTCAAGGCAGGAAAAGGATCCAGCTAGTGGAAGACATCTATATCGTCAGCGGCGTACGCACCGCGGTGGGAGATTTTGGCGGGTCGCTAAAGAGCTTCATGCCGTCCGAGTTGGGGGCACTTGTCGCCAGCGAAGCGCTCGAGCGGGCAGGCGTCGGTGCTGCCGACGTCCAGCATATCGTTATCGGTCAGGTCATGCAGACCAGCGCGCGCGACAACATGCTCAGCCGCGTCATCGGCATCAATGCAGGCATTCCCGAGCATGTGCCCGCGCTCACGCTCAACCGGCTATGCGGCTCTGGCCTTCAGGCGATCGTCTCCGCCGCGCAGATGATGAAGCTCGACGAAGCGAGTATAACGCTGGCCGGCGGTGCCGAGAGCATGTCCAATGTGCCCTATCACGATCATGCTGTGCGCTGGGGCCGCAAGATGGGCAATAACGTGCAGGAAGACGCGCTGACTTACGGCCTGCAGGATGCGATCGGCGATTACCATATGGGGATTACCGCCGAGAACGTGGCCGAGCGCCATTGTATCAGCCGGGAGGACATGGACGAGTTGGCCGTCACCAGCCACCAGCGCGCCGCCCGTGCCATCGCCGAAGGCCGCTTCAAGGAGCAGATCCTTCCGATCGAAGTGAAAACCCGCAAGGGCACGACCACATTCGATACCGACGAACATGTGCGCGCCGATGTCGACGCCGCAGCGATGGCGGGGATGAGGCCTGCCTTCAAGAAGGACGGCTCGGTCACTGCGGGCAATGCCAGCGGGATCAATGACGGTGCCGCCGCTGTGGTGCTCGCCACCGGCAGCGAAGTGCAAGCACGCGGTCTGAAGCCTCTGGCAAAGATCGTTGCCTGGGGACATGCCGGGGTTGAGCCTGCATATATGGGCGAGGGGCCGATCAGGGCCGTTCCGATCGCCCTCGAACGTGCGGGCCTCGAACTCGGCCAGATCGACGTGATCGAAAGCAACGAGGCCTTTGCCGCGCAGGCTGCGGCGGTCGCCAAGGTGCTCGGCTTCGATCCGGAAAAGGTCAATCCCAACGGCTCGGGCGTTTCGATCGGCCACCCGGTTGGCGCGACCGGCTGTATGTTGACGATCAAATGCGCCTACGAGTTGAAGCGGGTGGGCGGCAAATACGGCCTGATAACTATGTGTATCGGTGGCGGGCAGGGCATCGCCATGATCATCGAAAACGTCGCTTGACGCGGGGCCGCAGCTTCCCGACTTGCCGGCTCCCGATCCGTCCGGTGCCGTCACGAACCGGAAGAAGCTCACGCTAATTGCTCAAGGAGAAGCACGATGACGCACGGCTTGGCCAAGCTGGACCGCGACGGCGGCGCCGAGGTATCGATACGCAGCCGACACGACACCGTCTGCCAGTTGCTTATCTGGTCTGAACCGACGCAGCCGGTCAGGCTGCGCCTTGCCATCCTCCGCCCAGTGCCCGGAACACATCGATCTGGCGACGCGAGATAAGCGCGTCCTGGTCCGCCAGCTGGGCTGTCGCTTCGGCAAGGGTGCGCTCGGCGTCGAGGGTTTCGAGCGAGTTGACGATGCCCTCGCGCTGGCGCGCCCGCGTGATCCTGGCTGCGCGTTCCGCAGCGTCCTTGGCCGATTGCAGGCTGCGGCGCTGTTCGAGTGAGCGGGCATAGGCTGAAAGCGCTGTTTCCGTTTCCTGAAGGGCTACCAGCACCGCACCGTCGAAGGCGGCCAGCGATTCGTCGGCGCCAGCTTCTGCGGCATCGATACGGGCGCGAACCGGCTCGTTGTTGGGGAAGGCCCAGTTGATCAGCGAGCCGAACAGGAACCGCAGTGGGCCTCCTGTGAAAAGGTCTCCCAGGCTTGGGCCGGTCGCCCCGACTGAACCGCCGAGCGTAATTCGAGGGTAGAGGTCAGCCGTCGCGACCCCGATACGCGCCGTATCGGCGGCGAGCCGACGCTCGGCCGCGCGAATGTCCGGACGCCGCGCGAGGAGGGCGGCGCCATCGCCCACAGGCAGCGGATCGGTGATCTCGAGCGCGACGCTGCGTTCAGCGGCGATCGAGGGCAGCTCCGCCGGGGTACGCCCGGTCAGCGTGGCAAGTGCGAATAGAGCTGCCTCGCGTTCCGCGGTGATGGCCGGGATCGAGGAAGCTCGCTGTTCACGCAGAGTCTCGATCTGTGCAACCGCAAGCCCACTTTCGAGACCAGCCTCATGCCGCCGGCGCGTCAGGCGCAGCGAGTCGTCAAGCAGCGCAACAATTTCCTCGGCTACGGCAAGTCTCGCCGCCGCGCTGGCGGCGTCGGCATAGGCGCGCGTGGTATCCGCCACGACCATTACGCGAACGGCGTCGGCATCGGCCTGTGCGCTCTCGAGATCGGCGCGGGCTGCTTCGACGCCGCGCCCGACACGACCAAACAGGTCGAGCTCGTAGGAGATGGAAAGGCCAACATCGAAGGTAGATCCGTCCTGGTCGGCACCGGCTGGCACCGCGCTTTCGGGTACACGTCCGTAATTGCCTCCTGCCCCGATGCCAGTTTGCGGCAGGCGGTCGGCCCGTGCGCCGCGCAATCCGGCGCGGGCCCGGGCGATCCGCGCGGTGGCCTGGCGGATATCGGTATTGGCAGCGAGGGCATCCTCGACGAATCCGTCGAGGACTTCGTCGTCATAGAGCCTCCACCAGTCGGTGGGCAGAGGCGTGGGTGCAACCACGCCGTCTTCGGCGGATAGGAAGGGGCCGGACGTCGCCTGGGGCGGGGGGACTGGGGCAACATAATCCGGCCCCGCCGCGCAGGCCGAGAGAGCGAGCGCGGATAGCGAGGTCAGGGAAAATGAGCGGACGGGCATGGTGGTGGTCTCCTATTCCGCCGGGATGAAGCGGGCGTCGGTGCCGGGCTCCTGGCCCGAACCGCGGTTGCGCAACCGGGCGATTTTTTCACCCAGCGTGCGGCAGACGATATAGAATGTCGGAGTGAAGATGAGGCCGAAGCCGGTCACGCCCAGCATGCCGAAACATACTGCGGTACCCAGCGCCTGCCGCAGTTCCGCGCCGGCACCGGTGGCGATCACGAGCGGGACCGCGCCAAGGATGAAGGCAAAGCTGGTCATCAGGATCGGGCGCAGACGGGTCTTGGCGGCTTCCACCGCGGCTTCGACCGGGCTCAGCCCTTCCTGTTCGCCCTGGCGGGCGAGCTCGACGATCAGGATCGCGCGTTCTTGGCGGCAAGGCCGATCAGCACGATCAGGCCGATCTGGGTGAGGACGTTATTGTCCATTCCCCTCAGGTTCACGCCAAGCATGGCCGCCAGAAGACACATCGGCACGATCAGGATGATCGCCAGCGGCATCACCAGGCTTTCATACTGGGCCGCCAGCACCAGGATGACGAGCAGCACTGCGAGCGCGAAGACGAGGATCGCCGTGTTGCCAGCATTGTCCTGCTGGTAGGCGATCCCGGTCCACTCGAAGTCCATACCTGCCGGCAGGATTTGCTCGGCGACGCCCTTCATCGTTTCGAGCGACTGGCCGGTCGAATAACCCGCAGCCGTGTCACCATCCACCGCAACGGCAGGCGAAAGGTTATAACGGGTTACGCGGTAAGGGCCGGTCGTATCGCTCAGCGTAGCGACCGAACCGAGTGGCACCATGGCCCCCGACGCCGAGCGTGTGTGGAGATTGGTAATGTCCGAGGGACTGTCGCGGAACGGCGCATCGGCCTGTGCAGTAACGCGGTACGTACGGCCCAGCAGGTTGAAGTCGTTGATGAAGGCCGAACCCAGATAGACCTGCAGCGTCTCGAAGATGCTCGATGGCGATACGCCGAGCATCTGTGCCTTGTCTCGATCGATATCGGCACGGACACGCGGGGTGCCGGTTTCGAAGAAGGTATAAACGCCGGCGAGGCCTTCTTCCTGGTTGGCTTGGGCGATCACTGCGTTGGCGACCTCCTGCATTGCGCGATAACCTTGCGCATTCCGGTCCTTGACCATCATACGGAAGCCACCACCCGAACCGATACCACGGATGATGGGCGGCTTGACCAGCATGAGACGAGCGCCCTTGATGTGCGCCGTAGCTTGTTGGGCTTCGGCCATAAGAGCATCGACGGTCTGGCCCTTCGAAGCGCGTTCGGCGAAGTCGTCGAGGACCCAGTAGGCCGCTGCACTGGAGGCATTCTGCGTTTCGGAGGTGCCGTCGAAGCCGGACAACATGACCGAATCGCGGATCCCGTCGATAGGCAGCATGCGATCGGCGACCTGCTTCATGACGGTATCGGTGCGAGAGGTTGCAGAACCTGGCGGTAGCTGGATCACGGTCAGGAAGTAGCCCTGGTCCTGCTGAGGGATGAACCCCGTGGGCGTCCATGCAAGAGCAAGACCGGTAGCTGCGATCAGTCCGGCGTAGGCCGCCATCATGCGCTTCGGCATCGCGACGAGCCGTGCGGTAAGGCGTCCATAGGCCTCGCCGAAGCGATCGAACGCGCGGTTGAAGGCATCGCCTGCCCGCTGGGCCAGCTGGTCAAAGCGGCTGGTGGGCGGCGCGCTGTCGTGCTGGCGCAGCAACAGGGCCGACATGGCAGGCGAAAGGGTCAGCGAGACCACCAGCGAAATTGCCGTAGCGGTGGCGATGGTAATCGCGAATTGCTGGTAGAAGGCACCCGAAAGGCCGCCGATGAAGAGCGTCGGCACGAAGACCGCGCACAGCACCAGGACGATCGCGATCAGCGCTCCGCCGACTTGGTCCATCGAAACCCGGGCGGCCTCGAGCGGACTCATGCCGCTTTCAAGATTGCGTTCGACGTTCTCGACCACGACGATCGCGTCGTCGACAACGATGCCGATCGCCAGAACCAGCCCGAACAGGGATAGGTTGTTCAAAGAATAGCCCAGCAGCGCCAGCACCGCGAAAGTACCGATAAGCGATACGGGAATTGCCAGCACGGGGATGATCGACGCCCGCCATTTCTGGAGGAAGACGATGATCACCAGAACGACCAGGGCGATGGCCTCCAGCAGCGTGTGAACGACCGCGTCGACCGATTCTTGGATGAACTCGGTCGGGTTGTAGACGATGCGGTATTCCAGTCCCTGCGGGAAATCGGCGGAGAGTTCTTCCATGGTCGCCTTCACCGCTTCCGCCGAGGCGAGCGCGTTCGAACCGGGCTGCTGGAACACCGGCACGATGACCGAATCGTTCTCGCTCAGATAGGCGGAGGTCGCATAGTTCTGTGCGCCGATCTCGACCCGGGCAACATCACCCACACGCACCTGGCGGCCTTCGGCATCGGTTCTGATAACCACATTCTCGAACTGCTGGGGATCGGTGAAGCGCCCCTGCGTCTCTACGCTCACCTGGAACGGAGATCCTTCGCTGGGGGGCTGGCCGAGCGTGCCGGCTGCGACCTGGGCGTTCTGGGCGCGAAGTGCCGCAACGATATCCGATCCTGTGAGGTCGAGCGCGGCGGCTCTTCCTGGGTCGATCCAGACCCGCATGGAAAGCTCGCGTTGTCCGAATAGCTGGACATCTCCGACCCCTTCGATGCGGGCGAGCCGGTCCTTGATGCGCGTTTGCGCGTAATTCGTCATATATTCCCGATCGCGACTGCCGTCGGGCGAGATGAGGTTGACGATGAGCAGGAAGTCGGGCGTTGTCTTGAGCGTCACGATGCCCAGGCGCCGCACCTCTTCCGGCAAGCGCGGTTCGGCAATCGCAACACGATTCTGCACTAGCACCTGCGCTTCGTCGAGATCGGTTCCCTGCTCGAAGGTGACGGTGATCGTCACGCGTCCGTCGCTGGTCGACTGGCTCGACAGGTAAAGCATCCCATCGACCCCGTTGATCTCCTGTTCGATGGGATTGGCGACGGTGTCGGCCACCGTTTCCGCCGACGCGCCCGGATAGGTTGCGGTCACCGTGACGGTGGGTGGCACGACCTCGGGATACTGCGATACCGGCAGGAAGAAATAGGAGATGGCCCCGACCATTGTGATGATGATGGACACCACCGCGGCGAAGATCGGGCGATCAATGAAAAAGCGTGACAGGCGCATGGCTGGCTCAGGTATGGGAGGAGGGCGACGATCAGTCGTTGATCGTGGCGGCGCTGGCAGGAAGGTCGGCGCGCTGCTGGGAGGCCGAGCGTTCGGCTGCCGACGGCGTGTTCGGCTTGATCGTTCCCTTCTCGGTCTTCACCTGGCTGCCGGGAGCGGCGAGCTGCGTGCCGTCGATCACGACGCGATCGGTCTTCTTGAGGCCGCTGCGGATTACGCGCAGGCCGTCGACGATAGGACCAAGTTCGACCTGGCGGATCGCGACATTGCCCTTGCTGTCGACCACCAGCAACTGCTTGCGGGTCTGGTCGGTCTGTACCGCCGTTTCCGGGACCAGCAGGGCCTTGGTCTTGCCTCCGGTAGCGAGGCGCATATTGCCGAACATACCGGGTGTCAGGAAGCCGTCGGCATTGTCTACGAGCGCACGCGCACGGATGGTACCGGACTGCGGATCGAGCGCGTTGTCGGTGAAGTCGAGCGTCCCGGTGCGGGTGTATTCGGCTTCGTCCTGCAGCTTGATCTGGACCTCGGCCTTGCCGTCCAGACCCTCACGCTTGGCCTTGAGGTAGAGGCCCTCAGAACCATCGAAGCTGAAATGCAGCGGATCGACCGCATTGATCGTGGTCAGCAGGCTGGCCGACGGACCATCGCCTGCGGCTACGAGGTTGCCCGCGTCGATCCGGCGGTCTGATACGCGTCCGCTGATCGGGGCGCGGACGGTGGTGAATTCGACATCGAGGCTGCGCGAGCGGACCTGTGCCTGGGCAGCGGCAAGCGCCGCCTCATTCGCACGGACCTCTGCCTGAAGGCGATCGATTTCGGTCGCGGCGACCGCGTCTTCTTCGACGAGCCGCTGAGCGCGCGCAAGGTTGGCGCGGGCGAGATCGAGGGCCGTCGAACTGCTCGCTACCTGAGCCTGAGCTTCGGCCAGGCGAGCGCGATAGGGGCGCGGATCGATCGTGAAGAGCGGGGCACCGGCGCGGACGAACTGCCCGTCGGTGAAGTGGATGCCGACGATCTGCCCGGATACACGGGGTCGGACCTCGACGCTGCGGCTGGCTTCGAAGCGCCCGATAAAGTCATCCCATTCGGTGATTTCCTTTTCGAGCGGTGCCGCCACGGTCACGAGCGGCACAGGTGGGGCTGCTGCCGGGGACTCGCCCGGGCGAAGCAGGAGCCAGGACACGGCCACGCCGAGCGCGATGAGAACACCCCAGAGCCAACGGCGACGCTGTGGCTTGGACTCGACGGAGGCAGGCGTGTGGGCCTCCTCGAGAAGCGCGTTTGCGGTGGGTATGTCGTCGCTGCCCGCTTCTCGGCGGTCGTTGACGTCGGGCGTATCGAATGGCGTGTCGAACATCGTTTTCCCACCCCCTTGCTAGGGGCGAATGCGTCCGTTCCCGGAAGCGCGGTCGCTTCGGGGTTGGACTGGTTGCAAGCATGGCTGGAGCGCCGCGATCCCGCAGCAGCGGTATCGCGATTTCCCGAACGCAAGCGTGCGCCAGCGGTCGCGCCTAGTTCTGTACTGGTAAGTATATAATCAGACGTTCAGGTCAAGGCCTAATTATGTACCGGGCGATATTTTTTTGCACCGCAGCGAAAGCTGAAGTGTCAGCGCGAGGGCCAGATTGCCAATGCAGCAGCCGCAACTTGCTGTAATTGCTCGCGAGTTGCGCCAGATCCTGCCTGTATGGACAAGCCTTGCACCACCGCGAGGAGGTAGCGCGTAATCGCTTCGGCCTCTACCGGTGTACGGAAATCTCCATCCTCGATGGCCTGCGCCATACGGGCGATCAGGGCCTCGCGCGAGGACTCTGTCCGACGATGCACGTCTTCCTGGATTGATGGTTCAGCGCTTTGGCATGCAACCGAAGAGATGACGCGCAGGCAGCCACGGCACTCGTTACCGGTGACGGTATTGATCGCGCCTTCGAGCAGGTTGCGGGCGACACCGCGTGCCGACGGGGCGCGCAGCGCTTCACCGACATAGGCGAGCTTTTCCCGCTCATAGAGATCCAGCGCCTGCCGAAAGAGCGATTCCTTGTTGCCGAATGCCGCATACATGCTCGGGCGCGTAATACCCATCGCCTCGGTGAGGTCGGAAAGCGAAGCGCCTTCATAGCCTTTGGACCAGAACACTCTCAGTGCGGCGGCCAGCGCATCCTCCACGTTGAATTCCCGTGGGCGCCCTCTCGTCATAGTCTTTTCCATATCGATCAGTATGGATTGTCCGGAAGTGGATTTCAAGCCTGATTTTCGATCGCGCGGCGTGGGAGTGGAAAGCACTTCGCGGCCGGATATGAAAAATATACCAATCGGTACAGAAACAGCTTGACCTGCCGTGGTCACTATCCATACCTATCGGTATAGATTGGTGTTGCCCGTCGCGCAACCCAGCGCGATGCGCTCGGCTGCGCGGCATCTCTCCGCCTTTCGACAAAATGCTCGACCCAACTCCGCCAGGTTTTCCCGGCTGAAAGCGAAGGACATGAAATGCTAAGGGAAACTGACGCGTTCGATCTCGAAGAGGACGTCACATTCGGACTGGATGAGGCGCCGGACTCCGATGTCCAGACTGTGCAAAAGCGGGCAGAGCTGAAGCGCGATTTGCAAATATCCGCCGCGATCGCGAATCACGCTGCCTCGCCGAGCACAGGGAGCGGCACTGCTCCGGATGAATTGGATAGCGATCCATCACAGCGCCGCCAGCGTTGGTGGTCTGGGCAGGAAGATGCCATCCTTTTCTTCCTTATTGGCTTCATCGTCACCACCTTCACCCTGCTTATCGACTTCTTCGTCGTCGAACTCTTTGGTTGAGCCAGGGGCGTGCGCTTGGCTACGGCGGTTGCGGCCGAATTTCGGCTGGTGCTTCCCAAAAAGAGCAGGACGACGGGATGAAGCGATGCGTTCCGGTGCCGCGATAGCGACTGGAACGCGCCTGCCGCCTGCCCTGTGATCCGGTTCAGTCCGGACGGGTAGGATGGTCGTCCCGAACGACGGTTGCGGTTGCTCCCTCGGCCTTTCCTTCGGCCCGCGCCGCTTTGACCTCGGCATCGTGGGCCCGGTCGCGCTCGCGCCACAGGCTGATCTGACCGCGTACCTGACCATAGGCGAACACCATCAGCAATCCGCCGATGACAGCGAGATTCTTGAGCGCCATTGCGGCCTGAGTCTGGTCGGTGACTTTTTCGTGAAAGAAGATCGTAGCCAGCGCTGTGAAGACGATCAGCGCCGCGCTCGCGATTCGCGTCATGAAACCGCTGGCGAGTATCAGTCCGGCAAGGATTTCAAATACACCTACCGCCAGCGCGAGACTGCCCGGGAGCGGCGATTCCGCTTCCATATATGCCGCGGTTCCGGCGGTATCCATGACCTTGCCGAGCCCAGCGAACACGAACAATGCGCCGAGCAGGATGCGCCCGATCAGTGCCGCGATGGTTGCCATTGAATTTCTCCCCGTTGTTGCTTCCGAATCCATTCGGCCAGCGGAAGGTTCCCTATTCCTCGACCGCGAAACTCAACTCGGCATGGTTGCGCAGACGCTCCACCAGCGCTTCGCCGAGGAAAGAGCCGGGCGTTCCAACGCCGCCTTCGGCATCGCTATCGAGCAGCGCCATGCCGGTTTCGCCGAGCATACGGCTGGTCGACCCATAGCCCGGATCGTACTTGCCTTTCACGCCATAGCGCAGCCGCTTCCCGTCGGGCCATTCGCCGATGAACAACACGTCGTAAAAGCCGTTCTCGCGTTCTTCCGCGCTGGGCCCTTCTCCGGGTTTGGGCGGTTTGGCGCCGAACGGGTTCTTCATCAGTTCGACTGCGGCATCGGCCATCTTCCTGCCAGCCTCGCCCGGGCTGGTGAGAACCATCTCATCATAGCGGAAATCTTCGCCATAGGAATGACCGCGCAGGAAGTTGGTGCGGTGCACGTTCTTCGTGTTGATCGGTGCCATGACGAAGGGGGCCGCCCATTTGTCGAGTTCCTTTTCGTGGGTCGGGATCATACCCGATGGCTGATCGGGACCTTCGAAACCCGGCGTCAGGCCAAACGGATTGCGCAGTATGTTGATGATCCGGGGATTGGTGGCCGCGGCCTTCATCGTCGCCGTCAGGCTCGCCGCTGTACCGCCCGAGAATGTCCCCTGCATGGCGCGTACACGGCCTTTCACCCTTGGCGCGGGCGACCCGTGTCTTGCCACGGCCTCCTGCTGCAGCATCAGCACGCCGAGATCGAAGGGGATCGAGTCGAACCCGCTCGAAAAGCAGATGCGTGCGCCGCTTGCCTTTGCTGCGTCGTGGTGCAGGTCGATCTGCTCGCACATCCAGGCGGGCTCGCCGCATAAGTCGGCATAGTCGGTTCCGGTCTTCACGCAGGCCGCGACCAGCTTGTCGCCATAAATCTGATAAGGACCGACTGTCGTCAGCACGACCTTCGTTCGGTTGCACATGGCCTCAAGGCTTGCCGGATCGTCTGCATCGGCGGCGATCAGCGGTGTCGATTCCGGTGCGCCGATTTCATCGCGAACCGCTTCGAGTTTGTCGATGCTGCGACCGGCCATCGCCCATTTTGGTCCGCTTTCGGCGTTCCCGTATTCGCGAACAAAATGCTCGGCAACGAGGCGCCCGGTATAGCCGGTCGCGCCATAGACGATGATATCGAATTCTTCTGCCATGCATTGCTCTCCCATTTATCGACACATGGCCTAGGCCGGGCGCGACCCGCAGGAAAGCGAAATAGGGGCTACAAACGAGGCAGCGTGACTCCCCGCTGGCCCATATATTTGCCTGCGCGGTCCTTGTAGCTCGTCTCGCACCGCTCGTTGCCCTGGAGAAACAGGAACTGGCACGCGCCTTCATTGGCATAGATCTTCGCAGGGAGCGGTGTGGTGTTCGAGAACTCAAGCGTCACATGGCCTTCCCAGCCTGGCTCCAACGGAGTGACGTTGACGATAATGCCGCAGCGCGCATAGGTGCTCTTGCCAAGGCAGATGACCAGCACGTCTTCGGGAACGCGGAAATATTCGACCGTACGTGCCAGCGCGAAGCTGTTGGGCGGGATCACGCAGATGTCGGTTTCACGATCGACGAAGCTGTTCGACGCGAAATCTTTCGGATCGACCACCGCTGAATCGACATTGGTGAAAATCTTGAACTCGGGCGCGACGCGCGCGTCGTAGCCATAGCTCGACAGCCCATAGCTGATCACACCTTCGCGACGCTGGGCTTCGACGAAGGGCTCGATCATGCCTTCGTTCATCGCCTTGTCGCGGATCCATTTGTCGGAAAGAATCGCCATGCGGGGACGATTCCCGAGCCGCCACCAATGGGCAAGCGGCGCGGGTGATTTATCCGCCCTTTAACTCGCCAGCAGTGTTGCGTTGCCACCTGCCGCCGTGGTGTCGATACACACCACGCGCTCGGTCGCGAAGCGTGCGACGTAGTGCGGCCCGCCTGCTTTCGGGCCGGTGCCCGACAGACCTTCGCCCCCGAAGGGCTGGCTTTCGACCACCGCGCCGATCTGGTTGCGATTGACGTAGAAATTCCCGACCTTCGCCCGCGCTTCAACGAAGGCCCGTGTGTCATCGTTGCGGCTGTGCAACCCCAGAGTGAGGCCGAAGCCGGTGGCGTTGATGTCCTCGATCACGCGCCCGAGATCGGCGGCCTTGTAGCGGACCACGTGCAGCACGGGCCCGAAGTTCTCGCGCTTCAGATCGAGGATCGAATCCATCTCGATGATCGTCGGCGCTACGAAGCATCCGGCATTGGCCCCGCGATGCAGGCGACGGCGCCATACAGGACGCCCGCCCTTCTTGCGTCGCGCGACATGGCGTTCGAGCGAGGATTTGGCATCCGGATCGATGACCGGGCCGACATCGGTGGCGAGATGTTCCGGATTGCCGATGGTCAGCGCTTCGAACCCACCGCGGATCATCCGCAGCATTTCATCGTAAACATCGTCCTGAATGTGCAGAACACGCAGTGCCGAACAGCGCTGGCCAGCACTCTGGAAAGCCGAGGCGACGACGTCGCGCGTGACTTGTTCGGGCAGGGCCGTGGAATCGACGATCATCGCGTTCTGGCCGCCGGTCTCGGCGATCAGTGTGGCGATCGGCCCATCGCGCGCGGCGAGGCTGCGATTTATCGCCTGTGCGGTCTGAGTCGAGCCGGTGAAGGCGACGCCCGCAATGCGAGGGTCGGAGGTGATGAATTCGCCCACATCGCCCGCGCCGGGCAGCAGCTGGAAGGCTTCTTCCGGAATGCCCGCCTGGTGACACAGGCGGACGGCCAGCGCGGCAATCAGCGGTGTCTGCTCGGCGGGCTTGGCAACCACCGTGTTACCGGCGGCAAGCGCCGCTGCGGGGGTGCCGATGAAAATGGCCAGCGGGAAGTTCCACGGGGAAATGCAGGCGAAAACCCCGCGCCCATGGAGGCTGAGCCGGTTTTCCTCGCCCGTAGGGCCGGGCAGCGGCATGGGGCCGGTGAACTGACGTCGCGCTTCGTTGGCGTAGAAGCGCAGGAAATCGACCGCTTCGCGCAGTTCGAGCACCGCGTCGAGCAGGGTCTTGCCCGCTTCGCGCTGGCACAGGCTGAGGAATTCGTCCGTATGTTCCTCGAACAGATCGGCGGCTGCTTCTAGCAGCAGCGCGCGCTTTTCGCCGCCGAGCCGGTCCCAGCCGGGCTGGATCGCTTCGGCGCGAGTGATGGCTTCCTCGACTTCGAAATCGAGCGTGTCGCGCCGCGTGCCGACTTCGGCAGACAGATCGTGCGGCTTGTTGATCGGCGCGATTTCGGCCTCGGCGCCGGACTTGAAGGTCGGTTCCGCCACCCAGTGTCTGCTTTCGAGCGCGGCGAGGCGTTCCTGCAACGGCTCGAGCACCAGCGGGTCCGACAGGTCCATACCGGCGGAATTGCGGCGGTCGGCGAAGATGTCGGCTGGAAGCGGAATGGTCGGGTTGCGGTACGGCTCAAGCGCGGCCATGTCGGCTACCGGATCGGTCGCCAGCTCGCGCGCGGGCACTTCGGCATCGGCCATGCGGTTGACGAAGGAACTGTTGGCACCGTTTTCGAGCAGGCGACGCACGAGGTAGGCGAGCAGATCCTTATGCGTCCCCGTCGGGGCATAGATGCGCACATTGGTACGGCTGTTGCCTTCCATCTGGGCGAGCGCGCCATAGACGTCCTCGCCCATGCCATGCAGGCGCTGGAATTCGAGCGGCTTGTTCCCGGCGAGCGCCTTGATCGCACCAATCGTATAGGCATTATGCGTGGCGAAAGCGGGATAGATGGCATCGTCCGCCGCCAGCATCTTTTCCGCGCAGGCGAGGTAGCTGACGTCGGTCGCCAGCTTGCGCGTAAAGACCGGGAAATCCTTGAACCCACCGACATGGCTCAGCTTGATCTCGGTATCCCAATAGGCGCCCTTCACCAGCCGGACGAAGAATTTGCGATCATATTTGCGCGCCAGTCGGGCAACCCAATCCACCATCGGGACCCCGCGCTTCTGATAGGCCTGGATGGCCAAGCCGAAGCCTTCCCAACGGCTGCCGCCCGGGCGGGTGAACAGGCTGTCGTCGCGCGCCAGCGCCTCGATCAGATCCATCGACAGTTCGAGCCGGTCGGCTTCCTCCGCATCGATGGTGAAATGGATATTCGCGTCGCGCGCTGCCGTGGCGAGGTCGCGTACGATGGGCAAAAGGTCCGCGATCGCGAGATCGGCATGCAGGAAAGTGTATTTCGGATGCAGCGCAGACAGCTTGACCGAGATACCCGGCGACGTGCGCACATCGCCCGTTGCTTCGCGCACCAGTCGGTCGATCGCCTTGTGGTAGTTCACGCGGTAGCGTTCGGCATCGTCATAGGTCATTGCCGCTTCGCCCAGCATGTCGAAGCTGTGCGTCAGGCCGCGCGCGCGTTCGGGCGCGGCACGCTTGAGCGATTCATTGATGGTGCGCCCATAGACGAATTGTCCGCCGAGGATGCGCATGGCTTGCAACGTCGCCGTGCGGATAACCGGTTCGCCAAGGCGGTTAACCGCGCGCTTGAGCGTCTTGCCCATGCCTTTCTGCGCTTCTTCGGGGCGTTCCAGCACTTCGCCCGTCAGCATCAGCGAGAAGGTGGCGGCATTGACGAAAGTGGATGAACTTTCCCCCATATGCTCGGCCCAATCGATATCGCCGATCTTGTCGCGGATCAGCGCATCGGCGGTCGCGGCGTCGGGCACGCGCAGCAGCGCTTCGGCAAGGCACATCAGCGCCACGCCCTCTTCGGTTGCGAGGCCGTACTGCTGGAGAAATGCGTCGATCCCGCTTGCCTTGCGTTTGCGGGCGTCCTCGATCAGCCGGATGGCGATGCGCGCCGCTTCTGCGTGTTTGGCGCTTGCGCCTGCTGCCTGTGCCATGCGTTCGGCGACACAGGCATTCTCTTCCGCACGATAGGCTTCGCGAACAGCTTGGCGGGAAATGGGGGACAGGCGGACAGGATCGTGCAGGGCCATACGACTCCGAATACGAAGGAGGGTTGATTCAGGCCCCTTGGACCTGACGTGTTTCCCTTTCAAGCTTTGTGAAACGCGCTTGTTCCGTAGCGTTTAATCAACGCTGGGCGGCGAACCAGTCCGCGATCGCTTGCTGAGCGTCGGGAGGCAGGTGCAGACCGAGTTTGCTGCGGCGCCACAGCACGTCATCCGCCGCACGGGCATATTCCGCATTCACGAGATAGCGCAGTTCCGCCTCGTACAGATTACCGCCCATATGGGCCCCCAGATCGTCGACGGAACGGGCTGCGCCGATCACCGCATCGAGCCGCGTGCCGTAGGCATGCGCCAGACGCAGCAGCATTTCCGGAGGTAACCAGTCATGACGTTCGCTGGCGCTCCACAGGAAGGCGGCGAAGTCACCTTTCGGCATGTCGCCGCCGGGCAGGGGGGCATTTGCGGTCCATGCCTCGCCCGGCATATCGAACACTTTGCCCAGTTTCTCCAAAGCGTGTTCTGCCAGCTTGCGATAGGTGGTGATCTTGCCGCCATAGACCGACAGGATCGGCGCGCCGCCTTCGGCTTCCAACTCGAAAACATAATCGCGTGTCACGGTCGAATTGCTGGCGGCATTGTCTTCATAGAGCGGGCGTACGCCGGAATAGGTCGAGACGATCTCGTCTTCGGTGATTGCGCTGGCGAAATAGCGCGATGCAGCCTCGCACAGATAGGTGATTTCATCCGGCGCGATCTGTACTGCGTCGAGGTCGCCGTCGTAGAGCAGGTCGGTGGTGCCAATCAGTGTGAAGTCCCGCTCATAGGGAATGGCAAAGACGATGCGACCGTCGGGCTGCTGGAAGAGATAGGCATGCTCGCCCGGAAACCTACGCGAAACGATGATGTGGCTACCTTTGACCAGCCGCAGATGCGCAGGCGTGCCCTGGCCCAGCGCATCCTTTGCCACGCGGTCGACGAAGGGCCCTGCGGCATTCACCACCGCGCGGGCGGTTATCGTGCGTTCCCCGGAACTGTCGCTAAGCGTCGCCGCCCAGCTATCGTTCGCGCGCTTCAGCCCCGTGCATTCGGTACGTACGAGCACCTCGGCGCCGCGTTCTTCGGCGTCCTTGGTTGTGAGCACGACCAGCCGGGCGTCTTCCACCCAGCAATCCGAATATTCGAACCCGGACTTCAACCGGTCCTGCAGAGTGCTGCGATGCGGGGCAATGCGCAGGTCAACGCTTTTGCTTTTTGGCAGGCTCATCCTGCCGCCGATCCGGTCGTATAGCGCGAGGCCGAGCCGGAGCATCCATTTGGGCCGCATGCTCGGCTCATGCGGCATCACGAAACGTAGCGGCCAGATGATGTGTGGGGCGTTGCGCAGCAGCACTTCGCGCTCGCGCAGGGATTCGGCGACGAGGCGGAACTCGTAATGTTCGAGATAACGTAAGCCGCCATGGACCAGCTTGGTGCTGGCGGAAGACGTGTGCGAGGCGAGATCGTCCTTCTCGACCAGCAGCACCTTCATGCCCCGGCCCGCTGCGTCGCGCGCGATACCCGCGCCATTGATCCCGCCGCCGATGACGAGGAGGTCGTAGCCTTCGTTCATCCCTGCCGAAGCAGCCGCCCGGCAACCGCATCGAGTTTGGCAAGCATCGCCTTGTCATGCTTTTCGGGCGCGGTGATCACCGCGTCGGTCAGGGCATGGTCGATGGGCGAGGGATTGCGCTTTTTCGGCAGGCCCTTGCAGAAGGCCTCTATCGCTTTTCTCGCCAGCTTCGAGTTCGCCTGCATCTGCTCGACCACTTGGGCGACATCGACCGCCTCGGCATCGTCCTGCCAGCTGTCATAGTCGGTCACCATGGCGAGCAGGGCATAGGGCAGTTCTGCCTCGCGCGCGAGTTTGGCCTCGGGCATGCCTGTCATCCCGATCACCTCGGCACCCCAGTGACGATAGAGGCGGCTTTCCGCGCGGGTGGAGAATTGCGGACCCTCCATGGCGAGATAGGTCGCCCCTTCCGTGCATTCACCACCGGCCTTGGCGATGGACTTCACGGCATGTTTCGACAGGCGCTGGCAGACCGGATCGGCCATGGAGACATGGGCGACGAAGCCGTCTCCGAAAAAGCTCGAGGGGCGGCCGCGGGTATTGTCGATGAACTGGTCGACGGTGACGAAGCGGCCCGGCGGAAGCTCTTCCGACAGCGACCCGACCGCGCTGATGGCGAGGATATCGGTGCAGCCAGCACGCTTCAGCGCATCGATATTGGCACGGGCATTGATAGTCGAAGGTGCGATGCGATGCCCGCGGCCGTGACGCGGCAGGAAGCGGACACGCACATGACCGATCGTGCCGCACAGAATCTCGTCCGACGGCTCGCCCCAGGGAGACTGGACCGGTATCCATTGCGCGTCCTCGAGCGCATCGATGGCGTAGAGCCCCGACCCCCCGATGATGCCGATGGTCCAGTCGCTCATGAATTGCCCTCGTCCATGAAAATCACGCCTTGGCGACGGGGTGGCGGCTGCGATCGCCCCTGTCCAGCCCTTTAGCGTTCGATGACATCCCCGCTCATCGGCGCGAGCTTCGCCAGAAAACGGTTCTGGGCCGCGAAAGGAACCTTTTCCTCGCGCATCGCCTGCTGGAGATTCTCGACGATGGCGTTGAGATCCGCCTTGCGCGAGCCGAGCCCCGCGTGGGAGCTTTTCATATTTCGGCCGGTGTAATCGCAGCCGGCATTCAATATGTAGCAGAACTGCTCGAAGATCGTGCGGCGGAACCGGACCTCGTCGTGACCGGCGAAAATGCCCCCGATACGCGGATCGGCGAAGTTCAGGTCGGTGAAGCGATCGGCGATGCGCCGAATTCCCTCGCGCCCGCCGAAATGCGCAGCCATTTTCCCGCCGGTGAAGGGCGTGGCCCCGGCATTGGCATTGCTCTGCATGTAAGGCTCGACCGGGATCTCGCCCGTGGCGGGGTCCCGGTCGACCTCCTCGACGCCGAATTCCTTGTCCCAGTCGATACCCTCGGCGGGAGCTTGCTGCATCAGCAACAGCGGCAAGGTGGCTGTAAGAAACATCCGGTTTACTCCTAGAACGCGACCTGCGCCTGCAGGAAAGCACCGCGCTGGCCGGTGAAAGTCGCGATCGAACCGAGATCGGCATAAGCGACGGTAAGGGTGAGGTTATCCGTCGGCGCATAGGCGGCGAAGACATCGAACCAGTCGTCCTCGCCGAGGCCCAGATTGTCGGGCTTGGTACGGAATTCGCTCCCCACCAAGAAACGGCGCGAGAACTGATACGCCAGCGCGCCTTCGAACTGCGCTTCGTAGCTGTCGCCGGCCACACTGCCGAAGCCCAGCAACCCGTTCTGGTTGGCTTTCGTCAGGCGTGCGGTAGCGTTGACCAGCACGCTGTGACTGAGGAAGAGCTTGGTCGCGCTGAGCGTGAAATCCACGCCCTCGTCATGCGCCGCGCCGACTGCTCCGGCCACCGCGCCGTCGAGGCTGCGTTTGTACTGCGCGCCGACCGAAACCTGCGGCACAGCTACATCACCATAGACGACGTCGCCGAACAGGCGGACCTTCGCGCCGAAGATATCCTGGTTGAGCTTGTAACCCTGCCCGATGCCGAGCGCTGCGCCGACATCCTGGGTGTCGAAGTTCTGCCGCGTCAGGTGGCTACCCGCCTGCTGGATGAACTCGACGATGCGCAGATAGCGCGGCTTGGCGGCGACGAATTTGCCGTGCTCACGATCGTCGAGGACGAGGTCGAAAGCCTTCTGCCGATCGCGCAGCGAATACAGAACTGCTTCGACCAGCAGGTCGAGATTGGCGGCCACACGGTCGACTGTTCGGCCAGCGTCGGCGTGGCGGTCGCTCCGGTCGATGGTGAAAGCGGTATCGATCTTCTGAAGCATGCCGATCTCGCGCTCTACCGGGCCAAGCGCGGCGGCAAATCGGACTTCCATTTCTTCGAGCCCTCGCTCGATGAACAGGCCCGGCTGCGGCGCGAAATGGAACTCGACCTGCGCCTTGCGATCAAGGATGGCGGTTTCGAACTCCATTTCCAGCCGCTCTACAGTCTGGCGCGCGAAAAACTCGAAGGATTCGAAGCGCTCATCCGCTGGAACCATCCCAAGCGGGGCATGATCAGCCCGGCGGAATTCATTCCCCTTGCCGAGGAAACCGGCCTCATTCTCCAGGTCGGGGAATGGGTCATCCGCGAAGCATGCCGTTCGGCGCGCGAATGGCCCGAGGACCTGTCGGTCGCCGTCAACGTTTCGGTCAAGCAATTCTCTACGCCGGGCCTTGCTACGACGATTCTGCAGGCGCTGACTCAATCGGGATTGCAGCCGCATCGGCTTGAGCTGGAAATCACCGAAAGCGTATTCATCGCGGATGTCGAGAAAACTCTGGGCACGCTCCATTCGCTGCGCGATCTCGGCGTCCGCATCGCGCTAGACGATTTCGGCACCGGCTATTCCTCGCTCAGCTATCTGCGCAGTTTCCCCTTCGACAAGGTCAAGATCGACCAGAGCTTCGTGCGCGACCTGAACGAGAAGGGAAACAATGCCCATGCGGTCATTCGCGCGATAACCACCCTCGCATCGGCTTTGGGAATGGATACGCTGGCCGAAGGTGTCGAACACGCCGAACAACGCGAAATCCTGCGGCGCGAGGGGTGCGAATATATCCAGGGCTTCCTGCTCAGCAGGCCGGTTCCGGCTAGCGACGTCGCCGCTTTGATCGGCAACAAGGATATGGAGGGATTGGTGCGCGCCGCCGGCTGATGCCGCGCCTGCATGCGTATTCACGGCCCGGTCCGGCCTCCCGCCTTGACAGAACCGGCAGATTGCCGCGGAACTCGTACCCTCCTTCGAGCATAGGGTAGAGCAATGGCCGAGACGACTATCGAACCGACCCTCGTGAGCCTGAGTGACCGCCTCCGGGTGCTCCACAGGCAGACGCGCGAAACTCCCCTCTTCAACCCTGTATTCCAGTTGTCGCTGGATCTCTCGCGTAAGCTGGAAAGCGGTGAACTGGGTATCGAGGCGCTGGCCGGACTGGTCGACGAGCTCGAAGCGCAGTCGCTCGATGCTCGTGCCTCGCGGCTGCGAAAACTGCTCCGGCCCGACGCTACGGAGCAGCGGCTTTCGAGCTGCTCGGTGCCCACCGACGATTTCGAGGCGTATCGCGCATTCTGGGAGCGCCCGCACATGCATGCGGTGTTCACCGCGCACCCGACCTTCCTGCTCTCTCCGCAGCAGAGCGAGGCGGTGGCCGATGCAGTCGCCAACGGCGGGGATGCGGATGCGCACGAGCCGCGAGACAAGCCCGAGATCACGCTGCGCTACGAGCACGATTGCGCGATGGCGGCGCTGGCCAATGCGCAAGACGCCCGCGACCGGATCGTCGGTACAGTTCTGAATCAGGCAAGAGACGCTTTCCCCCAACGCTGGACCGAATTGCAGCCGCTGCCCTTCCGCTTCGCCAGTTGGGTCGGCTACGACATGGACGGGCGGACCGATATCAAGTGGTACACCTCGATCGCCTTCCGCCTTGCCGAGAAGGCCGAACGGTTAGAGCGGTACGCGGCGACACTCGAAGCCATCGATGCCTCGCACGAGGCAATCGCCACGCTCCGCGCGGCGCAGAAGCGCGCCCAGGCAAGCGCGGATGAATTCGCAGGCGATCTGTCGGAGCCGAAAGACCTGTCTGCCGCAGCTAACCGCCTGACCGAAGACCATCCCGACAAACTGCTTTCGCTTGCGCCGCTGATCGACCGGCTCGAGCACGAGGCCGCTGACAGCGAGCCCGAGCGAGCCATTTCCCTGCGCACGCTTGCCGCTGCCATGCGCGCGGACGGACTCGGAATGGGCTGGATCCATTTCCGCGTGAACGCCAAGCAATTGCACAATGCGATCCGCACCCGTCTGGGAGATGCGGCGGATATCGACCTGTCCAGCCGCGGCGCGATCGCCGCGCTGCGCGAACTTCTTGCGGAGGTCGAACCGCAAAGCGCCAATTTCGCCAGCCTTGCCATCGAAAGCTCCACGGCCGTGCGGCAGTTCCTCGCCATGGCGCAGATCCTCAAGCATATCGATGCCGACGCGCCGATCCGCATGCTGGTGGCAGAGTGTGAGCAACCCTCTACGGTACTCTCTGCGCTCTATTTCGCACGGCTATTCGGCATTGCGGACAAGGTCGACGTCTCTCCGCTGTTCGAGACAGAGACCGCCCTCGAACATGGCGGCCGTTTCCTCGACTTGTTGCTGTCCGAACCAGATTATCAGGCCTATGCCAGGGAGCGCGGACGGGTTGCGATCCAGACGGGCTTTTCGGACGCGGGGCGCTTTGTCGGCCAGATCCCGGCCAGTCTCGCGATCGAGCGTTTGCAGGGAAGGCTGGCCCAGGCGATGGCGGCCAATGGCCTGACCGATGTCGCAGCGCTGATCTTCGATACGCATGGCGAAGGCATGGGGCGCGGGGCGCATCCTTCCAGCTTCGAGGACCGGATCGAATGGGCTTTGAGCCCTTGGGCCCAGCGCCGCTTCGCACGCGCCGGTATTGCGCTCGAGCCCGAGGCGAGCTTTCAAGGTGGTGACGGCTATCTCCTGTTCGCCACGCCGGACATTGCGCTCGCCACGCTGACCCAGGTCATCGCGCACAGCCCGGCACATACCGACGCAGACGTGCCGACGGACCCGTTCTATCGCCGCACCGACCTCAGTCTCGATTTCTACCGGGCGATCAAAGAGCACCAGCGCGACCATCTCGAAAGCCGCACCTATAGTCGGGCGATCACCGCATTCGGGCTCGGCCTCCTCAATGAAACCGGCAGCCGCAAGTCGCGCCGCCAGAGCGACCTGTCCGCCGATCGCGAGATGAGCCTGCGGCAGATCCGCGCGATCCCGCACAATGCCATCCTCCAGCAACTGGGCTATCCGGTGAACATCATCGCTGGCGTCGGCAGCGCTGCGGAAAGCCAGATCGAGGAAATCGGCGCGCTGCTGGCAGAAAGCCCGCGTGGGCGCCAGATCATGCGGTTGGTACGCGCCTCGAACGCGCTTGCCAGTATCAAGACCGTGGCCGCCTTCGGTGAATTGTTCAATTCGGCCTATTGGGCCAGCCGCCCCTATCGTGGGACTGAACAGCATCTCGGTCCGGCATGCGAAGCGTTGGCCGAATATCTCATCAAGGATGACCGTAACGGCGTTTTTCGCCGCCTCGCTTCGCGCCTGCGGGTCGATGCGCTGAAGCTCCATCGCCTGCTCGACCTTGTGCCCGACGACGATCCGCATCCCGAACGCGAAAGCGTGCGGCGCGCGATCGGCGTGTTGCAGGCGGTGCGTCTTGCCTTGCTCCAGCATATGTTCCTGAAAGTGGTTTCCGTCCCGGCGTTCAGCCGGGCCAACGATATCAGCCGGACCGACGTTCTGGAGATGGTCTTCACCCTGCGGATAGATGAAGCGCTGGCGCAATTGCGCCGCGCCTTCCCGACCAGCTTCCCGCGCAAGGACGATTTCGCGCTGGACGAGGCGGGGGAATATCCGCTGGGCGCGGGTGAAGGATATGAGGCCATCCGCGAGAACTACATCGATCCGATCGAGCAGGCGTATACGCTGTGTCTGCGCATCTCCACCGCCATCGCGAACGAGTTCGGCGCGCACGGATAATTGAATTTGCCGCAATTCCAGCGCAGTATACCGGTGTCCATCGGGGGAGCGCGATCATGGGGAATTTCCTGCTCGGCGTGGGCGTCACATTGCTGGCGCTTGCCGTATTCGGATATCTGGCCTTCAAGCTGTTCCGACGCGGACCGCTGACCTTCGAGATCGACGGGTTCTACACGCATGTCGTCGACGGTGATGTCGGCCCGTTCATCCGCGACGTACAGGCGGACGTTCCCCATGCGGAGGAATGCAGGCTCGACGATCGCATGTCCTGTTCGCTCCGCGATGCGGTGCAATGCCATAATCAGGCCGACCGTCCCGATTGCAACGTCTTGCTGCTTTCGGGCGGCGGCCAATGGGGCGCATACGGGGCCGGGCTGTTCGACACGCTGGCCCGCAAGAGCGCAGATGAGCTCGCGCTGCCGGGCATCGGTGTGATCACCGGCATTTCGACCGGCTCGCTACAGGCCCTGATGCTTATGGTGGCGCTCGATCCGGCCCAGACACCCGACATGCGCCGCTTCGCACTCGACCGGCTGGTCTGGGGCTATTCGCCCGAGCGCGAAAGCGATGTGGTGAACAATACCAAGTTGATCAAAGTACCCCTTTACGGCTCGGCAGCAGGCACGGCCCCGCTGCGCGCGAGGATCATGGAAGCGCTCATGCCCGGCGGTGACGAGCGCCTGGTGAAGGCCATTGGAACGTCCGGCATAGAAGGCTTCGTCGGCTTCGTCGAAGCGGAACGCGGGGTCTTCCGTTATGCCGATATCAAGGAACTGGTGAACACAGCGCCCGATGCTGCGGCGGCGGCCGAAGCCTTGGCCGCCGCGACGATGGCGTCCTCGGCCATGCCCGTCTTCCACCAGCAGCTGCGTATCGCGGGCAGCGACGGGAAGCCGCTGGCGCTTTACGATGGAGGGGTGCGCCGCTCGGTATTCTTCGATCGTGCGATGGCGGCGGTGGATCAGGAAGTTCGCAAGCAGATGGAAGGGCACGCGGTCACCAGGATGGCCGAGAATGTATCGCAGGAGATGTACGCCCGAAGCTACGAGGAAGCCGCGCCCACAGTGTATGTCGTGCGCAACGGCCCCACTGCACGCAAGAATGACGACACATTCAATACCACGTCGGGACCGCTGAAGAACGGGCAACGCGGTTACGATCTATTGGTCAACGAAAGCGAGATCGGGGCGATTGCGGGCCTGCGCCTGAATAATCCGTATGGGCCAATCCTTCTGACCAGCGCCGATCGCTACGACACCTTCCCCAGCACCGTGGGCGAGAACTTCAAGAAGGATGAGATGTTCAAGCCCGCCTTCATGGCTCGCTTGCGCGATCTGGGCCGACACAAGGCCGAGCGGTATGAGGGGCCCTGGTGGCCGCTCAGCAAGATCGAACAGGTTTAAGGAAATCAGTCATCGAGTGACTGTTGGTGCGGTCGAGAAGACTCGAACTTCCACGGCCTTGCGGCCACAACGACCTCAACGTTGCGCGTCTACCAGTTCCGCCACGACCGCACACAGTCTGCATCGGGAGCGAATCTGCCAGAGGCTGGCTCCCGTCGGTAGGAGCGCGCCACTAGCAGCGGGTGTGCGCCCTCGCAAGCACCTTTATTGCGCTGGAAAGAAACCTAGCGTGGGGCCCAGCCGATATCGGCAAAGACGGCCGATTTGGGAACGTCCGTGACCGCCTCGTTGATGGTCAGCTGTTCTCCGGGAGCGAGGCTTGGCTGGGGCGGCTGTACGACCCAGCTATAGACCTGCCGCTCGCGCTGATCGCGCAGCACGATCAGGATCGGCGGGATCGGGCGAGATTCGCGTGCGGTATTCCCGACGATGATCCGGGCGCCGAAAAACTCGGTACCGTTCGGAAGGGTGCGGCGTTCCTGCTGGTCAACCGGGAAGGACAGCTCGAGGTCCGGCTGCGCCGCACCGAACAATGGACGGGTGACCGGCACCCATTCGGGCAGGCCGACATAATTCACGGCCAAGACCGTGCCCAGCGCGATCACCGCAAAACTTGCGGCGGCCCAGGTCCATAGCTTGGTGATATTGCGGCGCGGGCGGAACGGCGGCGCGTGGTCGAAGCGCGAGGGGCCGCGTTCTTCCTCCGGCTCCGGCGGAGGGGGCAGGTCGTCCTGCACGTCGCCATAGGGCGGGGCGGTTTCATCGAAATCCGGCCCGTTCTGCGTATGCGCTTCGGCATCACCATGGTCGAAGCCCGCTGCTGTCTCCGGATCGGCAACGGGAGCCGGCGGTGGAGGAGGTGGCGGTGCCGGGGCGGGCAGCGGCGGCACGGTAGTCGCCTCCACATCCGCGAGGCGTCCGCCTTCGGGCCCATCCTGAAACCAACTGTGCTTGCATTTCGCGCAGCGCACGGTGCGCCCTTCGATCCCGATGGCGCTGTCGGGGACGACATAGCGCGTGGAACAGGCGGGGCAGGCGATGATCATGGTGACCCGAAGCCTTAAGGTGCCATGCGAATCACGACAAGCGACTGCCCTGTTCGCAACCCGCCAGAACGGCTTTTTTCCACATGCAAGCGCGGTTATAGGCTGTTTTCGACGATGGCGGGTGCACTTTTCCTTTTGATCGAACCGGCCGTGCAATGAACTTGCCGGAAGAAGAGATCGTGCAATTCGACAATGTCGGGTTGCGGTACGGCACCGATCGCGAAGTGCTGTCCAACGTTTCTTTCACCCTGTTTCCAGGCCGTTTCTACTTTCTCACCGGAGCGAGCGGTGCTGGAAAGACGTCGCTCCTGAAACTGCTTTATCTCTCTCAGCGCCCGTCGCGCGGGGCGATCCGCATGTTCGGGACCGATGTGATCACCCTGCCGCGCGAGCGCCTGCCTGCCTATCGCAGACGGATGGGGGTCGTGTTCCAGGACTTCCGGCTGGTCGACCATCTTTCCGCCTTCGACAATGTCGCTTTGCCCCTGCGGGTTGCGGGCGTGCGCGAGGCGGATCTGCAAGGGCCGGTATCCGATATGCTCGAATGGGTCGGCCTGGCACAACGCGCCGATGCGCGCCCAGCCACGCTGTCGGGTGGAGAGCAGCAAAGGGTGGCCATCGCCCGGGCAGTAATCGGGCGGCCCGACATGCTGGTCGCCGACGAGCCGACGGGTAACGTCGATCCGGAGATGGCCCTGAAACTCATCCGGCTGTTCGAGGCGCTCAACCGGCTCGGCACCACCGTGGTCGTCGCGACGCATGATGTTCACCTGCTGCGCAAGGTTCCGGATTCGCTGATCATGCGTCTCGACAAAGGCATGTTGTCGGATCCTACAGGAGCCTTGCGCTATCCGCCGCGGCGCGTCGGGGCGAGCACGTGAAGAAGCCACCGGTCCTGGCACGCGCGGCCGAGCGCGGCCTTTCCCCTTTTCGCGGGCGGCGTGCGGCGCACTTGCTGCCGCGTGCGCGTCTTGGCGGGCCGATGCCTTGGGTGATTGCGATCATGGTGGCGCTGACGGTTCTTGCCGCAGGCGGCGGACTGGCGCTCGACAACCTTGCGGATCGCGCGCGCGGTGATCTGGCGGGCAGCGCGACGGTACAGATCGTCGAAGCCGATCCGGTGTCGCGTGCTCGGCAGGCACAAGCGGCAGCGACCATTCTGGAGGGGAATGCCGACGTCACAGATGTGGCCATCGTACCGCAGGAAAGGGTCGAAGAATTGCTCGAGCCCTGGCTTGGAACCGACAGTCCGGAGGACGCCGTACCGATCCCAGCGCTGATCGACCTGCGCCTGCGCGACGACGCGGACGAGGCGACGCTTGACCGCTTGCGCGATCTCCTCGCCGAGCGTGCACCTGCCGCGCGTATCGACGCACAGGCGCAGTGGTTGGCACCGGTCCTGTCGGCGCTGTCGGCGCTGGGCTGGGCGGCGCTGGGCCTGATTGGGCTGCTTGCCTTCACCGGCGCGGCGGCCGTCTGGCTCGCGGCGCGCAATGCGCTTGGTACCAATCGCGACACGATCGAGATCGTCCACCTGCTCGGCGGGAGCGATGATCAGATCGCGCGAATATTCCAGCGCTCGATCCTCGCCGACGCTTCCGTCGGCGGCCTGCTCGGCCTCGTGATCGGGGCGGCGGCAGTATGGCTGATGGGCGCGCAATTCGCCGCACTCGATTCCGGCCTCGTTTCCGGCGGCGGACTGGAAACGTCCGATTGGCTGGTCTTGGCCCTTGTCCCCGTGGGTGCGGTTGTTCTAGCGGTCTATACGGCGCGATTCACCGTGCTCGCGTCGCTCAGGAAAATTCTGTGATCCTCCGTTTTTTCGCCGCAGTCCTGCTCGTCTACGCCTTCGGCTTTCTTGGCTTCGCCGTATCGCTGCCCAAGCCCGTTGCGGGCGAAACGACCGATGCCGTGATCGTGCTGACGGGCGGTCCTGGCCGGATCGCGCGGGGTCTCGACGTCGTGAAGCAAGGGTTGGCGAAGGAAATGTTCGTTTCCGGCGTTGATCCGGAAGTGAGGCCCGCCGAGTTCGCCGCCGAGTTCGATGTGTCGCGCCGCACGATGGAATGCTGCGTGAAGCTCGGCTATCTCGCGGTCGATACGCGCAGCAATGCAGGCGAAGCGGCGCAGTGGCTCAAGGAAAACGAATTCACTTCGGTGCGGCTGGTGACGACGGACTGGCACATGGCCCGCGCCAGTTCAGAATTCGAGGAAACGCTCCCGCCCGACATGCGCGTGGTCGAGGATGCGGTTGCATCCCACCCCGACCTTGCGACGCTCTATCTCGAATATAACAAGCTGCTCGCCGCTGCGGTCTCGCAAGGGCTGCCAAGCTGAGGTCATAATGCGTCTGCTGCGCAATCTCGCCTTTTATATCTCCTTCTATATCGGCAGCCTGCTGATTACCTCGGCGTCGCTTGCCTCGCTGCCGTTCAGTGTCGCGGCCTTTCGTGCGCGGGTGCGCAACTGGGCGCAGTGGCAGCGCTGGTGTCTCGTCAACCTGCTCGGCTGCGAGATCGTGCTGGAGGGGAAGCCGCTTGATGAACCCGTGCTCTATGCGATCAAGCATGAAAGCTTTTTCGAAGCGATCGATGCGCCCGCGCTGTTCGACACACCCAGCGTCTTCGCCAAGCAGGAACTGTTCAGCATCCCGCTATGGGGTCGGGCGGCGGCGGCTTTCGGCCTTGTCCCCGTGGCGAGGGAAGCGGGAGCAAAGGCACTGATGCAGATGATCCGCTCGGCCAAGGCGCTGGTGGCGGACGGGCGGCCCCTGGTGATCTTCCCCGAAGGTACCCGCGTCCCGCATGGCGAGGTTCGCGCGCTGCAATCGGGCTTTGCGGGGCTCTACAAGATGCTCGGCCTGCCGGTAGTCCCGGTTGCGGTGGATAGCGGGCCGGTCTATCACCGCAAGCTGAAGAAGCCGGGCCGGATTACCTACCGCTTCGGCGAACCGATCCCGCCAGGCCTGCCGCGGCCGGAGATCGAGGAACGCGTGTTGGCAGCTATCAATGCGCTGAACGGCTGAGTGGTAGCGCTTGGTCTTCGACAGGCTAATGCTGAGCGGTGGGTGTTAGATCTGGAGTGCTATCCGCTTTCCACCGAAAATCAGCCGTAGCTGATCCTACGCTCGCGGAGGCTGGCGGCGGTAGCTGAGCGCTTCGGCTACATGAATGCGGCCCACCTGCTCCGATCCTGCGAGATCGGCGATGGTCCGGGCGACGCGCAGCATGCGGGTGTAGCTCCTTGCCGACAGGCGCATGGCGGTGGCGGCCTGCATTAGCAGTTCGCGGCCGGCGTCGTCGGGCGTGGCGAATTGTTCCAGGGCTTCGCCGTCTAGGTCGGCATTGGTGCGTGCGCCGGTGGCTTCGGCACGGGCGGTCTGGCACTGGCGGGCTGCCATGACGCGTGCGGCAACCTCAGCGCTGCCTTCGGCGGGCGGGGGCAGGGCGAGATCGGCTGTGAATCCCAAAAGGTAGCGAGAATCCGAGGTGCTGAAGGGGCCGGATGCCACGGAAGGTGGTGAGAATAAGCGCAAAGTAAGTGCGACCAGTTTGCCAGGGAGGAAAAGCTAATGCGACCAGTTAAAGGTAGTGAGAACCTGCCATACTCGTCTAGAAGAGCACTCGTGGCGCTGAAAGATGAATTCAAACAACGCAAGATTGGCAAGACAGGACAATCGTTTAGGCGGCTGATCCCCTTGCAATCGCTTGCTGGTGCCCAGTGGGTGGAATCCGACCTTGAGGCTAACGCCGTCATCCAGATCGCGTTCGTGCCAAGCTTTTACGATCTCATCACCCAGCCGATCATCGAATACGATCTGCGCGGTAAGAAGCACGTCTACACTCCCGACATCGCGTGCATCTTCCACGCCTATGACGAGCCATTCCCTGGCCGCTTCGTCATCGAGACAAAGCCCAAGGAGGTTCTTGAGAAGCGCGGCCCCGAATTTGCCGACCGCTTCTATGCCGCTGAAGTGATGTGCAAGCAGATGGGGGCGGCTTTTCGCGTGCTCCACGAAGATCATCTCGATACGGCATATCTGCGGAACGCCCTGTTGCTCAGGCGCGACAACGAGCGTGATCCTAACTTTGATGCCAGTGATCTCTTGAAAGCAAAGTTCGGCGACCGGTCCTTTTCCCGGAAAGACGGCGAAGATGCGCTTGGCGAATTGCTTCCAGAGCAATGGGAAAGGCTCGAAGCAATGAATGTGCTGATCGCGTGGCGTGAACTGGGATGCGATCTCACCAAAGACATCAATGACGCTACCGAAATATGGATTCCTTCGGACATGCGAGGCAAGAATTGGGACCCGTTCCTGAAGATGCTTCAGACCATGGATTCAGGGGTGAACATTTAGAGAACAAGTGCTATAGGCCTTTGATTGTATTCGAATCGGGGCAATCAGATGGCAAGGATTCTGGGCCGCAAAGGCGAGAAGGTCCAATACGGCGGCGAGGAAATGACGGTCCGCTCAGCTCTGGACCTCAACACCCTGATTCTGATCGATTCCAATGGCGATCATCATCACGCTTCGCTTTCCGAACTCGAAAAGGAAGCGCGAGGCATCCCGCGCGATGCTATCAACCATGACGACATTCGCGCTTCGAAGGTGGAACCTTGGGTCAAAGCTTGCGCACATCTTCTCGATGATGAGCGCCATGTCCCCCGTCAGCACCTATGGCACAGATTAGAGGTTGTGATTTAAGGAGGATTTGGGCTTCGTCGTAGTGACGAAGGAACGAAGATGAAGCCCAAATC
>Ga0310345_10001175_pt1 | contig 30741 bp, 33 predicted proteins | sample HC15DNA20500_MG_FD_204667 | JGI IMG/M metagenome (GOLD analysis project Ga0310345, IMG submission 204667) | Marine microbial communities from station ALOHA, North Pacific Subtropical Gyre - HC15-DNA-20-500_MG | ecosystem: Environmental > Aquatic > Marine > Oceanic | place: Pacific Ocean: North... | reverse complement strand
CTTTTAAATATTTTTCCCATTCCATGGAATTTTCTCTATCTTTCCAAATTTTGTAACCTGATTCGAGTTTATCTTGAGCGATTTTATGAGGCATACATAAAGTCTCTGACTTATTTTTAGTATCATTACATAATTTACATAATTTCATTTCCTTTTTCCAGCCTTATTACATTCAGGGTTGAGACAGAAACTCCATGGTTTGCCTTTAAATGAAGTTCTGACTTTTGGCCACGAACATTCATTACAACCTGTTTTATTAACCCTTATGTATCCAAATCTTGGTAAAGATGCTTTTACTATACAATCATTTTTTTTACTATTTGAACAAATTAATGCTCGGTTTCTTGTATTTGAAGTAATGATTAAATCACCTTTTTGACATATTGTACATTTTCCTAAACTTTTATTTGTAGATTCATTTACCACTAAATTTTTTACTGCACGTTCTAAATATTTTCCTATAGTTGCCTTGTTCTCATTTATGTTTTTTACTACCTTGTTGACATCTTTTTTTGTTTTCTCTAAAACTTGTTCTTGTGTTATTTTTTTCTCTTCGATACCTGATAATTGTTCTTCTATTTTTCTTGTCATTTCTGAAGATAGTATTCCTGAAGAATAATTGTGTAATATTTCTACCAAAGCCTTTGCCAATGGTGTGGGTATTAATTGAGACTCTTTGATATAGTCTCTATTAATTATTGTATGTATGATATTTGCTCGTGTGGACTTTGTACCAATTTTTTCACTTTCCATTTTTTGAACTAATGTCATTTGATTAAATGGACGTGGAGGATTTTCAAATTTTTTTACTACATTGATTCGTTTTACATTGAATATTTTTCCTATATACGCATTCAAATCGCTTTTATCATCAATATTCTGCCCTGATTCTACTTCGTGATTAATTGAGTTTGGTGAATAACAAAATTCATGTTTACCAATTTTAAAATATGTTGTCATTTTTTCTTTTATTATTGTATCTCTGAATACATTGAGAAATCTTCTTGCAATTAGTATAAATAATTTCTTTTCTGGTATAGTTAAAGAATCAATGTTAGATTTACCAGTCGGATATATGCTTGGATGAGCTGTGTCTGTTTCTTTACCCTGTGTTGGAATTAGTTGTGGTTTCTCAATTAGGTTTTTTGTAATATTTTTAAATTCTGATAATTTGTTCAAATTTAAAATTATATTACGAAAATTTAATTGAGTTGGGAGTTTTTGACTATTGGTTCTTGGATACGAGATTAAAGCTTTTAGATACAATTTTTCTGCTAATGTTAATGTTTGATATGGATTGAATTTATACAATCTAAATGCTTCTTTTTGTAATTCAATTAAATTAAGTGGTATTGGAGGATAGATTCTGACTTTCTCTTTCTTTATTTTTGATACAATTGCTTGTTTTCCTTTACACTCTTTGATAATATTTTTTGTATTACGTTTTGTAATTATTTTTGATTTAATATAATGAATTTTAATCCATTTAGTTTTATCAGTTTTATGAGATTCAATATGTGCATTTACAGACCAAAATGGTATTGGTACATGTGTTTGTATTTCTAAATCATTTTCTACTACATATGAAATAGTTGGACCTTGAACTCGACCAATGCTTAGCGTTCTATATTTGTTACTAGCTGTCATAAAAGATTTTGTCAAGGCTTTTGAAATATTTATTCCATACAAGAAATCTATTGCATGTCTAGTCCGTCCTGCAATGGCTAATTCGATGTTGATATTTTTTTGTATATTTGAAAATGCAATTTTTATATCATTTTCGATTAGTGTGGAAAATTTTACTCGCTTGGCGATATATTGTTTTTCTCCACAGGCGTATTTTAGTATATTATATCCAATTGTTTCCCCTTCTTGATCTAAATCACACGCAAGAATAAATTCATTTGTATCTTTTGAAAGTGCTTCTATTGCTCTGATTTTTGATTTGACAATTGACGATTTCTTTTTATCAATTTGATCAAGTGAAACCCAAGCATATTCATACGCAGGTAATTTTTGACGTCTAATTAATTTTATATTATATAGGTGTCCCATTGCAGAACATAAAACATAGTTTTTTCCTTCATATTTTACAATGAATATAGTTGTGTTGAAAATTTTTACTACTTTATATTTATTATTTGATAAAGAACTTGCAATTTTTCTAGCCGCGTCCGTTTTTTCACATATTACCAGTGAATATTTTTCTTGATTGAATATATTCTGTATATTGTCTTTCTTCATCTATTATACCACTCTTTCAAGACTTTATTAATTCTAGATAGAAAATGATTTTTGCTTATTCAGTAAAAACTTAATTTTAGTGTTTAATTAATACTAATAATGCGTTTTTTACCAGCTTTAATGATTTTATTATTACTTTCTAATCCAATATTATTGCCAAAAATCATCTCTACTGAGCAGGTTGATACTGATGAAATTATTATAGCTATTATAGATACTGGAGTAGATTATAACCATCCAGCGCTTGGCGGTGGTATTGGTCCTGATAAGATAATTATTGGCGGTTATGATTTTATTGATAATGATGATGATCCAATGGATGAACTTGGTCATGGTACACATATTGCAGGAATAATTACAAATATTTCTCCAAATTCAAAAATCTTGGCATATCGTGTTGTTGACTATACTGGTCTAGTTAAATCAAGTGATGTTATCGATGCAATGGAACTTGCTGTGTCAAATGGAGCTGATGTAATTAATATTAGCTTAGGAAGTTTATCTGAATCAGAAGAACTACGAAAATCCATTAAACAAATTTCTAATTCTGGAGTAATTATTGTAGCCGCTGTTGGTAATAGCGGTCCAATTTTTGGAAGTATTGGTGATCCAGGAAAATATGAAGATGTTATCTCCGTTGGTTCACATTATAATTCTACTAGTAATTCAACTCTCGCCATTATACAAATTGATGCAATAAAAGAAGAACTACTTGGCTTGCCATTAGTGGATTCTGTTCTTCCAAATGATATATTGCATGCAGAACTTGAATTTGTTAATTATGCACGAAGTATAGATCTTGATGGAATTGATTTAACTGGGAAAATCGCAGTGGCTAAACGTAGAGGAGCTGAACCTAGCGAAGTAGTATATTTTTCTACTAAAGAAGCAAATGTTGCAAAAAAAGGCGCAATTGGCTTGATTGTCATTAATACAGTACCCGGTATCATTAAAGGTAGACTTATGCATCCAAATATTCCTGTTGGTTATAGTCCAAGTATTCCTACTTTATTGATTACACAAGAAGATGGAGACAAACTCATAAAACAAATTTATGACTCACAAACTTTTGTAAAACTCGATTTTAATCCTAAAAATCTAACAAATTTTGTTTCAATCTTTAGTTCACGAGGCCCAGTTTCGTCCTTCTATATGAAACCTGATTTAGTTTCCTTTGGTGAACAAATAAATTCTACATGGTTAGGCAATTCGTACAAGATACAAAATGGAACAAGTTTTTCTGCACCATATGTTACAGCTACTGTTGCTTTACTATTGAATCATCATGGTGAGCTAAATCACAGTCAGATTCTTGGTATAATTAGTCCATCTGCAACACCTTTAAAAAATTTATACGGTGTTTATTGGCCATCTACATTACAAGGTTCTGGAAGTTTAAATATTGACAAAGCTTTACATAATCCAATTTCAATTATTCCTTCACATTTATCCTTTAATCTTGCAGAAACTCAAAGTGTTAATACTCAAATTATTACTATACAATCACTTGTATCTGATACTCTGGAAATATCTATCTCTGATATACAAACGGACAATAGTGTTGATATGACATTTAATTCTTCGACTATAATTTTAGAAGGAAGGCAATCAAAAGTTATTGAAGTTCAGAGTAGGTTGATAAATTCTATTGAAGAGTCGTTTACTGATGAATTCCGACTAACGTTTATGATAAATCAATCTAACATTGAATTGTTTATACCGGTTTTAATATATTATAATACCGTTTCGCTTTCCATAGACAAAAAATCTAATCTCGTTAATCTTCAAGGTATTGATAATTATGATCAAATCTTGTTACAAATATATAATACAGATACTGGTGTTATTGACAGGGAAATTTTTGCTTCAGGCGAAGAAATACAGTTGAACTTATCCCCAGGAAATTATTGGATTGATGCTATCGTCTCTCATTCAGACAATAATTTTTCTTATGGCGGAATTGAATATTATGTAGATTTTCCAGCTGTTATATCTATTCCAGAATCAAATTCCACTAATTTATCCATTTTAATTTCATTTATTTGTCTTTTTTGCGGTATTTCATTATTATTTTTGAATAAAAAACCTTAGCGTAATTTATGCATTGCCTCTAGGTCTTTTTTAAATACTTTAAGCTCTTTAGGAACATTTTCAGATATTTCATTTTTTAATGAAATTCCCATTTGTTTTTTCTTATTCCAAATCAACGAATTAAATTCAATTATCTTTTCCGTGGATTCTTTAAATTCATATTTAAATTCACTTTTTTGAAAAATTTGTTTATGTATACTTTGGTCAGAATAAACTTCTCTCCAAATTTTGTCAGTAATAAATGGTACAATTGGAGCTAATAATAATAATGAATTTTTTAAACAAATATGTAATGTTGACCATGCTGCTCTTTTTGATTTTTCATCAAAGTCCATTCCATATGCTCTTTGTTTTACGAGTTCTATATAATGTGGAGCAAAAATATTCCAAATAAATTCTCTAACTTTATTCGCTGGAACGAAAAAATTATAATCCGAATATCCATCTAAAGATTCGTCTATTACAGTTGATAATTCACTTAATATCCACTTGTCAGTTTCTAATGGTTCTTCTTCAACAACTGGGAAACTAGAGATGAATTTTGAAATATTCCACAATTTCGATAAAAATTTTCCTACACCGGTAATTTTTATTTCCGAAACTCGAAAATCTGATCCCAAATTAACTTCAGATGCTGCCCATAATCTAAACATGTCTGCACCATTTCTTTCTAGTATTGGTATTGGGTCTATTGCATTCCCTTTACTTTTACTCATCTTCTCGCCTCTTTCATCTACTCCATAACCCATTATCCAAGCATGTGTGAACGGAGTTTTTCCAGTTAACTGATTACACCGTAGTATTGTATAATGGAGCCAAGTTCTAATGATGTCTTTTGATTGTGGTCTAAGTTTTGTTGGATAACTTTTTTTATGAAATTCGTTGTCTTTTTGATATTTAGTGATGAATAAAGGAGATATGCTTGAATCCATCCATGTGTCAAATGTTCTTTTATCTCCGATAAATTCTTTATTTCCACATTTCTTACAGGTATCAAATGGCGGTTTTTCTTTCCACGGTCTATAATATTTACCAGGTTCAGGTAAGTTAGGTTCATTACACTGTTTGCAATACCATACAGGGACTTCTGTTGCATTATAACGTCTCCGAGATATTGGCCAATCAATTGAAATTGCCTCTATCCAGTCTATTAATCTTCTTCTATGTTCTTCGGGGTGAAATTCTAATTTCTTTGCAATTTCTAATAATTCATTTTTATGGTCTAATTGTTTTAGATAATATTCCTCCATTGGTATTATTTCCATTGGGTTTTTACTTCTTTCACAACATGGAGTTCGATGATTTATATTTTCAATACGATCAACTAAATCTAATTCTTGTAAATCTTTAATTATTTTTTCCCTTGCTTCATTAACTTTTAGACCTTGATATTTCTCTGCATTTTCTGTCATTCTTCCTTTAACATCTATACTAATCTTTTCCTGTAATTTCAATTCACGGAATAAAAGAACATCAGTATAATCTCCATAACTACAAATCATTACTGCACCTGACCCAAATTCCATTTTTGCACTGGGGTGCTTTACTATTTTTACCAGATTATTAAAAATTGGTACTCTGATTTCTTTATTCAATAATTTTTTAAATCTTTCATCCTTGGGATTTACTAATACTACTTGACAACTTGATAATAATTCCGGTCTAGTTGTTGCAATAAGTACATATTCATCTTGTTGCTTTAGATAAAATTTTAAATAAACTAACTTTGATGGAATTTCTTGATAAAATATCTCTGCATCAGCAATTGTAGTCCTGCATTTTGGACAATAATTATTCGGTCTAGAAGACTGATATACTTCTCCTTTTTTCCATAATTCAATAAAAGTTGATTGTGTTAGTGCACGATATTCGTCTGAATCAGTTCTGTAATATTGCTTAAATAAACCAGATAATCCCATACGCTTCATAGTTGTAATCATTTCAGCTTCCAAATCATCCAATGCTATTCTACACAAATCTGTAAATTTTTCTCTTGGAGTTGAAATCATACTTATTTTGAATTTCTTTTCTGTATAGATTTCTACCGGTAAACCATTTCTATCAATCCCTATTGGAAATAATACATTATAATTCATCATTCTCGCAGTTCTGGCTATCATGTCAATTTGTGAATAATGAGCAGCAGCACCTATGTGCCAAGGTCTTCCTGATGGATATGGAGGTGGAGTATCAATTGTAAATATTTCCCTTTGATCATCAATATTAAAATCATATAGAGATTCTTTTTCCCATATTTTAGAAATATTTTTTTCTATTTCTACACTCCAGTTTTTTTCTTGTATTTTTGATTCCATATTCTTTACCACTTTTATTTTTTTAATTTATTTTATATCTTAATATTGCCCCAAGTCCACCAAAACTCAACAACATTTTTCCTTCTTCGGATTTACTTCCTAATACTTCTATTTTTGCAGCTGATTCTCCTGCTAAATCTTCTAGAATTTCAATTAAATCTGTTTCAGTTATGTTAAAGTCCCGTGATTTACATGACACACATGTTTGATTTAGTATTTCTTGTTTTTCTTGGACATATTCTGTTCTTTTTATTAATTTAGATTTTTCCGTTGAACATCTTTTACACTTTAATAAAATTTTTAACATGTTGAGATCTTCTGATGCTAGAATAACTTCTACTGCTCCCTTGTTTATTGCATCCATTACTTCATTAATTCCATATATGGCAAGACTTTTTTCTTTATGTATTTCGGATAAAAATCTCTGTATTAATTTCTTTTCTTCTATAATTCTCATATCTGCTAAAACATCTGCTGATTTGTCAATTGCTTCTCTTACACCTTCTGCTCCAGAATAAGCTCCATCCACTTCTGTTAAAATTTTATTTTTTAACCTATAGTCTAAATAATCACTTTTGATAAACGCATCTTTAGTTGGTCCTGGCCCGCTAATTATTAGTCCCTTTATTGTATATTGCTCTAGAAATATTTTTTTTGCATGTTCAGCAACTCGATTATAATAACTTGATAAATTCATTTCTCTTAATCTTTCATATCTTCGCGCTGATTGACCTCCTGCTCTAGTTTTTCCACCAACTCCTGATGTTATAACTTCATCAACTTCTACATGATCTCCTGATAATATACCAAGTCCTGCTTCTGTTGCATCTATAGAAATAATTCCAATAATGTCTACTTCTTTAATCATTTCCATTAAATGTTCTAACTGAAAATGATCATCACATCTATAGAGATATGTTTGAACAGGTTTTGGAGGAACAATTTCATTTACAACAACTTCTTCACTACCAGGACCATTTGTTCTTAATGCTCCAACAAATAAAATTAAACCATTATCTGGAGTTTTTTTAAAAAGTTTTAATCTTTGTTGAGTTCTTGTTAACGCATCTTGAACATGGTTCCTCGTTGAATCAGATTTGATATTTGTAGCAGTTCCGTATTCTTCTCTCAAATTATTTAAAACGTCGTGAAGGGCTTTTTTTGGTGGAATATACAATGAGATTAATTCTGTACCTTTTCCTGATTTTGAAGATAGGTCTTTTAATATCTTCCTTGTTTTATATAGTGCTACTGAATCAATATTACCTGACAAAAATTCACCTTTATACTTTAAAAAATTCCCTATTATGTTATATTGTATCTTTTAATAGATTAAAATTAATAAGATAATTAACTGTAAGCATAATTGTTGAAATGAAAACCATAGTAATTAAATTAAGTGGAAGTTTATTCTCAATGGATTCAGGTCCATCTGGGATTAAAAAAATTGTAAAGACCCTTGACGGACTTGCTCGTAATGGGGTTAAAGTTGTAGCTGTTGCTGGAGGAGGAAAACTTGCTCGAGATATACAAAAAACTGCTAGGACGTTTCATGCAGATGAAGCATTACTTGATCAGTTTGGAATAGATGTTTCACGTATACATGCAAAATTATTGACAACTGTTTCGAACAAAGCCTGTCCAGATATACCAACAACTTTAGATGAAGTTCTTCGTTATTCAACTTCTCATCCAATTGTCTTTTCAGGTGGTTTGTCTCCAGGTCAGAGTACTAATGCTACTGCTGCATTAATTGCAGAAAGAATTAAAGCTAAATTATTTATTAATGCAACTGATGTAGACGGTGTTTTTACATCTGATCCAAGAAAAAATAAAAATGCTATTCTGATCAAAGCAATTACCCCAAAAGATCTCTTAAAAAAACTTGGTAATGAACCTATGAATGCAGGTACTTATGACTTGATGGATATACTGTCATTAAAAATTATTGAACGATCAAAAATTCCTACTATGGTAATAAAATGTGATAATAGGAGAATTAAATCTGCCATTTCTGGTAAGTCTACTGGTACAAAAATTATATTCTAATTATAACAAATCTCTTTGAAAGCATGCTTTTGTATTCTTATGACAAGCATTACCTGTTTGTTCAACAAGATAAATTAATGTGTCTTCATCACAGTCTACCTTAATTTCTAATACTTTCTGTATGTTACCTGATTCTTCGCCTTTCTTCCAAAGTTTGTTCCTTGATCTGCTCCAATAGTGACCATAACCCGTTTTGATAGTTTCATCTAATGCTAATCGATTCACGTACGCTAACATTAGAATCTCTTTTGATTGATTATCCTGAACAATAACTGGAACTAGTCCTTGACTCTTGTCAAAGTCTATATTATTTGCTGATAACTTTGTCATGTTCTTACTAACACCTGATTTTCTAAAAGAAATTTCTTCAACGTTGATATAGAAAATTTATTATAATGGAAAACTGATGCTGCCAATGCTGCATCTACATTGGTTTCTTGAAATACACTGACAAAGTGTTCTAACTTTCCACATCCGCCACTAGCTATTACTGGTATATTTACCGTTTGCATAATCTCTTTTGTTAATTCTATATCAAAACCATCTTCTGTTCCATCTCTATCTATTGATGTTAATAGTATCTCCCCTGCACCTAATCTTTCTACTTTCTGCGCCCATGATATTGCATTTATTCCTGTGGCTTTTCTTGCTCCATAACTAAACACTTCAAAATTATTTTCTTTTCTTTTTGCATCTATAGCCACTACACAACATTGTCTTCCAAATCTCTCAGAGATTTCTGTTATTAATTCAGGTTTTTCAATTGCCATTGTGTTTATTCCTACTTTATCTGCTCCACTACAAAGTATATTCCTTGCATCTTCAATGCTCCTTATTCCTCCTCCCACAGTAAAAGGTATATCTAATTTTGCAGCTACATTACGAACCATTTCACTTACAGTTTTACGTTTCTCTGGAGATGCAGTGATATCAAGAAAAACTAATTCGTCTGCTCCGTCATCTCTGTATTTTGCTCCTAACTCTACAGGATCTCCTGCGTCTTTTAAATTCACAAAATGCTCTCCTTTTACTACTCTACCTTGTTTAACATCTAAGCAAGGAACGATTCTTTTTGATAAAGTCAACTATAGATCCTCCACTGCAATAGCATCTTCAATTGAGATAATCTTACTGTGTATTGCTCTGCCTAGTATGATATATTCCACGCCTATATTTCTCACTTTCTTTATATCTTCAATCGAACTAAAACCTCCACTAGCTTGAATCTCTATATTTGTGTTTTTCCTAACTTTTTGTAATGTTTCAACATCTGGACCTTCTAACATTCCATCTTTTTTTATCGCGGTCAGTAAAATCGTTTCTATACCTGAGTTGACAAATTCTAATATTGAATCATATAAATTCCTTCCCGTTTCATCTCTCCAACCATTGATCATTATTTGGTCATGAATATAATCTAACGATAAAATTATTTTTGATAAACCAACTTCTTCACAAATATTTTGAAATAATTCCTTGTTCTTCATTGCAATTGTTCCAATAACAATTTTTGATACATCTTTTGATATCTTCTTTGCATATTCTATATCCCTTATTCCTCCTCCTATTTGTATCTCCAATTTTGTATTTTCTGAAATTTTTTTTATTAATTCATAGTTATTTCCACGTTCTAAAGTTGCATCCAAATCCACAATATGCATTCTACTTATTCCAATTTCTTGCCATTTCTCAACCAGTTCTAACGGACTGTAATCGTAAAATGTTGCTAACTCCGGATTTCCTTGTTTTAATCTTACTACTCTTCCATCTAAAAGATCTATTGACGGTACTATTTTCATTGATTACCACAAACTGATACAAAATTTTTTAATATTTTTGCTCCAGCTTTACCTGATTTTTCTGGATGAAATTGTGTTCCAAATGTTTTTTTGTCATATATCATTGATGTAAAGTCTATTCCATAATCTGTTGTCGTAGAAATTATTCTCGAATCAACTGGTTGTGGATATAATGAATGTACAAAATATGCCCAAGCATTGTCTTCTACACCCTCTAAAAGAGGATTTTTATTGTTTTGCTTGAGAATATTCCAACCTATATGAGGCACCTTTACCTCATTAGTAAACAATTTAATTTCTCCCTTGAAAAAGCATAATCCTCTGCCAGGACCTTCTGCACTTTTCTCGAAAAATAATTGCATGCCTAGACATACACCTAATATTGGCTTATTACTATCATGAAAATCTTGAAGGAATCTCTGATTAATCTCTATTTTTTTAACTGTATGTTTCCAGCCGCCTACACCTGGAAGAATTATTCCATTGTATTCTTCATTAGAATCTAATTCTGAAGTTACAATTGTTTTGACTTTAAGCTTATTTAGTGCAGTTTGAATACTAAATAAATTTCCTACACCATAATCTAAGATTGCAATTTTGATCATTACATCACTCCCTTCGATGAGGGAGTTCCAGTTCTATTACTATCTGTCGATATTGCGTTTCTAATTGCTAATGCTATACATTTTATTGCAGACTCAACTTTATGATGATCATTGTTTCCATATTTTACAATTACATGAATATTTGCTTGAAGACTTTGAGAAAATGATTGAATAAAGTGATAAATGTCTTCTGCAGCCATATCTTCAATTCCTTCTTTGTCTATTTTTAAATCGGCAACTTGAAACGGACGTTTGACTAAATCTACTGCTGAATATGCTACTGCATCTTCCAAATTTTTAACCAAATCTATTGCTGAATATGACAATGCATCATCCATTGGAACCATTGCAAATCCAAATCTCTTTATTCCTTTTCTGTCTCCTAAAGCTTTGTTAATTGCTTCACCAAGTGCCAATGCAACATCTTCAGCTGTATGGTGTATTAAATCACCCGTAGCTTCGATTTGTATATCTATTAAACTATGAGTTGCAAAGGAAGTAATTATATGATCTAAAAATTTTATTGATGTATCCGCCTTGATATTTCCATTTCCTTCTAATTGCACATTTACTCTTATATCGGTCTCCTTAGTTTTTCTTGATACTTCAGCTTCTCTCAATTTAATCACTAATTAATTCCGGTATATCGTTAATATTACTTATTATTATATCTGCTTTATTATCCATGAATAATTTTATTTTATTTTTTTCCGACCTTGACGTCCCATATATGCCTGCAAACAAATATCTATTATTTTTATTAGAGTCAGCTGCTTGTGTCATTAAAAGGTCCTCCATTGAATCTCCAACATAAAGAATATCTCCTTTAGATTTTAATTTCGACGCAGATCTTTTCAACACAGTTGGATTTGGCTTATCAAATTTAGTGTTATTTTTTTGTTCTCTTGCTAAATCCTCAATAAATTCATTTCCTTTACTGTTAAAATACCTATATAGACCCTTTAGGGTTATTTTTGTACCAATTTGTCCTCTTCCTGATACAATTGATATTTTATTTAGAAATTTCTTCTTTAAAATAATTAACGTCTCTCTTTTTACAATAATTTTTTCATTTTCAATTGTACCTTTTCTATTAAAATTAATAAATTTCTTTTTTCTAACTTTTTTGATAAAATTTTTTCCATAAAAAAATTCATCAAATACATTTATTATAATATTTATTTTACTATTTTTTGGATAATTTAAGAATTCTTTCATGACTTTTAAAAATTTTCTTTGTTCATTATTTAATCCAATCATAATTTGATTTTCAATAGATTCTAATTCTATATCCTTTATTTCTTTTGCAAATTTATTTAATTCATTTATATATTTTTGATTAACAATTTTTATATTTGATTTTTTATTTATTTTGTTAATTTCTGTTTTTATTAATTGTAATTTTATAAATGAGTTTATATTCTTTTTTTTGTTAATTTTTTGATATTCAATTTTATATGATTTTGTTAAATTTTTTGGCATCATGGATGCAATTTTTAATATTATTACATAACAGCATTTGTAATCATTATTGAATCCACCTGTTTGTCTGAATAAATCTATTGTTGTTTTTGATATTTTGAATTTTGAAAATTTCTTATTGATCATATTTTTTAATATATATGATATGGTGAGTTCTATACATTTATCATATGATTTTTTTGTATCAATTAATACTCCGTCACAGTCAAAGATAATTGTGTCTATATTTTTGATTTTATTTTGTGAAATTTTTTGATATATGGGTTTGTTGTTGATTGTTTTTTTTTGATATTTCTTTGACATTATTTTTTTATAAACCTCACTTTTGCAGATTTACCGTGATTGAATAATCCTTCCTGTTCAGATAGTATTTCAATTTTTTTTAGATTGTTTTTGAGGCTAGTTTTTGTTGTTTTTGCGATAAAGAATCTTCTTGTAAAGTCTATACTTGATAATGCAGAATAAAATTTTGCTGATCCTCCTGTAGGTAATACATGATTGGTTCCTAACCCATAATCGCTGAATGCAGCTGGTGTATAATTTCCCACAAGTACTACTCCACTTGTTGTTATTTTCTTTGCTACCTTGTCTTGTTCCTTTGTCATAATTTCTAGGTGTTCAGGCGCGAAATCATTCGTAAAATTGATACATTGTTGTATGCTGTTACAACGCACAACGAAACCATTTTTTAATAATGATTTCTTTACAATCTCTTTACGTTCTATATTTGGTAGTCTTTTTTTAATTAATTTAATTACATCTGATGATAGTTTTTTTGATGTAGTCACGACTCCACACAAACTATCTAAACCATGCTCAGATTGAGCAAATAAATCATTAACGATTAATTCTTTATCTGCAGTATTATCTGCAATTATTAATAATTCTGAAGGTCCAGCAGGTAAATCTATTCCAACTTTCTCTGAAATAATTTTTTTTGCTTGATAAACAAAGTAATTTCCTGGACCAACAATTTTTTCTACCGGTTTTATAATGTTTGTTCCATAACCCATTGCAGCAATCGCTTGTGCTCCTCCAACTTTGTATATCTCGTTTATGTTACAAAGATCTGCTGCAACCAATACTGATGCACTGATCTTCTTGTCAGAAGATGGTGGTGAACATACTATTATTCTATCTACCCCTGCTATTCTTGCTGGTACTGCTGACATAATTAATGATGAAGGATATACTGCTTTACCTCCTGGGACATAACATCCTACGCTATTTATTGGGACTGAATTATATTTTATGAAACTTTGTCCATTGTTTATCATGACATTTTTTACACTACTTTTGAACTCCTTCATTATTTTCTTCTCTGTCATTTCAATAGATTTTTTCAGATTTTTTAATTCTTTTACAATTATTGGATCAAGTATTGTATATGCTTCTTGAATCTCTTTGTTTTTTACTTTTAGTTCATTGACTGTAAGTCTTACTTTATCAAATTTTAATGAATATTTTAATAATGATTTATCTTTGTTTTTTTCTACATCGTTCATTATTTTTTTTACATATTCAGAATCATTGGAACCATTTGTTTGTCGACGTATGTTTTTTGTTGTTTGTTCGATAGTTGATGATTTTCCAATTTCAATATATTTAATCAAAAATTGTTACCTTCTTCTTCATAGATCTTCTCTAATGGCAATACCTGTGTTGGTTTGTGTACAATTAATCCCTGTACATATTTGCGTAAAGATGGCAATATTTGAGCAAATTCTTCCTTTGATATTATTGTATTTAGAGAATACCAGTCATTTTTCGATAATTCGCTAATTGTTGGAGATTCAAGCGACGGAATAATCTTTAAAACACGATTTAAGTTCTCTTTTTTTACGTTCATAAATATATGGATCCTGGTTTTTGCTTCTACAACTCCCTTGAATAAAGTAACAACGTCATAAATTTTTTGACGTTTTTTTGGATCTTTTAATGATTTTTTATTTGCGATTAAACATGCAGAGGATTCCATTATTACATCAGTGACTTTGAGATTATTCTGTGCTAATGTAGAACCTGTTTCAATAATATCAAATATTACATCTGCTTCTTCAGGAGGTTTTGCTTCTGTTGCACCGAATGAAAACATGACGTTTACTTTTTTATTTATACCAGAGTTGAACCATGGTGTTGTAATTAGTGGTGATTTTTTACCAAATTGTTTTTTGTATACTTCGTTGTCTAGTAGATACTCTTTTGCTATGTTCAAGTATTCCGTTGAAATTCTTAAAGGTTTTTTATTTTTTATATAATTTGATAATACTGCTGAAAAATTCTTGTTTTTGTTTGATTTTGGTAACGCAATTACAATTCTGACTTTTCCATATTCAAGATTTAATAAATTTACTACATCTGATTTGTTTTCTCTTATCCAATCCTCTCCTGATATACCGATATCCTGATTTCCTTCTTGAATATTTTTAGGAATTTCTTGAGGCCTTAAGATCTTTATACTAATATCATTGTCATTGATTACTGGTCTATAAGTTCTTGTCTGACCTTTAATTATATATCCTGCAGATTCAACGAATTGGTATGTTGCTTTTTCCAAAGAACCTTTTGGTAATGCTAATTTAATCACTGACATTTTACATAATCCCTCTTGGTATTAACAGAAATTAGTGAGAACTTGCTTAATAAATATAGTAAATTTGTATAGTCGATACTGAAGTATTTGCAAAACCAATTATTCGTTATGAAGGCAATACCTCATTTTCAATTTAGTTTTTATTGAATCCTTTATTTAAGTATTTACTGTTAATATTAACTAATTAATTAGCAGGGGTAGCGAATCTTAACAGAGCGAAGCCAGGTCAACCGCGGATAATTATTAGCGGAAAGGACTCAAGATCGGCTTGTTGAGATATCCTCTCCTCTAGAGGTTCATGGGTTCAAATCCCATCCCCTGCACTTTCTATCGATACTTTTTTTGACTGGAATATACTTACAATTATTATGATTATTGAATTTAATGGCAACACTCCAAAAATTCAATCTGGTGTGTTTCTTGCTAGCAGTGCAGATATTATTGGTGATGTTGTATTAGCAAATGATGTAAGTGTTTGGTATAACTCTGTAATTCGTGGAGATTTTAATTCTATTATCGTCGAGGATTCCTCCAATATCCAAGATAATAGTATCCTACATGTTGATGCTGATGAACCTCTTAGTATTGGTAAAAATACAACAATTGGTCATGGATGCATAATACACGGATGTACAATTGGAAATTCCTGTTTAATAGGAATGGGATCACTAATCATGAACCGCGTTACAATTGGTTCTAACTGTATAATTGGTGCAGGTACTCTGATAACACAGGATACAAAAATTCCTGATAATAGTGTTGTAGTAGGAAGACCTGGAAAAATTATCAGACAGATTACTCAATCCGATTTGGCATATATTAATTCTAATGCCAAAGCTTATGTGTCTCTTAAAAACAAATACCTTAATCGTTAATTTATTATTCTTTAATAAATTCTAACGATATTGAATTAATACAATATCTTTTACCTGATGGAAACGGCCCATCATCAAATACATGTCCTAGATGAGAATCACATCTTTTACACAGTACTTCCGTTCTAGTCATTCCTGCTGTCTGATCAATTTCAAATCTCACTGAATCACTATTATACGGTTCAAAAAAGCTTGGCCAACCAGTTCCCGAATCAAATTTTGTATTTGATTTGAATAAATTATTATTACAACATATGCATTTGTAAACCCCTTTGTCCTTTGTTTCATAGTATTTACCACTAAATGGAATCTCTGTTGATTTATTACGGCATACATCAAATTGTTCATCAGATAAAATCTCCTTCCATTCACTCTCATCTTTCCATGTCCATTTCATCAAATCCACCAGTTCCTCCAAAGTTCCTTGCGCTGTTCTTGTACGTCTTCCCAAGTCCATTTCATCTTAGTGTATCTATCCACCATACTAAAATTTAGTTGTAAATTGTTATAACTTTTAGTGAAATTTCATTATGAGATATGGGCCCGGAGGGATTTGAACCCACGACTTTTGGTTATCTTCTATGATCCGAAGACCAACGCCCTATCCGGGCTGGGCTACGGGCCCAACAATAATTACGTAATTTACTATAAAAGTAAAGATTAATGAGAAAAAGATATTCCATATTAATTCCTTTAATCTTATTAGATGTGTGAATAGATAATTGGAAGAAACAACTGATCTTGTAAATGCTATAGAAAGCAAAAAAGGATTCTTGATTAAAGATAATGATTCTCGTCAAGCATTAAAACTTCATGGTTTTGGAGACGGAAAAAAACACGGATTGTTATTAAGGGATTATGAAGCTCTTTTCTTAATTTATACTACGAAATTAGCGGTGCTTCGGGATGAAAAAATACTAACTTTTAATGACATTCTAGAAATTGCCTTATCCAGAGATAATTCTGCTTGGACAAAGTTCCTAATTTATCGAGATCTTCGAACACGAGGATATGTAGCTAAGGAAGGTTTTGGTTTTGGAGCTGATTTTAGAGTTTATGCTAAAGGCGAGTATGGGTCTAAAGCAGCTAAATATGTAATTTTTGCAATGAATGAAGGTACGGAAATTAATGTGTCCTCTCTGATGGAATCTGTTCAACAAATTTCTCGTATGGGTAAAACTCCAATTATTGCTGTTGTTGAACGACGAGGAGAAGTAATTTATTATCATTTAGCCAAATCTAGATTTCGTGACTTGATTTGATCTTTACTAATTTGTTTGCATTATTTTCGTTAACACGTCCAATTAATTCACTTATGATAGGTTTAGCTGTTGTTGTGGGTATTGCAATAGGATCTCCTGAACTATTATTTTCTAGATTAGCTTTATCTGGATTTATTACAGGCTTTGCAATTTCTGGTTATTCAATGGTAATTAATGATGTTTATGATATTGAAATTGATAAAATTAATCAACCTAAAAGACCTCTACCTCAAGGAATAGTTTCTATTCGTTCTGCACTCATTTTATCTCTGATTCTACTGTTACTTGGATTGTTTAGCTCTGTGTTGATTTCATATAATAATGCTCTAATTGCTACTGTTTTTGCTTTGTTATCTTGGTTCTATAATCTTTGGGGTAAAAAGAACGGTATTATAGGTAATTTTATAGTTGCATCATCTATGTCTATTCCATTTATTTTTGGTGGAATTATTACAACTGGAAGCTTATCTCTCCTTGTATTATCTATATCTATTATAGCATTTCTTTCTGGTGTTGGTAGAGAAATAATTAAAACCATTTCAGATATTGAAGGTGATAAAGTTAAAGGAATAAGATCAATTGCTATAACTTTTGGACCAAAAATTGCTGCAAGAATTGCATCAGTGTTTATCTTTTTATCGATTATAGTTTCTTTTGTTCCGATATATTATGGATTGATTGAATTCTATTATTTACCATTACTTTTGATTACTGATTTGCTATTCATGTATTCTATTTATCAAATCTCTTTAGAGTCTTCAAAGAAACAATCACTCAAAACCAAGACTACTATCTTATACGCAATGTTATTAGGATTAATTACATTTTTATTTAATAGTTTTACCTGAAGTGGTTTTGTATGTGGACTGAAAAATATAGACCTGTTGATCTTGGAAAATTGATTGGCAATGATGATGTGAGAGGGAAATTTAATCAATGGTTAAGAACTTGGAAAACCTCGTCTAAACCAGCTTTATTACAAGGCCCTCCTGGAGTTGGTAAAACAACTTTAGTGTATGCACTTGCTAACGAGCTCAATTATAACATTGTTGAATTTAATGCAAGTGATACAAGAACAAAAAAGAAACTTCAAGCTTCTCTTGGCCCACTTCTCCAATCTTCCACACTTTTTAACGAAACTTTATTGATTTTACTTGAAGAAATTGACGGTCTTTATTCCCGAGCAGATTATGGAGGTTCTGATTTCTTATTAGATCTTATTGAAGAGATAAATCTTCCTTTAGTCTTTACTTGTAATTCATCCGATTCAAAGAAACTTTCAAAACTGGTTAAAAAATGTCAAGTATTCAAGTTTAAACAGATTCCTCCTAGAGAAATCAGCTTATTTCTTGAGAATATTGCAAAAAATGAGGGGCTTGACATTTCCTTAGATGATATAATAAAAATTTCAATGCGTTCTGACGGTGATTTACGATATGCTTTAAACTCCCTTCAAACCAATGATTTGAATGATCAAATGTCAAATTCATTTTCTTTTAAATCTCTTACTCTTGAACAAAGTATTCGTGGTTATCTTTCATCACCTGAACCGTCTGACGCAATGGGTTTCCTTTATGCTACAAATTCTACACCGAATGATGTTCTTCGTGCTATATTTAGTAGTGTGGTTTCAAACAAAATTCCTACTCCTTTACTATCGAAAATTTTGGTTGAGCTTTCTGAGTTAGATATTCTTCTTGGACATATTCTCAAAACCCGTGATTGGAGACAATTACGTTATTTTAATTCATTCTTAATTTATTCGTTATTTGAACATCTAAATAATCAAAAAATTTCTTTTAGCTTATACCCAAATTCATGGCCCTTACAATTACGCATTTGGAATGATAGTAGAAGTTTCCGCGTATTAACTCAATCCTTACATAAGCATATGAAAGAATCTTCTGATAATATCATTGAGTTGATCCCATTTTTTTTGATTATTCTCTTGAAACACGAAGATCGAGATAATTTTCTTCTTCGATTGGGGTTGGAAGAAAAAGATATCAATGCAATTAATCGCGAGCTTAAAAATTTTTCAAAACTGTATTAAGGTGTTATTTCCTTTTTATTGTTCATATACGGTTGTAATACTTTGGGAATTGTTATTGTACCGTTTTCATTTTGATAATTTTCAATTATTGCAATTAGCGTGCGTTCAGTTGCTGTTACCGTACTGTTTAATGTATGAACCAATAAGCTTTCCTCATGTGGTTTATTCCTAAACTTTATTCCAAGCCTTCGAGCCTGATAATCTGTACAATTGCTACATGAAACAATTTCTCTATAGTTGTCTTGACCAGGTAACCAAGATTCTATATCATAAGTTTTTGCGGCCACTTTTCCCATATCACCTGAACTTAATAACATGATTCTGTAAGGTATTTCTAATTCTTTATAGAATTCCTTTACATCTGACAAAATTTTTTCATGCTCGTCCCCTGATTCATCTGGTTTGGTAATTGAAAATACTTCAACCTTCTCAAATTGATGAACTCTAAATATTCCTTTTGTATCTCTTCCATGTGACCCTGCTTCCTTTCTAAAACACGGACTTATTGAAACATATTTTAATGGTAATTCATCTGTAGAAAATATCTCATTTGCATGCATTGCTGCTAATGGATGTTCAGATGTACCAATTAAATACAAATCTTGATCTTCAATCTTATAAATTACTTCTTCGAAATCAGATAATATTACTGCTCCACTCATTGACTTTCTATTCATTAGATATGGAGGTTGTATCATGACATATCCTTTTTTATTCATAAATTCTAACGCAAATGAAATTAATGCATAATTTAATTTTACTAATTGATTCTTTAGAAAGTAAAATCTTGAACCTGAAATTTTTCCTGCTCTTTCAATATCAACTAAATTGTTTTTTATAGATAGGTCGATATGATCAAGTGTGTTTTCCAATTTCTTTTTTTTACCCCATTTTTCAATTTCAATATTTGAATTTTCATCTTTTCCTATGGGAACTGAGTCATGAATTAAATTTGGTACTGATTCTAGTTGATCTTTGTATTTTTCTTGAATTTGATTTTTTTGTGTAGTTAATTTATCGATTTGTGTTGAAATCTCTTTCATTTTAATTAGTATATCTGATATGTCTTCATTTACTTTCTTTTTTTCTGATATCTTGGAAGATATATTATTTCTTTCCATTTTGAATGATTCTAATTCTGTGATTATTGCCCTTCTTTCCTGATCAATTTCTAATAATTTCGAAATATCAATTTCTACATTTCGATTTTTGAGCATATTTCTAACTATTTCTGGTTTATCTCTAAATAATTTCTGATCAATCAAATTATTTCACCTTGTCTAATGTTTTATTCGTCATGTCTATCATTGATAAAACTTCATCTACAGTATTTAACAAAGATTCTAATGCGGAACTCGATTTAAAGTAAAGTTCTAATTTATTTCCATTTACTTTTTGGTTCATGATTAATCCTTCTGGAAAATCCTTATTATCCGGATCCAATGATTTTGCAATAATAGAAGCTGAGGTTTTTCTTGTGAATTGAATTGATATGTTGATTTCTGTAGTTTTTTTCATAGTTTAATTATTTTTTGATAATCAATCTATTGAATTTATGTTAATTGCGCAACTACTGATTTATATTTCCAATCTTTAGAAATGATATTTTTCCTTTTATAGTACTTTGATAATCTGTGTACTTTTGCTTCTAATAGTTCTAAAGATCTAACATTTTTTCTATCTCCTTTGTTTACTTTTAAATGACTCTGGAGACTTACTGCTCTTTTCACTAATGCGTCAAGATCTTCTGGTATTTCTTGTTTAATTTTATTATCTAACATAATTTGTTTCATTTTTTTTCCTGTAACTGATTTAATTGATGGAATTGCATATTCATTTCGTAATTTTATTCCTATTTGACTTGGACTTAATCCTTCTTTATCCATCTCAACGACTAATTCATTTATTTGTTCAGGTGTAGTTTTAACCCAATCAGATTTTGGATTCATTGGTTTTATTGACTGCGATTTTCCTCTACTTTTACCATGTACTCTTGTCATTATCCTCCCTCAGTATGAGATGTTTTTAGTCATAAATCTTACGATTATTCATGATTTTTTCTCAGCCATTCGGCAAATGCACGTGTTGCCTTAGATCTATGTGATACTTGGTTTTTCTCCACTAGAGACATTTCTGCATAAGTTTTGTTTTTTCCTTTTGGAATAAATATTGGATCATAACCAAAACCCTGATCACCTTGTAAGTTTGTTGAAATATTTCCTTCAGTGATTCCTACAAATTTCTTTATAATTTTACCGTTTTCACCAAACACTAATGCAGAATGAAATTCAGCTGTTTTATCATCTCTATTTTTAACTAGTCTTACTATTCCTCCTAATCCTAGGGTTTTATACACGAAAGATGAATATGGACCTGGAAATCCATATAATGAATTAATATACATTCCTGCATCTTCTACTAAAAATGCATCTTTTGTTTTTGTTGCAATAACTTTTGCAGAATGTTCGGCAACATTTAATACGCTAAATGCTTGAATTTCTATTCCTTTTATATCAACCACTCGTAAATCTAATTCATATTCATCTAATATGGTTCTCATTTCTTCATATTTGTCTAAATTTTTTGTCGCTAATTGAATTTTTTTCTTAATCAACTCTTGCATACCTTCCTCTCATTTCAATTTTTTTTACAATAGAAAAAATTTCTTCGGTTTGATTCTTCATAACTGTTTCATATCCTTTTTTAAAATTACTAAATACTATGTTCGAAACATCATTATGTGCACTTTGTAAAATTCCTTTAAATAATCTAATATCTACTCCTTTGTCTTCTAATTTTTTACTTGTCAGGGACAATCCAAAATCAATTAAACAAATACTCTGATTATCTCTTATTATCATATTCGATGTAGTCAAATCTCCGTGAATTATATTGTTTTGATGTAAACAACCTACTATTCTACCTATTTCTTTCCCAATTTGTCTTTTATCAGTTTCTTGAGTGTTCAAAGAATCTTTAACTTTAGTACCTATCACATTTTCCATAATTATTTCAGCACGTTTTGGATCCACAAAATATATAGCTGGAATGTCTAATTTGTCTCTTATTTTATTCATAATATTTACTTCTTTTAGTGTCCTACTTGACCTGATGAAATTATCTATTTCTTTTCGTCTATATTTCTTACTTTTTCTTTGCTTTGAAATGGCTGATATTCCATACCATTTAGTCATAATTATTGTTGCTTCTGCTCCTACGTTAATTATTTTCGCCATTTAGCCTCTACCCTATCTAATCTCCATGATTGTTTAACCCAACTTTCATGAACTGAAACTTTAATTCCACTATTTAATGCCAATAATCCTGTCCAAGCAATTTGAGCTCCACAATCTCCAGAGTAATTTCTTGGAATTACAGATAATTTTGCTCCTCTTTCCTTACACATTATCTCAAATATTTCTTTTAGACGTGTACTTGCTGCTACTCCTCCTGTTATGATTACCTCGTCTTTCTCTAAGAAAGACAAAGCTCTTTCTGTTACTTCCGCTAACATTGAATAAGCAGTTTCTTGAATAGAAAAACTTACATCCTCTATACTTTCCCCATTATCAATCATCCTTTTTGCAGCTGATAATATTCCAGAGAAAGAAACATCGTTTCCCTTTACTGAATATGGTAAACTTAGATAGTTATTCGATTTTTTTGCTAATCCTTCAATTACTGGTCCTGCAGGTGAACTATAACCTGCATATCTTCCAATTTGATCAACTAATTGGCCTATTGTAAGATCTAATGTTTCACCAAATGCTCTCCATTTTCCTGAATTGAAAGCGTTTATCATTGTATGCCCACCTGATACTAAAAGATTTACTGGATCATTTGCTCCAGTTAATAAACAACCTAATTCAATATGCCCGATTGCATGATTGACTGGAATTAATGGTTTATTTAATTTTAATGATAATGCACGAGCTGCGGTTGCTCCTACTCTAAGACATGGTCCTATCCCTGGTCCGGCCGAATATGCAACAAAGTCTATATCTGAATATTTGATTTTTGCATCATTTAGAGCACTGTGTATGACTTCATTTGCTATAGCAGAATGGTGTCTAGATGCTTCACGCGGATGTATTCCTGACCCTTTCGGAGCCTTGTATACATCCTTTACATCTGACATAATGTTCCCATTAGAATCTATAATTGAGACTCCAAAAGTATGAGCAGTTGACTCTATACCTATTCCAATTTGTTGTTTTGTCATCAGTTAAGATTTAAGACTAGCAATCATGAATATATTTCTAATTATATTGCGAAAAATCCACAATAAACTTACATTTCGAACCTTGGAAATTGCTTTTGTCATTCACGAAACTGAAAATATTGATATTTTAACGTTAAATTTGAATGCTATATTGGGATTGGTCGATAGTGATTACAAAATTAAAAAAACTGAAGGACATCATGGTAATATGATCAAATTCGTACAAGTCTATCTTGTCCGCAACAGAGTTCAGGACGTTATTGATAAGATTTTATCTCTACTTGCTGTTGTTGATAAAGAAGATATTATACAAAATATTGAAAGCTATCTGGACAGTCGTTTTACTTTCTTTCTACGTGTTAATAAACAAGAAATACCTAACAAAAAACTTGTTTTGTCTTATGACGATTCAATACGGATTAAAATGAAACCTGGTATGAAATTAAGTCAAAGTAATGCGCATAAATTCTATGTAGATATGTTGGAGGATTCTTTATGAAAGTCAAAACGCGATATCTTCTTACTGATGTCACTGATTATAAAATAATTAAATCTCTTGATATCTCTGATATTAGAATAATTAGAAATGATTTTACTTCTAATATTATTATAAAAGTCCGACTTGCTAATCTTAATCAAGTAAAACTTCAATTAACAAAACAAAAAATCAAGGTTCTTAAAATCTCTGGTACACTTAAATCACTAAAAAATCAGAACAATTAAATTATTCTATATCGTATTATAACTTGGGATGAAGTATTAGTCGCCCCAGACTGAATCCAGATGAAGCTCCGGGATTTAATATCCCTTTTTAGTTTGGATTATGAAGACACTGCGACGAAACTGACCACTATTTTCTTAATGAAATTATTATGTTTATTATACCGAATGAATTTCCAAATAATATTAACCCTATTCCGAGTCCACTTGGTATTGTTGCGAATTCCATTATTGTTCCTACTACAAATTCTGACATTCCTGAATACGCTGCCGCTGCTCCGACATAACCTCCCCAATACATAAAGATACATGTTAATAATGCACCAATTTCTGATAATATTATTTGTGCATATGAAATGTTGGTATTAATATTTTCAATTTTGTACAATGACTCAAGTAAATAATAAATAAATGACCATATTGCGAATCCAATCACTGCTGAAATTACAAACGCAAAATATCCAATTATCATGTAAATTCCTGGCCATTCAGTAATTAAAATTGGAAAAGCTAATTGTGGGATTAATATGGGAAATAAAAATATTATTGCTGTTAGCGTATTCAATATTGACATTTTAAAAAAATAATTTACTATGGTTTTTGTTTTTATCATGTTTTATTTTTCTCCCAAGATAACATTCCTTTTGTTATTAGAATTAATGAGTATATTGTACCACTTAAAATTATAATTAAAGATAAATCTCTCCAAATTTTTAAATCCTCTCTAAATGTTTGCACTTCTAATTGACTTAATAATAATAGAAACAAAAGCCCAAAAATTATAGTAAAAATACCCCATAGTATTGATATATTTGATTTATTTTTTCTTTCAATAAAATAATAGAATAGTAATCCTGTTGGAATTAAAACAAATGGAATTATGAGATATGGATTTATAAGAATTAAAAAATAAATTGGATAAATCAAGTGTTTATAATAGAGAAGTAATTATATTTGAAAATTTATTTCCCGGATAAATATAGAATTTATATTAAATCTATTTGTTAAACAATTTGACATGCCTGATTCTCTAACTATTGATTTAAAAGATTTAAGATCTTCTGACGGGCCATCTGTTGGAGGAAAGAACGCTAATCTCGGAGAATTACTAAATGCAAACATTCCTGTTCCTGACGGTTTTGCTATAACTACTCTCGCATATCAACAATTAATTCTTAATACTGATATTAAAACTGAAATTGTTGATCTGTTAACTGAACTTGATGTAGATGATTTTGATTCGCTAACTTCTACTAGTCAGAAAATTAGAATATTAATTGAAAACATTACATTACCTGAAAATCTAAAATCAGAAATTTTCTCTTCTTATAATTCTTTAGGAAACGACGTAGAGGTTGCTGTTCGTAGTAGTGCTACTGCTGAAGATCTTCCTTCTGCAAGTTTTGCCGGGCAAATGGATTCTTTTTTGTATATTAAAGGATACGAAAATGTTTTAACTGCTTTTAAAAAATGCCTTAGTTCTATTTTTTCTCCTCGTGCTATTGCTTATCGCCACGAAAAAAACTTTGATCATTTTCTTGTTCATGCAAGTGTTACAGTACAGAGAATGTTAAACCCTGAATCTGCTGGTGTTATGTTTACACTGAATCCTGTTACTGGAGACCGTGATGTAATATATATTGAAAGTTCTTGGGGTGTTGGTGAAACAATTGTTCAAGGAAAAGTAGAACCTGATTCCTTTATTCTAAACAAACATGATTTATCTATTTTAGAAAAAAACATTAGTAATAAAAAATTAATGACCATTCGTGGTTCAACCCAAGGAAAATTTTCAATTGCAGACCGAGCTTCTGTGACTGAAGTTGATATACCTAAAGATTTACAAGATAAACAATCAATTGACGATCATTTTGTAAAACTTTTAGGTGAATTTGCTCAGAAAATCGAAGAACATTATAAAAAACCAATGGACATTGAGTGGGTATATGAAAAAAATTCTAATTCTATTTCCATTGTTCAAGCTAGACCTGAAACTATACATTCCCAAACATCTGCTAGTCATTCAGTTTTGCTTAAAGGAATAGGCGCGTCATCTGGAGTTAGTTCTGGACTAGTTAATGTTGTATTGGATTTTTCTCAAGCATCGAAATTTATTGATAAGCAAATCCTTGTTACTAGGATGACTACACCTGATTGGATGCCTATTATTAAAAAATCAGCTGCTATTATAACTCAATCTGGTGGTGCTACTGCCCATGCTGCAATTGTTTCTCGGGAATTAGGAATTCCTTGTATTGTTGGGGTTAAGGATGTGACTACTGTTCTCCAATCAGGTCAGGAAATCACAGTTGACGGTTCTTCAGGTTGCATATATGAAGGTATAACTGAAGTCAAAGATAATCAATCAAATCAATCACAAGTTTCTTTTCCATTAGAAAGTGAATCTTGGCCAGTTACTGCAACTAGTATTTATATGAATCTAGGTATTCCTGACCAGATTGAAAAATTGAAAGGTCTACCATTTGATGGTATTGGTTTAATGCGACTTGAACTTCTTATTGTTGACGAGGTTAAAAAACATCCTCTTCAACTTATTGCAGAAAATAGTGAAGAAAAATTTATTCAAGCTATAGTTGATGGTGTCTCTAGAGTTGCTGGTGCTATTTTTCCTCGTCCTGTTGTTGTACGTTTTAGTGATTTTAAGACTAATGAATATAGCAATATGATTGGAGGCGACAAATATGAAATGGAAGAAGCTAATCCAATGATTGGTTGGCGAGGAATTTCTAGATATGTTAGTAAAGAATATGAACCTGCATTTCGTTTGGAGTGTCAAGCAATAAAAAAAATTCGAAATAACGGCATGACAAATGTTTGGGTAATGTTGCCTTTTGCACGGACAATTCCTGAAGTAATTCGAACATTAGAAATTATGAAAGAAGAAGGCTTGGAACGAAGTAACGATTTTAAAGTTTGGTTAATGGCAGAAACTCCTAGTTTGGTTATTCAAGCAGATGATTTTGCAAAATTATGCGATGGTTTTTCTATTGGTAGTAATGATTTAACTCAACTTATGTTGGGTGTAGATCGTGATTCCGAATTACTTTATAATATGGGTTATTTTAATGAACGTGATCCTGCTGTATTGAAAGCAATAAAATCTCTTATTAAATCTGCACATGATAACAATATCACTATTTCAATCTGTGGCCAAGCTCCTTCCAATTATCCTGATTTTGCTGCAATGTTGGTCAAAGAAGGTATTGATAGTATTAGTGCAAACCCTGATTCTGTAATACGAACACGTCGTTCTGTTGCAGGTGCCGAAAGAAAGGAACTTCTTAAGCTTAGAAAATTTAATTCTGATTCTGTTTAATTTTTAAACTTGTGATTATGGTAATTCTTTTCCTTCTACGCCTAATTGAATTCTAACAATTGAAGGACCTATTCCTGCTTCATTCTCAGCATTGTCTCCTGCTCCGATATCGAAATTAAGAATAAAAATAGATTCTCCAGAAAATGTTACACTAGATGGAAATTCTAATGGTCCTGTGTTGTCATTTTTTGTAATCTCAATGATTCGTCTATCTTTATCATCTGGTGTAATTGCTATTAATGCATTTCTTCCATTAACTGCTACCCATAGATTTCCTGCTTTATCAAATGCTAGACCATCTGCACCGACTAAAGCTTCATGACTCCTCCAGACTGTTACAGATATTATTCTTCCGTCTTCTTTTCTAGTTTCAACTTGATGAATAACTCCATTTCCAGTGTTTGAAAAGTATAACGTTCCATCTGCAGCTATTGCCATTCCATTAATACCAAATGGTAATTGTTGATTTCTTGATAATAATTGATTTGCATATTCTTTTTTCTCCATTGTTTTCATATCGACTTCCCATAATACTCCTGCTATACTATCTGATACAAACATTCTTCCGAATCTATCAAATGCTATGTCGTTTGTAAAGCCCATACCAGTTACAAAGACCTTTGCGTCTCCTGGTGAACTTGAACTAATTTTGTCTTCATCTAATTTCCATACTTGTCCACGTCCTCCTGTTGCGACGAATATGTTTCCATCTTCATCGAATTTAATTCCTAAAAGATTAATCGCATTTCCATCTTGATCTGGAACTTGTCCTACTTTTACTGATTGCCCAGTAGCAGAATTAATACGTAAAATTTCTCCTTGATTTGTTCCAATATACAAGTTTCCTTCTTTGTCTGAAGTAATTGATTCAGCAGTTACAGTAATTTCATTTGACGCAGGATCTAAATCAACTAGTAGTTGTGGTTTTAGTCCTGGTCTTGGGTCATAGTTTACTTGACGAGGCATTAGTACTCCTACTGTCATTAATAATACTGCAAATAACACTACAACAATAAACATATTTCTTCTAGATTTTTTCTTACTCTGCATATATGCTGGATTTCCAATAGCCATAATATTCTCCCTTAGTTTTCATTCCTTTGCTTCTTTATAGGCATTTTGTTCATATTAACAATCTTTAATTAGAAAATTACCTATATATTCAATAAATTGGATAAAGTAGATGATATAGATAAGAAAATACTTAATGAATACCTTGATGACGCCAGACTTTCTTATCGTGAAGTGGCTAAACGCTTGAATTTTGCTGTTGGAACTATTTTAGCTAGAACAAAAAAACTTGAATTAAATAATGTTATTATTGGTTATACTGCGCTTCTAAATCATGAAAAACTTGGATATGATATTACTGCTATTACTGAGATTAGAGTTTCAAAAGGAAAATTAACTGAAGTTGAAAAAGAAATCTCTAAGCTAACTCCTACATGTGCTGTTTATGACGTTACTGGAGAAAATGATGTAATTGTTATTGCAAAATTTAAAAATAGAAATTCTATGAGTGAGTTTACTAAAAAACTCTTGTCTATGACACACGTGGAAAGAACAAATAGCCGAATTGTCTTAAATACTGTTAAAGAAGATTTTAGATTTCAAGCATAATTAGATATCTTTAATAGGACTTACTTTAGAAATATCTTGTGAGCCAACCTGATAAGCTTATGGAAAAATATCGTGGTCCATCGAAACAATACCCAAAAGTTGAACGTAAGTTTTTCATCCGAATTATTGTCGGTTTGTTAATACTTGTTGTTGGCGTTGGAGCACAGAATGTCAATATTGCTTTAAGTGAAACTACTGTGATGGTACCTGGTCCTGACGCTGGAGCCGGCCCTCAAGAGATTTCATCTGGAATTGAAGTAACTCAAACAGTGGGTGTTATTACATTATTAGCTGCAGGAGTTGTAAATTTCCGTGCAATTATGCAATATCGTGATGAATACGGAGAAATAAAAGAAACTGAACCGCGACCTGAGATGTTGTTTATCGGTATTGCATTGATAGTTACAATTGTTGCTATAGTTCTCGCAGGAAGTTTTATCCTTGCAGAAACTCCTCCAGTCGAACCTGTTAGACTTTAATTAAAATATAGTTTATTTTAGTAATGCTTTAGACATTTCTGTTAAAACTTGTTTAGGATCTTCTGAAGTAACAAATGCTCTACTTGCACCAACGCCTTGCATACCTAATTCTATTGCTTTAGTTACATCTTCTTTAGTTGAAATTCCAGACCCAGAAATTATGAATATGCCATCATCAATATCTCTAATTACTTTTATTGCGTCAGAAATTACTTCTGGACGTACCGTTGATATTGCTTTTCCAGTACCTATTAATTCCGGGATTTCAACGATCATCATATCTGGATGTTTTGCTGCTATAGTTTTTGTTTCTTCGGCATTACTTGCACATATACAAGATATTAATTCTGTTTCTTTACATCTTTCTATTGTTGTTGTAATTTCATTATCTGATAACGGTTTTTCAGAATGATTAATTAATGCTCCTACACATCCTGCCTGTTTCACTGATTCAGGCGTTACATGTCCTGTATTCTTTCCTGGTTTAACATAATCAATATGTTGAACAAATATGGGTATGTTGTATTTTGATATTATTGGACTTATATCCATAAATTGTGGAGAAAGAAATATAGTTATTCCTGCTTCTTTTGATACGTCATCTATTATTTTTGCCAACTTTAGAGCATTTTGTGCAGTGGCTTGCGGGTATGTCTTAAAATTAATGAATATAGTCGGTTCCTTTAAAATCAATTTCTGATTATATTTCTATTTCTTATTTAGTAAAGAAATTTGTTGTTGTAACCAAGCTTGGTATGTATCAGTTATCAATGCTTTATTCTTTGAAGCAGCTTTACGTTTTGGAGCAGCTTTACGTTTTGGAGCAGCTTTACGTTTTGGAGCAGCTTTACGTTTTGGAGCAGCTTTACGTTTTGGAGCAGCTTTACGTTTTGGAGCAGCTTTCTTCTTTGAAGCAGCTTTACGTTTTGGAGCAGCTTTCTTCTTTGAAGCAGCTTTACGTTTTGGAGCAGCTTTCTTCTTTGAAGCAGCTTTAC